>Ga0136633_1001647_pt1 | contig 16306 bp, 15 predicted proteins | sample AntDrymeUQ832206_2_FD_105494 | JGI IMG/M metagenome (GOLD analysis project Ga0136633, IMG submission 105494) | Polar desert sand microbial communities from Dry Valleys, Antarctica - metaG UQ83 (22.06) | ecosystem: Environmental > Terrestrial > Soil > Desert | place: Antarctica: Dry Valley...
CGCCACCCTGGGTCAGCAGGGCATCAACAAGGAGACCTACCTGAGCATCGCGGGGAAGCCCGAAGCAGAGCTCCTGGCCGAGGCCCGGCCGGACGCCGAGCAGGCCCTGCGCCGCGAGGCCGTCATCTCCGCCGTGGTCGATGCGGAGCAGCTCACGCCCTCCGAGGGGGACCTGCTCGACGCCCTGCAAGGCGCGGCCGTCGAGCAGCAGACCGCCCCGGAGAAGCTGCGCGACCGCCTGGAGAAGTCGGGCCGTCTCGAGGAGCTCAAGGACGAGCTCGCCCAGCGGATGGCGGTCGACTTCATCGCAGAGCACGCCACGGCGGTGCCGGCCCCGGCTACCGCCTCCGACGCCGACTGAGGCCGCTGCGGCCGTCGCCGTCTCGCGGGCGCCGGCTCCGTCAGCCCACGGCGAGCGCGGGCGCCTCGCCCGACCGGGCTGCCGCCGCCGTCGCCCGCGAGTCCTCAGAGGAGATCAGCAGCGCCGCGGCGAGCACACCGAGCAGGGCGAAGCCCGCCCCCACCGCGAAGGCGGCCTGAAAGCCCTGGGTCAGCTCTCCGAGCTGCGACGGGTCGAGCCGGGCGCGCGGGTCGACGCCGCCCGAGACCGAGGTGGCGACGGAGGCGAGGATCGCCACGCCGAGGGCGCCGCCGACCTGTTGTGACGTGTTGATCAGCCCCGACGCCAGCCCGGCCTGATCGGGCCGGGTGCCCGTCACCGCCGCGATCGTCACCGGCACGAACGCGAAGCCGAGGCCCACTGCGGCCACCAGCGAGGGCCCGAGCACGTCGACGGCGTAGGAGCCGTCGACGGAGATCCGGGTGAACCACAGCAGTCCGACGGCGACGAGCAGCAGGCCTGCGATCAGCGTCGGCTTGAAGCCGATGCGCGTCACGAGCTGGGAGGCGATCCCGGCCGAGACGATGATCACGACCGACAAGGGCAGGTACGCCAGGCCGGCTTGGAGGGCGTCGAATCCGAGCACCTGCTGCATGTACAGCGAGATGAAGTAGAACATCGAGAACAGCGACATGCCGACGAGCAGTCCGACGACGTTCGCCCCGCGCAGCGTCTGGAGGCGGAACGTGCTCAACGGCATGAGCGGCTTCTCCGAGCGCGTCTCGAGCAGCAGGAAGATCGCGATCAGCCCCAGTGCCCCGCCGACGCCCACGAGCGTCTGCGCGGAGGTCCAGCCGGCGCGCTCGGCGTCCACGATCGCGTAGACGAGCAGCGCCAGGCCGGCGGTCACCGTGACCGCTCCTGGAATGTCGAAGGAGCGGTTCTCGACCTCTTCGCGGCTCTCGGGCAGCAGGCGCGGCGCGAGGAACGCGGCGAGCAGGCCGATCGGGACGTTGACCCAGAGCACCCACTCCCAGCCGAGGCCCGTGGTGAGCACGCCGCCGAGCAGCACGCCTGCGGCACCGCCGGCGCCCGCGACCGCTCCCCAGACGCCGAGCGCCCGGTTGCGTTCGGCCCCTTCGGCGAAGGTGGTGGTGACGATCGACAGCGCGGCGGGAGAGACCAGCGCGGCGCCGAGCCCCTGGAAGGCGCGGGCGACGATGAGCTGTACGTCGCTCGTGGCCAGGCCGCCGGCCAGCGACGCCAGGGAGAACAGGATCAGGCCGGCGACGAAGAGCCGGCGGCGGCCGAGCAGGTCGGCGAGGCGCCCGCCCAGCAGCAGGAAGCCGCCGAAGATCAGCGCGTAGGCGTTGACGACCCAGGAGAGGTCCTCCTGGGCGAAGTCAAGCTCGGTGCCGATGGTCGGCAGCGCGACGTTCACGATGGAGACGTCCACCACGATGATGAACTGGGTCATCGCCAGGAGCACCAGCGCGACGTTCTTCTTCCTGGGGGTATCGAGGGTCTGCATGAGGCTTCCGATCGTTTCGAGTAAACTGAATCGGTGTTCCGGTTGCCCCGGGAACATACGGAACCTAGATTCCGTTTGCAAGCCCACTGCTTCAACCCGTCACGCATGAGCGCTCGCGAACCTGACCCCGGCCCTTCCGCGGTCGCCGGTGCCCGCCCACTGCGGGCCGACGCCCGGCGCAATCGCGACCGCATCCTGGAGGCGGCGGCGCTCACGTTCGCCGAGGACGGGGCAGGCGCGCAGATGGACGCCATCGCCGTGCGGGCCGGCGTCGGGGTGGGGACGCTCTACCGCCACTTCCCGACGAAGCAGGTGCTGCTCGGCGAGATGGTCCGCCGCAAGTTCGCGCTGATGGTCGAGCACGCACGCGCGGCCCTAGAGCAGGAGGGCGAGCCCTTCGCGGTGTTCGCCGGCCTCTTGCGCGCCAACGCCGAGACGATGGCCGCCGACGCGGCGACCCGGGACGCACTCATGCACCAGGGTCAGGAGGTCTGGGACGCGGCGGCGGCCGAGAGGGCCGAGCTGCTCGTCCTCGTCGCGCCGCTCGTCGAGCGCGCCAAGCGTGCGGGCACGCTGCGTGCCGACTTCGAGCACGCGGACATTCCCGTGCTGATGTGCGGCGTGTCGGCCACGATGGGTTCGGGCGGGCCTCCGGGCGGCGACTGGCGGCGCCACCTCGAGATCGTCCTCGACGGCCTGCGCGCGCGACCCGCCTGACCGCCCGGCCACGTGGGCGGCCCGAGGGCCATTGCTACGCTGGCGCGACTTTCCGGCCCTCAGGGACACCGGGAGGACAACCGCCTCACGAACCGAACGAAGCGAGGACCATGAGCCCCCTTGTCCCCATGGTGGTCGAGCAGACGTCCCGAGGCGAGCGCGCCTTCGACATCTACTCCCGGCTGCTGTCCGAGCGCATCATCTTCCTGGGGACGCCGGTCGACGACCAGATCGCGAACCTCGTCGTCGCGCAGCTCTTGCACCTCGAGAGCGATGACCCCGAGAAGGACATCTCGCTGTACATCAACAGTCCCGGCGGCTCGGTTTACGCGGGCCTCGCGATCTACGACACGATGAACTTCGTCAAGCCCGACGTGTCGACGATCTGCGTCGGCATCGCGATGTCGATGGGCGCCCTGCTGCTCGCGGGCGGTGCGGAGGGCAAGCGCATGGCGCTGCCCAACGCGAAGATTCTCATCCACCAGGTCTCCTCGGGCTTTCAGGGCCAGGCGACCGACATCGAGATCCACGCCCGCGAGGTCATCGACCTGCGGACCAAGCTCGACGAGATCATCGCCCACCACACCAAGCAGGACATCGCCAAGGTCAAGAACGACACCGAGCGCGACTACTTCATGTCCTCGGCCGAGGCGCAGAAGTACGGGATCATCGACCGCGTGATCTCGGAGCACTAGGCTCCTCACAGCGAGCCCGGGAGACACATGGCGCGACCGACGGACACCAACGAGCAGCTTCTATGCAGCTTCTGCGGCAAGTCGCAGCGGCAGGTCAAGAAGCTGATCGCCGGGCCGGGCGTGTACATCTGCGACGAGTGCATCGACCTCTGCAACGAGATCATCGACGAGGAGCTGACGGCTCCGCCGACGTTCGACCTGGACAACCTGCCCAAGCCGCGCGAGATCTTCGGGGTGCTAGACGAGTACGTCGTCGGGCAGGACGAGGCCAAGCGCACGCTGTCGGTCGCCGTCTACAACCATTACAAGCGCGTGCAGATGATGCAGGCCACGGACTCCGACATCGAGCTCCAGAAGTCGAACATCCTGCTCCTCGGGCCGACGGGCTGCGGCAAGACGCTGCTCGCGCAGACCCTTGCGCGGATCCTCAACGTCCCGTTCGCGATCGCCGACGCCACGGCGCTGACCGAGGCCGGCTACGTCGGCGAGGACGTCGAGAACATCCTGCTCAAGCTGATCCAGGCCGCTGACTACGACGTCAAGAAGGCCGAGACGGGCATCATCTACATCGACGAGGTCGACAAGATCGCGCGCAAGGCCGACAACCCGTCGATCACGCGCGACGTGTCGGGTGAGGGAGTCCAGCAGGCGCTGTTGAAGATCCTCGAGGGCACCACCGCCAGCGTCCCGCCCCAGGGCGGCCGCAAGCACCCCCACCAGGAATTCCTGTCGATCGACACGACGAACATCCTGTTCATCTGCGGCGGCGCTTTCGCCAACCTGGACAAGGTCATCGAGCGGCGCATCGGCAACAAGGGCATCGGCTTTCAGGCGCAGATGGACGCGCGGGAGCTAAAAGACGACGACGAGGTCTTCGAGAAGACGCTGCCGGAGGATCTCGTCAACTACGGCTTGATCCCGGAGTTCATCGGCCGCCTGCCCGTCGTCAGCGCCGTGCACCAGCTCTCGCGCGACGACCTCATCACGATCCTCACCGAGCCGCGCAACGCGCTCGTCCGGCAGTTCCAGCGCTTCTTCTCCTTCGACGGGATCGAGCTGGTCTTCGCCGACGAGGCGCTGGTCTCGATCGCCGATCGCGCGCTGAAACGCGAGACGGGCGCCCGCGGCCTGCGTTCGATCATCGAGGAGACGCTGCTCGACGTGCAGTTCGAGCTGCCCTCCCGGCGCGACGTCAAGAAGTGCGTGGTCACCAAGGAGACGATCGACGCCGGCCGGGCGCCCACGCTCGTCACCGAGGCGGCCCCGGACGCTGACGACGACGCGCCCGCCGCCGAGTCGGCCTGAGCGACTCGCCCGCCGGGCGCCCGACGCCGCCCGCAGCGAACGTAGACTGCGACCGATGGGGCTGCAGGACAAGACGCGCTGGGAGCCGGCCGCGGCGGAGCCGTCGATCCTCGCCGCGTGGCTTGCCGGTGGGCTCAATCATCCCGATCCCGACGCAGACGGCGACACCTACTCGATCGCGATCCCGCCGCCCAACGTCACGGGCGCACTGCACATGGGCCACGCGCTCAACGGCTCGGTGCAGGACACGCTGATCCGCTGGCACCGGATGGGGGGCGCCCGCACGAAGTGGATCCTCGGCACCGACCACGCGGGCATCGCCACCCAGACCCAGGTCGAAAAGCTCCTGGTCTCGGAAGGAACCTCGCGTGAAGCCGTGGGCCGCGAGGAGTTCGTCCGCCGCACCTGGCAGTGGCGGGAGCAATACGGCGGGACGATCATCGAGCAGCTCAAGCGGCTCGGAGCCTCCTGTGACTACGAGGAGGAACGTTTCACCCTCGATCCGGGTTACGTCGACGCGGTCCTGCAGGTTTTCACCGCCCTCTACGACAAGGGCCTGATCTACCGCGACAACTACCTGGTCAACTGGGATCCGGGCTCGCGCTCGGCCATTTCGGACCTCGAGGTCGAGGAGCGCGAGGTCGAGGACGTGATGTACGAGATCGCCTACCCGCTGGCCGACGGTAAGGGCGAGGTGGTGATCGCCACGGTACGCCCCGAGACGATGCTCGCCGACGTCGCGGTGGCCGTCCACCCCGACGACGAGCGCTACACGGCGCTCGTCGGCCGGACGCTCGTGCTGCCGCTCGTCGGTCGTGAGCTGCCGGTGATCGCCGACTCCTACGTCAAGACGGACTTCGGTACGGGCTGTTTGAAGATCACGCCGGGCCACGACCCCAACGACTTCGAGATCGGGCGCCGGCACGGCCTGCCCGAGCTGTCGGTGATCGGAGAGGACGGACGGATGTCCGCGCAGGCGGGGGAATGGGCCGGGCTGGCGGTGCTGGAGGCTCGTGAGCATGTCGTCGCGGCGCTGGGCGATGCGGTGCGCGCGAAGCGCCCTTACGTGCACACCGTTCCGTTCTCGCACCGCTCCGGTGAGCGCATCGAGCCGCTCGTCTCGCTGCAGTGGTTCATGCGGATGGACGAGCTCGCCGGAACGGCGATCGAGGCCGTCGAGAGTGGCAAGCTCTCCATCCACCCGGCGTCACAGCAGCGTCGCTACCTGGAGTGGCTGGGAAACATCCGCCCGTGGTGCATCTCCCGGCAGCTGTGGTGGGGCCACCAGATCCCCGTCTGGTACCGCGGCGAGGAGATCTACGTCGGGACCCAGCCACCGCCCGGGGAGGGTTGGCAACAGGATCCAGACGTGCTCGACACGTGGTTCTCCAGCGGGCTGTGGCCCTTTGCCACGCTGGGCTGGCCGCAGGACACGCCCGCCCTGCGCGCGTTCTACCCCACCGCCGTCCTCTCGACGGCTCGCGACATCCTCTTCCTCTGGGTCGCGCGGATGGTGATGCTCGGGCTCGAGTTCACCGGCGAGGTTCCGTTCGCCGACGTCTACAACCACTCCGTCATCCAGGCGCCCGACGGGCGCCGGATGAGTAAGTCGCTCGGCACGGGCATCGACCCGCTCGCGCTGATCGACGGCGGCCCGCGTCCCCCGGTGTTCACCGAGGGGGGCGACTTTCCCGCCTACGGCGCCGACGCAGTCCGCTTCGGGTTGCTGGCGATGAGCTCCGCGCAGGACGTGCGCTTCTCCGAGGAGAAGGTCGCCCAGGGGCGCGCCCTGGCCAACAAGCTCTTCAACGCGTCGCGCTTCGTGCTCGGCAAGGTCCCCGCGGAGACCGTGGGAGCCCCTCGTCCGGTCGCGGTGGAGGACCGGTGGATCCTCTCGCGCCTTGAGGCCTTCAGATCCGAGCTCGCCGGGCAGGTCGCGGCCTTCGACTTCTCCAAGGTCGCGCTGGGGCTCTACGACTTCGTCTACGGCGAGCTCTGCGACTGGTACGTCGAGCTGACTAAATCCCGGGCCGTCGACGTCGACCTGGCGGCCACGCTCGTCCATCTGCTGCGCGAGACGCTGATCCTGGCCCACCCCGTGATCCCCTTCGTCACCGAGGAGCTGTGGGCGAACCTGCCCGGAGCCGACGGGACGCTTCTGGCCGCCGCGCGACGTCCCGAACCCGACGCGGCCCTGCGCGATCTCGACGCCGAGGCCGCGGTGGGGGAGGCGATCGCCGCGATCACCGCGATCCGCGCCTGGCGCCAGGACGCCGGGGTCAAGGCGGGATCGTTCCTGCCCGCCCGCGTCCGCTGGGGCCGGGAGGGGACCGCGGCGATGGTGGCCCGTATGGCCCGCCTCGAGCTCGGCGGCTCCGGGACCGTAGCGGCGAGCATCGTGGTTCCCGGGGGCACGGTCGAGGTGCTCGACGGGGGCGGCTTCGACTCAGGCCAGGCCGAACGCAAGCGCGAGCAGCAGCGCGCGCGCCTGGCCGAGGAGATCGCCCGCGCGCAGGGCAAGCTGGCCAACGAGCGTTTCGTCGCCAACGCGCCCGCGGCGGTCGTCGCGGCCGAGCGCGAGAAGCTCGCCCGGCTGCGCCAGGAGCTGAAAGCCCTATGACGGCCGCGGTGCCCGGGCGCGACGGCACGCTGCGCGACGCCGAGGCCTACCTGCTCGGCCTCGAGCTGTTCGGCATGCGCTTCGGCCTGGACCGGATGCGGCGGCTGCTCACGGCGCTCGGGACGCCGCAGGAGCGGTTCGCCTCGATCCACGTGGTCGGCTCCAACGGCAAGAGCTCGACCGCGCGCATGATCGCCGCGCTGCTGTCCGCCCACGGGCAGCGGACGGGTTCCTACCTTTCGCCGCACCTCGTCGCCTTCAACGAGCGCGTCCGCGTAGACGGCCAGGACGTGACTCCCGCGCGCTTCGCCGCCGCCGTCGACGTGGCTCGCCAGGCGGCGATCAAGGTCGATCGCACGCTGGCCCGGGGCGACCGCGTCACCCAGTTCGAGGCGCTTACCGCTGCGGCCTTCCACGAGCTCGCTGCCGACCACGTCGAGGCAGCGGTGATCGAGGCCGGGCTGGGCGGCCGCTGGGACGCCACGAACGTCATCCCCTCGACGGTCCAGGTGCTCACGAACGTGGGGCTCGAGCACACGCGGTGGCTCGGCCCGACCGTCGCCGATATCGCACAGGAGAAGCTCGACGTGGTGCGCCCGGGCGGGACACTGGTGATCGGCCCGTCTTTGCATCCCGACGCCCGCGTGGAAGCTGAGCGCATCGCGGCCGGGCGCGGCGCGCGCCTGGTCCTCGCCGACGCTGCCCCGCCCGTCGGACTGCGCCTGCGCGCGGCGGGCACCTTCCAGCGGACGAACTTCGCCCTGGCCTGTGCGGCCGCGGAAGCGTTCCTCGAGCGCCCGCTCGAGCCGGCCGCCGTCGCGTCCGCCGCGGCCACGACCCTTGTGCCCGGACGCTTCGAGACCGTCGGCGAGCGGCCGCTGACGATCCTCGACGGCGCCCACAACCCCGCGGGCTTCGTCGCTCTGGCCGCTTCGCTGCGGGAGGTCCTCGGCGGTCGGAGGCTCGTCGCGGTCGTGTCGGTGCTCGACGACAAGGACGCCGCCGCGATGCTCTCCGAACTGCTGCCCCTGTGCGCCGAGATGATCGCCACGGCCAACGCGAACCCGCGGACGCTTCCGCCCGCGACGCTGCTCTCGCTGGCCGCTCAGGTGGCTCGATCTCCCGCGCACGGAACCCAACCGGCGCCGGGGCCCGTGCTGCGCGTCGAGCCCGACCCGCGTGCCGCCCTCGTCCGCGCTCGGGAGCTCGCGGGCCGCGACGGAGTCGTCCTGGCCACGGGCTCGCTCTACCTGCTGGCCGACCTCAAGCGCCCCGTTGGGGCCCGTCCCGGCTCCGTGCTGTGAACGAGGACGGACCGAGCGTCGTGAGCATGATCGTCGGGGTCGCGGTGGTCGTCGCGACCGTGATCCTCGTGTTCTTCGCGATCGGTTACGGGCTGGGCAAGATCTTCCTGTGACCCCCTCCACTACGATGCGCCGATCGTCATGACCCCCCCTCTCGCAGTCTTCGGGATCAACTCCGACGGCCTCAACCTCGCCGTGAAGCTGCTGATCCTCCTGCTGGTCTTCGTCTATCTCGCGCTCGTGTACTACACCTACACCGACGCGCGCCGGCGGATCGCCGACCCGATCGTCATCGGCTGTGCCACCGCGGCGTCGCTGTTTCCCTTCGTCGGCACGGTGATCTACATGATCGTGCGCCCGCCGGAGTACCTCGACGACGTGCGCGAGCGCGAGCTCGAGATGCAGGCGGCCGAGGCGCGGCTGCACCAGCTCGACTACTTCCTCTGCCCACACTGCGACTTTCAGGTGGAGAAGGACTTCCTGCGCTGCCCGAGCTGCACGCGCAAGCTCAAGGACTCCTGCGCGGCTTGCGCCAAGCCGCTGGATCCGGAATGGCGCCTGTGCCCCTACTGCGAGGCCGCGATCCCGGGCGTCACCCCGCCGCCGCGTCGCCGTCGCCGCCGGCAGCCCGAAGAGACGGCCGCCGGCGAGATCTGACCCCGCCTGCCTAGGACCACTGGTGGACGCACTGCTCAAGAAGCTCGCCGACGCCTCCATGGCCGTCAGCGAAGCGGAGGAAGCCCTCGCGGAGGGCGCGAACAGCACCGCCCGCGACCGGTTGGACACCGCAGCAGACCTCCTCGCCGCCCTGCGCGCGCGTTGGCCCGAGCTCAGTACGGCCGAGCGCTCAGTGGTGGGCAGGACCGCCGCCCCGCTGCGCGAGCGCCTCGATGTCGCCCGCGCCCGGCTGCCCAAGGTCTCGGCCCTGCGCGAGGTCGCCGCGGAGGCCGACCCGGAGGAGGACTCCGATCCAGAAGCAGCGCCGTGACTAGGCTGCGAGGTCATGGAACGCACGCTCATCCTGATCAAGCCCGATGCCTTCGCGCGCGGGTTGACCGGCGAGATCATCGCGCGCTTCGAGCGCAAGGGCCTCGCCCTCGTCGCGCTCAAGCACCTGACCGCCCCGCGCGAGACCGCCGAGAAGCACTACGAGGAGCACAAGGACCGCCCCTTCTTCGGCGAGCTCGTGGCCTTCATCACCGGCGGCCCGCTCGTCGCGCTGATCCTCGAGGGCGAGCAGGCGATCGCGGCCGCGCGCCAGCTCATCGGCGCGACGAACCCGCTCGACGCGACCCCGGGCACGATTCGCGGCGACTTCGCCGTCGCGATTCAGACCAACATGGTCCACGGGTCGGACTCCCCCGAGTCGGCCGCGCGCGAGACCGGCATCTGGTTCGGGGAGTCGTAGTGCCCGGCGAGGGCCGCCCGCTGGTCCTCGCCTCCGCCTCGCCACAGCGCCGGGCGATCCTCGAACGGCTGGGAGTCTCGTTCACGGTGCGCCCGGCCGCGGTCGAGGAGCTCACCCACGGCGATCCGGAGACCGTGGCGCTGGAGAACGCACGCCGCAAGGCGGCCGCCGTCGCGGCGAGCGAGCCGCAGGCGGCGCTCGTCCTCGGGGTCGACACGCTCGTCGTGCTCGACGGGGAGATCCTCGGCAAGCCGGTCGACGCCGAGCACGCCACCCGGACGCTCGCGCTCCTGCAGGGTCGGACCCATCGCGTCGTCTCGGGTCTGGTGCTGACCGGGGTCGGCACCCGGGTCGAGATCACCGAGGTGACGTTCCGGACGCTCGACGCGGAGCGCATCTCCCGCTACGTGGCGCTGGGCGAGTGGCGCGGTCGTGCGGGCGGCTACGCCGTCCAGGAGAGCGGCGGCGCCCTCGTGCGCCGCATCGAGGGCGACTACGTCAACGTGGTCGGCCTGCCCGTCGGGGCGCTGCTGGACCTGCTGCCCGACTTGCTCTGATCATCGGCTGCTAAAGCCCGCATAAGCAGGTAAAGCTCGGTCTGCAAGCGCCCCGTCGGCTCGTGGGCGCCGACCGACCCTCCGCTACACTCGCTCCGCGCTCGAGTGCAGGCCTGGGGGACTCCTCGGACTTGTCCGCGAGACCTCACCTGCATGGGCTTCTTCAGCTACCTCACCGGATTCGGCGGCCGCGACATGGCCGTCGACCTCGGCACCGCGAACACTCTGGTGTACGTGCGAGGCCGCGGGATCGTTCTCTCCGAACCCTCCGTGGTGGCCATCGACTCGCGGACGGGTGAGGTGCACGCGGTCGGGATCGAGGCCAAGCGCATGCTCGGCCGTACTCCCGGAACGATCTCCGCGATCCGTCCGCTCAAGGACGGCGTGATCGCCGACTTCGACGTGACGGAGGAGATGCTGCGGCACTTCATCCAGAAGGTGCACCAGAACCGCTGGGCACACCCGCGCGTCGTCGTCTGCGTGCCCTCCGGGGTGACGGGAGTCGAGAAGCGTGCCGTCGAGGAGGCGTGCTTGAGCGCCGGCGCCCGCCAGGCCTACCTCATCGAGGAGCCGATGGCCGCGGCGATCGGCGCGGGCCTGCCCGTGGGTGAGCCGACGGGGTCGATGGTCGTTGACATCGGCGGCGGGACCAGCGAGGTCGCCGTCATCTCGCTCGGCGGCATCGTCGTGTCGCAGTCGATCCGGGTCGGCGGCGACGAGCTCGACGAGGCGATCATCAACTACGCCAAACGGGAGTACAAGCTGCTCATCGGCCAGCAGACGGCCGAGGAGGTCAAGCTCGAGATCGGCTCCGCCAATCCCATGGAGGAGGAGGTGCAGGCCGAGATCCGCGGGCGCGACATGGTCTCGGGGCTGCCCAAGACGGTCGTGCTGACCAGCGAGGAGATCCGCGCTGCGCTCGAGGAGCCGCTGTCGCAGATCATCGACGCGGTGAAGGAAACGCTCGACCGCACGCCGCCCGAGCTGGCCTCGGACATCATGGACCGCGGCATCATGCTGGCCGGCGGCGGCTCGCTGCTGCAGGGCCTCGACGAGCGCTTGCGCGAGGAGACGCAGATGCCGGCGCACCTGGCGGAGTCGCCGCTGACCTGCGTGGCGGTGGGCTCGGGCCGCTCGCTCGAGGAGTTCGAGGTCATCCACCGCACGAACAAGAGCTCGCGCAACGGTCGCAACCGCGCGCGGCGGTACTAATGCACGCCACCCCCACTTCGGAGTCTCTCTCGGGATGCATGACAAGACCATCAGGCGCCGACGGGCGGTCCTCCTGGGCCTCGTCGTCGGTTCCCTGCTGCTCCTGACCGCCTACTTCGGCGAGTCGGCGGGTGGCGGCCTCCACGCGGTGCAGCGCGGCGTCTCCGGGGTTCTGAGCCCGGTCCAGGAGGGCGCGAGCCGGGCGCTCAAGCCCGTTCGCGACGGCGTGGGCTGGGTCGGTGACACCTTCGCCGCCAAGGGGGAGAACGAGCAGCTGACAGCCGACCTCGCCCAGGCGCGGCAGATCAAGGCCGACGTCAACGCGCTCACCCGGGAGAACGTGGAGCTACGGCGGATGCTCGACATGAACGAGCGCCTGCAGATCCAGGACATGGGTCTCGTCCCCGCGCGGGTGATCTCGCGATCGCCCAACGTGATCAACCAGGTGATCAAGATCAACCGGGGCTCCTCCGACGGGGTGCGTCCCGGCCAGCCCGTGGTGACGGGCAGCGGGCTGGTCGGCACCGTCGACACCGTGGGGTCGAACTTCTCCGTGGTCAAGCTGGTCACCGACGCGGACTTCGGCGCGGGCGCGAAGGTGTCCGAGGGCGGCGTGACGGGCGTGGTGCGCCCGGCGGCGGGGGCACCACGCGAGCTGCGCATGGATTACACCGAGGCGACCGACGACGTCCGCAAGGGCGCCACGCTCGTGACGTCGGGCACCAGCGACCCGCGCTTCCCCTCGCCCTTTCCGCCCGACGTGCTGATCGGGAAGGTCACCGAGGTCGAGGATCCGGGCTCGGACAGCCAGGTCATCCACGTGCGGCCGTTCGTCGACGTCCGCGACGTGAACTTCGTCGAGGTCATCACCCGGATGCAGCCGGGCCGCTCCTGATGCACCCCATCGTCCTGTTGATCCTCCGCCTGGCCGCCATCGGCGTGCTCGCGGTCGTGCTGCAGGTCTCCGCGGTCTCCCAGCTGACGATCTTCGGGACCAACGCCGACGTGATCCCGCTCGTCGTCGCCTTCGTGGGGCTGCTCGCGGGCTCGGTCAACGCCGCCGCGTTCGGGTTCGCGGTCGGCATCTTCATCGACACCGCGCTGGTGGGGACGCTCGGGCTGAGCTCGCTGGTGTACGTGGCGCTCGGCTACGGCGCGGGCCGCCTGCGTGAGCTGCGCGACCCGCAGTCGTCGCTGGTCCCGCTCGCGCTGGGCGCGGGGGCGAGCGCCGCTGCCGCGTTCGGCTTTGCGCTGATGCAGTTCCTCCTCGGCGCCGAGGCCCCCGTCTCCTTCGAGCTGATCCGCCAGCTCGTGGTCGCGACGCTCGTATCGACGCTTCTCGCCCTCCCGGTCTACGCTGGAGTGCGCCGCGGGCTGCTTTCCGTTCTTCCCGACGACCCGCGCCGGCGCCGGCGCCGCGCGTACACGACGGGCGGCATGTCCCCGCTGAGCCGCTCATGATCGAGTCCACGCCAGACCGTCGCGTACCCATCTCTCCGCAGCTCGCCGTGCGGGTGGCGGGGCTCGGGATGCTCGCCTTCGTCCTGTTCGGCGTGATCTTCTTCCGCCTCTGGTTCCTGCAGGTCCTCTCGGGTGACCAGTTCCTCGCCGAGGCGACGCAGAACCGCGTACGCACCCAGCCCCAGCAGGCGCCCCGCGGCTTCATCGTCGACCGGGAGGGCGACCCGCTGGTAAAGAACCGCAAGGCCATCGTCCTGCAGCTCGATCCGCGTGAGATTCCCGAGGAGGAGCGCCAGCTGGCCGCGCGATGGGGCAACGCGGTGGCCAGGCGGGCGGCCCGGCGGCCGCAGTTCCGTGGGCCTCAGATCGCCCTTCCCGCCGTCCCCGTGAGCCTTCGGGCCCGCTTCGAGCGTTTGAAGCGAGTCACGGGGCTCACCGTGGAGGAGATCCAGGAGCTCGTCGTCGTCGGGCTCTATCAGGAGCCCTTCGTCCCCGTGCGCCTGACCGAGGACGTGACCCCGGCGGTACGCAACTACGTCGAGGAGCACCGCAAGGACTTTCGCGGCCTGAACGTCCGGACGGTCTACCTGCGCGAGTACCCCAACGACTCAGTCGGCGCGCAGCTGTTCGGGACGGTGGGCGAGATCAACGCCAACCAGGTGGGGGCCAAGCGCTACCGCGGCGTCAAGCAGGGGTCCGTCGTCGGGCAGGGGGGTCTGGAGCGTACCTACGACCAGTACCTGCGCGGTCAGGACGGCGTGGAGCGGATCTTCGTCGACGCCGCGGGCCGGCCGATCGGGTCGACGCTCTCCCAGCGCGGCCGGGCCGGTCGCCAGCTGCGGACGTCGATCGACTCCAAGCTGCAGAAGGCGGGAGAGGCCGCGCTGCGGCGGGCCTCTCGCGGCAAGCCCGGGGCCTTCGTCGCGCTGGACCCGCACACGGGCGCGGTGCTGGCGATGGGCTCGGCCCCGTCGTTTGACCCCAACGAGCTCGCGCGCCCGTTGACCAAGAAGCGCTCCGCCCAGCTCTACGGCCCCCAGTCGGGGGCGCCGCTGGTCAACCGCGCGACCTCCTCGCAGTATCCGACGGGCTCGACCTTCAAGCCCGTGACCGCGTTCGCCGGACTGGCCTCGGGGCAGACCACTCCCGAGCGGGTGATCAACGACGCGGGCTTCATCCAGATCGGGGTCGGCAAGGCCGGGCGGCGCCAGAACGCGGGCGCCCAGGCCTACGGCCCCGTCGACCTGCGTCGGGCGCTGCAGGTCTCCTCCGACGTCTACTTCTACGACCTCGGCGTGCGCATCTTCAACAACGGGGGGCGCGCGCTGCAAAGCTGGTCGCGCAAGCTCGGCTTCGGGCGCCTCACGGGAATCGACACGGGGGCCGAGGCCGTCGGGACCGTCCCGAGCCGCGCGCAGCGTGACGCGCTCAACCGGGCCGAGGCGAAGTGCCGCCGGGAGCAGAAGAAGAAGTCGTGCGGCATCGCCGACGGCACGAACCGCCCCTACAACCTCGGCGACAACGTGAACCTGGCCATCGGCCAGGGCGACCTCACCGCCACCCCGCTGCAGGTCGCGCTCTCCTACGCGGCGATCGCCACGGGCGGGAGGATCCCCTCGCCGCACCTCGGCATGCGCATCGAGGACGAGCAGGGCAAGCTGATCCAGAAGCTCAAGCCCAAGCCGGCCCGCACGGTCGCGCTTCCGCCCGCGGGCCTGCAGGCCGTCCGCGACGGCCTCCGGCGGGCCGCCAGCGAAGCCGGCGGCACCTCGACGGGGGTGTTCGCCGACTGGGACCACCAGCGCTTCCCCGTCTACGGCAAGACGGGTACCGCGCAGGTCGCCGCGACCGGCCTCGACCAGTCCTGGTACGCCGCCTACGTCCCGCGCACGGCCACGAACAAGCGCCCGCTCGTCGTCGTGGCCACCGTCGAGGGCGGCGGCTTCGGCGCCGAAGCGGCGGCCCCCATGGTCCGCCAGATCTTCTCGACGTGGTACACGGGCAAGCCCGGACCCTTTCAAGCCGTCTCGGACACGGAGTGAGCAGCACGATCTCCCCGCCCCCGTCGCATGAGCCCGGCCGCCTCGGCGGCGCGGGCCTCGGCCGCACCGCGCTGGGGCTGCCCTTCGACTTCGTGATGGCCCTCGCGGTCGTCGGCATCTGCGCCTGCTCGATCGTGACGCTCCGGACCGTTGAGGTTCCGGGCTTCCCCACCGGGTTCTTCATGCAGCGCCAGGCGGTCTACTTCGGGGTGGGTGCCCTGATCGCGCTTGCACTCTCCCGCGCGGACTACTCGCGCCTGCGCGAGCTCAAGTGGGCGACCTATGCGGTGATGATCGTCGCGCTGCTGGCCGTCATGGTCTTCGGCGGCGTCGCCCGCGGATCGCGCCGCGCGATCCAGCTGCCCTTCTTCTCCTTCCAGGCCTCCGAGATCGGCAAGGTCCTCATCGTGGTGGTGCTCTCGGCGTTCATCGTCGACCGCGCCCGCCGCCTGGGAGACCGGGACACGACCGCGCGTGCGGTGCTGCTCGCGCTCGTGCCGGCCGCGCTGGTGATGCTCCAGCCGGACCTGGGCTCCGCCCTGGTCTACATCGCAATCGTAGTGACGGTCCTGTTCGTCGCCGGGGTACCGGGCCGGCATCTCGCCGGTCTCGGGACACTCGGAGCGATCGCGATCGCCCTGGTCCTCGTCGCCGCGCCCGCAGCGGGCGTCGAGGTTCTGCAGGATTACCAGAAGGAACGCCTCACCGCGTTCCTCAACCCGACCGATGATCCCGACGACGCGGGCTACCAGCAGAACCAGTCGCGCATCGCGATCGGCTCGGGCGAGAAGATCGGGCGCGGAGAGGCGGCCACGCAGACGCGTGACAACTTCCTGCCCGAGAACCACACCGACTTCGCCTTCGCGGCGCTCGGGGAGCGCTACGGCTTCGTGGGCGCGGCGATACTGCTGTCGTTCTACGCCCTGCTGATCTGGCGTTGCCTGCGCGCGCTGACCTTGTCGAAGAACCTGTTCGGCGCGATCGTCGCCGGCGGCATCCTCGCGATGCTGCTCTTCCAGGTGTTCGTCAACGTCGGCATGAACGTCGGGATCATGCCCATCACCGGAATCCCGCTGCCGCTCATGAGCTACGGCGGCTCCTCGGTGATCACCAC
>Ga0136633_1001648_pt1 | contig 16295 bp, 19 predicted proteins | sample AntDrymeUQ832206_2_FD_105494 | JGI IMG/M metagenome (GOLD analysis project Ga0136633, IMG submission 105494) | Polar desert sand microbial communities from Dry Valleys, Antarctica - metaG UQ83 (22.06) | ecosystem: Environmental > Terrestrial > Soil > Desert | place: Antarctica: Dry Valley...
GCATGCCGAGCCTCTCGCTGTCCGCCGAGAAGTTCCGCGGCCAGAAGACGAGCGTGGAGTTCGGCCAAGCGTTCGCCTTCACGGAGACGCTGGAGTACGGCGAGGTCTACAAGTACAAGTTCGCGACGGGCGAGATCAAGGGACCGCTGAGCGACGCGGTCACGGCGGCCGGCTGGACCTGGCGAGCCGTCGCGTTCGGCAAGCTCTGAGTGACCCCACCTACGAGGAGCTGATCGCGGAAGCGGTCGGCGCACCGATGGAGGGCTGGGACTTCAGCCACCTTCGTGAACGCGCTCCGATCACGCAGCAGTTGCCGTGGAGCTACCCCGCGCTCGTCACCGACGCGGCCGGTGGAGCGGTGCGCATGCTCGACATGGGAACAGGCGGCGGGGAGTTCCTACTGGGTCTGCGCACCCGGGCGGAGTTCACCGTCGCCAATGAGGCATGGCCGGCGAACGTGCCCGTCGCAGCCGCCAACCTCCGCGGCGCGGGCGTCCCGGTAGTGCAGGACGAAGGCGCGCCGGACAACATGGATCAGGCACGCGATCCCGTGCACGGCCGGCTGCCGTACCGCGACGCGGCGTTCGACCTGGTGGTCAACCGCCACGAGTCCTTCGTCGCCGCGGAGGTTCGCCGTGTGTTGCGTCCGGGCGGCAGGTTCATCACCCAACAGGTCGACTTCCACTGGTACGACGATCTCTACGCAGCGCTTGAGATGGACCCGCCGGGCGAAGAGGCCACGTGGCTCCCATCGGCCGCAAGCCAGGTCGAGGTAGCCGGGATGCAGGTCACCCAGGCGAGGCAAGGCGAGGAGCACCAGTCGTTCAGGGATGTCGGCGCCTTCCTCTGGTATCTCCGCGCGGTCAGCTGGGCCGTCCCCGACTTCGACGTGAACCGTTGCGACGCCGCGCTGCGACGCCTGCACGAGCAGATGCAGTCCGAACCACTCGTCGTCCGGGAGGCGCGGTTTCTTCTCAGCGCCGCCCGGCCCTGACACCAGACCAAGCGCACCCGATCGGTAGACTTCCCCGCATGCGACGGGTCCTTCTGGCAGCTCTTATCTGCATCGCCCTAGCGGGCTCCGGCCTGCCGGCTCGCGCTGGCCCGGCGTCCTGGGAGGATCCCGCGGGCGATGCAACCGCGATATCTATCGAGGGTGTCGCGCAGGAGTCGACGCCGCGCCCGTCCGACCCGGAGCTCGACATCCGCGCGGTGTCCTTCGCCTTAGAGGGCGAGAACATCGTTGGGACTGCGTCGATGAAGGCCGGCGGTTTCGCCGCGGGATCCGGCGGCTCGGTGTGGCGGTTCTACTTCAGTCACAAGAAGAACAGGTACTTCTTCCAGGCGGTGGCCGCGACCGCCGAGTACAGCCAAGTGTTCTCGAGCACTCCTCGCTTCTACCGGGCGACGCCCGAAGATCCCACGTCCAACGGCGAAGAGCTGAAATGCGACTGCAAGATGACCGTCGACGCAAAGGCGGGCAAGGTCCGCTTCGCGATCAAGACCGCGGCCGTGGCCAAGCCGCTGAAGGCCGCAGCAGGCAGCATTGAGCTCACGGGGTTGGAATTGCGCTCTTACCGGCGGGCGAACTTCTACCTGTTGGCCGATGTCGCTCCCGCCCCGGCGGGAACTACCTTCCGGGCCTAGCGCCTCGCCGCAAAGAACTCCACCAGCAGCGCGCCCGCCTCGTCGGCCATGAAGCCCCGGGTGACCGGGAACTCGTGGTTCAGCCGGGGGTCCGCCGCCAGGTTGTAGAGCGACCCGCAGGCGCCGGCCTTGGGATCGCTCGCCCCGAATGTCAGGGACCCGATCCGGGCCGCCACCAGGGCGCCGGCGCACATCGGGCAGGGCTCCAGGGTCACCACCAAGCCCACCCCCTCCAGCCTCCAGGAGCCCAGCGCGCGCGCTGCGTCACGAATAACCAGCAGTTCGGCGTGGGCCGTCGGATCTTTTTCTGCCTCTTTTTGGTTGTGCCGGGCCCCTAGGACCTCGCCAGTCGCGAGGTCGATCGCCACCGCCCCGACCGGAACATCGCCTGCTCGGAGCGCTGTTCGGGCTTCTGACAGGGCCAGGCCCATGGCTCGGCGAATGGAATCTGTAGGTTCGGACAAATCCGGCTGGGCATCCGAGCCTGCGTGACTCAAGACACTTTCCCCGGCACATTGGTAGGGTACGGCAGACCCCAATCCCGGGAGGCATGGGTTGAACCGCTCTTCAAAACGGTGGGTAGCAGTCGTACTCACTGCAGTCGTAGCCGTCGTAACCGTCCAGATGGTGGGCGTCCACGGGCGCCGCGACGGTCTGGCCGTCGCCGATTCCGGGCTCTTGCGAGGGTCCGACCTTCTCGACCGGTCGAGCCTGCTGCTGCCTCGTCTGGCGCCGCCCACCACGGCTGCTCCCTCGGTCGCAGCTACGCCGCTATCGGCCCGCCCCTCGCTGGCCCTCGAGCGCGTCATCGCCCCGCCGCCCGACCGGTTCGACGGTCCAGCAGCTCCCAAGACTGCGCCCCCGGCTCGCCTCTTCGCTCCGCCCTCAAGCACCCCTAGCGGCACCGGCGGCACCTGGGCAGTGATGATTGGCATCAACGACTATCCGGGCACCAAGTCCGACCTGAGCGCCGGGGTCAATGACGCGGCCGACGTCAACGAGGCGCTGGCCCGTCTGGGTGTGCCCGGAGGCAACCGTCTCATGATCCGCGACACCCAGGCGACGGCCGACGTAATCAGGGCCTCGGTGAACTGGCTGACCGAGCGGGCCGGGCCCGACTCCACCGCGATCTTCTTCTTCGCCGGCCACGTTCGTAAGGTGGGCGCGGGGCGCGAGTCGCTGGTTGCCGCCGACGGGGGAACGGTGAGCGACGCTGACCTGGCGGGCCGCCTGCGCAGCCTGCGGGCCGGACGGGCCTGGATCGGGATTGCCGCCTGCTACGGCGGCGGTTTCAATGAGGTTCTGGCGCCAGGTCGCATTCTGACCGGCGCGGCCAATGCCAACAGCCTCGCCTACGAGAACGGGGGCTTCCAGCGCTCCTACATGGTGCAGTACATGATCCGTGAGGCACTCATCGAGGGCCGGGCCGGAAGTTCGACGATCGAGGGCGCGTTCGCCTACGCGCAGGCCGCTCTGGCCCGCGACTACCCCAACCGTCAGCCGGTGCAGTTCGACCACGCACCGGGCGAGTTGGAGCTCCGCCAGCCGGGCACGCCCGCGCCGCCTCCCCCGCCGCCTCCCTCGCAGCCCCCGCCGTCGAACGGCGGGTCTGGGGGTTCAGGTGGCTCAGGAGGACAGGAGCCGAGCAACCCGCCCGAAGAGGACGACGAGGACTGTTCCTGGTCGTTCGGCATCGTCTGCTGAAGCACTGAACTTCACCACTGAACTGCAGCACTGAACTGGGCCGGTTCGGCCAGCGTTAACCTGGGCAGCGACGGCCGGGCCCTGCGCAACGGCGGACCGTGAATCGAGTCAGGGCCGGAAGGCAGCAGCTCTCAGCGGATTCCGACGTGTGCCGCAGTAAGCCTGGTCGTCACTAGGAGGGGTGCGAGAGCGGCCGAATCGGCACGACTGGAAATCGTGTGTCCTGCAAGGGACCGTGGGTTCAAATCCCACCCTCTCCGCCAATCTGGCCCGCCGTCGAAAGATGACGTGGCCGGCTGAAATGGTACCGTCCTACCATGCGTGCAACCATCGATGGTGGTGGCCGGGTCGTCGTGCCGAAGGCGGTACGCGATCGGTTGGGCCTGCGGCCTGGCGCCGAAGTCGAGCTGATCGAACGCGATGGCTGGATCGAGATCGGTCCTGCGCCGACGCCCATGCGGCTGGTGGGCCGGGGCCAGGACGTCGTCGCCGCGGCTGAACGCGACATGCCGACTCTGACGGCGGACGACGTCCGGAGGACAGTGGATCAGACCCGGAGGTGAACGCCTTCGACACCAGCGTCGTCGTCGCCGCATTCGCTCCCTGGCACGAGTACCACGACACGGCACGCAAGGCATTGGGCCGCGAGCCCTACCTTCCCGACCACTGCGCGTTGGAGGTCTACGCCACCCTGACGCGTCTGCCGGATCCGTTTCGGGTGCCCGCTGATACTGCTGCGGAGTATCTCGAGCGGCGCTTTGGTGGACGGCGGCTGTTGGTGCCCCCCGAAGAAGCCCGACTACTCCCGACAAAGCTGGCTGCGCTCGGCGTCGTCGGTGGCGCGACTTATGACGCCCTGGTCGCCACGACGGCATTAGCTCACGGGGCGCTACTTCGCACCCTCGACCGGCGAGCCGAGCCGGTCTACCGGGCCCTCGGTGCCACGTACGAGGTCCTCGTCACAACAACTCGATGAGGCCTCGCGCGCCCAGCGCGAGGCCGGCGAGGAGCACCACCACAGACGCCACGAGCGGCAAGAGGCGGTCGACGCGGTCCTCCCACCGACCCCACCGCCGCCGAGCCAGGCGGCGTACCCGGAGCACGAAGTACCCCGCGGCCAAAAGCGTGACGGCCATCCCGAGCCCATAGGTGACGACGAGCAGGATGCCGAACCACGTCCTGCCGAACGCGGAGGCGCCCAAGAGCACGATCACCGCCGACGGGGCGGGGACGATCCCCCCCGCCAACCCCAAGGCGACCAGGGAGCGGCGTCCCGGACCGTGATGGTCGTGACCGTGATGGTCGTGACCGTGGTCGTGGCCGTGATGGTCAGGCTCGTCCTCATGGTCGTGAGCCTCATGGTCGTGATGCGGGGCGGTCCTGGGCCGTAGGGCGCGGCGCACCATCGAGACCCCCACGCCCAGTACCAGCACGCCGCTGGCCAGTGCCAGCAGGGGGTAAAGGTCCTCGGGCAATATCACCGTGGTGACGGAGAGCACGACGGCCAGCACCAGCACGGCGACGGTGTGGGAGGCGGCGACGCTGAGCCCCAGCGTCAGAGCATCGGTGAACCGGCTCGAAGGCCCGAGCATGGTCGCCCCCATCACGGCCTTTCCATGACCCGGGGCAAGGGCGTGCGCCGCACCCAGCCCGAACGAGACACCCATGGCGGACAAGCCGAGGGCGAACCCGAACTCCTGCCCGCCGAGGAATCCGAGCAGGCCCCGTGCCGCATTGTCGGCGCCCGGGGGAAGCACCGCCGTCAGCCCGCCGCCTAAAGCCGATTCCCCGCCCGCCCTGGCGGTGAGCTCCGCCGACCGGCGGTCGAGGGGCCGGGTGTCAGCCGCGTCGGGGTATTCCAACAGCGCCTTGGTGGAGCTCTGCTCGGGGACATCGCTCTCGATGAGAGTGGTTCCATCGCCTTCGGCCGTCACCTCGCGCCACCCAGCACGGTCCGGGAAGGACTCCATCCGATACTGGACCTGCCAATTCTTCGAGACGGGCGGGTGCTCGGCCTTCAGCGTGCATTCCACCCTCAAGGTCTGCAATCCGGCCTGCCCCTCGAGGAGGTCCATCCGTGCGGCTGCCACGGTCGGGTTCAAGCGGGAGCCATTCAAGACGGGCCGGTTGAGCCGGGCGAGGGCCTTACAGGTTCGCGACGCGTATTCCAGCTGCTCAGTCGGGCTGAAAGTGTCGTCGGAGTTGGTGTCGACATTCCGGCGCTCCTGGACGGTGGGGATCTCCGCCATGTCCACCACGAAATCGATCAGGACCGCTTCGGGCTGGATTCGCAAGTGCGCCGCCTGGTTCACGGTGAAGTTGCCGAGGGGGTGGGCTCCGGCGGCACCAGTCCAGGCGGCCAAGCCGACGACGAAAACGACTACGAACAGCGCTCCCCGTCGAGCCGCGGCCGTCATTTGGACGCGGGAGCCGGTGCGACGCCGAGCCTCGAGCCGAGCGCCTCGGCTTCGGGGAGATCCCTCGGATTGAGATGAGGGTTGATGTCGAACGCGGTGCCGAGGTGCCGGGCCGCGTCTTCCGACATTTCGAGGTCGGCTTCTATCGCCGCCAAGTGCCACCACAACTCCGCATGGCGCGTGCCGCGCGCCGTGGCGTTGCGGGCATGGGCCAGTGCCTCGGCGGGTCGGCCCGCCTGCCGCAGCGCCCATCCCAGAGCGTCCTCGGTGAAGATGGTGGGCCTCGAAGCTTGAGCCTGCGTGGCGAGTTGGATCGCCTCGGCGGGGCGACCCCCCTCATCGCGGGCGTGGTTGGCCTCGAACAGCGCCAGCTCGAGATCGACGGAGATGCCGCTGGCACGGTTGAGGGTCTCGATGGAGCGAACCACCTCGACCTGAGCACGTGCTCCGCGCTGGTCGCCGGCGGCGCTCAGGACGTCAGCGAGTAGCCCGACCGCCTCCGGTAACGGAAGCACCTTCACCGTCGATTCGAGCCGGGAGCGCGCGCCATCGAGATCCCCCCGGGCCACTTCGACTCGGGCGAGGCCGATCAGCGCGCCCGCCGTGCGGGGTTTGCGCGCCAGCGCCCGTTTGTAGCTCGTCTCGGCATCCGCCAGGTTCCCCTCCAACCGGTGGAGGTCACCGAGGAGGGTCTGTACGCGTGCGATATCCGCGGGGAAGCTCGCGGCGCGCAGGGCCTGGGTCATGGCGTCCACCGCGCCGGCGTGGTCGCCGTGCAGCTCGCGAAGGTACGAAACCCGCGCGTAAGCGGCCAGACCAGGCTTCGTGTCGACCATCTGCTGCGCCGCCTCGACCGCTTCGTCGTAGCGGCCCAACTCGATAAGCGCATCGACGACAACGCCCAATGGTTCAACGGCCCCCGGGTTCGCCGCGGCGGCCGCCCGACCCGCGTCCAAGGCCCGCTCGAAGTCGTGCTCCGCGAGGTACCGCAGGCCTTGGCTGAGCAGGACCGCCGGTCCGACCGGATCGATCTTGACCGCCCGATCGATCACGGAGCGGGCTCGCGCCAGCCACGCCGGGTCAGCTGTTTCGGTGAACTTGGCAAGCGACGCCAAACCGAGTTTGACGAGAGCATCGGACGAGGTCGGCTGTTGCTCGACCGCCGCCTCCAGCGCGTCGATGGGGTCCGTAGCGGACCTCGAGATACCCGTCGCCGCGGGAGGACCGTCGGGCGCCGGCCCACCAACGCCCGCGAACCTTCCGAGCGAGACCCCGATTACGAGGGCCAGAGCCAGGGCGGTCCCCCAGAAGGGGCGGGCCCGGGCGGCCCTACTTGGGTTGTTGACCTTCGTGGCGGGGGGAGTGGCCGTATCGCTGCGGTCTGCGGCCATTGGGGAAGCCTGCCAGGATGCGGATGCGCGCGCGGTGGCAGGAGTCTTCATGGCGCGGATTTAGTTCGGAGCCCGGCCCGAACCGGATGCCCAGTGGCCCGAATTTCTTCGCACTCGGGGATAGGCCGCGCCTGACATCCGGATCTCCGTTCGGTCCGAATCAGGGGGGTGAAGCCGCCTGGGAGTACCCGCGGCCCGCTCATCGCGCTCAGCGTGATCGGCGCGGGCGTGATCCATCTGGCCGCCGTCCGATCGCACCTGGGGTCGCCGGCGGCGGTCGCCTCCTTTACGGGCGTCGGGCTCATCCAGATCCTGGTGGGCGCCTCGCTGCTCCAGCCGAGCGGACTGCGCCTCAAGCGCGTCGCGGTGGTGAGCGTCGGCGCGATCTCGGTGCTCGCGTGGCTCGTGTCCCGCACGTTGGGCCTGCCGGCGATGAGCGGCCACGCCGGTCGTGAGCCTGTGGGCCTGGGCGACGGCGCGGCCATTGGGTTGCAATTGGTCGCGCTGGCGCTCGTCCTCCTTCCCGTTCGCGACCGTTCCCCAAATCGCCGTCGACCGCTGCCGAACTCCCTGATGGCGATGCCCGTCGTCGCGGTCAGTGTCATCGCCTCGTTGAGCCTTCTGTCCGTCCCAGCCCACACTGGCGCTCCCTCGCCGAGCGTGTCGGCCCTGCAGGTCTCACACGCCATTCCCCGGGAGCTCACGAAGCGGGCCGTGCCCGTACCTGCAAAGGCGTCGAGCACCGAGGACCGGGGCTCCACGTACGGACAGAGAACGGATGGGCACACCACCGACGGGCATTCCCACTGAGTTCGTCCGACCTCGGCCCTTACATCCAGGTACGCCGCGGCTCCGAAGAATCCTCGATGACAAAGCGCAATGCACCCAAGTGGATCGTCCCGGTAGGACTCGCCCTCTCCCTCGCCCTCACGGGCGCCTGCGGGGGTGGATCCGATTCGGGCGACCAAACGTCGGCTACCGCAAGCGACGACCAGACGTCCTCCACCGCAAGCGAGGCGGCGGATGAGGGAGCGGACGAGGCACCGGCGGGGGCCACGGTCGAGATCAAGGAGTTCGCCTACGAGCCCAAGCAGATCACGGTGTCGGTGGGAGACAGCGTTCGCTGGATAAACCGTGATGCGTTTCTTCACACGGTGACCAGCGGCGCGGTCGACGGCCCCGAGAACAAGCCCGACGGCAAGTTCGACGAGAACTTGGACGAAGCCGGCTCCGAGGCAACGGTCACCTTCGACGAGGCCGGAACCTTCACGTACTACTGCAAACAGCACAACGCCATGGACGGCGTCGTGGTCGTCGAGTGACCAAACAATCAACCAACCAAGTAACCAACTTCCAACCAACTAATAGGAGAAAAATGAACTTCAAACAGAAGAGCTTGCGCCTCGGCGCCGGGCTCCTGACCGTCGGCCTCCTGGCCGGCGCGTGTGGCGGGAACGCCGCCGAAGACAGCGCTTCTGACGCGGTCAACTCCGACGGCAGCGGCCAGTCCGATGACGGCGGCGAGAGCAAGGGCGGCGACTACGGCAAGGCCTACACCGAGGTGCGCGCCGCGTACCACCACATGTTCGAGACCGCGGGCGTCCTCTCCGGAGCCATCGCCAAGCAGAACGGTTTCGCCGAGGAAGAGAACAAGGCGGCTGACACCCGCGTGGCGCTTACGCGTCTGCTCGGCGAGCACGCACTCCTCTCCGCCAACGCCACGGGCAAGGGCCTCGCTGGAGCCCCTGACTTCGGTGCGGCAGCCGAGGCACTCGACGAGAACAGTGTGGAGCTCGCGAAGGTCATCGGCTCGGTCTACGGCATGGATGCCGAGAACGAGTTCCTGAAGCAGTGGAGAGACCACATCCGCATGTTCGTGGACTACACCACGGCCACAGCCAAGGACGACTCGGCCGGACAAGAGAAGGCCCGGGCGGAGCTCAGCGGCTACGAGAAGAACTTCGGCGCCTTCCTCGGTGGCGCAGTCGGCCTTCCCGGCGAAGCCGTCCAGGAGGCCCTGACGGCCCACGTCGATCAGCTCATTGCGGCGATCGATGCCACTAAGGCTGGCGACTTCGATGCGGCCTACGGCAAGGTGCGCGAGGCTTACCATCACATGGGCGTTACCGCAGCTGTCCTCTCGGAGGCCATCGCCAAGCAGCAGGGCCTCGGGGACTCGGCCACCAAGTCGGCAGAGACCCGCTCGCTGCTCGGGGCCCAGTTGGGTGAGCACGCCGTTCTCTCGTCGCTGGCCACCTCCAAGGGCCTCACGGCTGCGCCTGACTTCGAAGCCATCGCCAAGGCCTTGGATGGCAACAGCGTCGAGCTGGCCGGGACCATCGGATCGGTCTACGGCAAGGAGGCGGAGAACGAGTTCCTGAAGCAGTGGAGGGACCACATCCGGATGTTCGTGGACTACACCACGGCCACCGCCAAGCAGGACACGGCCGGCCAGGAAAAGGCCGTCGCCGAGCTGGGCGGATACGTCAAGAACTTCGGTGCCTTCCTCGCCGGAGCAGTGGGCCTGCCCGCAGAAGCGGTCCAGGACGCGATCAAGATGCACGTCGGACAGCTGAAGGGTGCTGTCGACGCCTTCGCTGCGGCGGCGGCCTAGGGCTGGGAGGGAGTGCCCGACCGGCGGGTGGCGAGCGATGCAGCTCTCATGCTCGCCGTCGGGCGCTCCGACCAGGATGCAATTGCAGAGATCTACCGGCGTCACGCGGGCAGCGTGCTCAACCTCGCGGCCCGCGTCGCCGGCTCTTCGGCTCTCGCCGAGGAAGTCACCCAAGAGGTATTCACCACCATCTGGCGGTCCCCGGCGACTTTCGATCCCGACCGGGGATCTCTGCGAACCCTCCTCATGTCGATTGCGCACCGCAGGGCAGTCGATCTCGTGCGATCCGAGGTGGCGCGAAAGCGCCGGGAGGGCGGGTCGGACGTACATTCGGAACCACGGAGCGCCGAAGGCGAGGTCTTGCAGCTGATGCAGGCACAACACGTACAACAGGCGATGGGAGCACTATCCGAGGACGAGAGGCGAGCCATCGAGCTCGCTTACTTTGGAGGCCACACCTACCGGGAAGTGGCCCAACTCCTCGACCAGCCCGAGGGCACCGTGAAGACTCGGATCCGCACAGGACTACGCCGTCTACGGACGGAGATGGTGAATGCAGGTGTGACCAATGAGAATTAGCAAACACACGCGGATCCAGGACCTGCTCGGGGTCTACGCCGCGGACGCGGTCGACCCCGAAGAAGCGGCCGAGGTGGAGCGTCACCTGTCCACTTGCGTCGAGTGCGAGACCGAAGTCGCCGAGCACCGCGCCACCCTGGCGCTGATCGCGCCTGTCATCTCCGATCTCCGCCCGACCCCCTTCGCCGAGCTCGGCCTAGACCTCTCAACTCCCGCGGCTTCCCGGTCAACTCCCGCGGCTTCCCGGTCAACTTCCGCGGCTTCCCGGCCCATGGGTTCCGTGACGCCGCTACGGAATCCGCGACACAGCGTGCCCGCCTGGACGATGTCGGTGGCCGCCGCCATCGTCTTCCTCGTGGCTGCCGTCGCCGTCACTCAGACCCGCCGAGCGGACGACCTCTCGTCGCAACTCGCGCAGAGCTCCGTCGCCGCCGCGGCGGAGCAGGCCCTAGCGGACCCGTCGGCCCGCCATCTCGTTCTCAAGGCTGTTTCGGGCGAGGCGTTGGCGGACGTGGCGCTTCTCCAAGACGGGCGCGGTTATCTCGTCCCGCGCGACCTGCCGGGGCTCAGCGCCGAAGAGACCTACCAGCTCTGGGCGCTGAAGGGATCTGACCGAACCTCGCTGATCGTCGCCGGCTCCCGACCCGAGCCCGTGTCCTTCCGGACCGTGCCGGACATCGATGGGCTCGCACTCACCCAGGAGGTCGCAGGTGGCGTGCCCCAGCCCACGAAGACCCCTGTTGCCGTCGCCTTCGTTCGTCCCGCCTGACCCACAAAGGCAATCAAGCAACACCACAGAGGCGGCGTAGGAGCTCCAAGCCACGCTCGGACCCCCGCCAGTGTCGTTCCAGTGCGTCCGCGCCCGCGGCCCGCACGACGGACCTCAACACGAGGGCTACGACGATCACATCGTCGGCGTAGCCGAGGACCGGGATGAAATCGGGGATCAGGTCGAACGGCAGCGCGAGGTAAGCCAGCAGTAGACCGAGCCGCCGCCTCACCCCTTTCGGAACGGCGGGGTCCCCCATGAGTGCCCGCAACAGCCGGACCAGGTCGGGCACGAGCCGTTTGGCCTCCGCGAGATCGATGCCTCGCGGCCGCAGGATTGCGAGGGTCGCCAAGAACAGCGCCCACGTGATGACGAGGACGCCAGCCAGACGGACGACGGTCACCACTGGTCGAGTCTCCTACTCCTCGCCAACCTCGCTCCAGGCCCGCTGACCGCGCCTGCATAGGCTGCAACGGCGAAAGGGGGCTCCATGGAGCGATCGCCGGAACTGGAGGCTCTCACTCGGCGTTGGGTGGGCCACTTTGCGCAGGCGACGTCGACGCGGTCTCGGCGCTGCTGTCCGACACGGAGGACGTCCTTTTCGTAGGGACGGATCCGGATGAGGAGTGGTTCAGCCGCGACCAGGTCGAGCAGGTGATGCGGCGGCAGTTCGAGGAGATGGGCGGCCAGTTCTCGTTCCGGATCTTGGACGTCATCGCATGGACCGAGGGCACGGTGGGATGGGCATACGCCACCATGCAGCACGATATGGAGCCCGAGCCACTGTCGCTACGCGCCACGGCCGTTTACCACCTGGAAAAGGGTCTCTGGAAGATGGTCCAGTCCCTCCTCTCCGTTCCGGCCACGAATGTCGAGACCCTCGGATTCGAGCTCACCACCTCGGTGGACCTCGTCGCGCAAGCGGTGGATGTCGAGCGCCCTGACCTGAGCCAGGTCAGTCCCGACGGGACAGTGACAGTCCTGTTCACCGACATCGAGGGGTCTACGGAACGCAACGCGGTTCTCGGCGATCGGGAGTGGATGCTCCTGCTGCGCCGTCATCACGACCTCATCCGCGAGCAGGTCGCCGCGAATTCGGGCTTCGAGGTCAAGTCAATGGGCGACGGCTTCATGCTCGCCTTCTCCTCGGCCCGGCGAGCCATCCAATGCGCCATGGATATTCAGCGGGCCATCGACAAGGAGCCTGACCTCGAGGTGCGGGTGCGGGCCGGTCTCCACGCCGGTGAGGCAGTGCGGGTCGGAGATGACTTCTACGGGGGCGTGGTGAACATGGCTGCCCGAGTCGCCGGCAGCGCAATCGGCGGCCAGATCCTGGTCTCGGACCTCGTCAAGGGTCTGGTCGAGGCCTCAGGGGAGTTCGCCTTCGATCCGCCCCTCGAGGCAGACCTGAAGGGCTTCTCCGGAATGCACCGTCTGCATCCCGTCGCCCTCTAGCCCCCTGATCGCGGCGGGCGGGGCTGCCACCGGCGGGGCCTAGATTCGCAGGGATGGCTGAACCGGCGTACCAGTCGCTCTATCGCCGCTATCGGCCACAGCGGTTCGACGAGGTACGGGGTCAGGACCACGTAACCAAGGCGCTCCGCAACGTGGTGCGCGACGGACGTGTGGCCCATGCCTACTTGTTCAGCGGCCCCCGGGGCACGGGCAAGACGTCGACCGCCCGCATCCTCGCCAAGGCCCTGAACTGCACGGATCTGCAGGACGGCGAACCGTGCTGCAAGTGCGAGTCATGCCAGGCGGCCCAGGCCGGCGCCTCGGTCGACATCTTCGAGCTCGACGCGGCATCCAACCGGGGCATCGACTCGATGCGCGACCTGATCGCCGGCGCCGCACTGGGCACTCCCGGTGAGCGCAAGGTGTACGTCGTCGACGAGGTCCACATGCTTTCGAAGGACGCGTCGACCGCGCTGCTCAAGACGCTCGAGGAGCCGCCCGCTCACGTCGTTTTTGTGCTGGCCACCACCGACACACAAAAGGTGCTGCCGACCATCAAGAGCCGGACCCAGCACTTCGAGTTCCGGCTGATGAGTCCAGAGGTTCTCAGCGGTCTGCTGCACGACATCAATGCCGACGCTCATCTGGGTGTGCCGCCGGAGGCACTCGACCTCGTCGTGCGCCGTGGTCGGGGTTCGGCCCGAGATGCGCTGTCGGTCCTGGATCAGGTCGCGGCCGCGGGCGACGTCGAGGACGACGAGTCCGACGCGGACGAGATCGTCGAAGCCTTGTGTGACGGTGACACCGGCCGGGCTCTGACCGCGGTCGCCGGCGCGATGAGCCGGGGACGCGACCCGCGGCTCGTAACGACCGAACTCATCGAATACCTCCGCTGCTGCTTTCTGGCGTTGATGGCCCCCGGCGTCGTCGGGCTGCCCGACGCGGCGCTCGAGCGCGCCGCCGAGCACGGTCGCCGCCTCGGTCCGGCTGCGATGGTGCGGCACCTGGACGTGGTCGGCGAGGCGTTGGTGGACATGCGCGAAGCCCATGACCCACGCGTCAGCCTCGAGGTTGCCTTGGTGCGCGCCACCAGGCCGGAAGCCTCATCAGACGTGAGTGCGTTGGCCGAGCGCGTGGCCAAGCTCGAACGAGCCTTGGCGGCTGGCGCCCCTGGCTCCTCTATGGCTGGTGGCTCTCCGGCGGCTCCTGGCGCTCCGGCTGCGGCGGCCACCGCGCCGACCGAGTCTCTCCCCGCGGCGCGCTCCGCATCCCCGCGGGGCGCGCCGACACCCGGCGAGGGACCTGCCCAGCCCGTCAAGTCGTCGCTCCCATCGAGACCTCCGGCGCGTGGCACGGCGGCCACCAAGCCGGCGGCGCCCGAGGAACCCGCGGTGCGGAAGGCCCCGACCGGCGGTCAGATGCCCGACCGCGATCTCCTGACCCAGGCCTGGGGTGATGTGGTGCTGGCCGCCCTACCCGCTCCGGCCAAGTCCCGGCTGCGCACCGGACGCTTCACTGCGGTCGAGAGCGACACCGCGGTCTTCGCTCTGCCCAACCAGCCTCACGTCGCCGCCGCGGAGGGAGTCAAGTCCCACGCGGAAGACGCGCTCACCGCGCACTTCGGTACGAAGATTCGCATCCGGCTGGTGGTGGACGACGCAACCGCGCCAGCCTCGGGGGCACCGGCTACGTCCGCGCCCGCATCCCCGCGGCGCGGCACTCCAGCCGCGGAACACGAAATCGAGGAAGTGGCCATGGAAGACACGGTGCTGGCCGAGACGTCGTCGGCCGACGACGTCGTCCGGTCGGCCTTCCCAGGAGCCGAAGAGGTCGACACCCCGTGACTCCGCCGCCGATCACCCCGTCGCCGAACACTCCGCCGCCTGGCGACGATCGGGAGATCCTCCCGCAGGGCGTCGAGCAGGCGAGCGATGAGAGCACCGAGCAGGCGAGCGATGCGAGCGTAGACAACCCCTTCGGGTCGATAGACCTTGGCAGCCTGCTGGACCAGGCGCAGCGCCTGCAGGAGCAGTTGGTCAGCGCGCAGGCCGCGGCCGCGGACACCGTCGTCGAGGGCCGAGCCGGCGGGGGAAAAGTCGTGGTGACGATGTCCGGCGAGGGCGAGCCCTTATCGGTCCGCATCGACCCGGGGGCCGTCGATCCCGCGGAGCTAGACCTTTTGGAGGATCTGGTGCTGGCCGCCATGCGGGACGCAGTCGACCAGGCTCGATCCTTGAGCCACGAGGCTCTCGGCGGACTGGGTGATCTCCTCGGAGGGGCAGACCGGGATCTCTCGTGAGTCTTTACGTCGGGCCGGTTCAGGCCTTGATTGACGAGCTCGGCCGGCTCCCCGGTATCGGGCCCAAGTCGGCCCAGCGAATCGCCTTTCACCTGTTGCGGGTCGAGCGGGTCGACGCAATGCGCCTCGCGTCTTCCATCACCGAGATGAAGGACCGGATCACTTTCTGTAAGCGCTGCTACAACATCGCGGAGGGTGATCTGTGCGGGCTATGCGGGGACAGTCGCCGCGATCCGAAGATCGTCTGCGTCGTAGAAGAGCCCCGCGACATTGTCGCCATGGAGCGGACCAACAGCTTCCGCGGGCTGTACCACGTGCTCCAGGGAGCCATCAGTCCGATCGACGGCATCGGGCCTGATCAGCTTCGGGTCAAAGAGTTGTTCGCCCGCATGGCGAACGAAGAGATCGGCGAGCTCATCCTCGCCACGAACCCGAACCTCGAGGGCGAAACAACTGCGATGTACTTGGCGCGCGAACTGCGGGACAAGTTCGCGGAAGTCAGAATCACCCGCATCGCCAGCGGCCTGCCGGTGGGCGGGGACCTCGAGTACGCCGACGAGCTGACGCTCGGTCGTGCCTTGGAAGGGCGCCAGGAGGTCGGCTAGGCCTCTTTTGCGTTTGCGTAGACGACGACGTTGTCCCGGTAGTGGCGCGTTTTCTTATCGAATTTGCCACCGCAGGTGATCAAGCGGAGAGAGCGTTGACCGCTAGGGGCATACACCGCGATCGTGGGGAAGTTGTCTTTTGCGTACTGCTCGACCCTCTCTACGATGAAGGGGACGATCGACTCGTCCGCCAGCGCGACGTTGATCTCGTCGCCGGGGGCCAGCGTCGGAACATCGATGAACACCGCGGGGCCGGTATAGGAGTCGAGGTGGCCGACAATCACCGCAGTGCCAATCTCCCCCGGTGCCTCGAGTCCCCCGTACCAGCCGGTGCGGTCGAACACCTCAGGCACTGCGATCTCTCCGTTCTCGGCCAGGCCGATCTCATCGACCCCCGCCGACACCCCGAGCTTGGGGATGTCGATCCTCGCCGGCTTGACCACGGGCCGACGTGGGACGCTCCGCTCTTGTTGCGGGGCCGGCAGATCGAGTGCCGCCAGCGCCGAAGCCTCTCGGGTCAGAGGTACGGCCGCGAGGCCGGCGAATAGCTGGACGTAGATGACCACGGCCAGCACGCTGATGGTCCGCCGTGAGATGGCCCGCCGCTTCCGGATTGTGGAGGTTCGTGCCATGGGTTCTCCTGTTCGACTCTTTCGGCGGGTGTGTGCACCCGAGTCCAGGCCACCGCGAGGAGGGTCGCGGTGGCCCGGACGGATGTTGCTAGGGCTCACGCGGGCCGATCAGACTCGGGCAAGGACCTTGCGACGGTTGAACACGAGGGCCGCGGTGGCGAGCGAGAGACCCGCTGCTCCGAC
>Ga0136633_1001649_pt1 | contig 16289 bp, 18 predicted proteins | sample AntDrymeUQ832206_2_FD_105494 | JGI IMG/M metagenome (GOLD analysis project Ga0136633, IMG submission 105494) | Polar desert sand microbial communities from Dry Valleys, Antarctica - metaG UQ83 (22.06) | ecosystem: Environmental > Terrestrial > Soil > Desert | place: Antarctica: Dry Valley...
CTCATTGAGATGGGGAAACACAATTGCAAGCTTGGACGCCAAAGACTCGTCGGGAGCCGACACGCCACCATTCTACTTCCTCCGGGAGTACAACGCGCGGATTATTCCTCTACGGGTCCTAAGCTCAAGCGTTCGCTCGCCCAGATCGACGCAATTGCCCGGGCGCCGACGACCCGGGGAGGGTCTTATGAACGCGAGACACCTGCGCGGAAGATTCCGTGCGCTGGCGCTGCTTGTGGCGCTGGCGACCATGTCCAGCGGCGGGACCGCCGTGGCCAAACCACCAAGATTTGGCCCCGGTGTGGACGACATCGCGCTCTACGCCGGCCAATCGATCTGCTCTCCGGCGCCCAAGCCCGGCGTCCTGGCGTTCCAGCGGGCGGTGTACGCACGCCACCCCGGAACCGGATCCCTGGGCGTCAGCCGCGTCTGCTCCATCGGGGGTCGCAGCGAGCACAAGGAGGGCCGCGCCTGGGACTGGGCGGTCGATGTGACGGTGAAGTGGCAGCGCAGAGCGGCGCGCGATGTCATCGACTGGCTGCTAGAGACCGACCGGTTCGGTAATGCCCAGGCCCGTGCCCGGCGCTTTGGCGTCATGTACCTGATCTGGGATAAGCGCATCTGGCTGCCGTGGAGCGGCTGGCGCACCTACTGCAAGATGCGCAACGGGGTGTGCTGGGGAAGTGATGGGAGCGCCCGCCACCCCCACACGAACCACGTCCACTTCAGCTTCACCTGGCCGGGGGCGCGCCTCAAGACGACGTGGTGGAAGCCGCAGCGCTCGCTGGTGTCGGCCCTGGTTCCCGAGACCGACGGCTACTGGGTCGTGGCTCGAAACGGGGCCGTGCTCCCCCACGCGAGTGGCTATTTCGGCGCCAGCAGTGATCGTCCTCGAAAGAATGCCGTGGTGGCGGCGGCCGCCACCTTGAGCCGCGAGGGCTACTGGTTGCTGTCGCGCAACGGCGTCGTCAAGGCGTTCGGCGACGCTCGCTACCGGGGAGGAGCCAGAAAATACTCGATTCGAGTAACGGCCCTCGCCCCCACTCCGACCGGCAAAGGCTACTGGATCCTGGCGCGCGGGGGCCGGGTGATCCCCGTGGGCGACGCCGAGCACTTCGGAGGCAAGAAAGGCAGCGGCTCTCGCTGGACGGACCTGGCTCCGACGCCGACCGGAGCGGGATACCTGCTCTTCTCCGCCGCCGGCGAGGTGGCGGCATTCGGCGACGCCGTCCACCTCGGCGACGCACTCGACGCGGGCCTTGACTCTCCGGTGACGGCGGGCCTCGCCCACGGGACCGGAGGCTATTGGCTCGTGACCGAACGCGGAAGGATCCTGAGCTTTGGTGACGCCTCGATCTTCGAGCCGCTGCAGCTCGCTGGCCCGGATGCCGCCCTCGCCGATGCCGCGGCAACGATGACGGGGGCCGGACTGTGGCTGGCCGGCGAGCAGGGAAAGGTCTATGAGCGTGGGGACGCTCCCGCACTGAGAGCTCCGCAAGAGCCCACGGGCCGGTTCGATCTGGGCCTCATCCCCGAGCCCGACCTCCTTGAATAGGACACGCTTCGCCGGGTAAGCCCCTCAAGACGCTTACCTAACAGTTAGGAGTTGACGTGATGGAACGACGCTCGCTTGGGACTTCCGGCCTCCAGGTGTCGGGCATGGGGCTGGGCTGCATGGGGATGTCGGAGTTCTATGGCACCCGCGACGAGCAGGAATCGATTGCCACGATCGCACGCTCCCTGGAGCTGGGCATCAATTTCTTCGACACCGCCGACATGTACGGCCCTTTCACGAACGAGAAGCTGGTGGGCAAGGCTCTTGCCGGGCATCGTTCCGAAGCCGTCATCGCCACCAAGTTCGGCAACGAGCGAGGCGAAGACGGGAGCTTCAAAGGAATCAACGGAAGCCCCGACTACGTGCGGCGCGCTTGTGACGCGTCGCTCGAGCGCCTGGGTATCGACCACATCGACCTCTACTACCAGCACCGCGTCGACACCTCGGTTCCCATCGAAGAGACGGTCGGCGCCATGGCCGAGCTCGTTGCAGCCGGGAAGGTCGGCTACCTCGGCCTCTCCGAAGCCGGGCCGGAAACAATTCGCCGCGCCGCTTCTGTCCATCCCATCTGCGCGCTTCAAACCGAGTACTCGTTGTGGAGCCGCGAGCCGGAGGACGAGCTTCTGGGACTGTGCCGCGAGCTCGGCATGGGCTTCGTGGCCTACAGCCCGCTGGGTCGGGGCTTTCTGTCGGGTCAGATCCGCTCTCTCGACGACCTCGCCGAGGGCGATCGGCGACGGCAGATGCCTCGCTTTCAAGGGGACAATTTCCAGCGCAACCTCGAGCTCGTCGAACGCGTTACCGAGATCGCAAACGAGAAGGGCGTTTCCGCGGGCCAGCTTGCGCTCGCGTGGGTGCTCCATAAGGGAGAAGACATCGTTCCGATCCCGGGAACCAAGCGGCGCTCGTATCTAGAGCAAAATGCCGCTGCGGCCGACATCACACTCACTGAGGAAGAGCTCGATCGCATCGACGAGGCGTCGCCATCAGGCTCGGCCGCCGGTGATCGCTATCCGGACATGTCCGCGGTGAACCGCTGACGCAGAGGCTGCGTCATTGCCGGGATGAAACTGATGCCGAGTGGTCACCAGATGTCGTATTGCAGCACTTAACGACCACTCGGCGACTGATTAGCTCGGAGGGACTGTGGCTGAGGATCGCATGACCGTCGTTTTCATGCCCGAGAGCGCCTACGGGCCGACCAACAACTGCGTCGGCATCGGCAAGGTCCTGGAGCGGCGGGGTCACCGGGTCGTGTTCGCGGCCGAGGCGTCGTGGGCGGGGGCCTTGGAGCCGCTCGGATTCGAGGAGAACCTGGTCGATCTCGCTCCGCCGGCCGCAGACGACCAGAACGCGGGCCAGTTTTGGACCGACTTCATCATCGAGACCGCACCCGAGTTCAGGAAGCCGACCCTCGAGCAGCTCGACTCCTTCATCAAGCCGGTGTGGGAGTCGCTCATCGAAGGGGCTAAGTACTGCGAGCCGCGGCTGCAGGAGATCCTTGCCGAGGTCCGGCCGGATGTCATCGTCGAGGACAACGTCAGCTGTTTCCCCGCCCTGCTCACTCACGGAGCGCCGTGGGTGAGGATCATGAGCTGCAACCCCCTCGAAATGGCTGACTCCGTGCTGCCCCCGAAGTTCAGCGGCTACGCGTCTGATGATCCCCTTCTGTGGGACGACTTCCGAGCACAGAACGAACGCACTCACCGGGAACTCTGGGAGCAGACGAACCAGTGGGTGATCGAACAGGGCGCGCCGCCGCTGCCGGACCTGGAGTTCATCCACGAGTCACAGCACTTGAACCTCTACGTCTACCCGGAGGCCGCCGACTACCCTCGTTCCCGCCCGCTGGCTCAGACGTGGCAGCGGCTCGACTCTTCGGTAAGAGAGACCGAAGAGCCGTTCACCATTCCCTCCTCGTTATCTTCGGGCGAGGGCGGCCTGGTGTATCTATCGTTGGGCTCGCTCGGCTCTGCCGATGTCGATCTCATGAAGCGGCTGATCGAAGCGCTCGCCGGGACCCCGCATCGCTACATCGTGTCGAAAGGGCCGCGCGCCGACGAGTTCGAGCTCGCCGACAACATGTGGGGCGGAGTTCGCCTGCCGCAGACGAGCATCATTCCCGAGTGCGATCTCGTGATAACCCACGGCGGCAACAACACCACGACCGAGAGCCTGCATTTCGGTAAGCCGATGATCGTGCTGCCGCTGTTCTGGGATCAGTACGACAACGCGCAAAGGACCGAGGAGCTGGGCTTCGGCGTTCGGCTCGACACCTACCGCTTCGAGGACTCGGAGCTGCGAGGCGCGCTCGACGCGCTGCTGGGAAACGTGGAGCTGCGGGCGCTCATGGATATCAACGGACGAACCATTCGGGGCCGGGACGGCAAAGTGGTGGCGGCCGATCTGATCGAGGAAGTCGGGCGCCGGGCTCTGTCCGGCTAGAGCGGTCTCGTATTAGCGGGCGGAGGACTCGAGGGCGCGCCACACCTTCTCCGGTGTGATCGGCATGTGGAGGCCTCGGTCGAATCCACCGAGCGCATCCACGATCGCGTTGACCACTGCCGGGGGCGCTCCAATGCAGCCCGCCTCCCCGGCCCCTTGATGCCCAACTCCAGGTTCGGGTTGGGGGTCACGCTCTCCCCCTTCAGCACCGGCGGCATCTCCGATGCCGTGGGAATCGAGTAGTCCAGCAACGATGAGAAGAGCGGCTGGCCGCCGGGGTCGTAGGAGAGTTCCTCATAGAGGGCCTGCCCGAGACCCTGAGTGATCGAGCCCAACGTCTGGCCTGCAACGATGGCCGGGTTCACCACCACACCGCAGTCGTCCACCGCGACCAGCTTCACGACCTCGACGCGGCCTGTGGCGCGGTCGATCTCCACGATCGCGACATGAGTGCCGAAGGGGAAAGCCTGGGGCGGCGACAGCTCGACCGCGGACTCGAGCGGCGCGGGGACACCAAGGCTTCGATTGCCACGGAGCGGTCAGTTCCCGTTATCGCGAAGCGTCCGTCCGCGTAGACGAGGTCCGCTTCGGCGACCTCCAGGACCTCTCCCGCCCGGCGCCGGGCCTCCTCGAGCACCTCGGCGGCGGCGTGATGAAGTGCCGATCCCCCCACCTGCATGCTGCGCGAGCCGAACGTTCCCGTGCCCTGGGGCACGGCATCTGTGTCTCCCTGTAGCACTTGGACGCGTTCTAGCTCGACGTCGAACGCCGTGGCGACGACCTGAGCAAAGGCGGTTTCATGTCCCTGCCCTTGGGGAGTTGCGCCCGATCGCGCGACGATGACGCCATCGGCCATGACTTCGACCGCCCCGTACTCGCTCGTGCCGGAGCGACCCCCTGATCGCTCCAGATAGCTGGCGATGCCGACTCCGAGAAGGGGGCCGTCGCCCTTCGCGCGTCGCCGGCGCTGCTCCTCCCGAGCCCCTTCGTAGCCTGCGAGCTCGAGCGCCGAACGCAGTGCAGTGGCATGGTCGCCCGAGTCGTAGACGGCTCCCGTGGGAGACCGGTAGGGAAAATCGGAGGGAGAGACGAAGTTTGCCTGGCGCAACTCGACGGGATCGAGTGAAGCTTGCGGGCCAATTTGTCGACTAAACGCTCGAGCGCGAACGCGGCCTCGGGCCGCCCCGCCCCCCGGTACGAGGCCGTCGGAGCTGCGTTGGTGACCACGCACCGGATGCGGGCGTAGAGCCTTTCGATTCGATAGGGCCCCGACAGCACCCAAGCCGTCATCGCGGGCACCAGAGCCCCGGTGTCGGGGTAGGCGCCGACGTCGGCATCGATGAACGCTTCGAGCGCCAGCAACATGCCTCTGTCGTCTGCGGCCAGACGCAGCGTCTGCGACTGGCCCCGGCCGTGAGTGGCGCTCTGCAGTGCCTCACGACGATCCTCGATCCAGCGCACGGGCCGGTCCAGCTTGCGAGCGACGTTAGCGACGACGATGTACTCGGCGAAGGTCTGGCTCTTGGCGCCGAAAGCACCACCGACTTTGGGCACGCGCACCCTGACCTCGTCCAAGCCGAGGCCGAAGGCCGCGGCGAGCTCGCCGCGAAGACGGTGGGGGGCCTGGTGTGAAGCCCACACTGTGAGCCGGTCCCGATCCCATTGCGCCAGCACGGCGCGCGGCTCGATCGAGGTCGGAGCAAGGCGTTGATTGTAGAAACGGCCCTCCACTACGACAGCGGCATTCGCCATGACGTCCTCGACCGAAGCTCCGTAGTCGCGGGTCGAGACGACGTTGTCCGAGCCCGCGAACAGCGAAGGGGCAGTGGAGGAAAGCGCGGCATCGACACCGATCACCGCATCCAGGGAGTCGAATGTCTGAATCACGCGCTCGGCCCCATCTTCGGCCGTGTAGCGATCCCGAGCGATAACCACCGCCACCGGCTCGCCCGCAAAACGCACTCGATCCCGCGCCAGCGAGGGTCTCTGCATCTCCGCGGGGGCGGGCTCGCGCGTGGGGACTGGGGGAAGGTCGGGCAGCTCGGCCGCCGAGAACGCGGCGACCACACCCTTTAGGCGGAGGCTCCCAGAGACATCCACCTCCTGAAGCTCACCGTGCGCTTCGAAGCTGCGCACGAAACAGGCCTCCAGGCATCCGGGAATCCGAAGGTCTGCGACATAGGGGTGAGCACCTCGAACGAGCCCGTCGTCTTCCGAGCGCAGGGGCGAGACGCCGATGTAGCTCCTGGGTGTCATGGGTTGAGCCCCCGGTGTCATGGGTTGAGCCCCCGGTGTCATGGGTTGAGCCCCCGGTGTCATGGCTGAGCCCCCGGCCGCAAACGTTTGCAGAACTATAGGATACCGGCGCTATGAAGCCCGCGCCCTTCGAGTACTTCGCTCCGGCCGACATCGAGGAAGCGCTCGAGCTGCTCGGCCGCGGCGGCGACGTAAAGGTCCTCGCCGGCGGCCAAAGCCTTGTGCCCGCCATGAGCTTTCGTCTCGCTACTCCTGAGGCGCTCGTGGACCTCAACGGCATTCGGGATCGGGATCGGGTCGCCATCGACGGAGGAGAGGTCGTCGTGGGGATGCTCGCACGCCACCGGGCGCTGGAAACGAGCGCAGTGCCAGGCCCCGTCGGGGTACTACTGGCCGACACCGCCCGGCTTGTGGGCCACCTCCCCATCCGGGTGCGAGGCACGTTCGCCGGCAGCCTTGCCCACGCCGACCCCGCAGCCGAGTGGCCGATGCTCGCCCTTGCGCTCGACGCCTCGATCGTCGCCCGCAGCGCCGCAGGAAGCCGGGTGATCGCAGCAGCAGACTTCTTCGAGGGCCCCTTCACGACCGCCTTGCGGGAGGACGAGGTCATCACCGAGGTCCGGCTGCCTCTTCTTGCAGATGCGGGCACGGCGGTTCTCGAGCAAAGCCGGACGGCCGGAGACTTCGCCACGGTGGCGGTCGTTGCGGTGGTAGTCGTCACGGACGGGAAGGTGAGCGATGCGCGCGTGGCGGCGGCCGGAGTCGAGGGCCGGCCCGTGCGTTTCACGGATGCCGAGTCGCTTCTCCTCGGCAGCCGCCCCGAGCCGGAGGTGTTCACAGAAGCTGGACGCATTGCAGCCCAGAGAGTCGATCCCCTCTCCGATGCGACCGCATCGGCCGACTACCGACGTCATCTCGTGGAGGTGCTCGTGCGGCGCGCCCTCAACCAGGCCCGATCTAGGCTCGCCGCCTGAAGATGCCATCTCTCGAAGTCATGCTGCGGGTAAACGGCACCGGCAGAACGGTGACGGTCGAGCCCCGCACGACGCTGGCCGACGCACTACGAGACCGGCTCGGCCTTCACGGTACGCATCTCGGTTGCGAGCACGGCGTCTGCGGCTCTTGCACCGTCTTGCTCGACGGTGCGCCGGTGGCTCGTGCCTCCTGTTCGCCATACAGTGCAGAGACTCCGAGGTAACCACGATCGAAGGGCTCGCGGACGGAGACGTCCTTCATCCGCTGCAGCGCGCGGTTGACTTGGTGAGCGCGAATATCTGGAAGGCCACCGCGACCGTGCGCATGTGGGTGCCGATCAGCGACACGACCTGGCCCAGCCATAGCGCCCTGTAGGGGACCGAGTCCCTGAGTGGAGAGATGTCGATGGCGATGGCGCGGGCCCGGCCGAGTCCTGCTCGCGCCGGCCTCAACGGTTCATCTACCCTCCCAGGTGGCTCCCATGACCCAGTGAAGCTAAACGGGGGCCGGGTGGGGGCCGGGACGCGCCCCCGGCCAACCTCCGACTCGCCGCTCTCGAGCTCAGTGGGGCAGGAGGAGGCAACTGTCGCCGAACTCGTGCCACAGATATCCCGCGGCGCGCGCACTCTTGTAAGCTTGCTCGACCAAACGGGGGCCGGCGACCGCCTCGAGAAGCAGCAGGTGGGAGGCGCCTGGTGGATGCCATCCCGTGATGAGGCCGTCGACCACGCGGGCGGGCCGGGTCGGTCCTAAGACCAGCTCGGTCCACCCCTCCCCTCCAATGACGGAGCCGTCCGAGCGCGCCACCGTCTCGAGTGCACGGGTGACGGTGGTGCCCACCGCGATCACGCGGCCCCCGGTGCGACGGGTGTGATTGATCAGCCCGGCGGTCTGATCGGGAACCCGGAAGCGCTCGGCGGATGGGAGCTCCTTGGCTTCGAGCGACGACACGCCCGCGTGCAGCAGCACGGGGGCAAAAACGACTCCCCCGGCGATGAGCTCCGTCACCAATGCATCCGTAAACGGGCGCCCGGCCCCGGGCATCTCCGCACTTCCCGGGGTGATGCCGAAGATCGTCTGATAGGCGCCGAGATCCCAGCGGCCGCGCAGGTAGCCGTAAGTGATCGGCCGGCCGTGGTGGGCGAGGTAGTCCTCCACCAAGCCGGCACCCAAGATGCGGGCCCGCCACAGCCGAGCGCCCACCGGCATTCCGGGATCGGAGCGCGGCGACAGCAGAGTCAACGAAACCCGGCCGGGGAGCTCGATCGACTCGCCCGCGTGGCCGTCGAGAACCGGGCCGGCGCCATCGCTCCTCCGCAGCTCGACCACCCACGTGCCGTCGTCACTGGGGGTGGAGAAGTGGACGATCACCGCCGAGTCGCGGCGCCGGATCCCCTCCACGGCCGCCGCCAGCGTCGCCGACGTGTTGACCACGATGAGATCTCCGGGGCGAAGGAAACGGCCCAAGTCTCGAAAGTGCGCATGCTGAAACCCCGACGCCTGCGCCACCAGCAGGCGGACTCCGTCGCGCCCAAGGCCGCGCTCCTCGGGAGGCTCGGTGGCTGAAAGCTCCGGGGGCCGGGCGAAGCTCGTGCGTGGGGGGGCGAGCACGTCCATCATCTGGGGTCTTGAGTCACCAGGAAGTCGGCGCTGCGATAGCGGCCGCTGGGCGGACGCTGTTCGATGAGGCGCAGCAGGGCCGGGACTACGGTGTGCGGCTCGGGGCGGTCCGAGATGTCCTCATACGGGAACGCCTGCTGTTGCATGGTGGTGCGCATGTCCCCGGGATCGAAGGCGTAGACGGCCAGCGCGGGTTGCTCGGCCGCGAGCACCGCGGTGAGCTGATCGAGCGCCGCCTTGGACGAGCCGTAGCCGCCCCAACCCGGGTATGCCTCCACGGCCGCATCGGAGCTGACATTGACGACTGCACCTCGGGCGACGATGAGTTCCGGAAGCACGAGTTGCACGATTGCGAGGGGCGCAAGAACGTTGATCACATACACACGTTCGAGCTCGTCAAGGGGATAACTCTCGAGTTGCGGCTGCGGGCTGGGCCCGAGCTCGCTGGCGTTGTTGACGAGAAGGTCGAGGTGCCCGAGGTCCCGGATGACGCGCGAAAGCTCCTCTCGGTGAGCCGGATTTGCGACGTCGCCGGCAACGGCGGTTGTCCTGCCGCTCCCGGGCCATGCTCGGGCCACGCCCTGTAGGATGCCGTCGTCGCGGGCGTCGACGACCAGGTCCCAGTCTTTGTTTGCAAGCTCTTCGGCCACGGCCCGGCCGAAGCCGCGTGAGGCGCCGGTGATTAATGCGAGGGGCATGGTTCCTCCATTCGATGGCGATCTGTCTGGACTTCCACAGCAACTGTCGCTATTCTAGAAGTTGAAGTTAACTTTAAGTCAAGCCCTTTAGAAAGGAAGAGTCATGGCTGCGGACGTGCTCACCGTCGGCGAAGTCGCTCGCCGCAGCGGCTTCGCCGCCTCGGCCCTCCGTTACTACGAGGGGGCCGGGTTGATTGAAGCAGAGCGCAGCGAGGGCGGTCAGCGGCGTTTCGAGCGAAGCGTGCTGCGGCGGCTGGCCTTCATTCGCGCCGCCCGCCATGTGGGACTAAGCCTCGACGAGATCCGTGAGCTCTTGGCTCAGCTCCCGGCTGCGAGAACTCCCACACGTGCGGATTGGACCCGGATCTCCCACCAGTGGCGCACGCGGCTCGACCGCGAGATCGAAGCCCTGGTTGCGTTGCGGGACGGGCTCGACTCCTGCATCGGGTGCGGCTGTCTGTCACTGCAGCGCTGCCGCATGTCGAACCCCAACGACGTGGCTGCAGCCTCAGGCCCGGGGGCCGTCTACCTGCCGAGGCGGCTGCGGGAGCCGGTGGAGGAGAGGCCCTGAGGCACCGTCATCCGTTTGGAGCGCCTCAGAGTGCGGTTTCCCGCACTCTGAGATCCCTAAAACTCAGTCGCCGAGTTTGCCGACCGGCAAACGGTCCAGGCGCCAAGCTTGGAAACCGCCGATCACATCCGTGGCGCGCCAAAACCCGAGCTGCTGCAGGCGTCGGGCAGCGAGACTCGAGGAGTACCCCTCGAGACAGATGAGCACGATGTGGTCATCGAAGCTTTCAACTGCGGAGTTCTGATAACCCGAATCCGGGTCAACGCGCCACTCGAGGACGCTGAGAGGCATGTGGACCGATCCTGGGATCGTGCCGGCCCTCAGCCGCTGATCCTGCGAGCGGGTGTCCACGAGCAGGGCCCCTTCTCTAACCGCGGCCTGGGCCTCGGCCGGCCGCAGGCGGACCAGGTGACTGCGCGCCTCCGCAAGCATGTCTTGGATCGTCAACCTGGCCAACCCGTTTTCTGCTGCGGCCGGCTCTCCGGTAGGCACCGATATAAGGGGAGGACGTCGCTCAGGTGAGGAGTGCATGCCAAGGTTTTACCAGAAGCTCGGGCAACACCTCGGGCGGCGCACCCGGACCCTCGCCCCCACCAGACACTCCCGAAATCCACGAGACAAATTACGGGCGCTCGTTGTCTCAGTCGCTCAGACAAAGAGTTTGCTTCTCGCAGTCTGATCATTCTCTAGATCTGTGGGCGACCACGGCGGACCGGCCCCTTCAAACCCAGCCGCCCAACCGGACTGGATCACGGGGGTAACACCGTCCCAGTGCTGGCCTGATCCCCGGGGAGCTTGGCAAAGGGATCCTCGATAGGCACCTTTGCCTCTACCGCCTTGGCGCGCGAAGCGCTTCGTCTTGTTGGATGCCATGTAGAAGCGGCCTCTCTTTGAGCCGAAAGGCACCAGGAGATCGTTGTCCACAAGCAGCTTTAGATCGCGACTTGCTACCTGCTCCGAGATATCTTCGTCAGGGATCATGCTTCGATACGTGGAGTTTCGCACCGAAAACCACAAGCGGGCCCAAGCGCCTGAATCACGCGGTCTGGGAGCCCGAGCTGCTGAACGCGGTGGTCAGTAAGTGCCACAATCGAGAACCTACTTGAATCTATGAAGGATAGTCCGAGCCTGTCGGTAATGTGCGGTCAGGCAGAATCTGGATCCACGGCCTCTCGAAGTGCTTGAAGAAGTCGGTGAGGACGCCGACGAGCCTTCATATACGGGTCATCGTGACCCGTTGGTAACCGGTCGTGGCGGCTGAAGCACGAGAAGCAGATCAAGCTTCTGACGGAGTCGGCACCTAACCGCTCCAAGGCTTGCCTACGGTTGCTTAGAGTGCGGCTGTGCAGGAATCGAGAGACAAACAAACGTGGCTGACTCCTGGTGTCCGTGGGATTGGCCTCGCCAGCTTTCTCTCTGACGTAGGCCACGAGGTTCCAACCTCGCTCCTTCCACGTTTCCTAACGAGCACGCTAGGTGCTCCTGCTGCGGCGCTGGGGCTGATTGAGGGGATCTCGGATGGTCTCGCTGGGCTCATGCGTTTGGCTGGCGGTGCACTCGCTGATGATCCGAGTCGAAGGCGAAACATCGCTATTGGTGGCTACACGAGCACCGCAGTTCTGACGGCGGCAATTGGTGCGGCGCAGACGGTATGGCAGGTTGGACTCCTCCGTGCCGGCGGCTGGGCAGCGAGAGGTCTGAGGGTGCCAGCCAGGAATGCTCTCTTAGCCGATGCCGTGGACCCGTCTGTCTACGGCCGCGCCTACGGCTTTGAGCGAGCGATGGACAATCTTGGCGCCATCGGTGGTCCTCTTCTCGCTCTGGCGTTTGTCGCTGCGTTCAGCGTTCGGACAGCGATCCTGCTCTCAGTTATCCCTGGCCTGCTCGCTGCCGTTGCAATCCTTTATGCGATCCGTCACCTTCAAAGAGTCTCAATAGGAGAACGGCAGCCGATTCGTCTCAGGATCAGACCTGTTCTCCAAGGACGACTGCGCCGACTGATGGTCGGCATTGCTGCCTTTGAGTTAGGCAACGTCGCTGCTACTCTGTTGATATTGCGGGCCACGGAGTTGCTTGCCCAAGAACGAAGCGAAGACTCTGCCACGCAAATTGCCCTGGTTCTCTACCTCGCATACAACGTCGCTGCGACGCTGACCAGTATTCTTGCCGGAAGAATGAGCGATAGCCGTGGCCCTGTCCTCGTCCTCAGTGGCGGAGTCGCAGCGTTTCTCGTTGCTTATGTGATCTTTGCCGCCGTTGGGCCTACCGTGCCCATCCTCGCTATTGCCTTTCTTCTCGCTGGTGTAGGAATCGGGTGTGTAGAGACGGCTGAGCACTCTGCGGTGGCAGGCTTTGCTCCTGCCGACATACGTGGTTCGGCATTTGGGCTCCTCGCTGCGGTGCAGAGTTTCGGGAACCTCGCTGCCAGTAGCATCGCCGGTCTGCTTTGGACCGTGGTCTCTCCTACGGCTGCCTTCATCTACATTGCTGCCTGGATGGCAATTGCCCTTCTCGCTCTGATGCGATCCCAGCTTGGTGCTCCACGATTGCTCGTCCTGCTTAGACTGCACTTATGCAGCTAGACGAGGTAACGCTCGCTCCTGCCCGGACCAGGAGCCTGCGGCGTGGGCTCCTCCTTGAATACTTCACCGTGGGTTGGAACGTCCTAGAGGCTGTCGTGGGATTGACCGCTGGGTTACTCGCTGGTTCGGTTGCCTTGGTGGGTTTTGCTCTTGACTCGATCGTGGAAGCCTCGTCTGGGAGCATCCTGATATGGCGGTTGCAGAGCGAGGAGCGAGGCACCCGCACTGCTGAGGAGGCAGAACGTAAGGCAATCCGGCTTGTGGCTGTTGCCTTCCTTGCGCTCGCTGCCTACGTAGGTGGACGAGCAATCTTCGATCTTGCGACACAATCTCGTCCCGATGAAAGCGTGCCAGGGATGGCTCTGGCAATCGTCTCGCTGATCGTCATGCCGGTGCTTGCTTGGCGGAAGCGCATCGTTGCTCGTGAACTTGATAGCCGTGCGCTCCACGCCGACTCAACGCAGACGACTTTGTGCACCTACCTCTCTGCCTTCCTCCTTGTTGGCCTCGTGACCAACGCTCTTTTTGGTTGGTGGTGGGCTGACCCACTGGCCGGTTTGGCCATCGCTGGCTTCGCAGCAAAGGAAGGAAGAGAGTTGTGGACCGCAGAAGATCTTTGCTGTAGGTAGCTGCAACCGACCTACTACATCAGTCGGAACCAATCCCCGTCGGTGGATTCCTCCACCAACCAAATGCAAGCGAGATGCCGCAGACTCCTCTTGGACTCCTCTTGGACTCCCAAACGACCAGAAACGGCGGGCAAAGAGGAGGAACGAAGGAGCAGCCATCCGTCGATATGCGCTCTGACCTGCGCTTTCAGGTAGTCTTCCCTGGAGAGAAGCCACCTAGCGCCCGTAGCTCAGTGGATAGAGCGTCGGACTTCTAATCCGAGGGTCGGGGGTTCGAATCCCTCCGGGCGCGCGCCTAAAGTCGCAGGTCAAAGGCCATATTCTTAGATTGTCCCGGTGTCCTGATAGGCTGTCGGTGAACAATCGGTGAACATCGGTCCGAGTTGGGGCCGGATTCGGGGGCGAGATGGCTTCGGTTCACAGGGTCAAGCGAGCAGCCATCGGGGGGCGTGGCCGCCACGCCTGGCAGGTCAGATACCGCGACCCCGAACGCCGGATGCGCTCTCGGACCTTCGCAACCAAAGCCAAGGCAAGGAGCTTCGCCGCCACCGTCGAGACAGACAAGGCGCGTGGCGAATACATCGACCCCCAAGCCGGGCGGGTGACCTTTGCGGAGTGGGCCGGTGAGTGGATGATGACCACCAAGCACTTGAAGCCCAAGACCAAAGAGGGCTACCAGTCGATCCTTCGAGTGCACCTAATGCCCGCCTTCGGTCACAAGGCGTTGGCGTCGATTCGCCCCGGTGATGTCCGCCGGTTCATCTCCGAGCTTTCGGACCGCGGCCTCTCGCCCTCGCGTCTGCGCCAGGTCCGCCACCTGTTGGGGATGATCCTACGAGATGCCGTCGAAAACGGAGCCATCGCTCGAACTCCGGTAGTGGGGGTCAAGGTGTCAGGCGACCGACGCCGGGAGATGCAGTTCCTAAGCGCGGAGCAAGTACGCGCGCTGGCCGACGCGACTCCCCAGCGCTATCGGACACTGATTCTTCTGCTGGCCTACGGCGGGCTGAGATGGGGCGAAGCCGTCGCCCTGCGCCGTGGCCGCTGCAACCTACCCGGGGGGCGAGTCGAGGTCAGAGAGGCCGTGTCGGAGACGGGCGCCGGGCTTTTCTACGGCGCCACCAAAACCGGTGAGGAGCGTTCGGTGGCGATCCCTGCTTTCCTATGTGACCTGCTTGCCGAGCACCTGGACGCAGTCGCGGCCGACGATCCCGACGCTTTGGTATTCACGCCCGACGATTCCGACGCTTTGGTATTCACGCCGGATGATCCCCACGCCTTGGTATTCACGACCGAGTCCGGGACGCCGCTGCTGAACAACAATTTCCGTTCGAGGGTGTGGCGACCGGCGCTTATGCGGGCCGGGCTACCGGCTATCAGGATTCACGACCTTCGCCATAGCTGCGCGTCCATGCTCATCTCCCAGGGCGCTAATGCCAAAGCGATCCAGACGCATCTCGGCCACTCGACCATCGCCATCACGTTTGACGTTTACAGCCACATGTTGCCCGACGACCAAGCCCGGCTTGCCGCGGGCCTGGACGCGGCATATCGGGCCGCGCAGTAGCTCTCAGGCGACTTCGCTATTCGAGTCCGCAAGAGTCACTTCGATAAAGTAGAACCGCTCACGATTTTCGGTTAGACTCCTCTACGTCAATCGAGAGTCCCAGGTGAGCGCCATCGAGCGCCGGACCTTAGTAGGGAGGTTTCCCTAATGTCCGGCGCTTTATTCATGACCTCGGCCGAGGTCGCGGAGACGCTCGCCATCCCGGTCAGCACTTTGCATTTCTGGACGTGGGCCGGGAGCGGGCCTGAAGACTTTCCGGCTCCCATCCGGGTCGGTGGCCGCCTCCGCTATTCGAAAGCCGAGCTCGAAGCTTGGATCGACGCGCAGGTCGCGGTCGCGCAATCGGGGGTGCGCGGTGCCTGAAAACATCGAAGGCCGCCCCCGGCAAGAAAGCGGCCCCGACAAATAGCAGCAGGGGTTCAGGATATCTCATCACAGACTCCTAACGCCACTTTTCCGAGCGAACTCATAGCCCACGATCAATGGCTCCTGTGGAGGCGGGAGGTTCGGGAAAAGGGGCCGACCAAGCCTCCCTTCACGGTTGATTGGACCAAGGCCGATGTAACGAATCCCGAGACCTGGACGACCTTCGAGGAAGTCAAGAAGGTGCTCGACTCCGAGGAGTGGCCGAGTGGTCTTGGCTTTGTGTTCACCGAGGACGATCCTTTCTGTGGGATCGAGTTCGACGACTGCTTCATCGACGGCAAGCTCCACGAAAGTGTGGAGGGGATCGTCAGTGCTCTCGCCTCCTACACCGAGATAAGCCCGAGCGGAAAAGGGCTTCACGTAATCATCCGGGCTAAGCTCAGGGGGAGCAGGAATCGCTCCAGGCAGACTCCCTGGGGTGGCGGGATCGAGGTCTACGACCGGCGCAGGTACTTCACCATGACTGCAAACTGCCTTCCGGGCTCCCCGAAGGAAGTCTTCGAGCGGCAGAGCCAGCTCGACGGGCTGATCGATGAACTACTCCCGGAGCCCGAACTACCAGAGCGCGCGCTTGCCGTCCATGTGCCGGTCAATCTCTCAGATGATGCCCTACTCGACAAAGCCCACAGAGCAAAGAACGGGGGCAAGTTCACCGCCCTTTTCGACCGCGGGGACGTTAGCACCCACGGTCGTGACGACTCTGCTGCCGACCTCGCCCTGTGTACCCACCTGGCCTTCTGGACGGGAGGTGATCCCGAACGTATCGACCGGCTGTTCCGGCGTTCGGCCCTCATGCGGGAGAAGTGGTATCGGGACGATTACAGGGATCGCACCATAGAAGTAGCAATCGCTGGGTGCGAGTCCTTTTTCGGACAGCCACCCGCAGAGGCCCCGGAAGGGACTGTGTTTTGCGTCTGACTTAATGAGACAAATCGCGGGGAGAATAGCCAGCCAAGAGTCGGGTC
>Ga0136633_1001651_pt1 | contig 16288 bp, 15 predicted proteins | sample AntDrymeUQ832206_2_FD_105494 | JGI IMG/M metagenome (GOLD analysis project Ga0136633, IMG submission 105494) | Polar desert sand microbial communities from Dry Valleys, Antarctica - metaG UQ83 (22.06) | ecosystem: Environmental > Terrestrial > Soil > Desert | place: Antarctica: Dry Valley...
CGCCACGCCCCATCAGCAGTCCATGGAGGCTTTCGACAACCCTTCGGCTGTCAACGTCCACAGGGATCGACTTCGCGGCCTTCACGTCGACCGGCCGCAGCCGATCGGTGGATTCGGGCTTAGTCAGGATGGAACGGCCGGCTCTGTTCCGCATCGACGTGGATCATCCACCTCGCTGTGCGAGGCAGAGCCAACATACGGAAGGGAGCCAGCCGTGCCCATTCTCCACCCCGACACGGTCCACCCTGGGCCTCGACGTCCACAAGGACTCGATATCAGCGGGGATCCTGAACCCGGGCCATGAGACCCCCGACGTCGAGAAGATCTTCCACGACGAGGAGTCGGTCCGCCGTCTGATCGGGCGCTTCCCCGATCCCCGCCTGGTGCGGGCGTGCTACGAGGCCGGCCCCACCGGCTACGACCTGGCTCGTCTGTTGCTCTCCATGGGGGTGCGCTGCGAGGTGATCGCCCCCTCGATGATCCCCAAGGCGCCGGGCGACAGGGTCAAGACCGACACTCGGGACTGCCGGCGCCTGGCCCGCCTGCACCGGGCCGGCGAGCTGGTGGCCATCCGCATCCCCACCCCGACCGAGGAGGCGGTGCGCGACCTGTGCCGGACCCGCGCCGACATGGTCGAGGACCGCACCCGGGCTCGCAACCGCCTCACCATTGAGTCGACCGGCTGGCTGAGGGGGCTGTCCACGCAGGCGTGACCGATCCGGCGCGACCCGCTTCGCCGAGCCCCGGCTGTGGCGGTGCTGTTCCGAATAGAGCTCCGGCGGTTACGCCAAGAGAGCATCATGCTTCCGTAAACCCCTACCAAGCACCTCGGAGGAACCACGATGCGGCGGAAGAACACTTGTAAGGCCTCGACCATGGCGGTCGCTGGCCTGCTGGCGCTCAGCGCGTGTTCCAGCGGCGATCCGAAGTCCGTGGGCCCGGTGCCGACGGCGCCTTCCACCACGGTTGAGCCCACGACCACCACGGCGCCGGCGCCGACGACCACCCAGTCCGTCGCCACCACCGTGGCTCCCCGGGTCACCACGTCGACGGTCGCTCCCCGACCCACGACGCCACCCACCACGGCGAGGGGCGGTCCGGCTGTGGCCGTGGTGGACTCCGGCTCGACGCCGGCCGGCACCTGGCAGCTCGTGGCTGAGACCGGAGCACGAGCGGGCGTGGTGTGTGCGGTGCTGCGCGGACCGTTCCAGTCGGGCGGTGGGGTCTGTAACGAGGCTTCGGAGCAGGACTTCAACGGCGATGAAACCCTGCGCTACTCCGCGGCGGCGGGGGACGGGGCGTTCGTCATCGGCGTCAGCCGTCCGAACGTGGCCATGGTCCGGATGGAAGTTCGAGACGGGGCCACGGTCGAGCGGGCGACAGGAACTCGAACGACGGGCGGCGCGGGCGCTTTCGCGGGAAGCGGCGACTGTCGACTGGGCCACAGTGCGGGATCGCGTCGCTGATCATCTGAAGGAGTGAGTCCTGCGGTCCGATTCGGGCCGGAAGCCTCGTCGGAGCTTGCCGATGCCGCGCGCTGAGAACGGCGCTGATGCTCGCTCAGCTCAACGAACGAGCGCCACCGGGGTTGACAGCGTGGTCCCGGACGCGGACCCCCCTCCCGAGCGTTCGGCGAGCCGCCCGGACCGGTGCCCAGGCCGCGGCCAGGCCGCGGCAGGCCGCGAAAGCGCGGTCTCAGACGGTAAGGTGCGGCCAGCGGTGGTCACGTAAAACCGCAGGTCAGGGGCCATTTTCGGCGATTCGTGCAGGTCACGGGAGAGGGCCGATCATCCCTACAAGGATGGGGTCGGGGGTTCGGGTCGCTCAGCGCCCACTTCCCGTGACCGGCGGTTCTGCCGTCCCAGGCCGCCGCCTCCTCTCCCTGATCGTCGTTGTCCCCTCGACGCCGGCGTCGACGCTCAAGTCCATGCCCTGCCCCGCCGATAGTCCTTGCGGGGAACAGTCGGTTTCACGCGGAAGAAGGCGGAGTCATGCGCCGAACCAGGGGACACAGTGTCGCGGTCACCCTGGTTCTCCTGTGTCCGCTTCTCACCGTCATTCCTGCCGGCTCGGTCCGGGCCGCCGGCGCCGTGGTCAACGTCCCCGCCGACGCGCCGACCATCCAGGCCGGCATCGATGCCGCTGCCGCCGGTGGCGCTGTCGTCGTCGCGCCCGGCGTCTACCGGGAGAACCTCGACTTCCACGGCCGTCGGATCGAGGTCCGCAGCGCCCAGGGCCCGGCCGCCACCGTCATCGACGGCGGTCGCGCAGCGCCGGTGGTCACGTTCAACGAGTTCGAGACCCGAGCCACGTCACTCCGCGGTTTCACGATCCGGAATGGGAGCCCGGGCGGATTGGAGATCAGGAACTCGTCGCCCACCATCACGGGCAACGTCGTCACGGCCAACACCGCCTACGAGGGCGCCGGCTTCAACATCGCCGGCTCGAGCGCCCTGATCCAGGACAACGTCGTCCGGGGCAACACCGCCGACGTCGGTGGCGGTGGCGGCTTTTACCTGATCACAACGTCAGGGCTCGAAATCGTGGGCAACATCATCGAGTACAACACCTCCCGCTCCTCGGGGGGAGCGATGACACTCTGGACCTCGCTCGACACGCTCATCAGGGACAACGTGTTCCGAGGCAATCGAGCGAGGGTTGGAGGGGCGATCGAGATCGTCAACTACAGCTGGCCGCTGATCTCCCAGAACGTCTTCGTCGAAAACGAGGCGGACGCTTACGGCGGTGCGCTCCACATCATGGTCCCCACAGGCGCGCAAGGCGCCACCCTTGCCAACAACACCCTGGTCGGGAACCGGGCGCCGCAGGGGTCGGCCGTCCTCTCGGGCGGCGACTGGTTGGCAGTCAACAACATCTTCTCGGGCCCGTCCACGGGCGACGTCGTGCGCTGCCAGGGCTCGATACCCGGTCGGTTCTTCTACAACGACGTCTACAACGGGACCGATACTCCGTTCCGGTGGTGCCCGGACACGACCGGCATGGTGGGCAATATCTCGGTCGACCCCCTTCTCGGGCCCGACCTCGGCCTGACTGCGGGCTCACCGGCGATCGACGCCGGCCACGACGATCCACTTCTCCCGCTCCTGTTCGCCACCGACGCCAACGGGGCCGCTCGGGTGGTGGACGGGAACGGCGACGGGACAGCTGCCGCCGACCTCGGCGCCTTCGAAAGGCCGGGCGCCGGCCTTTCGCCCCGGCTGCCTGCACCCGGCGCGTACCATCCGCTCTCACCTGTCCGCATCCTCGACACCCGCACCGGCCTCGGTGGCGGGTCGAGCAAAGTCGGACCGGGCGGCACCCTGTCCCTGCAGGTGACCGGGCGCGGTGGCGTGCCGGCGACTGGGGTCACCGCCGTCGCCCTCAACATCACGGTCACCGAGCCGAGCGCCGGCAGCTTTCTCACCGCGTGGCCCGCCGGGGAGATCCGGCCTCTGGCGTCGAACCTCAACTACGACGCCGGGACGACGAAGCCGAACATGGTGGTGGTCAAGGTCGGCGCCGGCGGCAAGATCAACCTCTTCAACAACTTGGGCTCGACGCACGTCGTCGCCGACGTCGCCGGGTGGTACGGCCCCTACCTGCCCACGCCCGGGGCTGCGTTCTCGCCTCTCCCGCCGTCGCGCCTGCTCGACACCCGCACCGGCAACGGAGCGCCGGCCCAGCGGGTGCCGGCCGGGGGCATGGTCTCCCTCCAGCTCACCGGGCGCAGCGGTGTCCCCGCTACCGGCGTGTCGGCCGTCGTCCTCAACGTGACCGTCACTGAGCCCGACGCCGTCAGCTTCCTCGCCGTCTACCCGAGCGGTGAGACCCGGCCGCTGGTGTCCAACCTCAACTACCGGGCCGGGGACACGGTGGCCAACGTCGTCGTGGTCAAGGTCGGAGCCGACGGCCGGATCGTCCTGTACAACAATGGCGGGTCGGCCCACCTCATCGCCGACGTGGCCGGGTGGTACGGCGCCGACGGCACCACGCCGATCGGAACCTATACCGCTGCCGCTCCCAGCCGGATCCTCGACACCCGCAACGGCAACGGCGCACCGACAGGGCGCGTTGCCGGCGGCGGCACCCTGTCCTTGCAGGTCACGGGCCGGGGAGGCATCCCCGCCGGCGCAGTCGGCGCCGTGGTGCTGAACGTCACCGTCACGGAGCCGGCGGGCGGGAGCTTCCTGACCGCCTGGCCCGGCGGCACGTCCCGCCCGCTGGCGTCCAACCTCAACTGGGCGCCGGGCCAGACGGTGCCGAACCTCGTCGTCGTCCAGGTCGGCCCTCGTGGAACGGTCGACCTCTACACCGACTCCGGCTCGGCCCACCTGATCGCCGACGTGGCCGGCTGGTACGGGAGTTGACGATGACCCCCCGCTGCCGGCGCAGCCTGTTCGCAGTCAGCATCGTCGGCCTTCTGGCCGCGGCGTTCTCTGGAGTCGGCCCAGCGCAGGCACTCGCCCCCACATCGGTGTTCGCGCCGTACCTCAACCACGATGTGGGCAATGCCCAGGCTGTCGCCATCGGCGACTTCACTGGCGACGGCCGCAACGACGTGGTCGTCAGCACCGAGCAACGCGACGACATGAGCCGGCCCAACCACGTCTATCTCTTCGCCCAGGGTCCCGACGGCTGGATGAGCCGCGTCGAGGCGCTCGAGACGCAGAACAGCTGGATGCCCGACCTGGGCCTTGCGGCGGGCGACCTCGACGGCGATGGCAAGACCGACGCCGTGGTGGCCAACGGGCATGCCCTCGACGTGTTCTTCCAGCGCAACGGCTCCCTGGCCGAGGGGAGGCCGATCGCCCTGGAGGGCGCGCAGTTGGTCAAGGCCGTCGACATCGACGGCGACGGGAAGGTCGACCTGGTATCGAGCGCCAGCGTGGGGCTGGTCGTGCTCAAGGGCCTGGGTGCCGGCACCTTTGCCCCTCCCGTCGTCGTCACCGCGCAACGCCAGGCGGAGGTGGAGGTCGGTGACGTCACAGGGGACGGGCGCCGGGACCTCGTCACGTGCAATGGCATTGTGGCGCAGGTGTTCGCTCAGCAGGCGGGCGGGACGTTCGCGGCGCCCACTCAGCACTCAGGCGGCGCCAACTGCGACAGTGTCGCCCTGGCCGACGTGAACGGGGACGGCCGCACCGACGTGTCGATCACCGGCGGCGGCAACGTGCCGAGCTCGAGGCTCGACGTCTTCGCCCAGCGGGCCAACGGCACCCTCGCGGAGCCGACCGCCTACCCCACGAGCGACCTCCCCGCCTCGGTCAAGGCCGGCGACATGAACGGGGACGGGCGGGCCGACCTCGTCGTCGCTCACGACGCGTGGATGTGGGTCGGGGTCCACGCCCAGGGACCCGACCGCACCCTCGATCCCGAGCGGCTCACCCGGGTCCCGTACAACAACGGCACCTCGCCGCACAGGATGGCCATCGGCGACGTGAACGGGGACCAGCGCCCCGACATCGTCATCGCCGACGACCAGCACGGCCTGGTCACGCTGTGGGGCCAGCCGGCTGCGCCCTCGACGACTACGTCGACGGTGCGGCTCGCCACAACTGTCGCCACGACGCCGCCGGTCGGCGCCCCCCGCCCTCTGTTCTCCGCCCCCCAGGATTACGACCTGGCTGCCGCCGGCCAATCCGTGGTGTCCGGCGACTTCAACGGCGACGGGCGCAACGACGTGGCCCTCAGCACCCGTTACAGGGGAGACCCGTCGGCGGGCGACAAGGTGTTCGTCTTCTACCAGGCGGCGGACGGCTCGCTGCCGAAGGCCGTGAGCTTCGACACCGAGTTGGCCTTGGGCGTCGGGGACGTCATGGTTCTGGCCGCCGGCGATCTCGACGGTGACGGTCGGACCGACCTGGTCCTGCGCATGCGCGACGGCATCAACGTGTTCATGCAGCGCAACGGCACCTTCGCCGACCGCACGTACATCGAGCTCCCCTACGCCAGCCGGGTCGACGTCGCCGACCTCGACGGCGATGGCAGGGCCGACATGGTCATGACCGGGCTGGGCGTCACCGTGTACCGCAGCCTCGGCGCCGGCACCTTCGCCCCCCCGGTTACCGTGCTGCCGGAGTACCGCAGCGACATGGCCATCGGCGATGTGACCGGCGACGGCCGACCCGACCTGGTGACGATCAACAACATGTACTCGTCGGCCGCCGTGGAGGTGGTACGCCAGCTGCCAGACGGCAGCTTCGGCGCGGTCGAGCGCACGTCGATCGACGCCAACCCAGCGGAGATCGCCATAGGCGACCTGACCGGCGACGGCAAGCTCGACGTCGCCGCCACCTACGAGGCGGGCATCCAGGTCGTCGGCATCCGCATCCTGGTCCAGGGCGCCGGCGGCTCGCTCACACCCGGCCAGGATGTCGCTGCCTTCGCCGCCGGCCCACTACGAGCGGGCGACGTGGACGGCGACGGCCGCACCGATCTGGTGGCGATGTACGGCTCCAGGGCCGGGGTCTGGCTCCAGCAGGCGGGCGGGCAGCTCGGGGCCGAACAGCCGTACAACACCTCGGGCCCGAGCATGACCCCTTCGAGCGGGGTGGTCCTCGCCGACTTCACCGGAGACCGCCGGCTCGACATCGCCGCAGCAGACGTCGTCACGGGCCTCGACGTCCTCCGCAACACCTCTACGGGCGTGCCGCCGCAGCTCGGCGGGGCCACCGGCAGCACGTTCCGCCCCCTCACCCCACAACGCCTCCTCGACACCCGCTCGGGCCTCGGGGCGCCGGCGGCCCGGCTGGCGCCGGGCGGCACCATCAGCCTTCAGGTGACCGGCGCCGGCGGTGTGCCGGCGGCCGGCGTCTCTGCAGTGGTGATGAACGTGACGGTGACCGAGCCGAGCGCGATCAGCTTCTTGACGGCGTGGCCGGCGGGGGACGCCCGGCCCCTGGCGTTCGAACCTGAACTACGTCGCCGGCCAGACCGTGCCCAACCTCGTGGTGGTGAAGGTCGGCGCCGGGGGCAAGGTCGACCTGTTCAACAACTCCGGGTCGACCCACGTCATCGCCGACGTGGCCGGCTGGTACGGGCCCGACGTCGGTACGTCCGGCGGGCGGTACACCCCGGTAACGCCGGCGCGCGTTCTCGACACCCGCTCGGCGGCGAAGGTCGGCCCGGCCGGTTCGCTGGGCCTCCAGGTCGCCGGCCAGGGCGGCGTGCCGGCATCGGGCGTGTCGGCTGTCGTGCTCAACGTCACCGTCACCGAAGCCACGGCCACCAGCTACCTGACCGCTTGGCCGGCGGGGGAGGCCAGACCGCTGGCCTCCAACCTCAACTACGTGGCCGGGCAAACCGTCCCCAACCTCGTGGTGGTCAAGGTCGGCTCCGGCGGCAGGGTCGACCTTTTCAACGACGCCGGTGCGACGCACGTCGTGGTCGACGTGGCCGGCTGGTTCGGGACCGACGGCACGTCCGCAGCCGGCATGTTCACGCCCGTCGCCCCCTCCCGGCTCCTGGACACCCGCGCCGGCGCCGGCGCCAGGGTCGGGCCGACCGGCACCGTCCATCTCCAGGTGACCGGGCGGGGCGGCGTGCCGGCCTCGGGGGTGTCCGCCGTCGTGCTGAACGTCACCGTCACCGAGCCCACTGCGATCAGCTTCCTCACCGCCTGGCCGGCGGGCGAGGCCAGGCCGCTGGCGTCGAACCTCAACTACGTCGCCGGCCTGACCGTGCCCAACCTGGTGGTGGTGAAGGTCGGCGCCGGCGGTGTCGTCGACCTGTTCAACAACGCCGGCTCCACCCATGTCGTGGCCGACGTCGCCGGCTGGATCAACTGACGGCTTCCGGCGGGCCGTGGGGCCGCCGCCGCGAAAACCCGGTCTGATACGGTCGAGCGCGGGCCGGGTGGACAACATAAGCGCAGGTCAGGCCCATAGTTTGGCCATCCCGCGTCGACTGGTGCCCGGACGGAACAGAAGGAACAGACGTGGTCGAAGAGGTGAAGAACAGCAGGGCGGCGGGGTGGAAGGTCGACCCCTCGGGCCGTTTCGCCGGCCGGTACTGGACCGGCACCGGCTGGACCGAGCACGTGGTCGACGCCGACAGGGTCACCTCCGTCGACCCGCTGCCGAGCCTTCCCGGTCAGCCGGCCCGTCGCACCACCGGGTCGGGGTCTCCGGTCGGCGACGCGCTCCGTCGTACACCGCAATGGGCCAAGGTCGCCGTCCTCGTCGCCGTCGTCGCCGTCCTCGCCCTGGTCCTCACCTCCGGTGGCGACGATGCGCCGCCGGTCGCCTCTGGTGACTCTCCGGCGGTGAGCGTGGTCGAGCCAACGCCCACCAAGAGCGTCTACACCATCGGCGAGACGGCCAGGACCGGCGACTTCGACGTCGTCGTCCTTGGCTTCAAGGACCCACAGCCGCCCGGGCAGTTCCTCCAGCCGGCGCCGGGCATGCACTTCGTCGCGGTCGACGTCGAGCTCACCAACCGGAGCTCGCGGCAGCGGTCCTTCTCGTCCCTGCTCGGTTTCCGCCTGCTCGACGGGGCGGAACGCCAGTTCGATGCCACGTTCAGCGACATCACCCCCGCCGCACCCGACGGGGACTTCACACCCGGCTCGGCTCAGCGTGGGTTGGCGTTGTTCGAGGTGCCCGACGGCAGCACCGGCCTCCGGTTCCGGGCCCACGCCGTCCTGGCCGACCCTGGAATCCTCGTCGCCCTCCGCTGAGCCCAAGGATACCGCTCGCCGGACCTCGAGGCGGCCAAGGTCTGGTGGAGCACGCTGCTCGGCGCCGACCCCTACTTCGACGAGCCGTTCTACGTCGGGTTCGATTCTGTGCGGATACGAGCTCGGGTTGCTTCCGAGCGATGACCGCTCCGGCGGCGCCCTCACCTATTGGGGCGTCGACGACGCGGCCTCGGCGTTCGCCACCGCCCTTGCCCAGGGCGCCGTCGAGCACACGCCTGTGGCCGATGTGGGAGGCGGCATCGTGACGGCCACGGTCACAAACCCCGCAGGAGCGGTCGTGGGCTTTATCTTCAACCCGCACTTCACCGCGACGTGACCAGTGCCCGGTTGGCCATGTGGGCCAGCAAGGCGACGTAGGCCAGGAAGGAGTCCACGAGGAAGAGGTGGACGACGAGTACCCCCCGGTACGCAGGCAGGAGCCCGACGAGCAGCGTGGCGGCCATGGCCACCAGCAGCCCGCCGGCGATCCTCCGGCGGCGCTGGATACAGGGCGACCGCGAGCCCGCAGGGGCCGGGTCGTGGACCTTGGGCGACGGCCCGAAGCTCACGAGAAAGTCGCGCCGGCGTTCGGCGTGGGCCCGCAGCGCAGGCGGGATCAGCACCACCGCCCAGATCGACGCGAGCAGCAGGATGACGCCCATCAGCCGCGACCCAGCGACAGCGCTGTCCGCCGCCCGGGAACCGCCCTGGGCATGGCGTCAGACTAGTGCAATGTGTCCTGTGACTACAGTGCCTGCGCCTCTACAGCGCGGGCGATTACCGCTCGGGCGGGCAGGTGCAGTTGTCCGTGGCCATGTTGCAGCCGTTGCAGGCCACGCGGCCCTCGTGGTTGTCGATGTGGACACCCTTGCCGCACAGCGCGCACGTGCCTCTGGCGATGATGTCGCTGAGCTTGGACATGCTCTTAGCTCCTTGTTTCTACCGGCAGTTCCTGGGACGACCGTCCGTTCCGACGACTCTAGCGAGAAAGTGACTACTGGCGCGGCCTTCTTAGCGACGGGGGAGGGCGTATCTTGGACTCACACGAACATGGACACGCGACGTAGATCCGGGATGTCGAGACCTCGAGCACGCAGCCACGGCAATGGCCAGTAGAGCGCTCACCCGCAAGGTCTACCGCTGCCCCGAGTGCTACACCCGGGTCGTGGGCGAGCCGGACGACGATGCGAAGACCACCCTGTGGCTCCATGGCCTCTCCGGCCGCTGCCGGGCCAAGCAGACCCCCAAGACCGAGAAGCCCCGGCGCAAGGAGCGTCTCGAGGCCATGCTCGGCGAGGAGTGGGGCTAGGCGCCTGCGCCACCACTCGCAGCGCGCCTTTGGCGCACTGCGCCACAGGCCGTCGGCCGTCGGCCTGGTCTTACAGCGTGTGTTTGGCGAAGTAGCGTCTAGGTGTGTTCGTGTCCGAGCCACGCCCCATCGGCCAGGCGGCGGCCGGCTACGCCGGCAAGGGCGTACGGGTGATCGTCCAATGGGCCGTCACCATCGGTGTGGCGGGGGCGGTGCTGGCCTTGGGCGGCGCCCTGCTGTTCGACCAGGCCAAGGCCTTCTTCACCGCCGGCGAGGCGGGGTCCGATGTGGCCAAGATCGAGCTGGCGCCCCTGGCCCAGCGGTCGATCCTCTACGCGGCCGACGGCACCGTCCTCCAGCATCTCCGAGGTGAGGAGGACCGCCTGCCGGTGTCCCTCGACACGGTGCCGAAACACGTCATCACCGCGGTCCTCGACGCCGAGGACGAGCGCTACTTCGAGCACGGCCCCCTCGATCTGCGTTCGATGACCCGCGCCCTCATCTCCAACCTGGAGGCGGGCGAGATCTCCGAGGGCGGGTCCACCATCACCCAGCAGCTGGTCAAGACCGCCCTGCTGAACCCCAAACAGGACCTGAACCGCAAGCTGCAGGAGGCCTCGCTGGCCATCCGGCTGGAACGCCAGATGTCCAAGACGGAGATCCTCGAGCGCTACATGAACACCGTCTACTTCGGCAACAGCGCCTACGGCATCCAGGCCGCGGCCGAGCGCTACTACCAGACCGACGTCGACAAGCTCACCCTGGGCCAGGCCATCCTGCTCGCCGGCCTCATCCGCAACCCGGTCGGCGCCGACCCGTTCAACAACCCGGAGGAAGCCAGAGGCCGGCGCGACGTCATCATCGACCGCATGGCCCGCCTCGGCCACGTCACCCCTGAGCAGGTCGTGACGCTCAAGGAGGAGCCCCTGCCCACGCCGGTGGCTCAGGAGGATTTCAACAGCAGCAACTACTTCACCCGTCGCGTCGTCGACCTGTTGCAGAAGGACCCGAAGTACCTGGGCGGCACCGAAGCCGAACGTGACCGGTTGATCTTCCGGGGCGGGATAAGCGTCCACGCCACCCTCGTGCCCGGCGTCCAGGCCCTCGCCGAGCAGTCGATCGCCGACACGCTGCCCGCCGACCGGCGGGAGTTCAACGCTGCGCTGGTGTCGGTCGAGCCGGCGAGCGGGGCGGTGCGGGCCGCAGTCAGCGGGCTCAACTTCGCCGACCACAAGGTCGACCTCATCACCGGCCTCGGCCGCCAGACCGGATCCTCCTTCAAGATGCTCACGCTCATGGCTGCGCTGGAGCACGGCGAGATACCCGCGGACACCATCGCCGGGACCGCACCGTGCGTCATGGCCAACCCGAAGAGCATCGACGAGATCTGGGATCCCAGCAACGTGGAGGGCCAGGGCGGCGGGGTGATGACGCTCACCGAGGCCACCGTGCAGTCGGTCAACTGCGCCTACGCCCGCCTCATCAAGCTCGTCGGGCCCGAAAAGGTGGTCGACGTCGCCCGGCGCATGGGGATAAAGAACGCCGACCTTCAGCCCGACCTGGCTATCACCCTTGGTGCCCGTGAGGTGACCCCTCTGGAGATGGCCACCGCCTACGCCACCCTCGCCAACGACGGTGAGTACCACGAGCCGTACTTCATCGACAGGATCGAGGACCGCGACGGGAACGTGCTGTTCAAGCAGTCGACCAAGGGCGAGCGCGCCGTGTCGGTCGCCAACGCCCGCACCGTCAGCCAGACGCTCACCCAGGTGGTGCAACGGGGCACCGGTACCGCAGCCCAGGTCCCGCGGTGGCAGGTAGCGGGCAAGACCGGCTCCACCGACAGGAACGCAGACGCATGGTTCGTGGGCGTGACGCCGAAGCTGGCCACGGCCATCTGGATGGGGGACCCCGCCAGCAACGAGAACACGATGATCAACGTGGGTGCCTTCCCCCGGGTGTACGGCGGCACGTACCCGGCCATGATCTTCGGCACCTACATGCGGCAGTACCTCCAGGGCCAGACCCCGGTGGACTTCGCGCCGCCGGAGCGGGTGCCCAACCAGCGTGCCCCCAAGTTCCTCGAGCTGGCGCCCTGCCTGCGCCTCGAGGTCATGACGCCGAAGCCGTGCGGCGAGGTCACCAACAGCGGCTCGCGGAACATCAGCCCGAACAGCAACAACGGCAACGGCAATCGGGCGAACCCGACCGATACCAGCAACGACGACGCCCCGGTCGTCACTGCGCCCCGGGCGCCGGTCGCCACCATCCCCCAGCCGGTCATCCCCCAGCAGCCGGTGGTGACGATTCCGGTGTTCCCCGACATCACGATCCCGCGCGACATCTTCGTCCCTCCACCGGTGTTCGACGATGACACCACACCCACCACCCGACGCAACCGTGGGTAGCCTGGCCGCTTGACGGTCTTCCACGACCTACTGCGGGTCCAGGAGCACGACACCGCAGCCGCACGCCTCCGGCATCGGCGCCAGACGCTCCCGGAGCTGGCCGAGTTGAGCACCACCGAGGACGACCTCGCCCGACTCGAAACCACCTTGACCGAGATTGGCGCCGCAGCGGCGGACGCGGCCCGTACGCTGCGTCGCCTCGAAGGGGAGCTGGCGCTCCTCGAGTCCAAGGTGTCGGAGCTCGACGCCAAGCTCTACTCGGGCGCGGTCACCGTCCCCCGGGAGCTGCAGGCCATGCAGACCGAGGGGAAGGCGATGCGTGAGCAGCGCGCCGCGCTGGAGGACGACGTGCTGGAGGCCATGTCGACCCGAGAGACCCTCGACGCCCAGGTGGCCGAGCTCGAGGGTCGACAGAAGGAGCTCGACGCCCAGGGCGTCCGTCTGCGGGCCGCCGTGGCGGAGGCGCAGGCCCTGGTGGACCGGGAGCTGGCCGCCGAGCTGGTGGCCCGGACGGAGGCGGCGGCGGTCATCCCAGCCGACGTCGACGCCCTCTACGAGCAGCTGCGCAGCCGCCTCGACGGCATCGCCGCTGCGCCGCTGGTGAACGGTCGCTGCGGTGGGTGCCATCTGGCTCTGCCGGCCACCGAGGTAGCCCGCCTGCGCAAGGAGCCGCCGGAGACGTTGGTCCGCTGCGAGCAGTGCGAGCGCATCCTCGTGCGCCCCTGAGCTGGCCTGACACCATGCTGTTCTGGCCCGCCGGGGTCGCCCTCGGTCTGGTCTGGCTGGTGTTCCGGGACCCCGCATTCGACTATCGCATGGTGGTGGTCGGCGCCCTCCTGCCGGACCTCCTCGACGCCCCCTTCGGTGGCGCCCGTTTCGCCCACACCCTCCTCGCCGCCGTCGTCGTCCTCACCGTGGTCATGCTCGCCACCCGGGGCCGTCGCCACCTCCGCCGCAGCCTCCTGGCCGTCCCGATCGGCATGTTCGCCCACCTCGTCGCCGACGGTATGTGGGCCCGCACCGAGGCGTTCTGGTATCCCGCGTTCGGCGGTCCCCTCGCCGGCCGGCTCCCCGCCCTCGACCACGGCCTGGCCGTTCTCCTGCTGGAGGAGCTCGCAGGGCTCCTGGTCGTCGCCTGGTGCTGGCAGAGGTTCCGCCTGTCCGACCCGGTCGTGCGCAGCCAGTTCCTCCGAACGGGCCACCTCCCCAGGGACCTGATGAGCTGACCCTCACCGAGCGGCTCCCGCACCAGGGTGGTCCCGACGCCGTCTTCGACACCTTCGTCGAGTGGTGCACGGACCGTGGGCTCACCCTGTATCCGGCCCAGGAGGAGGCCCTCATCGAAGTCGTCTCGGGGTCGAACGTCATCCTTGGCACGCCGACCGGTTCCGGGAAGAGCCTCGTCGCTGCCGGCGCCCATCTCACCGCCCTCGCCGCCGGTCAGCGGAGCTTCTACAGCGCCCCGATCAAGGCGCTGGTGTCGGAGAAGTTCTTCGACCTGTGCGCCACCTTCGGCTCCGATCTCGTCGGCATGATGACCGGCGACGCCGCCGTGAACGCAGGCGCTCCCATCATCTGCTGCACCGCCGAGGTCCTCGCCAATCTCGCCCTGCGCTACGGGGCCGACGCCCCGGTGGACCAGGTCGTTATGGACGAGTTCCACTTCTACGCCGACCCCGACCGGGGCTGGGCCTGGCAGGTGCCGCTGCTCGAGCTGCCCCGGGCGCAGTTCCTGCTCATGTCGGCCACGCTCGGCGACGTCACCCACTTCCAGGAGGATCTGTCCCGACGCACAGGCCGGTCCACCGCCGTGGTCACATCGGCCGTCAGGCCGGTGCCACTCGTCTACTCGTACCGCACGATGCCGATCCACGAGACGCTGGAGGAGCTGCTCGCCACCCAGCACGCGCCGGTCTACGTGGTCCACTTCACCCAGGCCGCCGCCGTGGAGCGGGCCCAGTCGCTCATGAGCGTCAACGTGTGCTCCCGGGCCGAGAAGGACGCCATCGCCGCGCTGATCGGCGGCTTCCGGTTCACCTCCGGGTTCGGGCGCACGCTCACCCGCTTCGTGCGGCACGGCATCGGCGTGCACCACGCCGGCATGCTCCCGAAGTACCGCCGGCTCGTGGAGCGGCTGGCCCAGGCCGGCCTGCTCAAGGTCATCTGTGGCACGGACACCCTCGGCGTGGGCATCAACGTCCCCATCCGCACTGTGCTGTTCACCGCCCTGTCCAAGTACGACGGCACCAAGACCCGCCATCTCAGCGCCCGGGAGTTCCACCAGATCGCCGGCCGGGCGGGTCGCGCCGGGTTCGACACCCTGGGGACGGTGGTGGCGCAGGCCCCGGACCATGCCATCGAGAACGAGCGGGCCCTGGCCAAAGCGGGCGACGACCCGAAGCAGCGCCGGAAGGTGGTTCGGAAGAAGCCGCCGGAGGGGTTCGTGTCCTGGGGCGAGCCGACGTTCGAGCGGCTCGTTGCCGCTGCGCCGGAGCCGCTGACGTCGAGCTTCGCCGTCACCCACGCCATGCTCATCAACGTCATCGCCCGCCCCGGCGACGCATGCACGGCCATGCGCCGGCTCCTCAAGGACAACCACGAGCCACGAACCGCCCAGCACCGTCATGCCCGGCGGGCCATTGCCCTGTTCCGGGGGCTCCGGACCGCCGGCGTGGTCGAGGTCCTGGACGCCCCCGATCCCGAGGGTCGTCGCCTGCGCCTGACCGTCGACCTCCAGCGCGACTTCGCACTGAACCAGCCGCTGTCGGCCTTCGCCCTGGCCACCTTCGAACTGCTCGACGTGGAGTCGCCCGACTATCCCCTCGACGTCCTCACCGTGATCGAATCGACCTTGGACAACCCTTCGCAGGTGCTCAGCGCGCAGCGATTCAAGGCTCGCGGCGAGGCCGTCGCCCAGATGAAGGCCGACAACGTCGAGTACGAGGAGCGCATGGTCCTTCTCGAGTCGGTCACCTATCCCAAGCCCTTGGCCGACCTGCTCGAGGCCGCGTTCGGGATGTACCGGGCCGGACACCCGTGGGTGGCCGACCACGTCGTCGAGCCCAAGTCAGTCGCCCGGGACCTGTACGAGCGGGCCATGACCTTCGCCGACTTCATCGGCCACTACAACCTGGCCCGGTCCGAGGGGCTCGTCCTGCGCTACCTCACCGACGCTTACAAGGCCCTCAATCAGACGGTCCCAGACGAGGCCAAGACCGAGGAGCTGCGCGACCTCATCGCGTGGCTCGGTGAGCTCGTCCGCCAGGTCGACTCCAGCCTGCTGGAGGAGTGGGAGCGCCTCCGGCTCCCGGCCGTCGCCGACGTCGGCGCTCCGTCCCCACTCGACGACACCCCGCCGCCGGTCACCGCCAACCGCCGGGCGTTCCGGGTCATGGTCCGCAACGAGCTCTTCCGCCGGGTCGAGCTGGCCTCGCTCCGGCGCTTCGAGGAGTTGGCGGAGCTCGACGCCGCCGGCGGCTGGACGGCCGAGCGGTGGCGGCTGGCGCTCGCGCCGTACTTCGCCGAGCACGCCTTCATCGGAACCGGGCCCGACGCTCGCGGCCCGCAACTGCTCATCGTTGACGAGCTCCCGGCCACCTGGCGGGTCCGCCAGATCTTCGACGACCCCGCCGGCGACCACGACTGGGGCATCTCGGCCATGGTCGACCTCGCCGCCTCCAACGAAGCGGGCAAGGCAGTTGTGCAGGTCACCGTCGTCGACCAGCTCTGACGGGGTTCCTGCCCATCAGCAGACGTTGCCGCCATTGATGGTTGTCAGCGGCCATGAGATCCTGAACGGAGACGGCCAAAGAACTGAACGCTGGCGGCCACGAGAACTGCGCGGTGGCGGCCACCAGATCTGCCTGATCGATTGACCGTTGCCCCGGTGGGTCC
>Ga0136633_1001652_pt1 | contig 16284 bp, 18 predicted proteins | sample AntDrymeUQ832206_2_FD_105494 | JGI IMG/M metagenome (GOLD analysis project Ga0136633, IMG submission 105494) | Polar desert sand microbial communities from Dry Valleys, Antarctica - metaG UQ83 (22.06) | ecosystem: Environmental > Terrestrial > Soil > Desert | place: Antarctica: Dry Valley...
CACTTCAGCGGCGTCGACACGCGCGCGTCGGGCACCGGCCTGACCGAGTACGCGCTGGCGACGGTGCGGTCGCGCGCGTTCTGGTTGTAGTCGAGGAAGACGCCCACGCGCTCCTCCTTCCACCATTTGCTCGTCGCCTTGCCGGGCATTCGGCGCTCGACCTCGCGCGCCAGCGCGAGTGCGGCGCGGCGGACCTCGAGAAACGACCACTCCGGGTGGATCCGGACGTTGACGTGGATGCCGCGCGAGCCCGACGTCTTCGGATAGCCGACGAGCTGCATCTCGTCGAGCAGCTCATGAACGGTGAGCGCGACCTCGCGCACCTGCGACCACGGGATGCCGGGCTGCGGGTCGAGGTCGATGCGCAGCTCGTCGGGGTGGTCGAGATCGCTGCGCCGCACGGGCCACGGGTTCCAGTCGATGTTGCCGAGGTTCACCGCCCACAGCAGATGCGCCGCGTCGTTGGGCACGAGCTCCGTCGCGCTGCGACCCGACGGAAACGAGACCGTCGCCGTCTGCATCCACTCCGGCCGCTTCTCCGGCACGCGCTTCTGAAAGAAGAACTCTCCGGCGATGCCATCCTTCCAGCGCTTGAGCACCGTCGGACGCTCGCGCAGGTGGTTCACGGTCGCGTCCGCGACGCTGAGGTAGTACCGGGCGAGATCGAGCTTCGTGATCGGCGGCCGGCCGTCGTGCGCGGGGAAGTAGACCTTGCTGGGGCTCGACAGCCTCAGCTCGAGCCCGCAGACCTCGAGCGTCGTGTACTCGCGCGGCGCCATCGCGCACAGCATGCCAGCCGGAACCGCCGGTGGCGCGCCTCCGCCCCCGGCGGCCGGAACGTTCGACGAGGCAGCCTGGATCTCACCGATCCAGGCTCGGCTGCGCTTGGCCCGAGGGGCCGGGCGCCGCGAACGAGGCATCACAGTGCGGAGGGGAGCGGCGGGCCGCGAAGGATGCAGTTCACAACCGGCCGCATAGGCCGCCCCCTCGCCGTGCCCCGACGACGACGCGCCGGACGGCAGGGTGGTTCACAACCCGGCCACGTAGGCCGCGGCGCACCCACGTCTCCCCCTGTGGCGGCAAACGTCCGGCATGCCGTCGCTTCCCGCCACACCCCCGCTCGCCACTGCCACCCGACCCATTGGCGACACACGTGCGCGGCTGGCTCGACCGCAGAGACGCGATCGACCTCGTGTTCGAGGGGCGGGAAGTGCTCGACCGCCGCCCGGACGACATGACGGCCGTGCGCGCCCGGCGGCGGCGCGCAGGGCGAAGAGCGACTCCGAGGCGGGCGTGCGATGCGAACGCCGGATGATCGTTACGGCTCAGCCCGGAGCTCACCGATGATCGTGGATGAATCCCTGCTGCCGGGCGCGATCCTGGGTCGATCGCGGAGCACCCGCAGGGTGGGCCAGTTCGAAACCGCCGATCGGCGCTGGGCCGTGATCGGCGGCGGGGATTCGCCGCGAGGACGGCGGATCCAGGCTCAGCCCGCCCGCTCGAGCGGCGTGCACAGCGCGTGGACGTTGACGTCGGCCTCGGGCACCGGCTCGGGGCCGTCGAGGTTCGTGACCGTGTAGCCGGCGTCCTGGATCGCGGCGCAGAACGCGGCGTTGCGGCCGTGCATCTCGCAGACGACGATCGGGCGCTCGTCGCGCAGCAGGCGCGTCATGCCGGCGATCACCTCGAGCTCGGCGCCCTCGACGTCGATCTTCACGAGCGCCGGCGGCGGGCCGTCGAGGTCGTCGAGGGCGACCGTGCGGACGTCGACGCGGGCTTCGCCCTCGTGGTGATCGCCGACGCTCGCCAGTCGCGTCCACAGCCGATCGCGCACGACGACGAGCGCGGCGACGCCGCTGTGGGCCGACGCCGCGGCCTCGACGACCTCGATCGTCCGCAGGTCGTTGAGCGCGGCGTTGGCGCGGATCGCCGCCGCGCAGCCGGGGTCGGGCTCGACGGCGACGACGCGCCCAGCGGGGCCGACGATGCGCGCGGCGACGAGCGCGAGGTAGCCGATGTTCGCGCCGACGTCCCAGACGTGGTCGCCGGGGCGCAGCGAGCGGATCAGCGCCTGCTGGACCTGGATCTCGTGCGTGCCGGTCAGCACCGCGTACGCCTGCGCGCCCCACGGCACGAACGAGCGCGCCTCGATCCGCAGGCGCACGGCCGTGCCGCCCAGGATCGCCAGCTCGCCGCGGCCAGTCAGCCGCGTGAGCGGACGCAGCAGCCCGCGCGCCGCCCAGCGCGACATCCGCTCGTGCGGGACGAGGCGCATCAGCAGCCAGACGGCACGCGTGCGGGCAATGCGCAGCGCCGTCGCGATCCTTGCCGCGGGAGCGACCGCGGCGGCCGTCGTGTAGAGCTTGAGCGCGATGGCCGACAGCATGCCAGTCCTCGTCGCGCCCGCGGCGCTCTCCTCGGAGCTGCGCGCGCCCGCGGTCGCGGCGGCGATCGGGCGGGGCTTGGAGCGTGCTGGGGTCGCGCCGCCACAGCTGTGCCCGGTGGCCGGTGGCGGGCGCGGAACGCTCGAGGTCCTGCTGCCGGCGCTCGGCGGCGAGACCGCGAGCGCACACGTGCTCGACGCCCTCGGACGGGAGATCGTCGCGGGCTTCGCGCTCGTCGACGACGGCTGCGCGGCGATCGTCGAGGCGGCGGAGATCGCACGAGGCATCGACGAGCCCGGCGACGTCGGCCCGCCGGCTGCATCGTCGTACGGGTCCGGTCGGCTGATCACGGCGGGAATCGGCCGCGGCGCCGAGGAGCTCGGCCAGGTCGGATCGCTCGCGGCCTCGTCCTACGGGACCGGCCAGCTGATCGCGGCGGCGATCGATGCGGGCGCTCAGGTCGTGTTTGTCGCCGTCGGAGGATCGGCCGGCCGCGATGACGGGGCCGGGGCGGCCCAGGCGATCGTGGACGGCGGCGGGCTGCGCGGCGCGAACCTCGTCGTGCTGTGCGACGAGCGCACGCGGTGGCAGCCAAAGGGCGACACGGCGCGGAGCGCGCCGTGGCTGCAGCAGCACGACCCGCAGGTCGCTCGCTCCCCGCACGGCGCGGCGCTGGGCGGCGCCGGTGGCGGCCTCGCCGGCGGTCTCCGGGCGCGGCTCGGAGCGGAGCTCGTCTCCGGCGCGGCCTTCGTGCTCGAGGAGCTCGGCTTCGACGCGCGGATGCGTGCGGCGCGGGCGGTCGTGGTCGCTGACGCGAGCCTCGACGCCGGGATGCTCGCCGGCCGCGTCAGCGGCGAGATCGCGGTGCGCGCGCGACAGGCCGGAATCCCCTGCCACGCCGTCGGGACCCGCGCCGCGCTCGAGCCGTTCGACGTGCGCATCCTCGACCTGCAGGCGGTCCTCGCCGTTGGGTCGATCGCCGAGCTCGAAGCGGCCGGCGAGGAGCTGGCCCGCCACCTCTGACCGGCGCGACCCGCGGGTCGGATTCGGCCGAGGCGCGGGTCAGGTCCGGAAGCGCGACCGTGCGCGTGCGCATCGCATCGACGACGTGCGGATGCAGCGCCAGCAACGCGCCGACGTCCTCGACGGAGTCCAAGCAGCCAAGCTCGTCGCGCAGCGTGACGATCTCGGCGGCAAGCGCGTCGCTGACCCAGGCGGAGCCCTATCTAGACGACCGAGAACGACGAGGAGACGACGATCCGAAGACCGCCGAGCTCGTCGCGAAGATCCTGATGCTCGCCCGCGATCGCGATATCCGCGACCCGACGATCCTCGAGCAGCTGCGCCACTGAGGTCGCGCGCGCCGGAGCGCTACCGCGGAGCGCGACCAAGCCGACAGCCGGCTAGGAATGAGGCAATTTTTGCGGCCCAAGCGGCTCGGCCGGCGGCTCGTCGCCGCCCAGGTCCAGCTGCCATCACGCGACGTCGCGCCACGCGCCCGCCTTCCAGCCGACGTCGCGAAAGATGCCGACCTCCTCGAAGCCCATCGCGCGATGCAGGCCGATGCTCGCGTCGTTGGGCACGGTGATGGCGGCGAGCGCGACGCGCAGCCCCTGGCGGCGCAGCAGCTCGAGCAGCGCGCCGTACAGCCGGCGGCCGGCGCCGCTGCGGTGGTGGGCCGCGTCGACGTAGATCCCGACCTCGGCCGTCCAGCGGTACGCCGTGCGCGCGCGATGCGCCGACGCGTAGGCGTAGGCGAACACGCCGCCCTCGTCCTCGATCACGAGCCAGGGATAGGCGCGGGTCGTGGTCGCGATGCGCTCGGCGAACTGCGCCGCGTCAGGCACGACCTCCTCGAACGAGGCCGGGCTGCCGGCGACATACGGCGCGTAGATCGCCGCGCAGGCAGCCGCGTCGCGCGCGGGGTCGGCGTGGCGCAGCGTCGTGTCGCGGGCGGCCGGCACCCCCGGATGATCCCATCGCGCCCAGCGTCCCGTACCCTCGGCCGCGTGCCCGACGTTCGCTCCCGGCCGAGCCTGTCGCTGCCCACGCGGCGGGCGATCGTCGTCGGAGCGGGCTCGTTCGGGACCGCCGTCGCCGTCCTGCTCGCCCGCGGCGGCTTTCGCACGACGCTGCAGACGCGCACCCCGGAGCAGGCGACGACGCTGCTCGAGGACCGCGAGAACCGCGTCTACCTGCCGGGCGTCGAGCTGCCCAAGGAGCTGCGCATCGAGAGCGTCGAAGCGGGTCTCGGGCGCGCCGACTACGTCTTTCTCGGCGTCCCGTCGACGGCGGTCGCGCAGACGATCGCAGGGTTGACGAAGGCCGGGCTGACGAACCGTAGCGCGGTCATCTCGCTGGCGAAGGGCCTGACGCCGCCGAACGGCCTGGCGCCGACGATCCTGCTGCGCGAGCGCTTCGGCGAGGGTCGCGTCGCGTGCATCGGCGGGCCGTCGCACGCGCGCGAGATGGTCAGCGAGGGCGCCGCGCTCGTCGCCGCGTCGACGAACGAGGACCTGGCTCGCGCGCTCGCGGGCGTCTTCATCCGCGCGGGCGTCGTCTGCGAGCAGAGCAACGATCCGATCGGCGTCGAGCTCGCGGGCGCCGCGAAGAACGCCGCCGGCCTGGCCGCGGGCGCAACCGAGGCACAGGGCCTGAACGCCGCGGGCGCCGCCGCGGGCCACATCTTCGCCGAGGTCTGGCGCTACGCCGACGGGCAGGGCGCACGACCCGAGTCGCTGCTCGGCCTGGCGGGCACCGGCGACCTCGTCGCGACGGTGCTCGCGCCGCAGTCGCGCAACCGCCGCGCCGGCGAGCTGCTCGCCGCGGGAGTGGCGGCACACGAGATTCCCGAACGCATCGGCCAGACCGTCGAGTCGCTGGAAAGCGTGCCGCTGCTGGCGCGCGCGCTGAACCACGCCGGCCTGGAGGCACCCGTCACCGACGGCCTGGCGAAGCTGATCTCGGGCGAGATGCCGCTCGACGACTGGGTCGCGCTCGTCCGCACGACCGTCCCGCCGCCGGCGCGCTGGCGCCCGGTCGCGCCGAAGTTCTGGGCGCGCGTGACGACCCGCACGCGCGCACGGTTCCGCCGCGCCGACGCCTCGACCTGACACCCCGGTCAGCCCGCGCGGCGCGTGGCGAGCGTCGTGACGACCGCCGCGCCGACGCCTCCGGTCAGCCCGCGCGGCGCGTGGCGAGCGTCGTGATGACGGCCTCGTAGACGCCCGCGCCGTGCGACTCCTCGGCAACGTGGACGTTGTCGCGCCCCGCGATCACGGCGCGCAGCGTCGGGTCGCGCTCGACGGCGTTGGCGACGAACCAGAACGCGCCGACGTGGTTGCAGGTCTCGAGGTCCTCGCGCGAGTCGCCGACGGCGACCGCGTCGGCGGGCGCGATCTCGCGGGCGCGCATGTGACGCGCGACGGCGTTGCCCTTCGACGCCCCGCGGGGGACGAGGTGGTAGGCGCGCACGTCCTCGAGGTCGACGAGCGCGGGAGAGCGCCGATGCACGCCGCCGTTGTCGACGAGCCGCAGCCCGCCGTGGCCCTCGCGCTCGAGCAACGCGTCGACCTCGCGCGCGTCGACGAGCCCGCGGAAGAGGTGCGAGACCTCGCGCCCCCGATGCCACGGCGCGTGGTACTCGAGCCGCCCGGCATAGGTCTCGAGCAGCATCGCCGGAGCCCCCGATGCCTCGATCTGCTCGTGGATCGAGGCATCGGGCGACGGCTGGTAGTCGCCCGTCAGCCACAACTCCTCGCCGTCGAGCACGAGGCACGACCCGGCTTCGAAGATGTACGACGTCTGCCCCATCAGGCGCGCGTTCTCGGCGACCGTGACCTTGCGCCGGCCGGACATCAGCACGACCTCCACCCCTGCGCGATGACAGGCCTCGAGCGCGCGGGCGCCGGCGTGCGTGAAGGAGAAGTCGGCGGCGCGAAAGAGCGCTCCGTCGGGGCCGAACAGGGTGCCGTCGAGGTCGACGTAGAGGGCGCGCATGCCCGACATCCTCGCGCCTCCCGGTCGCACACGCCACGGCGGATCGCCCGGGCGTCGCGGCCTCCGCCAGAGCGCGTCCGCGGGTTACAGTGGACGGCATGTTCGAGCGCGCGCAGCAGAACCTCATGGCGGCCCTGATCTCAGGGCCTCTCGGCGTGCGCTGAACTCGTACTCGTCGACAACCGGCCCCTCGCAAGCGGGGTCGTGCACGTTCATCGGTGGCCGGTCCTCGCTGCGGGGCCAGCGAAGGAGCACCTGATGAACAGCACACGACGCACCTATCTCACGACGGCGATCCCGTTCGTCAACGGCAACCCGCATCTCGGCCATGCGGTCGAGCTCGTGCAGCCGGACGTCCTCGCGCGTCACCGCCGCGCGCGCGGCGACGAGGTGCGCTTGCAGACCGGCACCGACGACAACGCACTGAAGAACGTCCTGGCGGCCGAGGCGGCGGGCTGCCCGTGGGAGCTGGCGAAGGCGGCGCGCGCGGTGATGCTGCCGCGAGAGCGCCTCCCCCGACGGGCATGGCACCTATGGGGTCGTATGCGCCCCATATCCGCCAAGACCGGCGGCGGAAGCCGTCAGCGAGGCGAACGGCGGGCGTTCGAGCAGCCGCGATGACGCGCCGTCATCGACCAGCCGGCCCTCGCGCCGCAGGCGCGAGGTGATCGCGGCGAGCACCTCCGCCGACATGTCGCCGAGCGCCGTGAGCGGCTGGTGGCGGTGGCTGCGCACGCCCAGGTCGACCTGCGCGATGGCGTCCGATCCGACGTCGGCGTAGACGTCGAGCAGCAGGCCGATCTCGACCGCGTAGCCCGTGCAGAACGCCAGGCGGTCGAGCAGCTCGCGGCGCGCGGCGACTTCACCGGCAAGCGGCTGATGCAGCGAGGCGAGCGGCGCGTAGAAGGCGTCGAGCATCGGGCGCGCCATGAGCTCGGTGACGCGGCCGCCGCCGGTCGGGGCCGTCGTCGCGCCGTTGGAGAACGGGCGCCGGTAGAAGCCCTTGACGAAGTGCACGTCGGCGGCGCAGATCAGCGGCCCGAGCAGGCCGCAGGCGAAGTGCTCGCCGAAGTCCTCGGTGTCGCCGTCGACGAAGCAGACCAGCTCGCCGGTCAGGACGCTCAGCGCGCGCCACATCGCGTCGCCCTTGCCGCGGACCGGCCCGTTGTCCGCCAGCATGCCGGCCTGGCTGTGGACCTCCGCGCCGAGCTCCGCGGCGATCGCACCCGTCCCGTCGGCGGAGTCCGCGTCGGCTACGACGACCTGATCGATGACCCCCGCCTCTCGCAGCGCGACGAGCGGCGCGACGACGCCGGCGATCGTCAGCGCCTCCTCGCGCACCGGCACGCAGACCGAGATCGAGTGCTCGCGCTCGGCCCGCAGACGATCGGCCGGAAACTGCGAGTGATGGAAGCTGGAGACCGTCATCGCGCTCGTACTATCTCAAGCGTCTTGCCGGTCGCCCCTCATACCCCGCCGTGGAGCGCGTTGCTCGACGCCGGGCGCGCCGACGAGCGGCTCGTGCACGAGGCCTTCGAGGGCGCGCGCCAGCCGATCTCTTCGCCGCTGCCCGACACGCTGCACCCGGCGCTGCTGGAGGCGCTGCGATCGAGCGGGATCGAGTCGCTGTGGCAGCACCAGGCCGAGGCGCTCGAGGCCGCGTGGACGGGGCCTACGATCGTCACGACAGGCACCGCGTCCGGCAAGTCGATGTGCTTCAACCTGCCGACGCTCGACGTCCTGTGCCGTGACGGCAAGGCGCGCGCGCTGTACCTGTATCCGACGAAGGCGCTGGCGCAGGACCAGGCGCGCGCGATCAACGCGTTCGGTCTGACGAAGCAGGTGCGCCCGGCGATCTACGACGGCGACACCGCGGGCGAGCAGCGCCGCCAGATCCGCCGGCGCGCCAACCTCGTGCTCACGAACCCCGACATGCTGCACATGGGGATCCTGCCCCACCACCGCCAGTGGGGCGACTTCTTCTCGAACCTCGCGGTCGTCGTGGTCGACGAGGCGCACGTCTACCGCGGCGTCTTCGGCTCGCACGTCGCGAACGTCCTGCGACGGCTACGGCGGATCGCCAACGCGTACGGCACCGAGCCGCGCTTCCTGCTCGCGAGCGCGACGATCGCCAACCCCGTCGAGCTCGCCGAGCGGCTGACGGGCCTCGATGAGATCGCCCTCGTCGATCGCGACGGCTCGCCCGGCGCCCGCCGCGAGATCGCGATGTGGAACCCGCCGCTGACCGACCCGATCCTCGGAACGCGCGCGTCGGCGCTCGGCGAGGCGGCGCAGATCGTGACCGAGCTCGCACACCAGGGCGCGCGCACGATCTGCTTCATCAAGTCGCGCAAGGCTGTCGAACTGGTCGCGCGCCTCGTCGGCCTCGCTGACCCCGACCTCAAGGATCTCGTCGTCCCGTACCGCGGCGGCTACACGCCGCAGCAGCGACGCGAGCTCGAGGGCAGGCTCATGCGCGGCGAGCTGCTTGCGGTGATCACGACCGACGCGCTCGAGCTCGGCATCGACATCGGCGCGCTCGATGCCGCGGTCGTCGTGACGTTCCCGGGGACGGTCGCGTCGCTGCGGCAGATGTGGGGTCGCGCCGGGCGCCGCGGGCGCGGGCTGGCGGTCTACGTCGCCGGTGAGGACGCGCTTGATCAGTTCTTCTGCCGCCACCCGGAGGAGTTCCTCGGACGGGCGGTCGAGGCCGCGATCCTCGAATACGAGAACGAGCCGATCCACCTCGCCCACCTGCTGTGTGCCGCGCACGAGGGACCCCTGAGCCCCGCCGACGCCGAGACGCTCGGCCCGCGATGGGAGGCGCACGCGCAGGCGCTCGTCGCGGCCGGCGGCCTGATCCAGCGCGGCGAGGGCTACCTCCTGCGCCACGCCGAGGACTATCCGGCGGCGCGCGTCTCGCTGCGCTCGGCGTCACCGGAGTCGGTCGCGATCGTCGACGTGCAGAACGGCGAGCTGCTCGGCACGGTCGAGACCTCGCGCTCACACTCGACCGTGCACGACGGCGCCGTGTACCTGCACCAGACGCGCCCGTACATCGTGCGCGGCCTGGACCTCGAGACGCAGCGCGCGCTCGTCGAGCCGTTCGAGGGCGACTTCTACACGCAGCCCAAGAAGGAGACGATGACGGAGATCGAGGCGCTGCTCGACCGGCGCACGACGCTCGGCGTGACGCTCTCCTTCGGCCGCGTCAGCGTCACCGAGCAGGTGCTCGCCTACCAGCGCAAGAAGCTGCCGAGCCAGGAGGTCATCGACCTGCAGGCGCTCCACCTGCCGCAGACGACGTTCCAGACGCAGGCGCTGTGGTACGAGCTCGACGGCGACGTGCTCGCCGAGGACTTCCCGCTGGAGGTGCTGCTCGGGTCGCTGCACGCCGCCGAGCACGCGCAGATCGCGGTGCTGCCGCTCTTGGCGATGTGCGACCGCTGGGACATCGGCGGCCTGTCGACGAACGCCCACCCGCAGACCGGTGGCCCGACGATCTTCATCTACGACGGCCACCCCGGCGGCGTCGGCATCACGCGCCAGGGCTTTGCGCGCTTCGAAGTGCTCGTCGCCGACGCGCACCGCCTGATCGGCGAGTGCCCGTGCAGGCACGGCTGCCCGTCGTGCGTGCAGTCGCCGAAGTGCGGCAACCTCAACGAGCCGCTCAACAAGGCCGGCGCGCTCGAGGTGATGGCGCGGATGCTCGAGCGCTGAGCGCCGCGCCGGTCAGGCGCTGAGGCGGGCCGATGCGCGCGAGGGGACCTCGCTCTCGGCGAGCTCCGTCGCCATCTCGATCGCGTGCGGGTCGCCGCCGAGCCTGCTCCAGCGCGCCCGCACGACCTCGTGCAGCCTGTCGAGCGCCTCGTCGCAGCGGCGCGGGTCGTGATGCGCGAGCAGCGTGCGCCGGGCGCCGGCGCGGTGGGCGAACATCAGCGCGTCGGATACGCACGAGTGCCCCCAGCCATAGTGGCGCGGGTATTCGAGGTCGGTGTACTGGCAGTCGTGCAGGAGCAGGTCGACGCCCATCGCGAGCGAGTGACCGGAGATCCAGGTCGGCTCGACCGTCTCCAGCGGCGCGACGAGCGCCGGCTCGTGGTCGGGCAGGTAGCAGAAGCTCGCGCCGAGCTCGGTGAAGCGGAAGCCGAGCGTCGGGCCGCGGTGGCTGACGGCCTCCGCGCGGACGCACGCCGAGCCGATCCGCCACTCGCCCTCCGGGGCAGTCGCGGAAGTGCAGCGTGCTCGGGACCTCACGCATCTCGACGGGCGTCAGCGGCGCCGACAAGGGAGCGCGCGATCCGGTCGCGCAGCGGATAGCCGGGAGCGGGCGGGCCCCAGATCGTGATCTCGTCTCCGGCCGCGTCGTTGAAGAACGCGAGCGTGCCGTCTGAGTCGACAAGAAACGCGGACGTCGTGATGTTCGCCATCAGCCCGCGGGCGAGGATCAGCTCCACGGGCCGCTGGTCGATCACCACGGGTCGGTCATCGGCCTGCCCGCGCCGAAACCGGAGCATGCGCGATGCGTTGCACCGCTTGAGCGATGCCGTGCCAAGCCCGACCCTGATCTGTATGCGCCCAAGGATGGCCGCCGCGCTGGCAGCGCTCGCCGCTTCGGTGCCGGTCGGCCTGGGTGCGGCCCCGGGCTCGCAGGCTGCGACCGGGGGCGCCACCACGCGCAGTCACTCCAACGGCGGCGCGCGCTTCGGCGCCACCGTCCCGCGCCCCGCAAAGCAGCCGCAGGTGCGCTGGCTTGCGGTCTCGCCGCGCTCGGTGCTCGCCGGCTCCAAGCTGCCGCGGTTGCGCTTTCGCGTGCGCCAGCGTGGCATGGACCGCGTGCGCGCGCGGGTCGTGGTGCTGCGCCTGCCGCGCCGTGCGCCGGTCGCGCGAATCTCGCTCGGCTGGGTGCGGACCGGTCGCAAGATCACGGCGCGCTGGCCCAAGGGCGTCGAGCTGCGCCCGGGTCGCTATCTCGTGCGGCTGCACGTCAAGGACTCGCGCGGGCATGTCCTGCGGCGCACCGCGCTGTTCCCCGGCCGCGCCCGCATCGTCGTGCGTCCGGCACCGGCCCCGGCCCGCCCGGTGATCGCTCCGCCGTCCGCCGTCCTGCCCGTACCCGCCGCCTCGCCCGGCGGCCGCGGCGTCTTCCCGGTCGCGGGAGCGTTCTCCATCGGCGGTCCCGACGCGCGCTTCGGCGCCGGTCGCACCGATCACATCCACGAGGGCCAGGACATCACCGCCGCGGCGGGGACGCCGGTGGTCGCGCCGTACGCGGGCGTCGTGTCGAGCACGAGCTTCCAGGCCGGCGGCGCCGGCGAGTACCTCGTCCTCGACGCCGCCGACGGCCGCGACTACTTCTTCGCCCACTGCCTGCGCCGCTCGACCGCCGTCGCGGAGGGCGCCGCGGTTGCCGCCGGCGCCCCGCTGTGCCGCGTCGGCGCGACCGGCACGGCGAGCGGCCCGCACCTGCACTTCGAGATCTGGAACGTCGGCTGGCGGATCCCCGGAGGCCACCCGATCGACCCGCTGCCGGAGCTGCTCGCCTGGGCTCCGCGCTGAGCCGCTGCGGGTCGGCGGCCCGGCGGCGATATCCTCCCCGCCCGCGGCGAGATAGCTCAGTTGGTAGAGCACACGACTGAAAATCGTGGTGTCCCCGGTTCGAGTCCGGGTCTCGCCATCGGGAAGTGCCTGGAAACACGAACAAGTCGTCCAGTCGACGGGGGTCCGCTCCCGCCCGCGGTAGGCGGGCAACGACCGAACGCGTGCTCGAACCGTCCGGTCGGCGCGCTCCAATTCCGGCATGACCGATCGTGAGTTGTTGGACGAGGTACGCCGTCTGCGGACCGCGGGCGCGTCGCCGAAGGCGATCGCGCGCACGCTCAGCGTCCGCCCGGCCGTCATCGCGCCCCTTGTGCGTCAGGTCGCCGCCGAGACACCGGCGGCGACGGCCCAGCAAGCCGAGCTCGTTGGTTGCTGGGTGAGCCCTGGAGCCACGACCTTCTGGTCCGACGCCACGAGAGTTGGAACGACGTCGACCTCGGCCCCGAAGGCCCTGCCGGCGAGGCACTCGTGCTCGTCGCGCGCGCGGCTCGCCACGATCGCGTGAGCGTGTGCGGCTACCTGGTCGACACGTTCTGCCTCGGCGTGGCTGGGCCCCACGACGATCCCGTCGCCGTGATGCAGACACTTCACGCAACGGTCGGCAGCGACGGTTTCGCCGTCGCAGCCTGAGCCCCACGACTGTCCGAGTCCTGGGCGGGTCCACGCGCTCGGCCCGCTCCAGCCGAGCCGGCGGCTGCCGCACTCAATGGATTCGATGCCGAAGGCGATAAGACGTATGTGCATGTAGGACAGGTTTACTGGGATTCGGCTCAAGACCATGAAGACGGTTCACGTCACATCACGCCGACAGCTCTCAGAGCTGACCTCGACGATCCAGGGGCTACTCGACGATGGCAAGACACTGGCGGTCACGGTTGCCGAGGAGGATGAGCTGCTATCTCCCGGCGCGGCCGCCGAACGTTTGGGCTTCTCGCGCCAGCACGTACGGCGCCTTGTCGACGCGGGCGAGCTCGTCGGAGCGCGAGGCGTTCCAAACCGTGGGTCCGACATCACCGACACCCCAGAGGGCGTCGACCTCTGCCTCTTCCTCAACGATCCCCGATAGACGTTGAACGACCGGTTCTGGAACGCATCCTGATGCGTCAATACATGATGCGTATGATGCGTATGATGCGCACGACAGTCGACCTCGACCCCGATGTGGATGCCCGCCTGCGAGCGCTCGCGCGCGAGCGTCGTGTCCCCCTTCGCACGGTCATCAACGACGTGCTGCGCGCCGGCATCGACCCCGCGCGCGGGGTCGATGCTCGCCCGTACGTGCTGCCATCGCGTTCGCTGGGCATCAGGCCGGGAGTCGACGTCGACAAGGCGCTCGCGCTGGCCGGAGCGCTCGAGGACGACGAGATCGCCCGCAAGCTCGACCTGCGCAAGTGAAGCTGCCCGACGTCAACCTGCTCCTGTACGCGATCGACGAGTCCTCACCGCGCCACGAACGGGCCCGACCCTGGGTCGAAGCGCTGTTCGGGGGCAGCGAGACCGTCGGCCTCGCGTGGGTCGTCGCGCTCGCGTTCGTGCGACTGACCACCAAGCAGCAGGTCGTCGCCTCACCGCTCACGGTGGATGAAGCGCTCGACATCGTCGACGGCTGGCTGGCACGGCCGAACGTCGTCGTCGTCAATCCCACAGACCGGCACGCTGCGATCGTGCGCGAACTGCTGGGACCGCTCGGCAGCGGCGGCAACCTCGTGACCGACGCCCACCTCGCAGCGCTCTCGCTCGAGCACGGCGCGGAGCTGTGCTCGAGCGACGCGGACTTCTCGCGCTTCCCGGGCGTCCACTGGCACGACCCGCTGCGCTGACAGGCACCGGCGCGACGCTCGCGGCGCTCACTTGATCGTGCCTTGTGTGGATGCGACGACCGGTGCGCAGTCGCCGGCGACCCGTACTCGACCAGCCACCGCGAAACGCCACCCAGGCTCAACGCGGTCCAGCAGCCCGGCATGGCGGCCCCGCGGGGTCGCCACCCAACCCGGGCCCACGGCGACGTCGCGGGCGACGGGCTCATCCGTCGATCACGATCGCCCGGGCCATCCGCACGATCGGCTGCCCGATGCGCAAAGCGCGGGCAGCCGGCTCAGGCGTCGATCATGACCCTCCCGGCGCGGTCACCACGCCACAGGCGGCGCGCGCGCCGGAGTCGCCGGTCGCGAGCGTCGTCACGTCGGGCCCCGTCGTGCCCGTCGCGTCGGCCGGGTGCGTGTAGCGGGCCGGGATGTTCGCGAGATTGTCGCGGCCGGCATGCACGATCAGCGCGCTGCCGTCGCCACCGCCGTCGAGCAACTGCTCGGGACCGATCGCGTCGATCTCGAAGCGCGCGCTCGCGGTCCCGTTGCGGAGGACCAGCAGCGGCGGCATGTCGCCGGCGTGGACGCCGTGCGCCTCGCCCACCGCCTGCAGGTGCCCGCCCGCCGTGACGAACGGCGCGGCGCACTGCCCGACGCCGTGCACGTGGAAGCCGTGGAAGCCCGGTGCGAGCCCGCTGACGTCGATCTTCACGCGCAGCGAGCCGTTCGGCCGGGCGAGGAAGGTGGCGCTTCCGATCCGTGCTCCGCCCGCGTCGCGCAGCTCGGCGACCACTACGCCACGCGCGTGATCGGAGCGCCCTTCGCCGCCGCGCGCCGCGGCGCTGACCCCGGCGCTTAGCGCTCCCGCCGCGACCACACCGCACAGCGCCAAGCCGCGCAGCCCCTTCGCCCGTCCCATGCCTGATCTCATGATGCCTTCCCATGTCCACTCGAGTTCCCGGTGACCGCGCCACCGGACCTGTGCCCTCTGTCGCAGGCTCCCGGGCAATCGGTTCGCGGATGCCGGTGAACCGGACTAGGCTCGGCGTCCGACAAGTGGGGCGTGAGGATGCCCGTGAGCAGCACACAGCAAAGCGACGCAGAGCTGCTGGCCGCCGTCGCGGACGGCGACCGGCAGGCGCTGCGGGTGCTCTACGACCGCCACGCCCCCTGGCTGACGCCGCGACTGGCGCGCCGCTGCTCGGACAACGCGGCCGTCGACGACGCGATCCAGGACACGTTCGTGGCGGTCTGGCGCGGCGCGGGGAAGTACAACGGCCAGGGCGACGTAGCCGCCTGGATCTGGGGCATCGCGATCCGCCGGCTGATCGACGCGCTGCGGCGCCGTCCGCGTTCGGAGGTCCTCGTCGCGGAGGCGCAGGAGCGCCGCACGGTCGAAGAGGACATCCTGCTCGGCGTCGAGCACGGCGATCTCGGAGGGGCGCTGCGACGGCTCTCGCCGGAGCTGCGCGCGGTCGTGCAGGCGACGATCCTCGACGACCTGACGAGCCGTGAGGCGGGACGCCTGCTCGGTATCCCGGCGGGCACGGTCAAGACGCGGATGATGCGCGCTCGCGCGCAGCTGCGAGAGGAGCTGGCATGACCTGGCACGTCCGACACGAGCTGCTGGAGCGCTACGCCCGCGGCGACGCCGAGCCGGCGCACGCGTTCTCCGTCGAGGCACATCTTCCGTCGTGCCCGCTGTGTCGCGAGCAGATCGCGCAGCTCGCCGACGGCGCCCGCGCGGCCCGTGTCTGGGAGGGCATCGAGGAGCGCCTCGACACCCCGCGGCGCGGGCCGGTCGAGGCCGGACTCGTGCAGGCCGGGCTGCCCGAGCACATCGCGCGGCTGCTCGGCGCGACGCCCGCGCTGCGGCTGTCATGGCTGCTGGCGTGCGCGCTCGTGCTGGCGCTCGCGGTGTGGGCGGCGAGCCAGCGCGAGGCGGGGCTGGCCCTGTTCCTCGCGCTCGCGCCGCTGCTGCCGCTGGCCGGCGTCGCCGCGGCCTACGGGCCCGACGTCGATCCGACCTACGAGGTCGGGCTCGCCGCGCCGATGCGCAGCTTCGGCCTGCTGCTGATCCGCGCGCTGGCGGTGCTCGTGACGACGACCGTCCTGGCGGGAGCCGCGGCGCTCGCGCTCCCCGGCCTGCACTGGAGCGCGGCGGCCTGGCTCGCGCCGTCGCTCGGGCTGACGCTCGCGAGCCTCGCGCTCGCCACCCGCATGAGCGCGCTCATCGCCTGCGGATCGCTCGCCGCTTTGTGGATGCTCGCGGTCGGGATCGGCTGGCGCGCGGCGCAGGAGCCGCTGGCCGTCTTCGGATTGGCGGGCCAGCTCACGTGCGCGGCCGTGGCGCTCGTGGCGGCGCTCGTGATCGCCCGCAGCGGCGACAGCTTCGAACGCCGAGGAGGCATCGCATGACCGACGCCACGATCCGGATGTCCGGCCTGCGCAAGCGCTACGGCGCGACCGACGCGGTCGCCGGCCTGACGCTCGAC
>Ga0136633_1001653_pt1 | contig 16274 bp, 17 predicted proteins | sample AntDrymeUQ832206_2_FD_105494 | JGI IMG/M metagenome (GOLD analysis project Ga0136633, IMG submission 105494) | Polar desert sand microbial communities from Dry Valleys, Antarctica - metaG UQ83 (22.06) | ecosystem: Environmental > Terrestrial > Soil > Desert | place: Antarctica: Dry Valley...
CTCGTCGAGCGTTCGCATCCGACGGAGGGCCACCGCCCGCAGGTCTGCGTCGAGCTGCTCTTCGGTCAGTAGCTTCGACTGGAAGGCGTGGACGAGCCGTTGCCCATCGATCGCGTACTCCATCTCCCCGGAGATCATGACGCCCTCGGTTTCGTAGCGCCGTAGTCGGAGGCGAACGTCGCCGTGTTCGCTCCAATCCCTGTTCGGAACCCAGTCGCGCGGAAAGCCTTGCAGGAGAACCTGCCCATTCGGGAGCACGTGCCGCGCGCAGCACTCGAGAAATCTGCGTCGGTTCTGGGAGTCCGGGTTGTTGATGAAGTTGCTCGCCAGTACCACGACCGGGAAGCGCCGCTCGAGTTCCAGAGTCTCCATGTCTGCAAGCACGGTTTCCGCCCCGTGGATGAACGCCAGCATCTCCGCCGAGTTGTCGACCGCGACGACTGTGTGTCCTAGCGCCAGCAGCTCATGCGTGATGCGACCCGCGCCTGCGCCGAGCTCGAGGATCTCGCTTCCTGCGGGCACGGCCTCGTTGATCAGCTTGGCCTCGCCGAGCGAGGGCAGCCTTGCGTAGAGCATTACCGGGCTTCCGTCGGGTGCGAACTTGCTCACGCAGCGGGTCTGTACGCGCCGCGCACGAGGCGGGCGCGGTCGGCGCTCGCGCCCGGGACGAGGCCGCGTGCGAAGCCCACGAGCAGGAAGACGCTTGCGAGCCCCTGCCACTCGTCGTACGGGGCCAAGAGCTCGGCTGTCTCGGCCGGTTGCTCCGGCCAACGTCCGCGGAGTGAGGCGAAGAGCTTCACGAGACTCAGGTCAGCGACCAAGCCGGCGTCGTAGCGGCCGAGACCTTGCAGCGCGATCACGCCGACGGTCCAGGGGCCGATGCCTCGCTCACGTTGGAGTCGTGCGAGCGCAGTAGACGCGAGTGACGTCTTCAGGGACTCGAGGTCGACTCGACGCACGAGACGAGCGAGGGTTGCCGCGCGCCTCTCGGCGAGTCCGCAGCCGGTCAGCGCGGCAGGTGAGAGCCTCGCCAGGGCTTCGCGTGTCGGCGGGCACTCGCCACACGCCCGGATCACTACCCGCTCGATCTCGCGGGCGCGACGCGATTGGATCAGCTGGCCAGAGATCGCTCGCAACGCCGCGTGCGCGACGGTGGAGGTTCGGGTCGTCCGAAGGCCGCGGAGCACCCGGACGGACGGTCCGAGCAGAGGGTCACGCGCGAAGCGGCGGTGGAACTCGCTCGTGTCGTCGTCGAGCGCGAGCAGGAACCTCGCTTCATCGACCGAGCGCTCACAGGACGCGCGAACGAGAATGCCGCCGTCGTGCAGCTGCCGCACCTCGACCCAGCGATCGCCGGAGAGCTGCGCGTTCCAGACCCCGGTCCCGGCGGTCAGCTTCAGCGAGTACAAGCCTCGCGCGCGGAGGACCGCCTCGACCATCTCGCCAGCCTAGAGGCAAGGTCTGAACGTGCGGGCGGGGTCAGGCTTGAAGCCTGACCCCGGTGGGAGGTGGTCGCGTGGCGGGTGGAAACCTCAAAGGCGGGGTCAGGCTTAAGCCTGACCCCAACGGGTAGCGCCACCGGCGCTCGCATACTTACGCCGGTGAACCTCGTCGACTCGATCTCCCTCCGCTCCCGCCGGCGCAAGCTCCGGCTCTTCCTCGACGAGCTGCACCCGACCCAAGACACCTCCGTCCTCGACGTGGGGGCCGATGAGCTCGGGTTCGGCGAAGGCGACGGCTGCGGCACGCTCAACTTCTTCGAGGAGCTCTATCCCTGGCCGGAGCGGATCACCGCGCTCGGGCTCCAGGACGGCGGCGCCTTCCGCGCCCGCTATCCACGCATCCACTACGTCCAGGGAGACGCCTGCGTGCTCCCCTTCGCCGACGGGGAGTTCGACGTCGTGTTCTCGAACGCTGTGATCGAGCACGTGGGCAACGCGGCGCGGCAGCGGCTGTTCGTCTCGGAAGCTCTTCGAGTCGGGTGCCGCGTGTTTCTCACCACCCCGAACCGCCGCTTTCCGATCGAGGTGCACACACGACTTCCCTTCGTCCACTGGCTTCCGGACGGGCTCGCGCATCGTGCGTACGAGGCGGCGGGAAAGGGCTTTGCCAAAGATGTTCACCTGTTGTCGAAGCAGCGGCTCGAGTCGCTGTTCCCTGGTCGCGTCCGCATCGTCAACCTCGGGCTGACGCTGGTGGCGATCGTTGACTAGTCAACTCGCGCCACGTCTCGCCGCCGCCGCGCTCGTCGCGCTCGTTGTCGGTCTCGCACTCCACAACGCCGCGATGGCGCAGCTCTGGGATCTCGGCGTTCGCGGCTCAGCCCTCGACGTGGTCGCAGCCTGGAAGGAAGCGCTGCTGCTCGTCGCCCTCTGCCTGGCAGCGTGGGGAGCGCGCGGCCGTCCGACGGTGCGGATCGCCGACGTTCTGGCGGCCGCGTACACGATCGTCGTCGTCGTCTACGCCATTATCCCGCAGGACGCGCTGGGCGGAGAAGCGACCACGCGAGGGGAGCTGCTGGCGCTACGCCATCACCTGCTCCCGGTTGCCGCGTATGCGCTCGGACGGCTGCTCTCGGCGTGGTGGCGCGAGCGGAGCGGCTTTGCGGCCACGGTCGTTCTCGCGGCCGCGGGGGTCGTCGTCATCGGGCTCCTCGATCTCGCGTTCGTGAACCTCCAGGCGTGGCGCGACTCGGGTGTGCCGGACTGGTACCGAGAGCAGCTCGACCTCGAGTACATGGGACTATCGGGCCTCCCGGAGAATTGGGTCTACAACACCGGCGACGAGCAGAACCCGATCCGGCGTCTCGTGTCGACCTTCCTCTCCCCGCTGGCGAGCGCCTACGCCCTCGTTGTGGCGCTCGTGTACGTGCTCAGCCGGCGGTTCCGTTGGTGGTGGGGGCTGCTTGCGGTCGTCCTCTACGCGGGGCTGCTCTACACGCACACGCGTGCGGCATTCGGCGCGCTCATCGCTGGGCTTCTCGTCCTCGCGCTTGCCCAGCGGCGGCTCGCCCCCATCGTGTACGCCGCCGTGTCGCTGGCTATCGGAGCGCTCTTCCTCGTCGCGTATCCGGCGATCGGCCCGTCCACGAGCTACACCCAGGAAGAGCTCGCGTTCCTGCGCGAGAACGCCGAGCGCGAGCCCGAGGAGAGCTCCGACCCGTTCGCGGCCGACGAGTCGTCGACCGAGAGCCACTGGCGCAATCTCCGAGACGGGATCAGGACGGTGCGTGACCATCCGCAGGGGTACGGACTCGGAAATGCCGGCGTCGTCGCCAAGCGCACCGGTGTCAAGATCAAGGCGGGCGAGTCGACCTACACCGAGCTGGGTGTGGACGCGGGAATCGCCGGGCTCACGGCCTTTGTGCTCTGGTGCGTCGCGCTCCTCTTAGCGCTGTGGCGGCGAGAGGCCTGGGTGGCAGCGGCCTTCGCCGCGGTGCTCCTCCTCGCGCTGCAGACGGACGTGATCGGCGTCCACTGGCTCGCGGTCGTCGTCTGGGCCGCGGCTGGGATCGCACTTGGTCGACCTGCGATGAAGCCGGCGCTGGAGGACGAGATCGAGGAGGCCGTCGCTGCCTCTACCCCAGCCGTGCCTGAGCCGAGCTGAGTTGCTAACGCTCGATCGGCCCGAACGCTGCGATCCCGAACGCCGCCGCCGCAGCGAGCTCGTCGAGCACCGCGAGGTCGACGTTCGCGAGCCGGTCGCAAGCGCGGTGGTAGCACGCGTATCCCCCCGCGAACAACCCGCCTGTCGGAATCCCGATCTGCTCGAATGGGAAGTGGTCGGAGCGTCCGCCTATGTCGATCTCTTCCGCCCGGCCGCCCCGTCGCTCGAAGTACCCGAGCCAACGCGCGGCGAAGGAGCCCTGGTAGACCGTCCGCTCGCGGGACGGCGATCCCAGAACGTCGAAGTTGAGGTAGCCGACGATCCGGCTTCGATCGGCGGTGTCTGCATATGCGCGCGAGCCGAAGAGGCCGAGCTCTTCCGCGCCCCAGAAAGCAAAGCGAACCGAGAGCTCCGGGTATCTCTTGCGCACGACGCGGGCGATCTCGAGCAAGGCCGCGACGCCGGTGGCGTTGTCGTTGATGCCAGGGCCGACGAGAACGGAGTCGAGATGCGCGCCGACCAGCAACACGCGGCGAGCGCCAGGTTGGCTGTCCGCGATGACATTCTGCGAGGTTGACCGCTCACGGCTCGTCACGAGCTCGAGCTCGACGATCGAGCTCGAGGCTGACGCGAGCTCCGGGCCGACAGCTCCCTCGATTCCGGCCACCGGGATCGGGGAGGCCTGCGGATCACCGAGGGTGCCGTCGAAGAGTCCGGGCCCCGAATTGAAGACGAGCAGGGCAATCGCGCCGGCGTTCGACGCGTTCCTTGCCTTGACGGCGAAGAAGCAGGTGCCACGGCGGGCGAGCGCGATGAAGCCCTGCACGCCGTCGAAGTCACCAGGTTCACACCCATCGTCGGCTGCGATCACTCGTGCGCGCAGGCCGCCTCTCGGAGTCGACGGCGAGTAGTCGAGCGCCTCGATCCGAATCTCTCTCCTGGTGGGCGCGATCTGGGTTCCCTTCTCGACGGTCTCCCGGTACAGGACGAAGGGAAAGCCAACGACGCGAGGCGCGTATCCCGCACGCCTGAGCTCGCTCCGAACGTGAGCCACCGAAGCGCGATAGCCGGCGGTGCCTGCGGCTCGGTTGCCTCCTGCGCGATCGGCGATTCGCTCGAAAGCGAGCAGATCTGCGCGCATTCGGGCCCGCGAGAGCGCGCGTGGGAGTTGGGCGACGATCTCGGCTCGCGTCGACTTCTTCTGAGCGGAGGCCGCGTCTCGCGCGACCCATCCGGCTGACACCGACGAGAGCGCGAGGAGCGCGATCGCGAGCGCGACCACCCCAACGGTGCTGCTGCCGCGACGCGAGCAGGAGATCATTCCAGTCAGGGTACGCTCGGAATGTGGCCCTCGACCCACGTGTCGACATCGGACACGTCCATCTGAAGGTGGCCGACCTCGACCGCGCACTCGGCTTCTGGCGCGATGTCCTCGGTTTCGAGGAGCAGGCGCGAATGGGCGACCAGGCCGCCTTCATCTCGGCGGGCGGCTACCACCACCACATCGGGCTCAACACGTGGGAGTCGCAGGGCGGCTCGCCGCCCCCGCCCGGGACGACGGGGCTCTTCCACGTCGCGGTGCGGTTCCCGGACCGAAAGTCACTTGCGGAAACCGTGCATCGCGTGCTGCGAGCGGACATCCAGCTCGAGGGCGCGTCCGATCACGGCGCGAGCGAGGCGGTCTATCTGCGGGACCCGGACGGAAACGGTGTCGAGCTCTATCGCGACCGCCCGCGCGACGAATGGCCGCGCGAGTCGGACGGAGAGAGCCTCGCGATGTTCACGCGCCCGCTCGACCTTCGTGCATTGCTGGCCGAAGCGGAATAGCTCAGCGCGGGTTGTTCTCGACGTAAGCCTTCAGGCCTGCGAGCTCGTCCTTCGTGGCGCCTCTCAGCGTTCGACCCAGGAGCGGCGTAACCAGGCGCATGACGAAGGTCTTCGGGAGGAACGACCACTCGAAGCTGACGAGCGTGCCTCCGTCGCTCGAGTCGAGCAGGAAATCGAGCTCGAAGTCCGCGGCCTTCCACCCGCCGCGCACTCCCAGCCTCCGCGGAGGCTCTAGAGCCGTGACGTAGTCGTCGATCTCGATCTCGCGACCGCGCCAGCGGATTCGCTCCCGGATGTGCGACCCGACCGCGAGCGGACCGTCCGACACTTGGCGAAACTCGACGAGCGCGGGCCGCCACGAGGTGTGAGTCGTGGGATCCGAGACGACCGCCCACACATCCTCGGGAGGCTTGTCGATGTGGATTCGCTCGGTGATCTTCATTTCGATACCGCCGGCTATCGCCGAGTCAGCTATACCTGAGTCATAGCCAAGACGAAACCTGTCGAGCAGCTCGAGCGGGTCGTGATCCGCTTCGCCGGCGACTCCGGAGACGGCATGCAGCTGACCGGAGACCGCTTCACGAGCGAGACCGCGGTCTTCGGGAACGACCTCGCCACGCTGCCCGACTTCCCGGCCGAGATCCGCGCGCCGGCGGGGTCGCTTCCAGGCGTGTCGGGCTTCCAGGTGCACTTCGCCGACCACGACATCCTGACGCCGGGCGACCAGCCGAACGTGCTCGTTGCGATGAATCCCGCGGCGCTCAAGGTGAACGTCGGCGACCTCGCCAAGGGTGGGACCGTCATCGTCAACACGGACGCCTTCTCGGACCGCAACCTGCAGAAGGCCGGCTACGCGACAAGCCCGCTCGAGGACGCGTCGCTCTCGGACTTCCACGTCCACGCCGTCTCGCTCTCGTCGATGACGATCGAGGCGCTGAAGGAGGTAGTCGGAATCACGTCTCGTGAGGCCGAGCGCTCGAAGAACTTCTTCGCGCTCGGACTCATGTCCTGGCTCTACAACCGCCCGATCGAGGGGACGCTCGGCTTCATCGAGACGAAGTTCGCGAAGCGCCCCGAGATCGCCGAGGCGAACACGCGCGCCTTCAAGGCCGGCTGGAACTACGGCGAGACCTCCGAGGACTTCGCGGTCTCCTACGAGATCGCGCCGGCGAAGCTCGAGCCGGGCACCTATCGCCAGATCTCCGGGAACTCGGCGCTGACGTACGGGCTTATCGCGGCGAGCAAGCTCTCCAGGCTGCCCTTGTTCCTGGGTGCCTATCCGATCACACCGGCTTCAGACGTCCTCGAGCAGCTCGCGAACATGAAGCACTTCGGCGTGCGCACGTTCCAGGCCGAGGACGAGATCGCGGCCTCGGGCGCGGCGTTGGGGGCCGCGTTCGGCGGCTCGCTCGGCGTGACGACCTCGGCCGGGCCGGGGATCGTGCTCAAGTCGGAGACCGTCGGGCTCGCGGTCACGCTCGAGCTGCCGTTGATCGTCGTCGACGTCCAGCGCGCCGGACCATCGACCGGAATGCCGACCAAGCCGGAACAGGCCGATCTCCTGATGGTTATGTTCGGGCGAAACTCGGAGTCGCCGGTGCCCGTTGTCGCGGCCTCGACTCCAGCCGGCTGCTTCGACGCGGCGATCGAGGCCGCGCGGATCGCGATCAAGTACCGGACTCCAGTCTTTCTTCTCTCCGATGCGTACCTCGCGAACGGCTCGGAGCCGTGGCTGATCCCGGACGTGGGCGCGCTTCCCGACATCTCGACGGAGTTCGCGACCTCGCCGAGCGACGAGGAGGACATCTTCCTCCCCTACAAGCGCGACGCCGAGACGCTCGCGCGACCGTGGGCGATCCCCGGGACGCCGGGTCTCGAGCACCGGATCGGCGGGCTCGAGAAGGAGGACGGGACGGGCAACATCTCCTACGACCCCGAAAACCACGATCTCATGGTGCGGTTGCGAGCGGCGAAGGTCGCGGGCATCGCAGCGGACATCCCCGAGCTCGAGGTGGACGATCCCGACGGGGCAGACACCCTCGTGCTCGGCTGGGGCTCGACCTACGGTGCGATCGGAGCTGCCGCGCGCCGGGTGCGGGCGAGCGGTCGCACGGTCGCAACCGCGCACCTCCACTACCTGAACCCGTTCCCGCGGAACACCGGAGAGGTCGTGCGGAGCTACGAGAAGGTGCTCATCCCGGAGATCAATCTCGGCCAGCTCAAGATGCTGATCCGCGCCGAGTTCCTGGTCGATGCGGTGGGCTACAACAAGGTGCGCGGGCGCCCGTTCCGAGCGGCGGAGCTCGCGGACGCGATCACGGCGCTGGTGGACTCGTGAGGCCGAAGAAGAAGGCGCTCGACCGGCGCGGCGTGCTGCTGAAAGAGCAACCGTTCACATTTCGGCAGCGGAAGGACGGCACGGTGGCGATCTTCTGGAACCAGCGGCCGGCGACGGTGCTTGCGGGAAAGCTCGCAGAGAACTTCCTGGCCGCGGCACGGGAGCGCACGACACAGGAGCTGCAACTCCTGATGGCCAAGGCAACCGGCAACTTCAAGCGTGGAAACGAGAAGAGGCGATGAGCGAGCCCGGCGGCAACGGCAACGGGCTCGTGCAACTGACGGCGAAGGACTTCAAGTCCGACCAGGAAGTGCGCTGGTGCCCGGGCTGTGGGGACTACGCGATCCTGAACGTGATCCAAGGCTTCATGCCGGAGCTCGGTCTCTCGCGCGAGCGCATCGTGTTCGTGTCGGGGATCGGCTGCGCGGCGCGCTTCCCGTACTACATGCAGACCTACGGGATGCACTCGATCCACGGGCGCGCGCCGGCGATCGCGACCGGTCTGGCAGTGAGCCGGCCGGATCTGTCCGTCTGGGTCGTGACCGGAGACGGCGACGCCCTCTCGATCGGCGGGAACCACCTGATCCATTCGCTCCGGCGAAACGTCAACCTCAAGATCCTGCTCTTCAACAACAAGATCTATGGGCTGACGAAGGGTCAGTACTCGCCGACATCGGAGATCGGCAAGGTGACGAAGTCGACGCCGATGGGTTCGCTCGACTATCCGTTCAATCCTTTGTCGATAGCGATCGGCGCCGAGGCGTCGTTTGTTGCGCGCGCGATCGACACCGACAAGAAAGGGCTGACCGAGGTGCTCGGTGCGGCCGCGCGGCACCGCGGGTCCGCGTTCGTCGAGATCCTCCAGAACTGCAACATCTACAACGACGGCGCCTTTGACTTCGTGCGCGAGGAGAAGGGGAACCGGATCTACCTCGAGAGCGGCGCGCCGATCCGCTTCGGCGCCGAGGGGGAGAAGGGCGTCGTGCAGGATGCGGACGGGTCGGCGCGCGTGGTCGACTTGGCTGAAGCCGGGGAAGACGGGCTGCTCGTGCACGACGCGGGTCAGCGCGAGCCGAGCCTCGCCTTTGCGCTCTCGCGAATCACGTTCGAGACGGACGGCGCGGTGCCGCTCGGTGTCTTCCGCAGTGTCGAGCGGCCGGTCTACGACGACCTGATGAGCGAGCAGCTCGAGACGGCGCGCGAGCGGTTGGGCGAGGGCGACTTAGAGGCGCTGCTCCACTCCGGCGACACCTGGACCGTCGGATGAGGTTGTAGGGCGAGGCTTGCTCTCCGATGGCAGACGAGCGCGACGCTAGCGTCCGCCCCTACGAATCGGAAACGAAACGGACGATCCGCTTGGCGATCTCCTCGCCCTTCTCCTCCTGCAGAAAGTGGCCCGCGCCGGAGATGATCTCCGCGGGCCCGGCGCCCGGGATGCGTGCGGCCATGCGCTCCGCGGCTTTCGGAGTGAAGATCGGGTCGGAGTCCGAGAACAACACTAGTGCCGGCTTGTCCCAGCGCTCGAGCCCCGCTCGCACCTCGAGCATCTTCGCGGCCGACGGATGATCTAGCTCCGTCGGGACGAGCTCCGGGAACGCGAGCACTCCCGCCTTCGACTCCGGGGTCGGGAACGGCGCGTTGTAGGCGTCGACCACGGCGTCGTCCAGCTCGGACACACAGGCAATCTGGATCAGCTGCCCCGGAACGAGCTCGGTGCCCACCCGTCGGATGAACTCCCGGAAGCGCAGCCACTCGGGCGAGGGGGCGCGACCGGCGCCGATACCGGTGTTGAGGATCACGAGGCGCGCGACACGCTCCGGCCGCTCGACGGCGAGCCGCAGGCCGATCGGCCCGCCCCAGTCCTGCACCACGACGGTCATCTCGCGGAGATCCAGCTCATCCGCCAGCCGCTCGATCGAGCGGTAGTGGAAGTCGTACGAGTAGTCCTCGATTTGCGTGGGCTTGTCAGAGCGGCCGAAGCCGAAGTAGTCCGGCGCGACGCCGCGTGCGACGCTCGCGAGCGGCGGGATCATCTTTCGGTAGAGATACGCCCAGGTTGGCTCCCCGTGCAGGAGGAGCACGGGCTCGCCGGCGCCCTCATCGACGTAATGCATCCGTAGCCCGTCGTGCTCCAGGTAGTGCGGCTCGAACGCGTATCCGGGGAGGCCTGCGAAGCGCTCGTCGGGGGTGCGGTATGACTCCATCGACCGATCATGACGTTCCGAGGAGGCCGAGCGTGGGAGAGACCCCGAACATCTGGAGCGACGAGTGGGAGTACGAAAGCGAGGAGGAGTGGGCTGCCGGTAAGTCGACGCGCTTACCCCGCGGGGACAAGATCGGTGCCACTGTCGCCGAGATCCCGCCGGACGAAACGAGCGGCTTCTACCACTTCCACCACGGCGCCGAGGAGCTGCTCGTGGTTCTTCGCGGTCGGCCGATGCTGCGCGAGCCCGCGGGTGAGCGTGCGCTGGAGGAAGGCGACGTCGTCCACTTCCCGGTCGGCCCCGACGGCGCCCATCAGTTGATCAACCGCACCGACGAGCCTGTCCGCGACTTGAAGGCGAGCAATCGTCCCTCGCCCGAGGCAGTCGAGTACCCGGACACGCGGCAGATCTCCGTGATGGCGTTCACGGAGTCGCAGCTCGGTCGGCCTCTGTGGGACATCCGCACGCTTGAAAAGAGCGAGCAGTAGTCGACTCCAAGTGAAAGTCTGTTAATTGGCGGCCCGGGTTGCATGCTGCTGAAGTGCACAGTAGTGTCGCTTCAGTTTTCTGCGATGAGCTCTCAAGCGACTGTTGATCACACCCGCGTCGACGTCGGCGAGCGGCTGCGGGCGATCCGCAAGCTCCGGCGCGTCACGCTTCGAACGGTGGCCGAGCGAGCAGAGCTCTCCGAGAGCTTCCTGAGCCAGGTCGAGCGCGGGCGCGCGAACGCGAGCATCGCGTCGCTGAAGCGGATCGCAGCTGCACTCGGCGTCAACGTCGCCGACCTGTTCGTGCCGAACGGGGAGCCGAGTCGCCCACGCGTGCTCAGGCGGGACGTCCGTCCTTCGCTCACCTTCGGAACTCTCGGCCGGAAGTACATGCTGACTCCGAGGCCGCTCGAGCACTTGCAAGTGATCGTCGGCGAGCTCGAGGCCGGCGGCTCGACGGGCGACGAGCCCTATACACACGGTGAGTCGGAGGAGCTGCTCGTCGTGCTCGAAGGCGTCGTCCATCTGCACCTCGGCACGGACGTGTTCGAGTTGGACGCCGGCGACTCGATCGACTACCGCAGCTCGACCTCCCATCGGCTGACGAACGCGGGCGACGGCACCGCGGAGGTGATGTGGATCATCAGCCCACCCAGCTACTGAGCCCGCGCTCCAGCGACGCTCGGTCGCCGGACGTCGAGCTTGTCGGCGTCACCAAGCGCTTCGGTGACGTCGCCGCCGTCGACTCGCTCGATCTCGAGGTGCGCGCGGGCGAGTTTCTGTCGCTCCTCGGCCCTTCGGGATGCGGAAAGACGACGACGCTTCGCTTGATCGCAGGGTTCGAGCGGCCGGACGAGGGCGAAGTGCGCATCGGCGGCGAGGACGTTGCTCGCCTCCCGCCGTTCAAGCGCGAGGTGAACACGGTTTTCCAGTCCTATGCGCTTTTTCCGCACCTGACCGTCGCCGAGAATGTCGCCTACGGACTGAAGCAGCGTGGGCTCGGAAGGAGCGAGCGGCGGGCGAGGGCGACCGAGATGCTCGAGCTCGTCCAGCTCCCCGGCTTCGAAGCGCGGAAGCCCAAGCAGCTGTCGGGCGGCCAGCAGCAGCGGGTCGCGCTCGCCAGGGCGCTCGTGATGAGCCCGAAGGTGCTGCTCCTCGACGAGCCGTTGGGCGCCCTCGACCTGAAGGTGCGTAGAGAGCTGCAGATCGAGCTGAAGCGAATCCAGGAGGAAATCGGGATCACGTTCGTTTACGTGACCCACGACCAGGAAGAGGCACTGGCCATGTCGGACCGCGTGGCGGTGATGAATGCGGGCCGGATCGAGCAGCTTGCGGCTCCTCGGGAGATCTACGACCAGCCGGCAACGCGGTTCGTGGCCGACTTCATCGGCGAGACGAACTTCATTCGGAGAAACGGAGGGGTCGTGGCGGTGCGACCGGAGCAAGTGAGGCTCACACGGGACGCGCGGGGCGTCGACGGGGCGCTCGGCGCGACCATCGTGGCGACGATGGTCGTCGGCCCGGGAGTGCAGTGCGTGGTCCGAACGGAGGACGGGCAGGAGGTGCTGGTACGAGAACAGCGGACCCGTGACGGAGCCGGAGCCGAGTCGCTACGCGCGGGCGAGCACGTCTTCGTCAGCTGGCCGAGTGGCGAGGTTCTGGAAATCGATGCGACGGAGGTGACGTGATGCGTGACTCGTTGTGGGAACGGCGTTACGACCGGAAGGGCTTCATGGCTGCCTCGGCGCTGGCTGCGCTGGCCGCGGCGGGCGGCGGGCGGCTGACAAGCAGCGCGTTCGGAGGTGTGAACGACGGCTCCGCGGACGTCCTCCATTACTACAACTGGGCCGCGTACGTGAACCCGAAGACGTATGCGGACTTCACGAAGGCGACCGGAATCAAAGTGAAGAAGAGCTTCTACACCTCGAACGAGACGATGCTCGCCAAGCTGAACGCCGGCGCGCGCGGCTACGACCTCGCGGTACCGACAGAGTACATGGTGAGGATCCTGATCGAGGAGGATCTGCTCGAGAAGATCGACTTGAAGAAGCTGCCGAACGCGAGGAAGAACATCGACCCGAAGTTCTTCGGCCTTCCGTACGACTCGAAGAACGAGTGGTCGATCCCGAAGGACTGGGGGACAACCGGGTTCGTCTACCGCAAGGACCTGATTAAGGAGCGCCCGACGACCTGGAAAGAGGTCTACGCGCTCTTCAAGAAGTACCCGAAGCGCTTCACCCTGCTCGACGGCAGTCTCGAGACCGTCGGCTCGGTGTTGATGATGATGGGGTACTCATACAACTCCGACTCGGCGAGCGAGCTCGACAAGGCGCGCAAGTTCTTGATCGACCTCAAGCCGTTCGTGCACTCGATCGACTCGGTCAACCTGAAGCAGAAGATCATCGGCGGCAAGGCCTACGGCGGCATGGCCTGGAACGGCGACAGCGCTGTGATCATCGGCGAGAAGCCGGCCGAGTACATCATTCCCGGCGAGGGAGCGGAGTTCTGGATCGACGCGTACGTGATTCCGACCGGCGCGAAGAATCCGGACGCGGCTCACAAGTGGATCGACTTCTGCTATCAGCCGAGGGTGAACGCGCAGGAAACCTCGTACACGTACTACGGCTCGCCGGTCAAGCGGACTCTGCTGAAGAGCGTGCTGGCGAAGGACATCTACAACAACACGGACGTGTTCCCGCCGCCGAACCTCGTGAAGAAGCTCGTCTCCTCGAACGTCTCCGCAAAGGGAACGCGGTCGCGCGAGCGGATCTGGACCGAGTTCAAGAGCGCATAGCTCTATGGCGACGGAAGTCGCACCTCCCGAGAGGCGCCGTCGCGGCAAGGTTCGCGGCGGCGCCGCAGGGCCCCGCTATCCCGGTTGGCTAGCCCTTCCCGCGGTCAGCTGGTACGTCCTCTTCTTCCTCGGGCCGCTCGCGATCATGGCGGCCTACAGCTTCGCCGAGGTCTCTGGCTTCACGGACGTCGCGTTCAACTGGAATCTCGGGAACTACCGCTATCTCTGGGATCCGCTCTATGGCGAGATCTTTCTCCGCACACTCAAGCTGGCACTGATCGGGACCGGGCTCACGCTGCTGATCGGTTTCCCGTTCGCCTACTACCTCGCCCGCTACGCGAAGCACCGAACACTGCTCCTGATGCTCGTCATCGTCCCCTTCTGGACGAGCTTTCTCATCCGCACCTACTCGTGGCTGATCGTGCTCGATCCTGACTTCCCTGTCTTCAGGGCACTCGGGATCAACGGCCTGGTCGCCGACGCGGAGCTCCTCTACACGACCAAAGCGATCTACATCGGAGTCGTCTACAACTACCTGCCGCTGATGGTGCTGCCGCTGTACGCGGCGCTCGAGCGCATGGACTGGACGCTTGTGGAAGCTGCGCAGGACCTCGGGGACAACGCCTTCCGCGCGTTTCGGCGCATCACTCTGCCGTTGGTGCTCCCTGGCGTGATCGCGGGCTCGCTGCTGGTTTTCATCCCGCTCACCGGCGAGTTCCTGATCCCGTCGATCCTGGGCGGCGACAAGATCTTCTACGTCGGAAACCTGATCGCCCAGCAGTTCGGCGAGGCCCGTGACTGGCCGTTTGGAGCCGCGATCGCGATGGTGGTCATCGGCGGCATGACCGTCGCGCTGCTCTTCTACGCGCGGGTGCTCGGAAAGCAGGAGCAGTTCGGTGGCTAGGCGCCTGCTCGGCCTTCACGCCGTTCTCGTGTACGCGTTTCTCTACGTGCCCATTCTCGTCGTCGTTGTCCTCGCCTTCAACGGAGGACGGAACGTCCTCTACTGGGAGGGCTTCTCGACGAAGTGGTTCGGCGCGGCGCTGCGCAATCCGGACATCCGCGACTCGCTCCAGACGAGCCTGACTGTCGCGGCGTTGAACGCCGTTCTCGCCTGCATTCTCGGAACGCTCCTCGCGCTTGCGCTCTCGCGCATGCGTGCGTGGATTCGCGTACCGCTCGATGCGCTCGCGTACATGACGCTCGTCACCCCGGAGATCGTCTTCGGGATCGCCGCGCTGATCTTCTTCGTGGAGGCGGGTGCGTTGGTGGGAGTCGAGTCGCCGCTCGGTATCTGGACGATCCTTGTAGCCCACGTCGTCTTCAACGCGTCGGTCGTCGCGCTGATCGTCAGGGCGCGCTTTGTAGGGATGGGCCAGTCTTTCGAGGAGGCATCGTTCGATCTCGGCGCTGGGCCGCTGGCGACGTTTCGGCAAGTGACGCTGCCGCGACTCGCTCCCGCGATACTCGCCGGCGGCCTGCTTGCGTTCACGTTCTCGTTCGACGACTTCTACACGTCGTTCTTCGTCTCCGGCGTCGATTCGGAGACCCTGCCGATCTACATCTTCGCCCAGCTTCGGTTCGGGGTTTCGCCGGAGGTCAATGCCACCGCGGCCATGATCCTCGGTCTGACGCTGGCGGCGATCGTCGTTGCGTATCTCGTCTTGCGGAAGACGAGTCAGGAACGAGGCGCGACGACCACGGTGCCCGGCGTCTGAGCACGTGCTCGCACGAAGCTTGCGACGCCAATCGTCAGCAGTGAAGTGATCCCGGCGACGCTGAACGCGAGCGGAGTTCCACCCAGCTCTGCGAGCCAGCCGGTGAGGAGCCCGCCGACCGGCGCGAGCCCGACGAACGCGAACAGATAAAGGCCGATCATGCGACCGCGCAGGTGGTCAGGAGCCCCGAGCTGAACGAGGGCGTTCGCATTTGCGGTGAAGAGCGTGAACGAGATACCGATCGCGAAGAGCAGCACTCCGGCAGGCACAGCGGCATGCACCGGCGCCAGTGCGAGCGCGAGCACCCCGAAGCCGGTCGCTCCTGTCGCGAACAGCCGCCAGCTCGCCTCGCGGAAGGTGGCAGTCACGAGGGCTCCGACCAGCGCACCGAGGCCGAACGACGCCGAGAGGAGCCCGAACCCCTCCGGGCCGACGTCGAGCGTGTCCGAGGCCAGGAGCGGGACGAGAACATGGAAGTTGAAGCCGACGGTGCTGACGATGGCCACGACGCCGAAGACCGCTCGGAGCTGCGGTTCCCGGCGCACGAAGCCGAGTGCACGGCGCATGCCTTCGATGATTCGAGTGGAGGGATCGCGTTCGACGTGGTGCAGCTCCTCGCCGCGAAGTCTCGAGAGCGCGACGAGCACCGCGAGGAAGCTGAAGGCGTTGATGACGAAGCAGATCCCGGTGCCGGCCACTGCGATGACGACGCCCGCGATAGCCGGCCCGATCACGCGTGATCCGTTGAAGAGGCCGGCGTTCAGTGCGACCGCGTTCGGGAGCGACCGCGGTCCGACCATTTGGTACGTGAGCGACTGGCGTCCGGGCGCGTCGAAGGCGAGGGTGATCCCACCGAGCGCTGCCAGCACATAGACGACGGTGAGCGTTGCGGTTCCGGTCAGTGTGACCACCGCAAGCGCCACGGACACGATCAGCGCCCCGCCTTGCGTCACCATGACGAGCTTGCGCGTGTCCATGCGGTCGGCGACGACACCTGCCGCAAGGCCGAACACGGTGAACGGGACGAAGCGGCAGAAGGCGAGCGCGCCGATGGCAAGCGGGGAGCCCGAGAGCTCGAGCACGAGCCAGGCGAGCGCGACGTTCTGCATCCAGGAGCCGGCCAGGGACACGAGTTGTCCGTAGAAGAAGATCCGGTAGTTGCGGTGGCGGCGCAGACTGCGGAAGGTGCGCGTGCGAAGCGCGATCGCGAGTGACGTCATGCGTCTTCTCCGAGGAGCCGCTTGAGCGCGGGAATCGCCGCTTCGACCGCTTTGAGCTCGGACGGTTCGAGGGCGCCGA
>Ga0136633_1001654_pt1 | contig 16269 bp, 16 predicted proteins | sample AntDrymeUQ832206_2_FD_105494 | JGI IMG/M metagenome (GOLD analysis project Ga0136633, IMG submission 105494) | Polar desert sand microbial communities from Dry Valleys, Antarctica - metaG UQ83 (22.06) | ecosystem: Environmental > Terrestrial > Soil > Desert | place: Antarctica: Dry Valley...
ATCCTGCACCTCCTCGCGATCCCCACGACCGCCTACACCAGCCGCGCCCCCGACGCCTGAACACACCGCCGACGCCGACGCCGATGGGGGCAGATATCACCCGCGAGAAGCGCGGAACGAGAGATAGGGTGTCGGCCACGTGACCATATTGCCGCAGCGCGCACTGGCCCTCGCCCTGGGCCCTCATCGCGGCTCCGGGCCAATCCGTGTGCTGCCGGCTCTGGCGGGAGAGTCGGGGGCGGCCTTCACTTCGCAGATTGTCGGTCGGATTGGTGCCGAACGCGTGCTTGTTCTCCCGGCGCCCGATGAAGGGTTGGCCGCACGACGATGGCATCGCGATGTCTGGACCTGTCTGAGCCTCGAGGAGCGCCGGAGCCTACGGGTTGCGGCCGGACCCACCGCACTGCACTTTGCCGCTATCGCAAAGCGTGAGATCGAGCCGCTCATCGTCGTCGACGACCCCGTGTCCCTGCTGGCGCTTCAGCGCACGCTCGATCCGCGGCATGTGGGTCGCGCGGTGACCGCACTGCGCGCCGGACGTCCGGGTCCGGCAAGCAACCCGCAGAGCCGGGCGCTGCTGGCGCCGTGGCACGACATCGAGGATCTCCCGCTCGACGCCGCTCATCCGGACGCGGACCGGTGGCGCGAGCGGCTCGGCGCCATCGTCGACCGCGCACAGCTCGTGGCTGGTGACGATCCTGACGCGCCGGCCATCGTCGGTGGCCTTTTCGGCCTTCAGCTGCGTCCGGTTCGCGTACCCAGTGAACCCGTCGAGCGGTGTTTCAAGGCCTTCTCCAACGCGGAGATACGAGCGTTCTCCTGGCTGGACTCCGAGCTTCGCGCGAGTGCGGCCGGTACGTGCCGGGCGCCGCCGTAGGAACTGACTACGCTTCCGGCCATGCTCACCACCCCGCCGGGCTACGGCTCCGCCCAGTTGGGCGGAGCCGTAGCCGTTGTGACCGGAGCCTCCGGGAACCTCGGCCCCGTCTGGATCGGTGCGCTCGCCAGCGCGGGTGCCACCGTCGTCGGCGTCGACGTGGGACCGGGCGAGGTCGCCGGCGCCGTCACGGTCATCACGGCCGACGTCACCGACCGCACCGCCCTGGACGCCGCTGCGGCAGAGGTCGAGGAGCGGTTCGGCACGCCGTCGGTACTCGTCAACAACGCCGGGGTCGACCAGCCGCCGGCTGAGGGCGCCCCGAGCGCTGCGGTCGAGGATGTCGAACTGGAGGCATTCCGCCGCGTCCTCGACGTTAACGCCGTAGGTGCGTTCGCGGCGAGTCAAGCGTTCGGCTCGCGGATGGCGGTCGCCGGTCGTGGCTCGATCGTCAACATCGGCTCGCTGTACGCGTCGTTGTCGCCGGATCCCAGCTTCTACGACCACTTCGAGTCGCCGTTTCTCAAACCGCCGGCTTACGGCGCGTCGAAGGCGGCGCTCGTCAACCTGACGCGCTATCTGGCACGACACTGGGGCCCGCGGGGCATCCGCGTCAACGCCCTCTCGCCAGGCGGGGTGGCCGGCGATCAGGACCCCGAGTTCGTCCGCAAGTTCACGGCGCGGGTCGCGCTCGGCCGGATGGCCGACGCGGATGACCTCACCGCCCCACTGGTGTTTCTGGCCTCAGATGCGTCGCGCTACGTGACCGGGCAGGAACTACGCGTCGACGGAGGATTCACCGCATGAGCCCCCGCACCGTCAACAACTTCATCGCCGGGGAGCATCGCCCTGCGCGCTCCGGAGAGACGATCCCCAAGCGTGCACCAGCCACGGGCGAGGTGATCAGCCTGGTCGCTCGCTCGACCGCCGACGACACGCTCGAGGCGATCGCGGTCGCCCGCGACGTCCAGCCGGCGTGGGCGCGGCGCACGCCGGTCGAGCGCGGCGCGATCCTGCGGCGAATCGCCCAGCTGCTGGAGCGCCACGCCGAGCAGGTCGCAGCAATGGTCGCCGAGGAGACCGGCAAGTCGCGCAAGGAGGCGCTCGGCGAGACAGGCGGCGCCATCGAGATGGGCTACTTCGTCGCGGGCGAGGGTCGGCGCTTCTACGGTAAGACGACGACGAGCGGCGTGCCGAACCGGCAGGCGAGCATCGTCCGCCAGCCGCTTGGTGTGGCGGGCCTGATCATCGCGGCCAACACTCCGATCGCCAACGTCGCCTGGAAGGTGTTCCCGGCGCTGCTCTGCGGCAACGCCGCGGTGCTCAAGGCGAGCGAGGACACGCCGGAGACCGCGAACGCATTTGCTGGGCTCGCCGCCGAGGCGGGCGTGCCGCCGGGCGTGCTGAACGTGGTCCACGGCCTCGGGCCGGAGGCGGGCCAGCCGCTGGTCGAGTCCGAGGATGTGGCGATCATCTCGTTCACGGGATCGACGGCGGTCGGCCGGATGATCGCCCGCATTGCTGGCGGGCGCCTGGCCAAGGTCTGCCTCGAGCTCGGCGGGAAGAACCCGTTCATCGTCTGCGACGACGCCGACCTCGACGGTGCCGCGGCGGCCGCGGCGCTGTCGGCGTTTTCGAACGCGGGACAGCGCTGCGCCGCAGGCAGCCGGATCATTGTGTTCGACGCGGCTTACGACGCCTTCAAGGAGAAGCTGCTGGAGCGGGCCGCCGCGCAGCGGGTCGGGGCGACGGATGACGACGACTACGGCGCCGTCATCAACGAGCGTCAGATGACCGCGATGCTCGACGCCGTCAGCGGCGCGCGCGAAGCGGGCGCCACTGTGCTGTGCGGCGGCGAGCGCGTCGGCGACCGCGGCTACTTCGTCGCGCCGACGCTGGTCGAGGGCGTGGCCATCGATGCGGACATCGCGTGCAGCGAGCTGTTCGGCCCGATCGCGACGCTGCACCGCGTGTCCGGCTTCGACGAGGCCGTGGCCGCTGCCAACGCCTCGCCCTACGGCCTCACGGGCGCGATCTGGACGAACAGCGTGCACCGCGCGCAGGAGTTCATCGGCCGCATCCAATCCGGCGTCGCGTCGGTGAACGGTCCGACCTACGGGTCTGAGCCGCACTGGCCGTTCGGCGGCCTCAAGGCGTCGGGGACGGGGTGGCGGGAAGCCGGGACGGAGGCGCTCGACGTCTACTCCGACTGGAAGACCGTGCATGTGACCCACAACCCCGGGCTGGTCTGATGCCAACGGCTGTCGCTCTGATCCCGGCCCGCGGCGGCTCGCGCCGCGTCCCGGGCAAGAACTCCCGGCTGCTCGCCGGCGTGCCGCTGATCGCTCACACGATCGAGGGCGCTAACGCGGCCGAGATCTTTGACGACGTGGTCGTCTCGACAGACTCGCAGGAGATCGCACAGATCGCCCGGCGCCATGGCGCGACGGTCCCCGGCCTGCGTCCGTCCGAGATCGCCGGCGCGACCTCCCCCGACATCCAGTGGGTGGAGCACACGCTCGACCTCCTAGCGCAGGACGGTAGAACGTACGACGTGTTCGCGATCCTGCGCCCGACGAGCCCATTCCGGACGCCGCAGTCGATTCGGGCCGCCTACGAGCTACTGGTCTCCCACGGCGAGGAGGCGGACTCGTTGCGCGCGGTTCGCGTTGTGCGCGAGCACCCCGGGAAGATGTGGCTCGTCGACGGAGCGCAGATGGAGCCGCTGCTGCCACAGCCCGATGGCGAGGTGCCGCTGCACTCGCGCCAGTTTCAGGCTTTGCCGGAGATCTACGTCCAGGACTCCAGCCTCGAGCTTGCGTGGACGCGCGTGGTCCGTCAAGGTGATGGGATCGCCGGCACGCGGGTCCTCGCGTGGCTCAGCCGCGGCGAGGAGGGCCTCTCGATCGACTACCCCGAGGACTTCGAGCGGGCCGAGGCGTTGCTGGCCGCCGGGGTGGCCATGGTGCCGGTTGCCACATCGGACGCGGAGGCGTGAGCGACCGCGGCTCTTCGAGACTGGGTGCGCTACGCAGCGCCCCGACCCGCGTCTGGAGAGAGGACTTCCAGATGCAGGCGGCGCTGATGGCGCTTGCGCGGTGGGACCGGCTCAGCAGCGACGAGCAAAGGCGGTTCCGGGACCTGGCGGCGCGTGGTGGTGACGACCCCGCCGCACGGCTCGGCGGCGCGGAACACAAGGAGCTTCGGCGTCTCTGGAAGCGGATGGAGGTGCGTGGCCTGCTGCGCGAGGTTCTGCGGATGGTGCTTCGGTGAACTACGATCCCTGCAGTGACCGATACCAAGCTGGCCGACGCTTTGTGACCGCCCTACGTGTCGACGGCGGCCCCGTCGTCATCGGCGAGGTCGCCCAGGCACATGACGGCAGCCTCAACCTCGCCCACGCTTTCGTCGATGTGATCGCCGACGCCGGGGCGGACGCCGTGAAGTTCCAGACGCACATCGCCGCCGCTGAGACGACGCCCGCCGAGGAGTGGCGAGTTCGCTTCTCGCACGCGGATGACACCCGCTACGAGTACTGGCGTCGGATGGAGTTCACCGAGGAACAGTGGGCGGGTCTGCGCAAGCACGCCGACGATCGCGGCATCGCCTTTATCAGCTCGCCTTTCTCGCTCGAGGCAATCAGCCTGCTGGAGCGGGTGGGTGTCGCCGCCTGGAAGATCGCGAGCGGGGAGACCTCGAACGTCATGCTGCTCGATCGCGTCGCGGGCACCGGGTTGCCCGTGCTCATATCGACGGGGATGAGTCCTTGGATTGAGATCGACGCCGCCGTGGCGCGCGTCCGCGCCGCCGGCACAAGTCAGCTCGTGGTGCTCCAGTGCACCTCGGAGTACCCGACCACACCAGACCGGGTTGGGCTGAACATCGTGACCGAGCTACGACAGCGTTACGACTGTCCCAGTGGCTTGTCTGACCATTCGGGCACGATCTATCCCGGTCTCGCAGCCGTTGCGCTCGGAGCGACGGTGCTTGAGGTCCACGTCACCATGAGTCCCGACATGCCGGGCCCTGACGTTCCGGCGTCGCTGACCCCGGGCGAGCTGCGCATGCTCGTCGAGGGCGCGCAATTCATCGCCGCGGCAAACGCCGCGCCGGTGGCCAAGGACGAGGCAGCCGCGGCGCTCGGCGGAATGCGTGCGCTGTTCACGCGCAGCGTCGTGGCAGCCCGCGACCTGGTGGCGGGAACCGAGCTGAGCAAGGGCGACCTGGCGCTGAAAAAGCCGGGCGGCGGCCTGCCCGCCGCGCGCCTCGCGGGCCTGGTGGGCCACCGCCTCACGCGCGAGTTGGCTCGCGACGAGCAGCTTTCCGAGGGAGATGTGACGTGAGACGCAAGGTCTGCATCGTCGTCACCGCCCGGCCGAGCTACGCACGCATCAAGACCGTGCTGCAGGCAGTCCGCGACCACCCCGACCTCCAACTGCAGCTCGTCATCGCGGCGTCCGCCTTGCTCGACCGTTACGGCAGCGCCATCGACGTCATTCGCGCCGACGGGTTCGAGCCGGACGCGCAGGTCTACATGATCCTCGAGGGCGAGAACCTGACGACGATGGCCAAGTCGACCGGCCTGGGCCTGCTCGAGCTCGCCACCGTCTTCGACAACCTCAGGCCTGACATCGTCGTTTCGGTTGCCGACCGCTTTGAAACGCTGGCGACGGCGGTTGCGGCGTCCTACATGAACATCCCCACGGTGCACGTGCAGGGCGGCGAGATCACCGGCTCGATCGACGAGAAGGTGCGCCACGCGGTCACCAAGCTCGCCGACGCCCATTTCGTATGCACGCAGCGCGCCGGCGAGAACGTCATCCGCATGGGCGAGCGCGAGGACCGCGTGTTCCTCACGGGCTGCCCGTCGATCGACATCGCCGCCGAGGTGGCGCGCAGCCCGGAGCTGACAATTGATCCCCTGGAGAGCTTCGGCGGCACCGGGCCGGACCTCGACCTCAGCGACGGCTACCTCGTCGTGCTCCAACATCCTGTGACGACCGAGCACCGTGAGGCGATGCTCCAGGTCGAGGAGACGCTGCACGCAACGCGCGACTCGGGCCTGCCGGTCCTCTGGTTTTGGCCAAACGTCGATGCCGGCTCCGACGGGACCTCGAAGGGCATCCGCGTGTTTCGCGAGCAGGAGGATTTGCAGAACATGCACTTCTTCCGCAACATGCCCCCGGAGGACTTCCTGCGCCTGCTCATCGGCGGAAGCGGGATCATCGGCAACTCGAGCGTTGCGATCCGCGAGTGCTCCTACCTCGGCGTGCCGGCCGTCAACATCGGTAGCCGCCAAGGCGGGCGCGAGCGGGGTCGCAACGTGCTCGACGTCGAGCACGACCGAGACGCGATCCTCGAGGCCGCGCTGGCGCAAGCCGCGGCCCGGCGGCACGACTGCGACCCGCTGTACGGAGACGGAAGCGCGGGCACCCGGATTGCCGACCTCCTCGCGACGATCGACATCGGCATCGAGAAGAGGCTCACGTACTGATGGAACGCGAGGAACGGATCGCCGAGCTGGGCTATGACTACGCGGCCCAGCCCAAACGCGAACGGGCGGCATGTCCGCTGTGCGACGGCACAGAGCTGGTCTGTCTGACCAAGCGCGACCGATACGGCTATCCGGCGTCGACAGACCTCTGTGTCGCGTGCGGGATCGCCTTCCTCAACCCCGTGATGGAGGGGGAGGCATACGGACGCTTCTACGACGGCGTCTACCGGCCGCTGGTCAGCGCATACCACGGGCGGCTCATCGACGCGGGATCGATCCTCGGCGAGCAGGCCGCGTACGCGGCTGAGGTTGCGGCGATGATCGAGCAGCGCGGCGGCGGGCGCCCGGTCACGTCGATCCTCGACATCGGCGGCTCGACCGGGGTGGTGGCGCACGCGATCACAGAGGCGACCGGCGCGAGTGCGACCGTCATCGACCCGGCGCCGCCCGAGATCGAGCGTGCGCGGGCACTTGGGCTCGACACCGTGACCGGGCTGGTCGAGGAGTGGGACGCAGGCGGCGCGACGTTCGACCTGATCCTCCTCTGCCAGACCGTCGATCACCTGCTAGACCCGCGGGCCGTCCTGGCGCGCGTGCGCGAGCTGCTCGCCGACGGCGGGCTGTTCTTCATCGACATTGTCGACTTCCGTGCGGGACGCGACAAGGCCGGTTCGGTGGTTGGCGCCACGAAGATCGACCATCCGTTCTCGTTCGTCGAGGAGGTCGCCGAACGCGCGCTGCAGGCGGCCGGACTAAGAACGCTGGCGAAGGAGCGCGCGGGCGACGGGCTGCACGTCCGTTACCTGTGCGAGGGCGGCGAGCCGGAACCAACGACGATCCGCGACCCCGAGGCCGCGAGGGCGCTTGCGGCCGAGCTGCGAGCGCCGTGAGCAGCGTTCTTGGGCTGATCCCAGCACGGGGCGGCTCGAAGGGGCTGCCGGACAAGAACCTACGCGAGCTGGCCGGGCGACCGCTGCTCGCCTACACCGTCGATGCCGCCCGGACCTCGGGGGTGATCGACCGCCTGATCCTCTCCACCGACGACGAGCGGATCGCCGAGGCTGGCCGCGCGCTAGGCGTCGAGGTGCCGTTCCTCCGGCCGCCGGAGCTCGCCGCCGACGACACGCCGATGCTCCCGGTCGTCCAGCACGCCATCGAGCAAGCCGAGCGCGACGACGAGCCGGTGGGTTGGGTCGCGATCCTGCAGCCGACAAGCCCTCTGCGACGGCCGCAGGACGTGCGCGCCGCCGTTGAGCTCGCCCGCACGGGCGGCTGCGACAGCGTGGTCGGCATCGTCGAGATCCCCCGCCATCTGTCGCCCGATTACGTGATGTGCGTCGAGCAGGGACTGCTGCTGCCGTTTCTGGAGTCGGGAGGCGGCCTGACCCGCCGCCAAGACGCCCGCCGTGCCTACGTCCGCGACGGCACGATCTACCTAGCGCGGCGCGACATCGTGATGGAGAGCCGTTCGCTGTACGGCAAGGTGTGTCTGCCGCTCGCGATCGAGGCGGCGCACTCGCTCAGCATCGACACCCCGGAGGACTGGGCGGAGGCCGAGCGCCGCCTCGGCGTGGTATGAGCGGTCGGGTAGACTGCCGAAGCATGAATGCGTCGGACGGGGCTAAGCACGTCGTCGCTCTTGGTGACCTTCCTAAGAGCGATGTTGACAGTCCGGGTGCCGGCTGATGGCGTTCGGCGCCGATACGGACTCCGGCCGTGGGCATGCCCGACCCTTCGTCATCGGCATGGTGGCGGGCGCTGCGCTGATGTTCTTCTTCAGCGGTGTTGTCGTCAAGGTCATATTGATCGGGGCGCTCGTCCTGATCGCCATCGTGCTGGCGAGATTCCTCTGAGCGACTCTACGGTCCTGTTCTGGGATATCGATGGCACGCTGCTGAGCACGGCGCGCGCCGGCGTCTTCGCACTCGAGGCGGCCGCGCTTGAGATATGTGGCGGGGAGCTGGATCTGCAGAACCTGCCAACAGCGGGCCTGACGGATGCCCAGATCGCGGGCGTGGCGATCGAATCGCTCGGCGGGGACTCCGATCACTCGACCGTCGCCGCGTTCTTGCGCGTCTACGAGCGCGAGCTACCTGCCGCACTTCCTCGCCGCACTGGCCGAATCCTGCCCGGCGTCGTCGAGATCCTCCGGGACCTCTCCGGTGAGCGTGGCGTGTTCAACCTGCTCCTCACCGGCAACACAAGGGCGGGGGCGCGCGCGAAGCTGCGCCACTACGGCTTGGACTCACACCTCGTAGACGGTGCGTTCTGCGCCGGCATTGGACCCCGGTCGGACATTGCTCGCGTGGCGTGGCGCCTGGCCGGCGAGCGAGCGCCTGGTATGGGGTCGGATCGCGCGTTCGTCATCGGCGACACACCACACGACATCAGCTGCGGCAAGGAGATCGGAGCGCGTACGATTGCGGTTGCCACGGGTGGCTACGGCCTGGCCGAGCTCGAGGCGTGCGAACCGTGGGCGGCCGTCGAGCGGTTGCCCCATCCGGCGGCCTTTCGCAACCTCGTTGGCCTGTCACGGAACCGCGAGGGATGCGCCATCTCGGGTGCGAGCTAGCGGGTTCTGACCACCAGGCCTTGAACGAAGGTCCAGTGCGTGGACGAAGCACCCGCTCCACTCTTCGGCGAACTCGTACGGCTCGCGCGTCAACAGGTTGACCTGAGACTATCCCTTGGAGGCAAGGCCATGTTGTCTACAAGCCCTCGAGCAGTGCTCGCCGGGCGGCCAGCGACGGGTCTTCATCGCCGCGACGCCCGCCACGGCCGGTGTCGCCGGCGAGGCGCAGCAGTGCGTCACATACCTGTGCGGCAGCTGGGCCGACTCCGAACGGGTCGGTAATGGCGAGCGCGGCGCGGTCCTTGCCCATCGATGCGGCAACGTCCTCGAGCGCACGAGCCAGAAGTGGTGTCGCCGGCCGGTCGAGACCGGCCGGTCGGACGAAGCCATGAAGGAACGCTTGCGCGCGCTTGGCGGTAGCCTCAGCATCGTCGCCGCGTAGCGCCGCACATAGTCCGGCGTGATGCTCCGCGAGCGATGCGGTGGCCTTGAGCAGTCCGCCCCCGACGGCGAGCAGGTGCCGGAAATGCAGTGTTCCGGCCTGCGTCTGCCGGTAGCGCTTGGTCAGGTGGACGTGTACGCCGCGGCCGAGGATCGCACTCTCGATCATGGCGCTCGTATTGACCCCCACTACGGCCGCGGAGTGGTGGATCGCGTTGACGTAGCGGGCGCGGGCCTCTTCGCCGAGCGGCAGCTCCGGGGGTTGTGGATGCACGCTCACCCCGTCCAAGGCCGTCAAGCGCGCGGTGTCCAACACATTCTGGGGATGGGGGCGGACGAGCACCCGCACGTCGCGCACCTCAGGATCCGCCGCGGTGCGAAGTCCCCCCACCCAGCGGCTGATGTACCCGACCTCATCCCCGGCTACGAAGCGCGAGGAGCACACATAGAGCAGGTAGGGATGCGCCGCGTCCAGTCCGACCTCGGTGCACCACTCTGCGCGCGAGTGCGTGGGCATTGACTCAAACCACACGTCGTATGCAGGCGCCCCGGTCACCACGACACGCTCCACGGGCACACCGTGCAGCGAAACCGCCTCGTTGCGTTGGGCCTGGTTCCAGACCATGACGGCGTCGAGGTCGGCATGGATCAGGCCGCTTGTCGTGAGGTTGTCCCAGCTCGCGCAGCAGAACGCCACGGGCGCTCCCCTCGCGCGCGCGGCGCGCGCGATATCCAACTGCTTCCGCGAACGCCCTATCAGCGGCGAGACGACGACGAGGTCAACCGGCTCGTCAGCCAGCAGCGATTGCGCCGCCGTCGTCGGTTCGACCAATGCACGCTCTGTCACGGCGAGAGCGCGGCGAACGACAGCCAGAAGCTCGGGGGACTGAGCGAGGATCCCCGAGGCAGCGCGAATCTGCGGCGACAGGTTGGCCGCGGCACGGTCCCGGAGCTTTGGTGCGTCGGCGAACGCGGGCTCGAGGTAACGCAGGTAGTCTTGCCACCAGTGCAAAGTAATCCGCGGGTCCCGTACCGTCGTTCTCGGGCTCGGGGACGATGTCCAAGTGCGGGTCGAGATGTTTTCCTCGGCCGTGAGTTCGTCCAGGACCCCGCGGGTCATTGCTTCCAGGGCGCGGTCTGATGGATCGGTGAACACGAGGCGAACCTCGTGGTTTCGCCGCGCAAGCTCGCGGATCGTAGACCCGAACAGTCGCAGGTTACCGCTGTGGCGCAGCACGAAGAGGATCTGCATGGTGGTTAGGTCGGCCAGATCAGGGGCTGATGCAGAGCGTCCATCCAGACTTGCCGGGCGTCACGACGGCGTGCAGCATTTGTTCGAGTATCCGGCAGCTGCGCACGAGTCCGCGGAAGCCGAGTTCCACTCACGACATGCGATTGCGCGATCTCTCGCGAACTCAGATCCGCGCAGTCCATCTCGTCATGCGACGTCATTCTAACTGGCAAGTATCCCGCGGCGTCGATGCTCGCGCTGCTCGGAGCGCAGACGCCGCGTTCGCGCCGAACCTTGGCGACCTTCGACTGGCGGGTCCAGAGCGCATGCCCCAAGCGCGCGAGCCTCCCGATAACCTGTCGCCGACGAAGGTCGTTGTCGAGCGGCTGCACCACCGGATCGATATGCGCACGCTGCACCGCGACGAGGGCGCGCAGCGTCTCGGCCTCAACGAGATCGGCCGCGTGATCCTGCGCATGAGCGCCCCGCTGCTCGTCGACGACTACCGCCGCAACCGCGCCACCGGCAGCTTCATCCTCATCGACGAGGCATCCAACGAGACGGTCGGCGCCGGCGTGATCCTGCAATCCGCGGTACACGGAAGCGACGCACCCGTCGCGCGCAACCTCACCTGGCACGAGGGCTCGGTCACGCGCGAGCGCCGCTGGGCCGCTCTCGGCCAGCGCGGGGCAACGATCTGGCTCACCGGGCTGTCCGGGTCGGGCAAGTCGACGATCGCCAGCGCGCTGGAGGAGCGGCTCGTCGGCGCCCGGGCGCTTCGCCTACGTGCTCGACGGCGACAACCTGCGCCACGGCCTCAACCGCGATCTGGGCTTCGACGATCGCTCGCGTACGGAGAACGTCCGGCGGGCGGCAGAGGTCGCGCGTCTGCTGGCCGACGCTGGCGCCGTGGTCCTCGTCGGGCTGATCAGCCCGTTCACCGCCGACCGCGACCTCGCCCGCAGCCTGCACGAGCAAGCGGCCTCGAGTTCGCCGAGGTCCACGTGCATACGTCGCTGGAGACCTGCGAGCGCCGCGACCCCAAGGGCCTGTACGCGAAGGCGCGGGGCGTGGAGATCCCGGGGTTCACCGTAGTCAGTGCTCGCTACGAGGCGCCGCCCTCGCCGGACCTGCGGCTCGACGGCGGCGGCACGGTGGCCGACGCGGTCGACGAGCTGCTGGGGTTGTTGGCGCGCGGCGTCGTCATCGTCGAGTAGCCGGCGCGCCGTCGGCCGCGTCGGTCAGCGTTCGCGCGCGACCTTCGTTTGCCGGTTCGGAGTAGCTGACTTGGCTCGACGACAAGGAGCACGTTGTTTGCCGGACCGTCTCGTGGGCGGTCGCCTGAGTAACGTAAGACGCGATTCCCGTCACCTCCGACACCAACGCACCGGCCGCGGCGCTGGACCGCGTCGCGAAGGTCGCGGCGCGCACTGCCGCATGGCTTCGTTCCGCCGATGCGCCCGCCGTTCGCAAGCGGTTCCGGAAGGCCGGGATCGACATCTACGAGCATCGGCCGGAGCATCACTATGTCCACCGGGTTTACGGAACGTCCGCCTCCAAGCTTGCGAGCCCGCTTGACGATGCGGCATTCGTCGCGCTCGCCGACGCCGCGCGCCGGGATCGTCGCACCTACCTCTACTACGACCGGCTGCACACGCTCTACGGCGTCGTCCGCGATGTCGCTCGACGCTTCCCCCGCGGTCGACTGTCCGCGCTCGAGGTGGGCGTCTACCGGGGCGGTAGCACCCGGTTCCTGGCGACCGCCCTCGAGGAGCTCGCGCCGGGTCGTATCCACGTATGCGCTGTCGATACCTTCAGCGGCCACGATCCCGCCGATCTCCCGGACGGGCGTGAGGGCGCACACACGACCGCGAAGTTCAAGCAAACATCTGCCGCCGATGTCGTCGAGTATCTGCGCGACTGTCCGTCGGTCGACGTGATACAGGGACGGATTCAGGATGTGACGCGGGCTGTCGACGAGGAGTTGCACATCATCCACGCGGATGTCGACATCCTGCTGCCGACCCGTTTCGTCCTTGATCTCGCCGTCGATCGCCTGGCGGTGGGCGGCGTCGTCGTCGTCGACGACTACGGATTCGCGACGTGTCCGGGGACCAAGCAGGCTGTCGGCGAGTTGCTCGCCGAGCACGGCGATGCCTTCGCGGTGGTCGCGCTTCCGACCGGCCAGGCGCTGCTGCTTCGCACGCGCTAAGCAGCGGGTCGCTTCGTTGTGCCGTCCACGGGCCCCTTGTCGCGTGCCGGAACGCCCGCGGCGATCCGACCGCTTCCGACATCGCGCGTCACGACGGCGCCGGCAGCGATGATGCTGTTGTCGCCGATGGTGACGCCGCCGATGACGATCGCGCCCGAGGCGATCCAGCAGCCGCTGCCGATGCGGATGTCGTGCCCGCTCTCCGGCACTTGCTCGCGACGGGGAAGCTTGAGAACCCCGTCCTCGAACTCGTGGCGGCCCGTGAGGAACATGCAGTTGTGGCCCACAACCGTCCGGTCGCCGATGTAGATGTGGCCGGAGCGCGTGTTGAAGATCGCGTTGGAGTGGCGCAGCTTCGGGCGGCCAAGGTGCAGACGTTCGGAAGGGCCGTGTACCTGGCAGCGGAAGAGGTGCAGGAACCCAAGGCGAAGCAGGTACGTCGTGAAAGCCTTGTCGAGCTTGGACATGAGCCGATCGCGGCCCATCCACGCGAGCAGCTGTTCATCCCATCGGCCGCCCCACGGCCCTTCGCCGGCGTTCTTTCGCTTCTCGATGCCGTCGGGCATCCGCCAGTGATCCTCGAACCTGATGGCCCGATGATAACTCGACGACACGGTTTGACGCCTACGTGCTCGTCGGAGACCTGCGAGCGCCGCGACCCCAAGGGCCTGTACGCGAAGGCGCCGCGCGGGATCCCGGGCTTCACCGGAATCAGCGTTCCTAGGTCTTGGTCGCGCTACGATCCTTCCCGGGCCAGGGTCGGAACGTGGCTGATCGTGATCGCGCGCAATCTGCTCATCGACCACCACCGCGCCGACCGAAGCGCGGCCCACGCAACCCCTCGACGAACTCGAAAGCGGGCACGACGCGCTCGTGGCGTCCGCCGACGCGCCTGTTCTCGGGCTCGAGCCGGACCTCGAACGCGCGCTCGCATGTCTGGGGCCGCGCGAGCGCGAGATCCTGGCGCTGCGCTTCGGCGGCGATCTCACCGGGCCTGAGATCGCGGAGGTGACGCGCCTGAGCCTGGCCAACGTCCAGCAGATCCTATCCGCGGTCGCTGCGCCGCATGCGCGCCGTCATGGACGAGGATCCGGCCGCGACCGAGCCGTGACCATGCGTGGCGGGGATGCATCGGCAATCGAACGCGGCCCGCTCAGCTGCTGCGTTCGACGCGCAGGGTCGCGGCACGATGCAAGACCCCCCGGAAGTCGAGCACGAGGGCCGCGGTGTCGGCCACCGCCACATGATCGATGCTCGGGTGCGCCGTCAGGATGACCACTAGGTCGGCTTGCGCGACAGCCGGCGCCAGCTCGGCGCTGCCTAGCCCCAGCTCTGCTACCTCGGGTACGTAGGGATCGTGATAGCTGAGGTCGGCTTGCAGCTTCTGGAGTTCCTCGGCGATCGTGATCGCTGGTGACTCGCGTACGTCGCCGACGCCGGCCTTGTAGCTCATGCCGAGGAGCAGGATCTTGGTGCCGTTGACGGGCTTCTGCACCTCGTTGAGCGCTCGCTCGATGCGCGCGATGCAGTGCATCGGCATCTGCGCGTTGACCTTGCCCGCGAGCTCGATGAACTCGGTCGCGAGGTCGTACTCGCGGGCTTTCCAGGTCAGGTAGAACGGATCGACCGGCAGGCAGTGGCCACCCATCCCCGGCCCGGGCTCGAAGCGCATGAACCCGTATGGCTTGGTCGCGGCGGCGTCGATCACCTCCCAGATGTCGATCTCCATGCGCTCGCACAGGATCGACAGCTCGTTGACTAACGCGATGTTCACCGAGCGGAAGATGTTCTCCAGCAGCTTCGTCATCTCGGCGGCCTCGGGGGAGCCGACGCGCACGATGTCGTCGCAGATGAGACCGTAGAGTTCGGCCGCGCGTGCGCCGCCCGACTCGGTCAGCCCGCCGACGACCTTGGGCGTCGTGCGCATCGTGTGGTCTGTGCGCCCCGGGTCCACCCGTTCGGGCGAGAACGCGACGTCGAAGTCGCGGCCTGCCTTCATCCCGGACTCCTCGAGAATCGGCACGAGCCGATCGCGTGTCGTACCCGGGTACGTCGTGGACTCGAGGATGACGAGCTGGCCGGCCTGCAGCACCCGCGCTACGCCGGACGCCGCGCTGACGAGGGCGTTCAGATCCGGCTCTCGGTTGCGCGTCAGCGGCGTCGGAACGCATAGCAGGACCGCATCGACCTTCGCGAGCGCCGCATAGCGCGTCGTCGCCTCGATGCGATGACTCAGCGGCGCCAACGCATGCGTCGGCACGTCCTCGATATAGGACTCTCCGCGCCGGAGCGCTTCGACCTTCGACGCGTCGTTGTCGACGGCGACGACCTCGGCGCCCGCCTCCGCGAGCGCGACGACTAGGGGTAGGCCCACGTATCCCAGGCCCACGACGGCGACTTTGGCCAGCTTCTTTTCATGCTCCATTGATCGTGATCGTGACACAGTTCGCGTCGAACTTGACACCGAGCGCTACCGCCGCTCGGCGATCTCGTGCGCGTGACGCGTGCAATGAGCATCTCCAGGATCACTCGCCCGGGGGGTAACTCCTTCCACATCCGCCGCGGACCCGTACGCCTGGTAGTTGGACCTGGTCGCGCGTTTGTCGCTCGCCCACGCCCACGTCGAGGACTGGCAGATGAGCTCGAACCGAAGGGCGCCCTCCTCGGGTCGATGACTCGGTCGGGGTCGGGTCGGGTTCCCCGGCGAAGGACACCGAGAGGCGTGCGGCAGGTGGGCGCTCCCACGGATTGGCGCAAGCATCGGGTGCAGCTGATCGTGACGAACCGGCACGCGCTGGCCATCCGCGTGCGCGTTGTCGTGCGCGCCGGGCCGCACCCGGCCGGCCGCTTCTCCGGAGTCATCAGGCCCGGGCAGTCGCGATCGGTACGGATCGTGTTTCCAGGCTCGGCCTGGCGTGCGTCGGGGGCGGCAGACGCATTCGGGCCGTGACCACGGCGACGGCGGAACCGGCCGGACCGGTCTCTACTCGCACGCTCACGCTCAAGCGCTCGACCCGGGCGAACCGTCGGTGCGCGTGAGTCTTCGTGCTGTCGCCGCAGGTTCAGCGCCTCCGAGCTCCCGACCGGCCAAGTATGTCCGCGCGGCTGGAGCTGGATGGGAGAGGCGGTGACAAGGCGATACGGAAGCTGTCGGCGGCGTCCGTTTCGCGGATCGCGAGGGGACCCAAGCTCGGGTTCGCGGTAACCTCTGCGCCTCTTGATGGAGAACCTCGAGCTCAGCCACCTCGCCGCGCTCGAGGCTGAGTCGATCCAGATCTTCCGCGAGGTTGCCGCCGAGCTGCAGCGTCCGGTGCTCCTGTTCTCGGGCGGCAAGGACTCGATCACGCTGGTCCGGCTCGCCGAGAAGGCGTTCTGGCCCGGCCCGATCCCGTTCCCCCTCATGCACGTCGACACGGGGCACAACTTCCCCGAGGTCATCGAG
>Ga0136633_1001655_pt1 | contig 16259 bp, 16 predicted proteins | sample AntDrymeUQ832206_2_FD_105494 | JGI IMG/M metagenome (GOLD analysis project Ga0136633, IMG submission 105494) | Polar desert sand microbial communities from Dry Valleys, Antarctica - metaG UQ83 (22.06) | ecosystem: Environmental > Terrestrial > Soil > Desert | place: Antarctica: Dry Valley...
CCGGCGTCGGCGACGGTGCGGGCCTGCAGGTGGCCCTCGAGCTTGCGCTTGATGCGCTGCAGCGCGTTGTCGATCGACTTGACGTGCCGCTGGAGCCGCTCGGCGATCTCCTGGTAGCTCTTGCCCTCGACGTACAGCCGGAGCACCTCGGTCTCGAGGTCGGACAGCACCTCGTCGAAGTGGGCCTGTAGCGCGCGGATGCGCTCAGCAGAGATGACGAGGTCGGCGGGGTCGCTGATCGCGACCGTCGGGAGCACGTCACCCAGCACGCGGTCGCCGTCGTCGTCACCAGAGACGGGGCGCGAGAACGACACGTAGTTGTTGAGCGGACCGTGCTTCTGGCGGGTGGCGGTCTTGATCGCCGTGATGATCTGGCGCGTCACGCACAGCTCGGCGAAGGCGCGGAACGAGCTCTGCATGTCCGGGTTGAAGTCACGGATCGCCTTGTAGAGCCCGATCATGCCTTCCTGGACGATGTCCTCACGGTCGGCACCGACGAGGAAGTACGAGCGCGCCTTGACCCGGGCGAAGGCCTTGTACTTGTTGAGCAGCTCGTGCAGCGCCGTCTCGTCACCGCTGCGCGCGGCCATCACGAGGTCGTCGTCGGTCTGGCCGTTCTCGTTGCGCCAGCGATCGGCGACGGTGGGGGCACCCCCGTGCACCTCGCGGTCGAGCTCCTCGACCAGCTGCTCCGCCTTGGCGATCTCGTCGATCAGCGAGGCGGGGGCGCCCTCACCGAGCGCACTCGCGGCCTCGATCGTGGTCGCCATCTCCTCGACGAGCACGCTGTCCTCGACGAGCTCGGGAACGACCTGCAGGAGCGGGGCGGCGGCACCCTGCTTGGTGGGCTTGGTCGACTTCGTCGACTTCGTGGACTTCGGGGGCTTGCTGGGTTGTGCGGGCTTGGTAGGCGCACCCGTGCGTGTCAATCGCATGCGGCCTCCGTCTCCCTCGCCCCTACGCCGATCAGCACCGGTAAAGACCCGACTGTAGAACCGCAACAGGACGCTGACTACCGGTCCCGGTCACAACAACGAGGCCCCGACTTCGGGGTGACGCTGGGAACAAGCGGTGCATACCGACCTTATTACCCCTTCGTGACCCGTGTCACACCGCGTGAGTGAGAACACTGTCACCCGGTGATACGGGTGCGCGGGTGGATCGGTTCAGCCCGAACTCGGGCGATCAGCCGGCTGGCGCTGTCCGGCGGCGGCGGGCCACCTCGGCCAGCGTGACGGCGGCCGCGATCCCGGCGTTCAGCGATTCCGTGCCGCCAGCGATCGGGATCGAGACGGTGAGGTCGCAGGTCGCCGTCACCAGGCGGGACAACCCCTCACCCTCCGAACCCACGACGACCACCAGCGGATCGGTCGCCACCTCCAGGGCATCGAGCGGAACGCTGCCGTCGGCAGCCAGGCCGACCACGAACAGGCCGGCCTCCTTGAGCTCCTTGAGGGCGCGCACGAGGTTGGTGGCCCGCGCCACGGGGAGCCGGGCTGCGGCGCCCGCCGACGTGCGCCAGGCGGATGCCGTCATGGCGGCTGAACGCCGTTCCGGGATCAGCACGCCTTGGGCGCCGAACGCCGCTGCGGACCGCACGATCGCGCCGAGATTGCGCGGGTCGGTGATGCCGTCCAGAGCGACGAGCAGCGGCGCGGGCGCGGCCAGTGCACGCTTGATCAGGTCGGTCGGGTGCAGGTACTCGTACGGCGGCACCTGCAGCGCCAGGCCCTGGTGCAGGGCGCGGCCGGTCATCCGGTCCATCTCCTGGCGGGTCATCTCCAGGATCGCGATCTTGGCCTTGCCGGCCAGCGCGACGCACTCGGTCACCCGCTCGTCGGCGTCGAGTCCGAGGGCGACGTACAGCGCCGTCGCCGGCACCTTCGCGCGCAGCGCCTCCACGACCGGGTTGCGACCGACGACCGTCTCCGGTGCATCGTCGCCGGCCCGGCGCATCGGTCGCGGGCTGCGCTCACGCGCCGGCGCCGCCGCCCGCTTGGCAGCGGCCACGGAGGCGGCAGCCTTGCGCGCCGCCGGGTGCTTGGTGCGGGCCTCTGCCGGCGGGGTCGGACCGCGGCCGGACAGGCGCTTCTTGTTCTGCCCGCCTGAGCCGACCGGTGCGCCCTTGCGGTGCGAGCCCGGCTTGCCCGCTCGGCCGCCGGCCCCGCCGCCGCCGATCTTCTTGCCGCGGGCTCCCCCGCTCGGTGTCGTCACGACAGCCTCCAGCGCACGCCCGCGTTGTCGCCCGAACCGGTGTCCTCGATCACGATGCCAGACGCGGCCAGCCGATCGCGGATCGCGTCGGCCTGCGTCCAGTCCTTGCGGGTGCGCGCCTCGGCCCTGGCCTCGACCGCCAACGCCACGAGCGCGTCGACGACGGTCGTCAGCTCCCCGCCGCCACCTGGCCACTGGTCGATCGGGTCCAGTGCCAGCACCGCCAGCATCCGCCGTACGACGGACAGGGTGGCGGCCAGCGAGGGCAGCTCGGCGGCCGCCAGAAGCGCGTTGCCGGAGCGGACGCCGGAGTGGATCGTCGCGAGCGCCTGCGGCACACCGAGGTCATCGTCGAGCGCCGCAGCGAACTCGTCCCACGACGCCTTGCTGAACGTCTCGTCGACTTCGGTCCCGGCGGTCGCCTCGGTCGCATTGCGCACGAAGGTCTCGATCCGGGAGTACGCCGCCTCCGCCTCCGCCGCCACCTGGTCGGACCACTCCATCGAGGACCGGTAGTGCGCGGCCCCGAGCCCGTACCGCAGCGCCTGCGGTCGGACCGTGGCGAGCGCCTGCTCGACGGTGACGGAGTTGCCGAGCGACTTGCTCATCTTCTCGCCACCACCGGCGTTGACCAGCCCGTGGTGCAACCACAGCCGAGCGAAGGGATGGCCGGCGCAGGCAGACTGCGCAACCTCGTTCTCGTGGTGCGGGAACACCAGGTCGAGACCGCCGCCGTGGATGTCGAACTCCGCGCCGAGGTACTCCACCGCCATCGCCGAGCACTCGATGTGCCAGCCCGGGCGACCCATCCCCCACGGCGACGGCCATGACGGCTCGCCTTCCTTGGCGGCCTTCCAGAGCGCGAAGTCGAGCGGGTCACGCTTCTCGCCGGTGTGCCCGTGCGGCACCGACTTCTCGCTGCTCTGCAAGGCGTCGAGTGACTGGTTGGAAAGCACGCCGTACGCCGGCGCGGACCGCACCGCCAGGTAGACGTCCCCGCCGGACTCGTAGGCGTGCCCACGCTCGAGGATCTGCTTGATCAGCAGGACGATCTGCGGCAGGTGACCGGTCACCCTGGGGTCGATCGTCGGCCGCAGCACCTGCACCGCGTCGTACGCGTCGTCGAACGCCCTGGTCATCCGAGCCGACAGGGCCCACCAGGGTTCGCCGTTGTGGGCCGCGTCGTGAATGATCTTGTCGTCGACGTCGGTGACGTTGCGGACGAAGGTGACCTGCTCGCCGCGGGCCAAGAGCCAGCGGTGCAGCACGTCCATCGCCACGGCGCTGCGCAGGTGGCCGACGTGCGGCGCTGCCTGCACCGTCGGGCCGCAGACGTAGACGCCGATCTGACCGGCGCGCACCGGCGCGAGCGGGCGGACCGCGCGCGTGCGGGTGTCGTACAGGCGCAGGCTCACGCCACACAGGTTAGGCGCCGCGACTCGCGACGGCCCGGGCGATGTCGCGGACCACGACCTTGGTGGGGGTGAGCCGGATCAGCACCCGCACCTCGCCGTGGGTGTCGTACGGGTAGGGCCGGGTGCCGTGGTACTTCTCGTGCAACGCGTCGATCAGCTCGCGAGCACCCTCGTGGGTCAGCGTCGTCGTACCGCGGACCTCGACGTAGCTGTACGGGTGGCCTTGCGGGCTGAGCAGCACCGTGGCGCGGGGGTCCCGGGCGAGCGCCTTGGCGTTCTGCCGTCCCTCGACACTGCTGAGCAAGATGTCGTCGCCGTCGCGTGCGACCCACAGCACGGTCAGGTGCGGCGAGCCGTCCGGCAGCAGCGTGCACAGCGTCACGAACTCCTTGCCGTCGAAGAGGTCGTGCACCTCGGCAGGCAGTGTCGTCATGGTCTCGACGGTACGACGAGCGCGGTGGCGATCGCGGCCAGCCCCTCGCCGCGGCCGGTGAGCCCGAGCCCGTCGGTGGTGGTGGCCGACAGCGACAGAGGTGCGCCGTCGAGGGCGTTGGACAGGGCGCTCTCGGCCTCGGACCGACGCGGGCCCAATCGGGGCGTGTTGCCGATCAACTGCACCGCGACGTTGCCGATGTCGAAGCCGGCCGTGCGCACCCGCCGTCGGGTCTCTGCGAGCAGAGCTGTCCCCGCGGCGCCGGCCCACGCGGGGTCATGGGTGCCGAAGTTGCTGCCGAGGTCGCCGAGGCCGGCTGCCGACAGCAGCGCGTCACAGGCGGCATGCGCGGCGACGTCACCGTCGGAGTGCCCGGCCAACCCGCGTTCGCCTTCCCACAGCAGGCCAGCCACCCAGCAAGGCCGGCCGTCCTCGAACGGGTGGACGTCGACGCCGACGCCCACCCGCGGCAGGTCAGCGGCGGCCATCCAGCACCGCCTCCGCGACGAGCAGGTCGAACGGGCGGGTCACCTTGAAGGCTTGCTCATCGCCAGGCACGGTTCGGACGGTACGGCCAAGCCGCTCCACCAGCGCGGCGTCATCGGTCATCGGTGTGTGGTCGCGGTGCGCCAGCTCGAGCACGTCGCGAGAGAACCCCTGCGGCGTCTGCACCGCGCGCAGGTCGGCCCGGTCGACGGTCGCCGTCACCGCATCCCCGATCACCTGCTTGATCGTGTCGGCAACGGCGAGCACCGGGATCACGGCGTCGGCGCCGGTGCGCAGCGCGCCGATGACCCGGTTGATGACATCCGGCGGGGTCAGGGCGCGGGCCGCGTCGTGCACCAGCACGAGGTCCACGTCCGCGGGCAGCGCAGCCAGAGCACGGCGTACCGAGTCCTGTCGTTGCTCACCGCCGGCGACCACGACCACGTCGTACGGCGCGAGCAGCTGCGTCGTCTCGTCCACCCGGTCCGGTGGGGCGGCCACGACGAGCACCCCGATGTCGGAGCACGCGCGCAGGCCGCGCACCGCGTGGACGAGCAGCGGCTCACCGGCCAGCAGCAGCAGCGCCTTGGGGGTGTCCTGGCCCATCCGCACGCCCCGCCCCGCGGCGGGGACGATGGCGGCGACGGTCACGTACGCATCCGACCACGCGCCAGCAGCCGCGGGACGCGCGACTTCCAGTCCTGAGACTGAAGGTGCGGCGGAGCGCCTGTGCCCGGCTCCGAGGCCGAACTGGAAGTCCTGCGTACCGGCGACATCGTCAGCGGCAGGTCAGCGGGGGCGGGGCGGGGACGGCACAGCTGAGCCGGACTGCCGGCGCGGGTGGGACCCGGCCGACCCGGTGGGCGCGGTGGCCCCGGCGCCGTCGGTGGGCTTGCCGAAGACCAGCCGGCCATTGGCGGTGGTGAGCACGGAGGTCACGCGAACGCTCAGCTCGGTGCCGATCCGCTCGCGCGCCCGCTCGACCACGACCATGCTTCCGTCGTCGAGGTACCCCACAGCCTGGCCCGGTTCTTTGCCCGCCTTCATCAGGAGCACCGGGACGTCATCGCCGGCCGCCACCGGTGGGCGCAGCGCCAGCGCCAGCGCGTGCAGGTTGAGCACCATGACACCGGCCAGAGCGGCCGCCTTGGCCAGGTTGGTGTCCAGCGTGAGCAGCGCGGCCCCACGGTCCAGGCAGATCCGCACCAGCTTGGCGTCGACCTCAGCGACACCCGGGACGTCGAGGTCCAGGTGCTCGACCTCGACGTTGGGCTCGCGCTGCAGCACCTCGAGCACCTCGAGGCCGCGGCGGCCACGCGCCCGACGCACGTCGTCGCCGGCGTCGGCCAGCCCCTGCAGCTCGGCCAGCACCGGCGTCGGCACGAGCAGCGCACCGTGCAGGAAGCCGGCCCGCACGACATCGACGATGCGGCCATCGATCGCGATGGACGTGTCCATGACCCGGGGCAGTGCCATCGCAGGCACCGCGCGCGGATGGACGCCGGCCCGCTCGCCGAGCAGTGCCAGCACGCCATCCCGTTTGGAGGCGCCGAGGACGAAACCGAAGTAGCCCAGCACCACCACGACGAAGCCGAACAGCGGGAAGGCGAGGTAGGCCTGCGGCAGGAAGAACACCGGCCAGGCGATGCCCGCCCCGAGCAGCACGCCGACGACGGTCCCCAGCGCCCCGGCCACCAGGGTGTCGGCCGACACCGCACGCAGCCGCACCTGGGTGGTGGCCGCGGAACGTGCCGTACGACGGGCAAGCAGCCCACCGACGACGTAGCCCAGGCCGGTGCCCAGCACCACACCCACCGCCGTGCCGTTGAGCGCACCGAGGACGGGCCGGGTTGGGCCAGCGCCGTTGCCGATCTGGTAGCCCGCGCCGGCGAAGAAGACCACGACAAGCAGTCGCAGGACCTCGACCAACGCCACCGGCGCACGCGCGGGTCGCGTGGACCGCAGGCCCGGGTCGGTGGTCACCGCAGCACCATCGGCAGCGTGCGCCGCGAGGCTGAAGCAGGCGCGCTGAGAGAGGTCATCACCACCGACCCCTCCGTGTGGGCTAGGAAGCGAGGACCTCGTCGAGGATGGCCTCGGCCTTGTCCTCGTTGGTCCCCTCAGCGAGCGCGAGCTCGCTCACCAGGATCTGGCGCGCCTTCGACAGCATGCGCTTCTCACCGGCGCTCAAACCACGTTCGCGGTCACGACGCCACAGGTCGCGGACGACCTCGCCCACCTTGTTGATGTCACCGGAGGCGAGCTTCTCGAGGTTGGCCTTGTAGCGGCGCGACCAGTTGGTCGGCTCCTCTACGGCGGGAGCGCGCAGGACCTCGAAGACCTTGTCCAGGCCGGCCTGCCCCACGACATCGCGTACGCCGACGATCTCGGCGTTGTCGGCGGGAACGCGGACGGTCAGGTCGCCCTGAGCGACCTTGAGGACCAGGTAGATACGGTCCTCGCCCTTGATGGTCCGGGTCTCGATTGCCTCGATGAGTGCTGCCCCGTGATGCGGGTAGACGACGGTCTCGCCAACTGCGAACGTCATGTGTGAAATACCCCTTCCGCTGCATAGAGGATAACACGCTGTAGCCGGGGCATCATGTGCATCGTCGCAGGTCAGAAGGCATGAACGGCCCTTGACAAGTGCCTTTCCGGATGCTCCGGACCGGCTTGTCGGGCCGGCGAGCCGGAGGCGATACTGCTCGGCGTGGCCACGGTGGGTGCGTTTGTCCGGGCCTGCCATCCCGAGCCCACGGTGGCCGTGACCGCCCTCGCGACCGCCCTGGCCGCCTCGGCCGGGCAAGGCCGTGCGAGCGCAGTCGTCGGGGTGGCGTTCCTGTCCGGTCAGCTGTCGGTGGGGTGGAGCAACGACTGGCTGGACGCAGCGCGGGACCGAAGGTCGCAGCGATCGGACAAGCCGGTCAGCCGCGGCGAGGTGTCACCGCAAGCGCTTCGTACGGCGGCGCTGCTGGCGGTCGGCGCGTGCGTGCCCCTGTCCTTCGCGATGGGCCTGCTGGCGGGCACGACCCACCTGGTCGCCGTCGCGGCGGCCTGGGCGTACAACGCGCGGCTCAAGGGGACCGCGCTGTCCTTCGCGCCGTACGCGTTGGCCTTCGGGCTGGTGCCCTCGATCGTGACCCTGGGGCTGGACGGTCACCCGTGGGCGCCGCCCTGGGCCACGGCGGCGGGTGCACTGCTCGGCGTCGGTGCGCACCTGGCCAACGTGCTGCCCGACATCGACGACGACCTCGCCAACGGCATCCGCGGGTTGCCGCACCGGCTCGGCCGGTCGGCGTCAGCCGCGCTCAGCGCCGTCCTCTTGCTGGGTGCGACCACCGCGCTGACGTTCGGCCCGGGCGCCCCGAATGCCGCCCGGGCGGCTGCTCTCGTGCTCGCTGCGGTCGTCACCACCGGCGGACTGCTCCTGGCCCGTCGCCCGGGATCGCGGGCGGCTTTTCGCGCTGTCCTCGTCGTCGCGGCCGTTGACGTCGCCCTGCTGGTCGCGTCCGGGTCGTCGCTGGCCTGATCGTGCTGAAGGATGGGCGGCATGCGCCAACGCCTGCTGCTCGTCCTCGTCGCGGCGCTGCTTGCCGGGTGCGCGGGCACGTCGAACGACGCAGCGGAGCCGCGTGCGGCTGCGAGCTCAGCCAAGCCGTCCGGGTTCCACGGCATCGAACCGGCCCCGGTACCCGCACGGCCGTCGTACGTCCTGACCACGACCGACGGCGAGACCTTCGACTTCGCTGCCGAGACCCGCGGTCGTCCGACGTACGTCTACTACGGCTACGTCAACTGCGCGGATGAGTGCCCGACCGCCTTCGCCGACATCGCCGCTGCATTGCGCAAGACCACACCCGAGCTGCGGGAGAAGACCCGCGTGATCTACGTGTCGACCGACGCGAAGCGCGACACGCCCAAGGCCGTGCGGCAGTTCCTGGACCAGTTCTCGTCGTCGTTCATCGGTTTGGTCGGCACCCAGCCAGAGCTGGACGCTGCTGCCCGCGCCGCCGGCATAGCCCCCGGCACCGTCGGGCCCTCACCCAAGGCCCTCCCCGGTAATCCCAGCGCCCACGAGCACGAGCCGGGTACCGCGCCGCACAAGCACTTCGGACCCCTTGGATACTCTGTCTCGCACGCCGCGGTGATCTTCGCGTACGACGCCTCCGACCGACTTCCGGTCGTCTACCCAGGAGGCGTCACGCCGTCGGAAATCGCCGCGGACCTGCCGCTGTTGGCAGACCCTGCCGGCACGACCTGATGTCCCCTCTGCTCCGAGGAGTCCCGGTGCACCGCCGTCGTCTCGCCACCTCCCTCCTGACCGGCTCGCTGGTGCTGGCCGTCACCGCCTGCGGCGCCGGTCGCGATCCGGAGACCTACCGCGCCCGTCCCACCGTCGACGCCGCGCTCGCGTCCATCGGTGAGCTGGAGCTGCGCAACGTCACGATCGTGCCGCCGGCGGACGGCGAGGCGGAGATCGGCGTCGGCAAGGACGCCGTCACGACGCTGTCGATCATCAACCTCGGTGAGCGCCCGGACCGCCTGGTGCAGGTGTCCTCGCCCGCCGCGACCTCCGTCGAGCTGCTGGACAGCGAGGGCACGGTCGCGACGTCGGTCGACGTGGGCAAGCTCGCGGCGCTCGGTCCTGAGGACTTCTCCCTGACCCTGCGAGGCCTGACTGCCGGCCTGCGTCCGGGGCAGTCTGTCGAGCTGACCTTCACCTTCGCCAACAACGGGCGCAAGACCCTGCTGGTCCCCGTCGGCGTCTACACGAGCCCGGTGCCTGCCCCCGAGCACAACGTGTTCGAAGAGGTCGAGGGCGGTGGCGAAGGCGAGGAGCCCGCTGAGGGTGCAGCTGCCGACACCGCCGAGGAAGACGCAAAGGGCACGACGGAGGGCTGACCCGCACTCCGCACGTCGTCCTACGGCGGGGCAGTCGAGCTCTGTCGTACGACGGATCTAGCGTCGCCGGCATGGCCCGATCCGCTGCCCGTGACCGTCCCGCGCACCGCTGCACCGAGTGCGGTCTGACCGTGGCCAAGTGGGTCGGCCAGTGCCCCGAGTGCCAGGCGTGGGGGTCCATCGCGGAGGTCGGCGCGGCCCGGACCGCGCTGGTCGCCGGGCCCGTCACCGCGGCCGCGCGCCCCATCGGCGAGATCGACGTCGAGGCCGCCCGCTCGCGACCGACGGGGCTGGCCGAGCTGGACCGCGTCCTCGGCGGTGGGCTCGTCCCCGGCGCCGTCGTGCTGCTGGCGGGCGAGCCGGGCGTCGGCAAGAGCACCCTGCTGCTGGCCGCGGCAGCCCAGGCGGCGCGGGACGGCGCACCCACGCTCTACGTCACCGGTGAGGAGTCCGCCGCCCAGGTCCGGCTGCGGGCCGAACGCACCGGCGACCTCGACCCGCACCTGTGGCTGGCCGCGGAGACCGACCTCGAGGCGGTCCTGGCGCACATCGACGCAGTGCGGCCCGGACTGCTCATCGTCGACAGCGTGCAGACCATGGCGACCGCCGGCGTCGACGGTTCGGCCGGCGGGGTCACCCAGATCCGTGCTGTGACCGCAGCCCTGGCGGGGATCGCCAAGGAGCGCAGCATCGCCACGGTCCTGGTGGGCCACGTGACCAAGGACGGCTCGATCGCCGGGCCGCGGCTGCTCGAGCACCTCGTCGACGTCGTCCTGTACTTCGAGGGCGACCGGCACTCCACCCTGCGGATGGTGCGGGCGGTCAAGAACCGCTACGGCCCGGCCGACGAGGTGGGCTGCTTCGCCCTGACCAGCGAGGGCATCGTCGGCATCCCCGACCCGTCCGGGCTCTTCCTGTCCCGCCGACCCGACCCGGTGGCGGGCACCTGCGTCACCGTCACCGTCGAAGGACGACGGCCGATGCTGGCCGAGGTGCAGGCGCTGGTCGCGGGCAGCAAGCTGCAGAACCCCCGCCGAGCGGTGAGCGGCCTCGACGCCGGCCGGGTCGCGATGGTCCTTGCCGTCGTCGAGCGTCGCGGCCAGGTCCAGCTCAGCTCCTCCGACGTCTACACCGCGACGGTCGGCGGCATCCGGGTCACCGAGCCGGCCACCGACCTGGCCCTCGCGCTCGCGGTCAACAGCGCAGCAGACGACCAAGCACTGCCCACCGACGTCGTGGCCCTCGGCGAGCTCGGCTTGTCCGGCGAGCTGCGCCCCGTGCCCGACCTCGGTCGGCGGTTGGCCGAAGCGGCTCGTCTGGGTTTTCGGCGGGCGATCGTGCCGACCGGCTCGGAGTCCGCGGCCGGCGTGGAGCTGTTCCTGGCGCGCGACCTCGGCCAAGCGCTGGTGGCGGTGGAGAACCTCGGCCGCCCACGCACTGTCCGCCGGGTCGACTTCTCCGTCGTCGCACCGTGACCCTTCACGGCACGTGACGCGCCGGACGCTCACCACGCGGGCGCGGCAGGCGTCTGCTCCGTAGACTCCGGCCAACGGCACACCGCACGGGAAAGGCGCACGTGGCGACGGCTCCGTCGACGGAAGACCTACTCCGCTCCACCCTGATCGCCGTCGCTCCCGGCACGGCTCTGCGAGACGGGCTGGAGCGCATTCTGCGCGGCAACACCGGCGGCCTCGTCGTGCTCGGCCACGACAAGAGCGTCGAGGCGTTGTGCACCGGTGGGTTCGAGCTTGACGTGGAGTTCTCCGCAACGCGCCTGCGCGAGCTGGCCAAGATGGACGGCGGCGTCGTCGTGACCGCCGACCTCGCCAAGATCGTGCGCGCCGGGGTGCAGCTGGTCCCCGATCCCAACATCGCGACCGAGGAGACCGGCACCCGGCACCGCACCGCCGAGCGGGTCGCCAAGCAGACCGGCCACCCGGTCATCAGCGTCAGCCAGTCCATGCGGATCATCGCGCTGTACGTCGACGGCCGGCGCTACGTGTTGGACGACTCCGCCGCGATCCTGTCCCGCGCCAACCAGGCGCTGGCCACCCTCGAGCGGTACAAGCTGCGCCTTGACGAGGTGGCCGGAACCCTGTCGGCGCTGGAGATCGAGGACCTGGTGACGGTCCGCGATGCGATGGCGGTCAGCCAGCGGCTCGAGATGGTGCGCCGGATCGCCGCGGAGATCGAGGGCTACGTCGTCGAGCTCGGCACCGACGGACGACTGCTGATCCTTCAGCTCGACGAGCTGATGGCGGGCGTCGAGGGCGAGCGCGAGCTCGTCGTACGCGACTACATGGTCAGCGGCACCGGCCGCCGGGCTCGTTCGGTCGAGGACGCCCTGGCCGAGCTCGACGTACTGTCCGGCGCCGACCTGCTCGACTTGTCCGTCATCGCGAAGGCGGTCGGCTTCCCATCGTCCGCCGACGCTCTCGAGGCGGCGGTCTCACCGCGCGGTTACCGGCTGCTGGCCAAGGTCCCGCGGCTGCCGCGGCTGGTGGTCGATCGGCTGGTCGAGCACTTCGGCGGCCTGCAGAAGCTGCTGGCGGCCGGCATCGACGACCTGCAGGTGGTGGACGGCGTCGGGGAGACCCGGGCCCGTTCCGTGCGCGAGGGGCTGTCCAGGCTGGCCGAGAGCTCCATCCTCGAGCGCTACGTCTGACCGGGACGAGATCGGCTCAGTAGTGGCCCGACCCCCCTGGGCGCACCGCGTCGACCATCTGCTCGAGGTCGACCAGGAACACCGGTCCGTCCTTGCCCCGCAGCACTTCGACGACGTACGACGGAAGCACGCCCTCGTCCGAGCCGGCTCCCACGACGGGCAGCTCGCTGCGATCCACGACCGCGCGCACCCGGTCCACGGCGACGCCCACCGTGGTCTCGCTGCCTTCACTGCCGCGTTCGAGCACGAGCACGTCGCCCCTGCTCTGCTCCGTCGCGCCGACGCGCAGGTCAAGCACGGGTAGGGCGGATCCGCGCAGGTCCAGCACTCCGGCCAGCGGCGGCTCCATGCCGGGCATGTCGGTCAGGCCCTCGAGCCGCACCACCTCGCGCACCGACGTCAGCGGCGTCGCGTACTCCCGCCGGCCCAGGGCGAACGTGACCAGCCCGTCGCCGAGCAGACCCGTGCCGAAGCCTGGGGCCACCGGCGCCGTTCCCGGCAGGTCCGTGCTCACGAGTGCTCCTCCACGGGTGCGGCCAGTCGTCGGCACAGCGCCGCCAGCTCCTGCACGCTACGACCGCCCAGCTCCACCGCGGTTGGTTCATCGCGATGCTGGCCGAGGGTGTCCGCCGCGGCGGCGTACTCCCGCGCCGCCGCAGCGCCGTCTCCGGCACGCGAGAGCGTCCCGGCCAGCAGGAAGTGCGCAAGGCCGGCCGCGGGATCGAGGTACACCGCCTTGCGCAGGTCGACCAGCGCGTCGCTGTCGCGCCCGGCGCTGACCTGCGCCAATCCGCGCAGGTAGAAGCCGCTGGCGGCCAAGGGCTCGGCGTCGATGAGCAGGCCGGCCAGGCGCACCGCGTCGTCGTACCTACCCTCGGCCAGCGCACTGCGGATGACCGTCGGACTCACCGTCTGACTGGTCACCTCCGCCGTACGGCGGGGGACGACCCGGCGCTCCGCCTTGGGCGGCGGCGGACCGGCGTCAGCCGTGCGCCGGTCCGGCAGGATCGCTCGGCGCTCGGGCGCGCCGTCAGCCGGCTGGTCGAGCCTGCGGTACACGAAAGCGGCGTCACTGCCGCTGCCCAGCGGGACGAGCCGGAAGTCCTCACTGACCTGCCACAGCGTCTCGGAGTGCCCGAGGAACAGGTAGCCACCGTCACGAAGGCAGGTGTGCAGCCGCTTCATCAGCGCGCGTGTCGTGTCGCGGCTGAAGTAGATGGTGACGTTGCGACACAGCACCAGGTCGGCCTTCTCACCCGACCCGAAGGGGACCGGTTCGGTGACCAGGTTGTGGTGGCGGAACTCCACCAGCTCGCGCACCTCGGGCCGGACCTGGTGGGTGCCCCGCGGACCGGCGGTGAAGAAGCGCGCCAGGTCCTCGGGACTGGCCATGTGCACGGCGCGCGCGCCGTACGTCCCGGTGCGGGCTGCTTTGAGGGCTCGCTCCGACACATCGGTCGCGATGACCTGGACGTCCCATCCCTCGGTGCTCGGCAGCAGCTCCCGCAGGATCATCGCGATCGTGTACGGCTCCTCCCCGGTGGAGCAACCGGCGCTCCAGATCCGCAACCTGCGGCCGTTGGCCTCGGCGTGCCGCACCAGCTCCGGGAACACGTGCTTGCGCAGCGCCCGGATCTGCGGGGGGTTACGGAAGAAGTGCGTCTCCTGGATGGTCACCTCGTCCAGCAGGGCCTGGCGTTCCGGCGCCGAGGAGAGCAGGGGCAGGTACGACGCGACGTTCGGGGCCCCGGTCACGCGCATCCGCTCAGCGATGCAGAAGGCGACCGAGTCCCGCCTCGCCTCGTCGAAGACCAGGCCGGCGAGCCGGGCCAGCAGGGTGCGCAGCTGCCCGAACTCCTCGTCGGTCAGCACGACCCGGCCGGTACTCATCGCGGTGCGGACGTCGGGCTCCCCGGCGCCACCAGGACCTCGCGCAGCGCCGGGCCGATGGCGTCGATCGGCAGCTGCCGGTCCACGGCACCGAGCGCGGCGGCCGCGGCCGGCATGCCGTAGACGGCACTGGTTGCCTCGTCCTGCCCGAGTGTCAGCGCGCCACGTTCGCGCATGGCGAGCAGACCGGCGGCACCGTCCCGCCCCATGCCGGTCAGCAGCACGCCCACGGCTTCGCTACCGAGAGCAGACGCGACGCTGGACATCGTCGCGTCGATGCCCGGCACGTGGAACTGGCCAGGCTCCGGCGGCGTGATGAGGACGCGCAGCCGGTCGTCCTGCACCAGCAGGTTGCCGCCGCTCGGCGCGACCGTCACCGTCCCAGGTTCGAGCCTGCGTCCGGACTCCCCTTGCACAACCGGCAGCTCGATCAGCTGGTCCAGCCACGACACCAGGCCAGGGATGAACCCCTCAGCCATGTGCTGCACCACCAGGACCGCCTGTTCCAGGTCGGCCGGCAGCGTCGACAGCACGGTCAGCAGCGCCTGCGGCCCGCCGGTGGAGGCACCGATGACGAGCAGCTTGATCCCAGTGCGCCGCGCGATCGGCGCCGGATCGGGTGCCGCCGCGGCGGGGGTGTCGGTCGGCGCTGGCGCGAGCAGCGGGCGGCGGCCGGCCACCTCGCCGAGAGCAGGGGGCGCGCCGCCGAGTCCACCGGTACGGCGCAACCGCCCGCGCGGGTGGGTGATGACCCGGATCCGCACGGCCATCCGCAGCCGTCGGCGCAGCACCTCGGCGTACTCCTCCAGGGTCCCCGTGTCGTCCGGCCCGGGCTTGGCCAGAACGTCGACCGCCCCCGCGGCCAGCGCCTCCAGGGCGTTCTCGCTGTCGACGCCCGCCACGAACGCGCTGTAGACCAGGATCGGTGTGGCGTGACTGCACATGATCCGCTCGATCGCCTCGACACCACCCATCAATGGCAGGTCAAGATCCATGACCACGGCCGCGGGCCGGAGCCGCTCCACCAGCGCGACCGCCTCCCGTCCGTTGCGGGCCTCGCCGACGACGGTGAACTCCCCCGCCGCCTCCATCGCCCCACGCAGGAACCGGCGCTGCACGGCGGAGTCATCGACGACGACGACGGGGTGCGGCCCGGAGACGGGAGCGGGGCTCACGGCCGCCACCCGTTCAGCTGGCCGTCGAGCTCGGCCACCAACCGGGCAAAGGTCTGCAGGTCGCCACCGCCGACCAGCACAGCCTCAGCGGCGCGGGCGGTCCGGGCCGCGTCGCTCTCACCGACGACGTAGGCACTGCTGCCCAACGTGTGGACATCTCGCAGGGCGTCGGTGAGCAGCGGCGGGTCGAGGGTCCTGGCCGCCTCGCGCAGGCGGGGCAAGCGGTCGGCGAGCTCGTCGGCGAAGGCCTCGCGCAACCCGGCCAGGGCCGCCGCGGGGAGGCGGGAGACGGCCTGACGGGCACGCTCCTCCGCCGTCGCGGCAGTGGGCACCTTCGGCACCTTCGGCACCCCCGCCCCTGCTGCGTCGTGACCGTTCGGGACTGCTTCGACCGACTTGCCGCGCTGCTTGAGATCGACTGTCGGGATCAGGCCGTCACGCGGAACACACTGCCCTGGCGGACGATGTCGCCCACCCGGGCGCTGACGCGGTAGGTGCCTGGTTGGGCGACGGCGCCGGTGTCGCAGCCAGGCTTGGTCCGCTTGCCCGGCCACTGCACGGTCATCGCCCTGGACTCACCAGCCGCGAGCAGCAAGATGCCCTTGCCGGTCGCCTTCGCGCAGTCGTCGCTGGACCAGATGCGGTCCTCACCGGAGAAGACCCGCAGCTCGACCTCGTCCGGTCCGAGCGCCCGCCGGCACGCAACCTTGCCGGTGTTGGTGACAGTCAGCGTGAACCGCGGCGCGGCCCCCTTCCGGTACGACGTCGCATCGGACTCGGCGGTGACCCGCAGTGCCGCATCGCCGCAGGCGGCGGGTGCGGCCGGTGTGGCCGCGGACGGCGAAGCGCTGCCCGATGGGTCGCCGGTTGCGGTCGCAGTGGGACTGACCGAAGCGCTCGCCGACGGCGAGGCGCTTGGCGATGGGGCGGCCAGTGTGTCCTTGTCGGAGTCGGCCCCACCGGTGCAGGCCTTGGCCAGAAGGAGGAGAGCCACAACGGCGACCACGGCGAACAGCACCCGGCGCCGCCAGTAGGTCGACGCCGGCAGCGGTCCCACCGGCTGCAGTGCCATCGGCGCC
>Ga0136633_1001656_pt1 | contig 16246 bp, 11 predicted proteins | sample AntDrymeUQ832206_2_FD_105494 | JGI IMG/M metagenome (GOLD analysis project Ga0136633, IMG submission 105494) | Polar desert sand microbial communities from Dry Valleys, Antarctica - metaG UQ83 (22.06) | ecosystem: Environmental > Terrestrial > Soil > Desert | place: Antarctica: Dry Valley...
ATATAGGGGACGAGCTCCTTCACCTCGGCCGGTGTCACGAGCGACACCGGCTCGACGCCCCAGGCGAGCGCCGACGAGATGCGGCGCGCGAGTTCCTGCATTCGCTCCTCGGTACGCGCCACCTCGATACCGCCCGACTCCGTGAAGACGTCGAGCTCGTTGTACTGGCGGAGACTCTCGAGCGTCAGGGCGGTCATCTCCTTCGAGTGATCCACCGTGAAGATGAAGTTCGACGCGTGACCGGTAGAGCCGCCGGGGTTCGGGAGCGGGCCCTTCTCCACGAGCACGAGCTCGGTCCAGCCGAGACGAGCCAGGTGGTGAGCGACGCTCGACCCGACGATCCCGGCGCCGATCACGATGGCTCGAGCTGCAGCGGGGAAGGACGTCACGACTTCACGTATATCAACTCGCGACTACAGATACACCAGGTGTCTGACACCGAATGCCCAGAAACCGCGCGGTTGACGGAAGCGGTGTCAGACACCCGTCTAGGTTCGCCGCCTCACAGGACCCGGCGGATCGCTTCCTCGAATCCCGCTACGTGCCGCTGCATCGCCTCCTCGGCGCGCGCACCCTCTCCGTCGCGGATCGCCTCGAGGAGCTCGAGGTGCTCCTTGACCGCGTCCCCGAGCCGGCTCACGCGGTTCAGGGCGAGGAACCAGATACGGAGCGTCAGCACGTAGTAGCCGTCGAGGGTCGCCTCGAGGAACGAGTTGTGGGTGCACCGATAGACGTGACGGTGGATTCGCTGGTCGAGATCGATGAGGAGCCGCTCGTCAACGGTCGCCTCGAGCTCCTCGAGGTCGGCGATGAGCCCGGCCGTCACCTCTCTGTCGGACGCCGTCGCGCGCTCGGCCGCCAGGCGAGCCGCAAATCCCTCGAGCGCGATGCGCACCTCGGACAGCACCGCCAGGTCGAGGACGTTCACGTTCGAGACGAAGATGCCGCGCCGCGGATAGACGGCGATCAGGCGCTCGCCTTCGAGTCGCTGGAGAGCTTCTCGCACCGGCGTCCGTCCGACTCCCAGCCGCTCCTGGAGCTCGCGCTCGCTGACGATCGAGCCGGGCGCCAGCTCGAGCGTGACGATGAGCTCGCGGATCGCGAAGTAGGCGCGGTCACCGAGGGACTGGGCCTCGGCGGCCTCGGGTTGGTGGACGTGGAGTGGCGACGCAGTCATCGGGTTGGTGGGGTCAGGTCCTGACCTGCGCTAGTCAGGGCGCAGATCAAGACCTGACCCCGCTCAGCTCACTTGAGCCAGGCGTTCACCTTCTTGGCGTTCGCTTTCACCCACTGCTCCGCCGCCTTCTCCGGCTTCATCTTCTTGCCGGCGATGAGGTTGGCGACGAAGTTCTGGTCCGTGGACGTCCACTTGAACTTCTTGACGAACTTCAAGGCCGGAGACCCGCTCGTCGCGAACTTGCCGCTGACGAGCTTGTCGAGGCCGTAGGACGGGTACTCGCATGCGTGCTTGCCGCTCTGCTTCTCGTCGTCGAGGCAGCCTTTGAAGCGCTTCGGGAGCTGGACTCGCACGAGGTCGTACTGCGCGTTCAGGTACTGCGGGTCGTACCAGTAGAAGAGCACCGGCTTCTTCTGCTTGTACAGCTGGCTCCAGCGAGCCACCTGCGCCGGCTCCGCACCTGCCACGACGTGCTTCAGGTCGAGGCCGAGCTCCTTGATCAGCGCCCGGTCCTTCTGCACGTATGACGGGTCGCCGCCGAGGAACATCCCCTGCGAGCCCGACTCCGGCGACTTGAAGACGCTTTCCTTGCCCTTGAGTCCACGCCACGTCTTGAAGGCGGGATACTGCTTGAGCAGGTAGCGCGGGATGTACCAGCCGATGACGCCGGTGATCCCGTTCGAGCCGATCACGCGGACCGACTTGTCCTTGATATAGCGCTGACCGGCGGCGCCTAGCGTGTTGTCCCAGTCCTCGAGCGCGACATCAACCTTGCCGTCACGCATGGCCTGGAAGTACGGCGCCCCCTCGGTGACCTGGGTGAGCTTCACCTTGCAGCTGAGCCGCTTTTCGAGCACGTACTTCGCGACGTACGTGTTCGCAGTCGAGCCGGCCCACGACTGCTCGTTGATCGTGACGGTGCCGCAGCTCTGCGCCGCACCGCCGAACGCGCTTCCCGATACCGTCAGCGCGGCCACCGCGGCCAGCGTGAGGCCGAGTACGGTCAGGCCGCCCCGGCGGATACGACGAATCGACATCCGAACCTCCTTCTCCTTGTGTGCTGGGATTGGTGTGCAGGGATTGCTCTCATGCCAGGACATCCTTCCTTCGCTGCCGCGTCCCCTGGGTGACGCGATCGAGTGCGATGCCAAGGGTGAGGATCGCGAAAGACGCGATCACGCCCTGACCGAACTGCCCGCGCACGAGTCCCTGAGCGACCTCGTAGCCGAGGCCGCCGGACCCGACGAGGCCACCGATGACGACGACCGCGAGCACCATGATGATCGCTTGGTTGACGCCGAGCATTACGGCATCACCTGCGAGCGGGAGCTTGACCTTGACGAGTGTCTGTAGGCGCGACGCGCCGAAGGCGTGCGCAGCCTCGACCGAGTTCGGCGGAACGTCACGAACGCCACGCTCGACGAGTCGCAGGGTCACCGGGAACGCGTAGAGCGCTCCCGCGATGATCCCGGGCACGACTGAGACTTGAATCAGGTAGATGAAGGGAATGATGTAGACGAGCTGCGGCAGCGTCTGAAGTAGGTCGTTCACCGGTCTCATTGCCTTCGAGAAGACGTCGCTCTCGGCGGCAAGCACGCCCAGCGAGATCCCGATCGCCGCTGCGATCACCGTGGCGACGAGCACCTGCGAGAGAGTGTCCATCGACAGGGCCCACACACCCGTGCACCCGATGAGCCCGAGCATGACGAGCGTCGTCAGCGCGGGCCGGAGCCCGCTGACGACGAAGGCAATAGCCGTCAGCCCCACGACGGTCGTGAACCACGGGCCTTCGACGAGAAACTCCTGGAGCGGCTGAAGCAGGTGCTGGTAGATGAAGGTGCCTGTCGGCTGAGTGACCGAAAAGGCGAACGAGAACGGGTCCCCGATGTAATCGAGAACGACTTGGATCTTCGTCAGCAGCCACTCCTCGAGGGTGACCACTCGGTCGCCTGCCTCGTCCGGGTAGGTAGCCGCCACGCCGAGGATCTTCGCGATCCCGATCCCCACCACGGCCGCAGCTCCCGTGGCGAGGGTAAAGAGCCGGAGCCTGCGGCGCCCTGACTCGTTCAAATGTCGCTTGGCCGGATCCGTGCGGTCGGCCATGGCTTCGGTGACGCGGTCGAGCGTCATCGCCATGACGACGATGACGAGTCCGGCGAGCAGCGCAAGCGCGGGATTCGAGTACAGACCGCTCGTGACAACAGCACCGAGCCCGCCGCCCCCGATAAGCCCGGCGATGACGACCATCGACAACGCGAACAGGATGCACTGGTTGACTCCGAGCAGGATCAGGCGCCTTGCGAGCGGGAGCTGAACCTTGGTCAGCAGCTGGCCGCGGGTCGACCCGAGCGACATCGCGGCCTCGACGGTGTTGACCGGCACGCCCCGAATACCGAGCGCCGTGATCCGGATCGCCGGCGGGATCGCATAGATCATCGTCGAGACCACGGCGGCCGCCGGGCCGATTGAGAAGAGGATCACGACGGGCATCAAGTACGCAAACGCGGGGACGATCTGCATCGCGTCGAGAACCGGCGTGATCGCGCGATTGAAGCGGTTCGAGCGCCCGGCGAGGACTCCGAGCGGGATCCCGACGATGAGCGACAGCGCGACGGCGACCAGCATCAGCGCGAGGGTCTGCATGCTCTCCTCCCAGAGCCCCGTGAGCGCGAACGTCGCGAACGCAAACAAGGTGAGGAGCGCCGCCCGCACGCCGCCGAAGCGGAGCACGAGCGCCACGCCGGCGATCGTTGTCCCGAGCCAGGTCATCCAGAGCAGGAAGCGCGTGAACCACTCGACGAAGCGGTCGATCGAGTTCGAGAACGCCTCGAACACCGTGAAGACGATCCCCTGGTCGGTCTTACCGCGCTCGTCCAGCAGCCAGATCTGGAAGTCGTCCAGGTGGAACGGGAGTTCGGTCCACACGAGCGAGCTCGGCCACGGGTACTCGAGCGCCCACATGCGGGAGGCGACGTACATGAGAGCGACGATGCCCGCGACCTGAACGAGCTTGCCGCGCCACCAGGGCCGGTGGACGACCACCGGCGTCGCGGTGAGAACGGGCTCGGCTATCGACGCCATACGTTCCTACTCCCCGGCGATGGCCGTAAGGACGGCGTTCCTGTCGACGATGCCGACGACGCTTCCGTTCTCGACCGCGCAGACCGGCTTTTCGCTCGCCGCGATGACCTGCACGGCCTTCCGCACGGTCGTCCCGACATCGAGCTTCGGGCCGTCCGTGTCGTCAGCCGAGGTTGGCTCGCGCATGATCCAGCGCAGGGTCAGCACGTGGCTCCGTGGGATGTCCCGGGTGAAGTTCTCGACGTACTCGTCCGCCGGAGAGCCCACGAGCTCCTCCGGCGTCCCCAGCTGGACGATCGCTCCGTCGCGCATGATCGCGATCCGGTCGCCGAGTCGCAGCGCCTCCGGGAGGTCGTGCGTGATGAAGATCATCGTCTTGCCCGTCTCCGCCTGGAGCCGCGCGATCTCGTCCTGCATGTCGCGGCGGATGAGCGGGTCGAGCGCACTGAACGGCTCGTCGTAGAGCATGACGTCCGGGTTGACGGCAAACGCTCGGGCGACGCCGACGCGCTGCTGCATCCCGCCCGAGAGCTGGTCGGGAAACTGGTCGGCGGCGTCCTCGAGCCCGACCAGCGCCAGTACCTCGCGCGCCCGTTCCTGGCGTTCGGCCTTGCTCGCTCCGCGAATCTCGAGACCGAAGGCGACGTTGTCCAGCACGCGCCTGTGTGCGAGGAGGCCAAAATGCTGAAAGACCATCGAGACCGAGTTACGGCGCAGCTCCCGGAGCTCCGCCCGGCTCGCCTTCATCACGTCGCGGCCGGCGATTTCGATCTCGCCCGCCGTCGGCTCGATGAGCCGAATGAGCGTGCGCACGAGTGTCGACTTGCCGGACCCGGACAGTCCCATAACCACGAATATCTCGCCGGGCCACACCTCGATCGAGACGTCCCGGACAGCCGCGACGCAGTCGGTTTTCTCGAGTAGCTCGCGACGCGAGAGCTCGGCGTCCGGCGTGCCGATTATCCGATCGGCGCGCGGGCCGAAGATCTTCCAGACGTTGCGCGCACGTATGAGCGGATCGCCGTCGGCTCGCAACTCGGGCCGTACGCTCGATACGCCGGCCACGTTGCTCAGAAAGAACTCCAGGCCACTGGTATACGGTGAATATACTTCGGCCGCGCCGGAGTCAAGCGGCGCGGAGACTCACGGTGCCTCGTGGAAGACTCCGGGCTGATGCGCCGCACCGTCTTTCCGATCTACGCGCTGATGCTGCTCGAGACGATCGTCTGGATCGCGATCGTTCCACTCGCCCCGACGTTCGCGGACGAGCTCGGGCTGAACGGTGTCGAGACGGGAATGATCCTGGCCGCGGCGAGCCTCGCGGCACTCGTCGTTGCCCTGCCGCTCGGGATGCTGGCGGACCGGCTCGGCGCGCGCCGGGTGACGATCGCGTCCGCAGCGCTCTTCGCGCTCGCGACGGCCGGCCAAGGGCTGGCCGACGAGTTCTGGTCGCTGTTGCTCGCCCGAGCGGCATTCGGCGTGGCCTTCGGCGCTCTCTGGGGAGCCGGGACCTCGTGGCTCTCCGACTCCCTGAGCGACGTGCGCCGCTCGGGAGCGCTTGGAGCGGTGGCGACGGTCTCGGGTGTCGGGTTTACGATCGGCCCGGTTCTGGCGGGTGTCCTGGCCGACCGCTACGACACCGGAACGCCGTTCCTCGTTCTTGCCGTGGGCGGGGCAGCGGTCACGGCGGCGCTGGTCGTCGGCGCGCCCTCGGTGACCTCGCGGCCGCCGCAGCACCGCCTTCGGGAACTCCTCGAGGTCGCAAGACACGACGAGCTCGTGCTCGCGGGAATCGCCATCATCGTGCTGATCGGTCTCGTGGGCGGTGGAGTGAACCTGCTGGTTCCGCTCCAGTTGCGCGAGAACGGCGTCTCGGCAGGAGAGATCGGTCTGCTCTTCTCAGCCGCGGCGGTCGTGTACACGGTCGTGAGCGCCGCCGTCGCTCGCCTGGGCGACCGCGCGGCGACCCTTCGCGTCGGAGGGATTGCTGCGTTGCTGACCGGGCTCTCCATCGTGCTCGTGCTCCTGAGCGGCTCGACGCTCGTGGCCGTCGCATTCGTCCTGCTTCGCGCCCCGTTCTGGTCGGCGATGGACACGATCATCTTTCCGCTCGCCGCAGCGGGCGCACATCGTTCATCGCTCGGGCGGGGCGCCGTCATGGGCCTCGTCATGCTGGGCTGGGGGGCTGCGTCGACCGTCGGCCCGCTTGTCGCCGGTGGCATAGCGGACGTCGCCGGCGCGAGGGCTGCCTATGGGGCGATGATCGTCTTCTGCGGCCTCTTCGGTGTCTGGCTGCTCACTGCCGACCGTGGTCGCGCCTTGGTCGATCTCGATCGGCTCTACGGCGCCCACAACGTCGACGAGCTGCGGGACGAATACGACCGCATCGCGTCCGCTTATGACAAAGAGCTTGTCGACGGCATGAGCTATCGATCGCCCGCCGCCGTCGTGGCTGTGGCGCGGCGGCTGTTACCGGCGGATGCCCGGATCCTCGACGCAGGTGCGGGAACGGGCCTCCTCGGCGTTGCGCTCGCGAAAGCCGGCTTCACGCAGCTCGACGGCGTCGATCTCTCGCCGGGGATGCTGGCGCAGGCGGCGCGCAAGCACGTCTACGCCGACCTTCGGGAAGGCAGGCTCGGCGACGATCTCGAGTACGAGACGGGCACGTACGACGGAGTCGTCTCGGCGGGCGTGCTGACGACGGGTCATGCGCCGGCGGCGAGTTTGGACGAGCTCGTGCGGATAACGCGGCCAGGAGGTCATGTGATCTTCACGCTTCGTTCCGACCGGATGCCGGAGGGGTTCGAGGACAAGATCGCCCACCTCGAGGGGGCAAGCCGGTGGGAGCTCGTCGAGCTCGGCGACGAGTTCCAGGCGCTGCCCGACGGGGAGCCCGAAGTGGTCGTACGCGTCTGGGCGTTCCGCGTGCTCTAGTTTCTCTACGGCGCGGGGCGACGCTCAGGCGATCAGACCCTCGACGCGGCGATCGCCGCCTCGAGGCTCGGGGTGTCCGAGAGCAGCTTCTTCGTGTACTCGGCTTGCGGGCGATCGAGCACGTCGTCGACGAGTCCACGTTCGACGATCCGGCCGTTGCTCATCACGACCACTTCGTGCGCGATCGTCCGAATGAGCGCGAGGTTGTGCGTGACGAAGAGGAGACCGAGCCCGAGCTCGCGTTGGAGGTCGGCCAGCAGGTCGACGATCGCAGCTTGCACGGACACGTCGAGCGCAGAGGTGACCTCGTCGCAGATCAGCAGTTGGGGATTGGCCACGAGCGCACGTGCAATGGCGACCCGCTGGCGCTCGCCGCCCGAGAGGTGGTGCGGAAAACGCTCGACGACCGATGCGCTGAGCTGAACGGTCTCGAGGACCTCCGCCGTCCGGCTGCGCACTTCGCGCCCGCCAAGGTCGAAGAACAAGCGCAGCGGCTGGCCGATGATCTGGCCGATCGACTTGCGCGGATTGAGGGAGCTGTACGGGCTCTGGAAGACGTACTGGATCTCCCGGCGCGTCTCGGGGTCGCGCGTGCGGGCGCCTGGCGGCAGCGGTCGTCCACGAAAGGAGATCTCACCGTCGTAGTTCGAGTGCAGACCGGCGATGCACCGTGCGAGCGTCGTCTTGCCTGAGCCCGACTCGCCGACCAAGGCGACGCACTCGTGGGGACGGACGACGACGCCGACGCCGAACAACACCTGTCGCGGGCCGTGTGCAGCGTCGATCTCCTGCACCAAGACCAGCGAGCGATCTGCGCTCACGTCAGGTAGCGGCACGGCTTGTGGCCGAGCCGCCAGCGAGTCGGCCAGCACCCGGTCGCGCTCCCAGCAGCGCACCTCGTGCCCTGGAGCGACCTGATCGACAGGCGGAAACTCCGCTCGGCAACGGGCGACCGCAAACGTGCAGCGCGGCTCGAAGAAGCAGCCGGCGGGCCGCTGGCCCGGCCTCGGCGCTGTCCCCGGTATCCCGACGAGGGCATGCTGGCCCGACAGCTCGGGGATCGCTTCGACCAGGCGTCTGGTGTACGGATGCGCCGCAACTTGGAAGAGCGTGCCGGTGGGCCCGAGCTCGACGAGGCGGCCTCCGTACATGACGGCGACGCGGCTGGCGAGAGTGGCCACCACCGCCAGGTCATGGCTCACATAGACGGCAGCGACGCCGTGAGCGGCGCACAGTGCGCGCACGGTCTCGAGCACGTGCGCCTGCGTCGTCACGTCGAGCCCAGTCGTCGGCTCGTCGAGGACGATGACGCGCGGTCGGTTCGCGAACGCCATGGCGAGCGCGACGCGCTGCTGCTGCCCGCCGGACAGCTGATGCGGGTACCGGTGCAGAAAGGCGCTGTCGCCCGGCAGCAACACCTCGGCGAGCGTCTCCGCGATCCGGGCTCGGCGATCGTCGGACGACCCGAAGCCGTGCGAGGAGAGTGTCTCCTCGAGTTGCGTCTCGATCCGAAGCGCAGGATTGAGGGCCGCCGCGGGATCCTGCGGGACGTACGAGACAAGCCGGCCGCGCAGCCGCTGGCGCTCCAGGGGTGGCAGGCTGAGGATGTCGCGGCCCTCGATGCGTACCTCGCCGCTCGTTATCCGAGCGCCACGACGCGTGTGCCCGAGAACCGCCAACCCGATCGTGGTCTTCCCCGAACCGGATTCGCCGACGAGGCTCAGCACTTCGCCGGCTGCGACGCTGAAGGCGATCCCGTCGACGATGTCCTCACGGTGGCCGTAGTCGATCTCGACGCGTAGGTCGACCAGCTCGAGCGCCGGGGTTTGCGCCCCGGTTTCCGCTGGGGTCTCGGTGCTCATCCGCGACTAGTGCGGCCGCGCTCGATTCCGATCGCAGCGCGAGAGAGCCCGTCTCCGATCAGGCTCGTGCCGATGGTGAGGAGAGCGATAGCGATGACCGGCAGCAGTACCGGCCAGGGCTGAAGCGTGAGCCCGTTCTTGTTCTCGTTGATCATCAAGCCCCAGTCGGCGGCAGGGGGCTGAAGCCCGAATCCGAGGAACGAGAGCCCGGCGACGACAGCGACGTTGAACGACATGCGCAGCGTCGTCTCGACGATGAGCGGGCTCGAGATGTTGGGGAGCACCTCGGAGAAGAGGATGCGCCGGCGTGGAAGGCCGATCGCCTCGGCTGCTCGCACGAAGTCGCGCTCGACGACCTCTACCGCTGCGCCACGCGTGACTCGTGCCGCCCTCGGCATCGTGGTGACGCCGACCGCGACTACGAGCAGCCAGAGCTCGGGGCCGACCGTGGCGGCAAGCACGAGAGCGAAGACGATCTGCGGCAGCGAGAGCAGGACGTCCATGCTCCGCATGAGCACGTCGTCGAGCTTGCCGCGCGAGTACGCGGCGACGAGACCGACGGCGACGCCCAGCACCATGCCGAGCGCGGTCGCGATCCCGGAGAGCACGAGGACGGAGAGCCCGCCGGCGAGAAAGCGGCTGAAGACGTCCCGCCCAAGCGTGTCGGTACCGAGCCACACATCGCTCGACGGTGGCGCGAAGGGCAGCTGATTCGCGACCCCCTGGTCCGGCGGGTATGGGGTCACGAACTGACCCACGATGGCGGTGCCGACGAGAAGCGCGGTGATGCCGAGCCCGATCTTCGTGCGATGCTGCGACCACGCGGCGGCGAAGAGCACGCGCCAGGGCCTGCGCTGCGTGTCCTCCAGGGCGAGCGCGGCCGCCTCGAGTGCCACGTCGGTCATTCGAGGGAGGTCCGCAGACGAGGGCTGACAAGGATCGTGCCGAGGTCGGCGAGCAGGTTCAGCACGACGTACAGCGCCGCGATGAGCAGCGCGATCGCCTGCACCGTCGGCATGTCGCGAGCGCGCACCGAGTCGATGAGCAGAAGCCCGATGCCCGGATAGTTGAAGACGGCCTCGACGACGACGATGCCTCCGGCCAGGTAGGCGAGGTTCAGCGCCGTGACCTGGAACGTCGGCGCGAGCGCGTTCGGGACGGCATGGCGCCAGAGGACGCGTCGCTCCGGAAGTCCCTTGAGCCTCGCCATCTCGACGAAGTCGCTCTCCAGGATCTCGACCGTGGAGGCTCGCATGATCCGCGCGGTGTACGGAACGACGGCAATGACGAGCGTGACCACCGGCAAGACCAGCTCCTTCGGGTAGTTCCACGGGCCAACACCGGGCTCGGTCACGATCACGCTCGGGAGCACGTGGAAGACGGTGGTCGAGAAGATCACGGCGAGCGTGATTCCGACGACGAACTCAGGAAGGGCGGCGAGCCCGAGCGTCGCGATCGATGTCGTCTGGTCGAATGCGCCGTCGCGACGGCGCGCGCTGATCGCGCCGAGAGCGATTCCGAGCGGAACGCTGATGATGGCGGCGATCAGCATGAGAAAGAACGAGTAGACGAGCCGCTCGCCCATGATCTCCGTGACGGGCAGGCTGTTCGCGAGAGAGGTCCCGAGGTCGCCGGTGAAGATCCCCGAGATCCACTCCCAGTACTGGGTCAATATCGGCTTGTCCAGCCCGAGCTGACGCCGGAGCTCCGCGAGGGACTCGGGTGTCGCACTTCGCCCGAGGATGGAGCGCGCGGCGTCGCCCGGCAGCGCCTGGGTCGCGGCGAAGATGACCACCGACGTGACCCACAGGGTCACGAGACCGAGGAGCACGCGCCTGACGACGAAGCCGGTTATGCCGTGCATTGGCGCGCAGAGCCCAAGCGAGAGCGGTCGCGTGCCGGGCGAGGGCCCGGCACGCGAGCATGCTCAGACGAAGTAGATCGTGCGGAAACCGTTGCCGTACTTGTTGAGGTTGAGGGTTCCGCGATCGATCTTGAAGCCGCCCACCTTGGTCGAGTACGCGTCCGTGAGGTTCTTGAAGCCCCAGATGATGAGGCCTCCGTCCTGGTACTCGATCCGCTGCATCTCGCGGATGATGTCGGCGCGCTTGCCGGCGTTCACCGTCGAGAGCGCCTGCCGGTAGAGCGACTCGAACCGGCGGTACCCCGAGTACTGGTCCCAGTGGGTCTCGTTGAATGGGGCGGTCTTGAGGACTCCGGCTGCGACCTGCTGGAGGTAGTTCCGCGTTCCCCAGTAGTCAGCGGAGAACGGCCACTTCAGGTACTGGTCGCCGTAGAAGGTGCCGCCGTCGACGTTCTTGACGGTCACGTTCACGCCACCTGCCTTGGCGTTCTGGGCGAAGATCGTGGAACCTTCGACCATGCCCGTGTCGGCCGGGCTCGTGACGAGCTCGATCGAGAGCCCATCCTGGCCAGCCTGTCGGAGCAACGACCTCGCCTGCTCGGGGTCGTACCTCCGCTGCGGGAAGTCGTCGCCGGCATACGCCGGATCGAAGGGCGAGTAGATGTCGTTGCCGACGCGCCCGAAGCCGGAGAGCCCCTGCTGCACGACCTGCGGCCGGTTGATGAGCAGGCGGAGCGCACGCCGCACCCGGACATCGTTGTACGGGGCGGTGTCGACCCGCATGCAGAGCGGGGTCCAAGCGCCGGTCTGAGCGGTGTAGACCTTCAGGTTCGAGCGACGTCTGACGACCGGCACCTGTGCGAACGGGACGTCCGTCATGGCGTCGATCTGCCCGGAGAGGAGCGCATTGACCTTCGCCGCGTCGTCCGGGAAGTTGATGATCCGGATCTGGTCGAAGTAGGGCTGTCCCTCGCGCCAGTAGTTCGCGTTCTTGACGTGCACGCTCTCGCGCCCTGGTGTGAAGCTCTTGACCTTGTACGGGCCGGTCCCGATGAACCGCAGAGGGCCCTTGCCGACCGCGTTCGGCTGGTAGCCGACGGGCACGACGCCCTGGAAGTACTGCGCGAAAGCCTCCATGAGCGTGACGTCCCCACGGGACAAGAAGAGCCGGCACGTGCGCCTGTCGAGCTTCTTCGTTCGCTTGAGGTCGATGGCGCCGAGGCCGGCGTTGCCGAACAGCTTGAGCTTCGCGTTCTTCGTCCGCTTGATCGAGTAGATCACGTCGTCGATCGTCAGCGTCTTTCCGTTGTGGAACTCGACGCCGTCCCGTATGCGGATGAGGTACTGGTTGGCCTTCTCCGCTCTCAGCTCCTCTGCGAGGCTGAGCCTGATCTTGTAGTTCTCGTCGAAGTACGCGAGCCCGTCCCAGCCGGTCATGAGCCGCGCGATGTCTGACTTCGCGACGATGTGCTGACCGTCGATGAAGTCCGTCGAGCCGCCCGAGACGGCGAGGCGGAACGTACCGCCACGCCTGATCTCTGTCGCTGCGAAGGCTGCCTCGGTAAGCGGACCCAACGAGCCGCCGGTTACGACGACCCCTAGCGCCGCCGCTCGACGAATAAGGTCCTGACGGGTCATTCCGCGCTCAACCTCGCGGCTGAGCGCTTCGTCGAATGACGTCATGCGCTCCCTCCTCGTGCCGTTGTCCCCGACCTCTGCGAGGCCATTTCGGGCTATTGAACTCCTGCGCCGGGCGAATAGCAAGCAACGAGCTGAATCCCGTACGGCACCGTAGAGTTGATCGCCCGTGACGGACTGGAGCAAGCTCGTCGTTCCCGCGCTCGACGATCTCGAGCAGTTCGCGCTCGGGCAGACGATCGCGGAGGTGAAGGAGCTCTACGGGCTCGACGAGGTCGTGAAGCTGAGCTGGAACGAGAGCCTCTTCCCGCCGCTCCCCGGGGTCATCGACGCGATACAGCGCGAGCTCGAGAATCTCTGGATGTACTCCGAGCAGCCGTACGTCGACTTTCGACGGGAGGCGGCGGCCTACGCCGGGACGAGCCCGACGCGAATCGTTCCCAGCCACGGCAGCCTCGCGTTGCTGAGCGCCGTGTCGAGCGCGCTCCTCGGCCCTGACGAGCACGTCGTCGTGCCAGCTCTCACCTATGGCCTGTACGCGCAGGTCTCGACCACGCGCGGTGCGACCGTCCATCGGGTGCCCATGCAGGGGCTGGACTTCGACCTCGACGCGCTCCTGGACACGGCACGCCGCGTCGACGCACGGATCGTGTGGATCTGCGACCCGAACAATCCGACGGGATTCGTCCTCGAAGGCGCCGACTGGACGGCGTTCCTGGACGCGCTGCCCGAGCGCTGTGTCGCCGTGGTCGACGAGGCGTACGGCGACTTCATTCCGCCGGCCGAGCGAGTGCGGCGGGAGCTCGACGTCGAGGCAGGGCGCCGGGTGATCGTGCTCCGCAGCTTCTCGAAGCTCTTCGGGCTGGCGGGGCTGCGACTCGGCTACGCAATCGTGGACGAGCCGCTCGTGCCCTACTTCGACTTGCTCGAGGAGCCCTTCAACGTGAACTGCGCAGCACTCGCTGCGGGGTGCGCATGCCTCCGCGCGACTGATGCGATCGAGGCGCGCCGCCGCGAGGTCGCCGCCGCACGGGAAATGCTCTCCAACGATCTGCGCGCCGCCGGGCTCGAGCCGCTTCCCTCGGCGACGAACTTCGTGCTCGCCCGTCTCGACGTCGACGACAGGGCGCTCGCGGACCGGCTCGCCGAGCGCGGCCTGCTGATCCGACCGGGCTCGGACTACGGCCTGCCGGGATATGCGCGCATCACGGTCGGCCCCGCACCGCTCATGGAGTGGTTCAGTGCCGAGCTGGCTGACGCCTGCGCCGCGCTCCGGAGCTGATCCGCCTTGGCGCGAGTCCTGTGCGATCCGTCGGTCCCCGTCGAGCGGGTCAATGCCGTCCTCAGCGGGCTGGACGTCGCCGTAGAGTCGGCCACACCGCCCTGGGTCGGAGACGACGTCGTCGGACTGGTGTCCTTCGAACCGGTGACCGCGGCGGACCTCGGACGGCTTCCTGCTCTCCGCGTCATCGCGACGCCGAGCGTCGGCTTCGACCACGTAGACGTGGCGGTGGCGAGCGAGCGCGGCGTCTGGGTCTGCAACGTGCCGGACTATTGCGTCGACGAGATGGCCGACCACGCGCTTGCGCTACTCCTCGGCCTGGTGCGGGGTGTGGTCGAGCTCGATCGCAGTGTTCGAGCCGGCATCTGGAGCCACGCGTCGGCCGGTGAGTTGCGCAGGGTCTCGGACGTGCGCGTCGGAGTGATCGGCTTCGGACGCATCGGCAGGGCGCTCGCCACGCGCGCCCGTGCCCTCGGAATGGAGGTCTGGGTGCACGATCCGCTCGTCCCTGACGAGCAGGTCGCTGCGGCGGGTGCTCAACCGGCAGGGTTGACGGACTTGCTCCAAGCCTGCGATGCGATCTCGCTCCATGCTCCATTGACGCCCGACACGCGTGGCCTGATCGGGTCGCGCGAGCTCGCACTGCTGCCGGCGGGCGCGTTCGTCGTCAATGCCTCACGCGCGGGACTCGTCGACACGGACGCACTGCTCGAGGCGCTCGAGAGCGGTCACCTCGGCGGCGTTGCTCTCGACGTTCTCGATGTCGAGCCACCCTCGGCCGACTCACCGGCCCCGGCGGCGGCACGGCTCGTCGTCAATCCGCACGCGGGCTGGTACAGCGAGCGTGCGGTGGAAGAGGTCAACCGGCGGGCGGCCGAGTCGATCCGGGCCGTGCTCGAGGACCGGACCCCCGAGAACGTGGTCGGCGTGGGGCATCCTCCCGGGCGGTGCTAGCGTCAGCCCGCGCGATGGGCGACCGGCCGCACATCCTGATCGTCATGGTCGATCAGCTGTGCGCGCTCTATCTCCGCGCGTACGGCCACTCCGTCACGAAGACGCCGGCAATCGACCGCCTCGCCGAGGACGGAGTCGTGTTCGAGAGGGCGTATACGCCGAGCCCGCTGTGCGCGCCCGCCCGAGCCTCGTTCATGACGGGGATGCTGCCGTCGCGGACTCGCGTCTACGACAACTCGGCCGAGCTCGCGTCTTCGCTACCGACGTTCGCGCACTACCTTCGGCTCGAGGGCTACCGGACCTGCTTGAGCGGCAAGATGCACTTCGTCGGCGCCGACCAGCTGCACGGCTTCGAGGAGCGGCTGACGACCGACGTCTATCCAGGCGACTTCGGCTGGACCCCCGACTGGAGCCGGCCCACTGAGCGCGTGGACTGGTGGTACCACAACATGACGTCCGTCAAGCAGGCCGGCGTGGCGGAGATGACGAACGCGCTCGAGTACGACGACGAGGTCACCTTCCACGCTGTTCGCCGGCTGTACGACTACGCGCGCTACGAGGGCGAAGCGCCACTCGCACTCTGCGTGTCGTTCAGTCATCCCCACGATCCATACGTCGCACGACAGCGCTACTGGGATCTCTACGACGACGGCGAGATCGATCTTCCGGCCGTGCCCGCGCGTTCCCCCGAGCAGCTCGACGCGCATAGCCGCCGGTTGTGGACCGACTGTGCGATCGGCGACTACAACGTCACGGACGACGACCTGCGCGCGGCCCGGCATGGGTACTACGCCAGCCTCTCCTACGTGGACGAGAGGATCGGCGAGATCCTGACCGCGCTCGATGCATGCGGACTTGCGGACAACACGGTGGTGGTCTTCACGTCCGATCACGGCGACTTCCTCGGAGAGCACGGGTTGTTCTTCAAGATGTCCTTCCGCGAGCCCGCCTCACGCGTTCCGTTGCTCGTCCACGCGCCCGAACGCTTCGCCGCGCGCCGAGTGCGCGAGCCGGTGTCGCTGGCCGATCTCCTTCCGACCTTCGCCGACCTCGCGCGCCCGGGCCTATCGCAAGAGCTCGCGCTGCGCGTCGACGGGCGGAGCCTCGTGCCGTTGCTCGACGGCGCCGCCGAGAACCTCGCTGCAGCGGTCGTCGGCGAATACCTCGCCGAGAGCGCTCTTGCGCCGATGGTGATGATCCGTCGCGGCCGCTGGAAGTTCATCCACACGCCGAGCGACCCGGATCAGCTGTTCGACCTCGAGAACGATCCGCTCGAGCTCGTCAACCTCGCCGGGGCCCACGAGCACTCCGCAGTCGTGGGCGAGCTCCGTGCAGAGGTGATGAGTCGTTGGGACCTGGAGGCGATCGACGGCGACGTGAGGGCAAGCCAGCGCGCGCGGCTCGCGGTCTTTCCTGCCCTCCAGCAGGGCGCGCGCTACCCGTGGGACTTCCAG
>Ga0136633_1001657_pt1 | contig 16233 bp, 17 predicted proteins | sample AntDrymeUQ832206_2_FD_105494 | JGI IMG/M metagenome (GOLD analysis project Ga0136633, IMG submission 105494) | Polar desert sand microbial communities from Dry Valleys, Antarctica - metaG UQ83 (22.06) | ecosystem: Environmental > Terrestrial > Soil > Desert | place: Antarctica: Dry Valley...
CAGGCGGCCCCAGCCCATGCCGGGCGCCCGCATGTTCGCGATCGTCGCGTAGAAGTTGATCGCGCCGATCAGCGAGGAGATACCGGTGAGGTGGATGAGGAAGATCCACGCGTCGATGCCGCTGCTCTCGGAGTACGCCCGGTTCGATAAGGGCGCATACGAAGTCCAGCCGGCCTCGGGCGGCGCAAAGAACAGCGAGATGTAGAAGACGATGCCACCGAAGAGCAGCAGCCAGTACGACAGCGCGTTGAGCTTCGGAAACGCCATGTCGCGCGCGCCGATCATCAGCGGCAGGAAGTAGTTGCCGAAGCCGGCCATGATCGGCACGACGAACAGGAAGATCATCGTCGTGCCGTGCAGCGTGAAGAGCGCGTTGTACGTGACCGGCGTCAGGAACGTGTTGTCCGGAGCGCCGAGCTGCACGCGCATGAGCAGCGCCTCGACGCCGCCCATCATGAAGAAGACGAAGGTCGTGACGAGGTAGAGGATCCCGATCCGCTTGTGGTCGGTCGTCGTGATCCACGAGACCCAGCCCTTCGGCTCGGGCGTGACCTTGCGGGCGGTGATCTCGGGCACGAGGACGGCTGTGTCGGTGGCTGACATGGCTCCTACTCGCCCTCGCCCTCGGGCGGCTGCTCGGTGACCGGCGAGTTGCCCTCTTCGAGCTGCTTGGACTCCTCGGCGCGGCGCTTGGCGGCGGCCTCGTCGGAGGCCTTGATCTCCGCCTTCTTCGTCGCCAGCCAGGTCTTGAACGCGGCCGGCTCGAGCGCGACCACCTTCGCGGTCATGTCGGCGTGGTTGCGGCCGCACAGCTCGGCGCACTGGCCGCGGAACGTCCCGGGCTCCGGCACCTTGAACCACAGGAAGTTCTGGTGCCCGGGGACCGCGTCGGCCTTGCCGCCGAGCGCCGGGATCCACCACGAGTGCGCGACGTCCTGGGCGCGGAGCGTCAGGGTCACCGTCGTCTTCGTCGGGACGTACATCGTCTCGTAGTTGAAGACGTTGTTCAGGGTGTTCGTGTCGCCGTCGGGATACGTGAAGCGCCAGGCGTAGCGCTGGGCGTTGACCTCGATGTTCAGCGCGCGTCCGTTGGGCGGGCGCGGCTGGTAGGCCGAGGCGTTCTGCACGTTCTCGATGCGCTGCGTCGGGAAGCCGTCGGCGTCGGAGTTGGGCGGGTTGCGGATGTCGTCGAGCATCGCGAAGGTCACGACGGCGAGGATGACGAGGATCACGGCGGCGCCGAGCGTCCAGCCGATCTCCAGGCGCGTGTTCCCGCGAATCTGTGCCGGGACCGCATCCGGCTTGGTCCGGAACCTGATCAGCGAGTACAGCAGCACGCCCTCGACGCCGACGAAGACCACGGCGGCGACAGCCAGGATGATCTTGTAGAGCGTGTCGATGCTCTCGGCCTGCGGAGAGCCGCCGGATTCGGGCGTCCAGAAGTCCGCGGAGGCGACTCCCGACAGGGCGAGGATGCCCACGATCGCCGCGAGGAGCGAGAGCGCGAAGACGCGGCGGCGAGTTCGAAAGGGCGCGGGAGCCAAGGCGGCGGGCATTGTATTCATGCGGCGGCGATCTGCTGCGCTCCCATCGCTGCACCGAGCGGGCGCGGACGGATACCCGGCGTTCGCGGGGCTCATTCGCCGGTGAATTTCGCAGGCCGCTTCTCGAGAAACGCGGTGACGCCCTCGCGGAAGTCGGCCGAGGCCGCCATCTCCTGCTGGATGCGGGCCTCGAGCTCGAGCTGCTCGTCCAGGCGGGAGTGATGCCACGAGTTGAGCTGGCGCTTGGAGCCGGCGTAGGACCGCGTCGGGCCCGCGGCGAAGGCGTCCAGGCGCGCGCCCACGCGCGCGCCGAGCTCGTCGTCGGGCACGACCTCGTCGACGAGGCCGGTGCGCAGCAGCTCCGCGGCGTGGACGCGCTCGCCGCGCAGCGCCATCGTGGTGGCGCGGCCCGCGCCCGCGCGCGAGGACACGAGCGCCAGCGCGCCGCCATCGGGCACGAGGCCGATGTTGACGAAGGCCAGCAGCATGTAGGCCGACTCGGCGCAGACGAGCAGGTCGCAGGCCAGCGCGAGCGAGCAGCCGATGCCGACCGCGGGGCCGTTGATCGCCGCGACGACCGGCTTGGGCATCCGCCGCAGCGTCGTGAGGATCGGGTTGTAGACGGTGGTCAGCGTCGTGTAGACGTCGACGTGGCCGTCGCCGGTCATGGGGCGCGCGGCCATGTCGCGCAGGTCGGCGCCGGAGGAGAACGCGCGCCCGCTGCCCGTGACGCAGACCGCCCGCACCGCGTCGTCCTCGGCGACGCTGCGCACCGCGTCGAGCAGTTCGTGCCCGAGCTGGTCGTTCCAGGCGTTCAGCGCGTCGGGTCGGTCGAGGCGGATGATCGCGGCCGCGCCGCGGCGTTCGAGCTCGAGCGTCTCGTACATGGCCGGGGAGAAGCTACCGTGCGATGCCTATGCCGAGGCCGGTTGTCGGAATCTGCACGCCGCTGGAGCGCGCACGCTGGGGAGCGTGGCACCTCGACGCGTTCCTGCTGCCGCGCAACTACGTCGACGCCGTCCACCGCGCCGGCGCGATGGCGCTGCTGCTGGCGCCCGATCCGGGGCTCGTGGAGGATCCCGACGAGCTGCTCGACCGGCTCGACGGGCTCATGCTCGCCGGCGGCGCCGACATCGACCCGCGCGCCTACGGCGCCGAGCCGCACCCGCTCACGATCGGCAGCGTGCCCGAGCGCGACGCCTTCGAGATCGCGCTCGTGCGCCGCGCCCTGGAGCGGGACCTGCCGCTGCTCGCCATCTGCCGCGGCATGCAGATCATGAACGTCGCCTGCGGCGGCACGCTGCACCAGGACCTGCCCGAGCGGCTCGGACACGAGGGGCACCGCCGCGTGCTGGGCAGCTTCGACGGCGCCGACCATGACGTGCGCCTGGCGCCCGGTTCGCTCGCGGCGCTGGCCGCCGGCGAGGAGCTGCACGCGACGAAGTCCCACCACCATCAGGGCGTCGACCGCGTCGGCGACGGGCTGGAGGTCACGGGCTGGGCGACCGTCGACGAGCTGCCCGAGGCGCTCGAGTGGACTGGCAGCACGTTCGCCCTCGGGGTGCAGTGGCATCCCGAGGCCGACGAGACGAGCCGGCTCATCGCCGCGCTCGTCGAGCACGCGGCCCAGCGCGTGCGCTGAACGCGAAGCGCGCGCGCCCTTTGCGGGGTCCGGGGGCGTACATATACTCGTTGTTGAACGCCCGCGGACGCGCGCCACCCCAATGGATACGAAGGTCCAGCCCCCCGAGGTTCACCCGCCAGAGCCCGAAGAGGAGCACGATCCCGACGAGGCGATGCCGCGTGTGCCGGTCACGCGCCGCAGCCTTGTGATCGGCGTCCTCTTCGTCGTCTCGGCGATCGCGTTCCTGTACCTCGTCCTGCCGCAGCTCGCCGACCTGAAGGACTCCGGCGAGCGCGTCGGCGAGGGCAACAAGTGGTGGCTGGCGGCGGCGCTCGTGTTCACGCTGGGCTCGTTCGGGGGCTACGTGATGATGTTCCAGGGGGTCTTCGTGCGCGCCGCGTCGCGGGTCGACTGGCGCGCGAGCTACCAGATCACGATGGCCGGCCTGGCCGCGACGCGCCTGTTCGCCGCGGGCGGCGCGGGCGGGATCGCGCTGACGGCCTGGGCCCTGCGACGCTCGGGCATGCCGCGTCGCAAGGTCGCCGACAAGACCCTCGCCTTCCTGATCCTCACCTACGCCGTGTACATGGCCGCGCTGGTGGTCTGCGGCTTCGGGCTGTATCTCGACCTGTTGCCCGGGCCGGCTCCGTTCGCCATCACCGTCGTGCCCGCGCTGGCCGCGCTCATCGTCATCGCGCTCGCGCTGGGCCTCTCGCGGGTGCCGCCGGACCTGCAGCGTCGTCTGGAGGGCTTCGCGCGGCGCGGCGGGCGGATGGCGCGGATCGCCCAGCGCCTGGCCAACGCGCCCGCGGCCTTCTCGGCCGGGATGCGCGAGGCGATGTGTCACGTGCGCGAGCGCGACCCGGCGCTGCTGGGGGCTGTCGCCTACTGGGGCTTCAACATCGCCGTGCTGTGGGCGTGCTTTCACGCCTTCGGCGAGCCGCCCGCGCTGGGCGTGATCATCATGGGCTACTTCGTCGGCTTCCTCGGGAACCTGCTGCCGCTGCCGGGCGGCATCGGCGGCGTCGACGGCGGCATGATCGGCGCGTTCGCGGCCTTCGGCGTGCCGATCTCGCTGGTCGTCCCGGCGGTCCTGGCCTACCGCACCTTCACGTTCTGGCTGCCGACGATCCCCGGCGCGATCGCCTACTTCCAGCTGCGCCGCACGGTCGCGCGCTGGCGCGAGGAGCGTCTCGCCCGCGAGGTTCCGGCGACGGCGGGCGCCTGCAATGCGTGAGTGCCCGGCGCGCGCGACGGCACTATACTTTGTGAAGTGACCAGCCCCAGCCCAGACAAGATCGAGAACGTCATCATCGTCGGCTCCGGCCCGGCCGGCTTCACCGCGGCGCTCTACACGTCGCGCGCGAACCTCCAGCCGCTCGTCATCGAGGGCTTCATGTGGGGCGGGCTGCTGCAGCAGACGACCGACGTCGAGAACTATCCGGGCTTCCCGGAGGGCATCGAGGGCCCGGCCCTGATGCAGAGCTTCCGCGATCAGGCCGAGCGCTTCGGCACGCGCTTCATCACCGATCAGGCCACGCAGGTCGAGCTCGCCGGCGAGCCCGGCGGCGTGCACAAGGTCTGGGTCGGCAAGGACGAGTACCGCGCGCGTACCGTCATCCTGGCGATGGGCGCCGAGCACAAGAAGCTCGAGGTGCGCGGCGAGGAGGAGCTCAGCGGGCGCGGCGTGTCGTACTGCGCGACCTGCGACGCGGCGTTCTTCAAGGAGAAGCCGACGATGATCGTCGGCGGCGGCGACAGCGCGATGGAGGAGGCGATCTTCCTGTCGAAGTTCGCCTCGAAGGTGGTCATCGTGCACCGCCGCTCGGAGTTCCGCGCGTCGAAGATCATGCTCGAGCGGGCGCGCTCGATCGAGAACATCGAGTGGCTCACCCCGTACACGGTCGCCGAGTTCCACGCGGGCGAGAACGGCGGGCTGGAGATCGCGCGCCTGCGCAACACGGAGAACGACGAGGAGCTCGAGGTCGAGATCGCCGGCGCCTTCATCGCCATCGGGCACGAGCCGCAGTCGCACCTCGTCGAAGGCATGGTCGACACCGACGACGAGGGCTACGTCATCACGGAGGGGCGCTCGACGCGGACCCGCAAGCCGGGCGTCTTCGCCGCCGGCGACCTCGTCGACCACACGTACCGCCAGGCCGTGACCGCGGCCGGCTCGGGCACGCAGGCGGCGCTCGACGCGGAGTGGTACCTGCGTGACACGCCGGGCATCCCGACCCCGGAGGGCATGCCCGAGGGCGACCTCGCCGAATCGCAGTGGGCGCAGTCGTCGGAGTGACGCCGTCCGGCGGCGTCTCACCGGGCCGTTAAATACGCGGACCCGGGACCTCCGGTCCCGGGTCGGTCAGCCTCCATGCGGCTCCGCGTACGACTGGCGCGCTCTCCGACCTCCGTGCCGGACGCTTCGACGGACTCTCCTTGTCAGCCGCTACGCTCTTTCTAGAGCCTCGCCCGGCCGAGCACACTAGGGCGGCTCCCCAGTCTTTTGACGAAGCGCGCGCCAGTCGACGGACGAAGCTCCGGTTCCGCAGGACTTCTCGAGCGAGAAGAGGCGTTGCGCGCAATCGACGAGTTGCTCGCGGCCGCTCGCGCCGCGGCGGGTGAGCTGCTGCTCGTCGACGGTCACGCCGGAATCGGCAAGTCGGCCCTGCTCGACGCCGCCGTCGCCCGCGCCCGCGCCAACGGTACGACCGTCCTGCGCGCCCGCGCCTCGGAGCTGGAGAGCGACTTCGGGTTCGGCGTGGCGCTGCAGCTCTTCGAGCCGTTGCTGGCGGGCGCCGACGACGACATGCACGATCGTCTGCTGGCCGGGTCGGCGGCGCTGGCCGGCCCCCTGCTCGAACGCCCGGCGAGCTGGTCGGGCGACGAGGCCGAGAGCCGCTCGCACCCGGTCATGCACGGTCTGTTCTGGGTGCTCTCGAACCTCGCGGAGACCGGGCCGGTCCTGATCGCCATCGACGACGTCCACTGGGCCGACCGGGCCTCGCTGCGCTTCGTCCTGTACCTCCTGCAGCGCCTCGAGGCGATGGCCGTGTCGGTCGTCGCCGCCCGGCGGCTCGGCGAGCCCGGCGCACCCGACGACCTGCTCGCACAGATCTCGACGCATGCCCTGAGCCGCTCGGTGCGGCCACCGCCGCTGTCGCGCCACGCTGCCCGCGCGATGGTCGCGGCGGCGCTCGGGGCCGGGGCCGACGACGCGTTCGGCGACGCCTGCTGGCGGATGACCGAGGGCAACGTCTTCCTGCTCGAGGAGCTCATCGCCGCGGTGCGGGCCGAGGGCTGGAAGCCGACCGCGCAGAACGCGGCGCGGATCGGCACGCTCGCGCCCGAAGCCGTGCTGCGGGCGGTCGCGGTGCGGCTCATGCGCCTCTCCGACGATGCGGCCTGCGTGGCCCGCGCCGTCGCCGTGCTCGGCGACGACGCCGAGCTGCGCCACGTCGTCGCGCTGACGCACCGTACGCCCGCGCGCGTCGCCGCGGCGGTCGACGCGCTGGCGGCTTCGGACATCCTGCGCCCGAGCGACACGGGTGCGGCGCGCTTCGCTCACGCGCTGCTGGCCTCGGCGGTCTACGCCGACATCGCGACGGCCGAGCGCGCGACGCTGCACCGCCGCGTCGCGGAGATCCTGCACGCCGAGCAGATCGCGCCCGAGCGCGTCGCCGCCCACCTGCTGCCCAGCCCGGGCAGCGGCGAGGGCTGGGTCGTCGACGTGCTCTGCGAGGTGGCGCGCCGCGCGCGGGCGTCGGGGGCGCCGGAGTCCGCGGCCAGCTACCTGCGCCGCGCCCTGCGCGAGCCGCCCGAGGCCGGCGTGCGCGCGTGCGTGCTGCGCGAGCTCGGCGCCGGCGAGGCGGCCACCGGCCTGCCGGGCGCCATCGAGCACCTCGAGGAGGCGGTCGCGGCCGGCGGCGGCGAGCACGAGCGTGCGCAGACACTGCTCGAGCTCGGGCATGCGCTGGCGGCGGCCGGCCGTCACGGCGAGGCGCTCGCGCGCTTCGACGCAGTCGACCGGTGCGCCGGGGCCGACCCGGCGATCCGCGCTGCGGCGCGGGTCGAGGCGGGCACGCTGGGCGTGTTCGATCCCGATCGCCGGGCGGCGCTGCTGAGCGCGGCCGATGCCGCGCCTGCCACGCCCAGTGACTGGGACGGCGCCGAGCACGGGGCGCTGGTCGCCGTGCGCTGCATGCATCGGGCGCTCGCGGGCGCGCCGCGCGCGGAGGTTCTCGCGCTGGCTCGGCAGGCGGCCGGCGACGGCGACGCACCTACGGGCGCGCTGATCGCGACGAGCGTCGCGCTGCAGGCCTGCGACGAGCTGGCATGGAGCGAGCGCGAGACGACCGCCGCGCTGGATCGCGCTCGCGCGACCGGCTCGACCGTCGCCTTCGCCACCGCGAGCCTGGCGCGGGCCGGCGCGCGTTGGGGACAGGGCCGGCTGGTCGAGGCGCTCGCCGACGCCGAGCAGGCGCTCGACGCCCAGCGCCACGGCTGGCGGCACCTGCTGCCGTGCGCCTACGGCACGGTCGTCGGCCTGCTCGTCGATCGTGGCGACCTCGCCGCGGCCGCCGCCACTGCGGATCGCTTCGACGCCCCGCTGCAATCCGTCGACGCCGGCTCGGCGATGCTCGCCCCCTGGCATTGCGCACTCGGGCGCCTCGCCCTCGCCCAGCGCCGCGGGCAGGACGCGCTCGCGCACTTCGACGCGTGGCGCGAGGTGGTGACCGCGGTCGCGAACCCCGCCTGCGGCGCCGGCTGGCGCGCGGCGTCGGTGCCCGCGCTCGTCAACCTGGGCCGCGCGGCGCAGGCGCGCGCGCTCGCCGCCGAGGAGCTCGCGCTCGCCCGCGCGTTCGGGGCCGAGCGCGCGATCAGCGTCGCGCTGCGGGCCGCCGCGCACGCCGAGCCGCACGGTGCGAGCGACGCGCAGGTCGCGCTGCTCGAGGAGGCGGTCGGGCTCATGGCCGGCTCGCAGGCGCGGCTGGAGCTGTGCCGCGCGCAGCTCGACCTCGGCTCAGCGCTGCGCCGGGCGCGGCGGCGCACGGACGCCGGCCGTGTGCTCGGCGACGCGCTCGAGCTCGCCCGCGCGTGCGGCGCGACGCTCGTCGAGGCGCGCGTGCTCGAGGAGCTCGAGGTGGCGGGCGCGCGGATGCAGCGCGCCGCTCGGCGCGGCGCGGACGCGCTGAGCCCGAGCGAGCGGCGCGTCGTGGCCCTCGCCGTCGAGGGCCTGTCGAACCGGCAGATCGCCGACGCGCTGTTCGTCACGCGCAAGGCGGTCGAGTGGCACCTCGGTAACGCGTACCGCAAGCTCGACGTGCGCTCCCGCCACGAGCTGCCGGGCGCGCTGAGCGACTGAGCGTTCAGCGAACGCCGGCGGACGGCCCGCAGGCCGCGACGTCGTCGACGAGCCGGTGGCCGCTCTCAGCGGTCCAGCGGTCGGAGTCGACGAGCGACTGCACGAGGTCCTCGACGGCGGCCAGCTCGTCGTAGCCGTCACCGTCGAAGAACAGCGCATCCGCGGCGTTGCGGATGATCTGCGCCTCGTCGGTCGTGAGCTTGACGTTGCCGAGCTGCTCGAGGGTCTTCACAACGCGGCCGTAGGCCTGCGAACGAGCGTTATCCATGGATCAAACCTAGCGCGCCTGCAGGGCGTCCTGGCCCACTGCCAGCGCGAGCACGAGGCGGCGGTCGATCGTGCGCGCCGAATCGGCGGTCACGTCGATCGTGTAGATGTCGCGGAACTTGCCGATCTGGCGGCGGTTCTCGCCGAGGATCTCCTCGCCGCGCTTGAGGACGAAGTGGTACGGGATCGGCAGCCAGTTGGCGACGTTCTCGACGTAGGGGATGAAGCCGACCGCTCGGCGGGTGAGCGCGATCGGCATGCTCTTCTCCGTCGAGATGAACAGCTCCTGGCCGCTCGCGTCGTTGACCCGGAACGTCGAGCGCAGCAGGCTGGCGCCGAAGACCTTGCTGATCTCCCCGATCTTCGTGCCGGTCTCGTCGGTGATGTCGTACGTCGCGCGCGGGTCGAAGCGCTGGCGGGCCTTGATCCGCAGCAGCTCCTGCGTCTTGCTCGCGTCGGTGTAGAAGCGGATGTCCTCCTTGAACTTGAAGCGCTTCTGCTCCACGAACGCGAGCGGCTCCCCCGGCGTCCCGTCGGCGTCGGCGAGAAAGAACTCGTAGTGGTTGATGGCGAGCTTGATCTTCTGGCGCAGGACGAAGATGTCGTGCTGGTTCGGGTCGACGGTCATACCGTGAGACTAGAGCGCAAGCGATCCGCCCTCGATCGACAGCAGCAGCCGCTTGCGCTCCAGCCCGCCCGTGTAGCCGCCCAGGCCGCCGGAGCTGGCCAGGACGCGGTGGCACGGAACGACGATCGGGATCGGGTTGGAGCCCAGCGCGCCGCCGGCGGCGCGAAAGGCGCTCGGCGAGCCGGCGGCGATCGCCATGTCCTTGTAGGTGCGCGTCGCGCCGAAAGGGATCAGCGCGCACTCCTGCAGCACGCGGCGGCGAAAGCCCTCGCGCGAGAGCGACCAGTCCAGCGCGACGTCGAAGTCCTGGCGATGCCCGTCGAAGTACTCCTCGAGCTCGCGGCGGACCGGGTCCAGGCGCGCGGGCGCCTCGACGATCGACGGCGACAGGCGCAGCGCGACGTCGTCGAGGATCTCGTCCAGGCCGCCGTTCTCGAGCTCGTAGGCCAGCCGTGCCAGGCCGCGCGGCGTGGCGACGGCGACGAGCCGGCCGACCGGGCTGTCAACGGTCGTGTAGGCGACCTCGGCGATGCCCTGATCGGCGGCGCGGGCGGCGGTCCGGGCGGCGAGCGCTGCGGCCTCGCCGGGGCGCAGTTCAGGCGGTGGCAGCGACATCGGTGAGCTCCTTGCGTAGGTTCCTCAGGCCGTCGGCGGCCGCGCGGCGGGCGGCCTCCTCGGTGCAGTGCAGCGCCGTCGCGATCTCGGCGTGTGTCAGGTCGGCGGCGTAGCGCAGCGTGAGCACCTCGCGCTGGCGCGCGGGCAGGGCGCGCACGCGCTGCCAGTGATCCCCGTCGCCTGCGGGTGACGCCGCCGGAGGTGAGCGCTGTGGGCCGTCGTGGATCTCGGCCACGGGCACGGGGTTGCGCCCGCGCGCGCGGTGGATGTCGATCGCCTTGCGGTGGGCGATCGCCAGCACCCAGCCGCGCAGGTTGGAACCGGCCGGCAGGCGCGGGTAGGCGCGCAGCGCCGAGATGAACGTCTCCTGGAAGGCGTCGTCGGCGTCGTGGCGGCCGACCGAGGCGACGAGGTAGCGCAGGACGTCTTCGGAGTGGGCGTCGAGGAAGCGCTGGAAGGGGGGCAGGCGCGCGGCGGTCGTCATCATGGGGATAGAACGCTCGTGCGGCGCGGTTCGTGATCCCGGCGCCTTCGTTATTGCGGCGCGAGCGCGTTGATGCCCGTCAGCGCGCGGCCGATGATGAGCTTCTGGATCTGCGACGTGCCCTCGTAGAGCGTCGTCACCCGCACGTCGCGAAACCAGCGCTCGACGGGGTGGTCGTCGACGTAGCCCGCGCCGCCGTGCACCTGGATCGCCTCGTTGGCGCACCACTGCGCCGCCTCGGTGGCGAAGAGCTTGGCGATCGAGGTCTCCGTCGTGCACGGCCGGTCCTGGTCGCGCAGCGCGCCCGCGCGCCAGACGAGCAGGCGCGCGGCGTCGGTGCGCACGCGCATCTCGGCGAGCATCGCCTGCACGAGCTGAAAGCTCGCGATCGGCCGGCCGAACTGCTGGCGCTGTTGGGAGTAGGCCACGGACTGCTCGAGGCAGCCCTGGCAGATCCCGACGCAGCCCGCCGCGACCGAGTAGCGCCCCGAGTCCAGCGCCGTCATGGCGATCTTGAAGCCCTCGCCGACGGCGCCGAGCAGGCCGTCGTCGGCGACGAAGACGCCGTCGAGCGCGATCGAGCCCGTGTCCGAGCCGTGCAGGCCCATCTTGTGATGGATCGGCTGCGTGGTGAACCCCGGCTGATCGGTGTCGACGAGGAAGCAGGCCAGGCCGCGATGGCCCAGGTCCGGATCGGTCTGGGCGAAGATGAGCGCGACCTTCGCGTGGTTGGCGAGCGAGATCCACATCTTCGAGCCGTGCAGCTCCCAGCCGCCGTCGACCTTCGTGGCGCGCGTGCGCTGGCTCGCGGCGTCCGAGCCCGCCTCCGGCTCGGTCAGCCCGAAGCAGCCAAGCCACTCGCCCGAGCACAGCCGCGGCAGGGTGGCGGCCTTCTGCGCCTCCGTGCCCCAGGCGAGGATCGTCGCGGCGACGAGCGAGGTCTGCACCGAGACCACCGTGCGCATCGCGCTGTCCCCGCGGCCGATCTCCTCGACGACGAGCCCGTAGGTCACGTGGTCCAGGCCGGCGCCGCCGTATTCGCGCGGGACGATCGCGCCGAGGTAGCCCTGCGCCGCGAGCATTGCGACGAGCTCGAGGTCGAAGTGCTGGTTGCGCGCGTTCTCCTTCGCGCGCGGGAAGATCTCGCGATCGGCGAACTCGCGCGCCGTGGCGCGAATGAGCTCCTGCTCGTCGGTGAGGTCGAAGTCCATCGCCCGACGCTAGCTTAGGCTCGCATGCGGGTGCTCCTCATCGGCGGCGGTTGCCGCGGCCTGGCCCTGACCGAGGCGCTCGTCGCCGACGGCCACGCCGTGCGCGCCGTGACCCGCTCCGAGTCGCAGCGGGCGAGCATCGAGGCCGCCGGCGCGGAGTGCTGGATCGGCGATCCGGACGTCGTCGGAACGCTGCGCTACGCGCTGGAGAGCGTGACGATCCTCGTCTGGGCGCTCGGCACGGCATCCGGCCCGGACGACGCCGTCGCCGCACTGCACGGCTCGCGGCTGGAGATGATGCTCTCCAAGTCGATCGACACGACGGTGCGCGGGATCGTCTACGAGGCCGCAGGCACGGTCGCGCCGGACGTGTTGCGTGCCGGCGTCACCGAGGTGCGGCGGGCCTGCGGGCTCAACGAGATCCCGTTCGCGCTGCTGGCGACCGATCCCGCCGACGCGCAGGCGTGGGCGATCGCCGCGCGGGGGGCGATCGACCGCCTGCTCGGCGTCTGAGGGCAACGGTGGGTCGAATGACACTCTCCGCGAGGCGTATATTCGACACACCGGTTTCACATCAGCGCAGCGGCACGAAGCGCACGGCGTTGAGCATCGTGCGCTCCCACCCCTCGGCACCGCGCCGCACGAACACGAGATGCTCGCCCTCGTCGCGCGCGACAGGGGCGATGAGCCGGCCGCCCTCGGCGAGCTGCTGCTCCAGAGCCGCCGGCACCTCGCCGGCGGCCGCCGCCGCGACGTTGATCGCGTCAAACGGCGCGTGGTCGGGCAGGCCCGCCGTGCCGTCGCCCGCGACGACCGTCACGTTCTCGATGCCAGCGAGCACGAGCGAGCGCGACGCCTGCGCGGCGAGCTCGGCGTCGAGCTCGACGCCGTAGACGTGGCGACACAGCCGCGACAGCAGCGCGGCGTGGTAGCCCGATCCGCTGCCGACGTCCAGCACGACGTCCTGCGGTCCGAGCTCGAGCAGCTCGCACATGTGCGCGACGAGCGTCGGCTGGGAGATCGTCTGCCCGCCGCCGATCGGCAGGGGGCGATCGGCGTAGGCGAACCCCTGCAGCGACGGTGAGACGAACAGCTCGCGCGGCACCTCGGCGACCGCCGCGAGCACCCGCTCGTCGCTGATGCGCGAGCGCAGGCCCGCCAACAGGTCCTCGCGACTCATGCTCCTGTGTCTACCCGGCGCGCCCGCCATCGTCGAGGAGAGGATCGATCCGGGCCAGCAGGTCGCCGACGATGCGCGCCGTCGCTCCCCAGATCACCGCCTCCTCGCTGACGTCGTAGACCACGCTGCGAAACGGGATCCCGCGATGCAGTAGACGGCGGCGGTTGCTCGCGGCGCGCAGGTCGCTGAGGCGCAGCTCGAGCACCTCGTCGACCTCGCGCGGTGAGAGCGTCCATTCGCGGCCCGGCTCGATGAGCCCGACGAAGGGGTACACGCCGAAGCTCGTCGCCACGGTCGGCGTGGGGAACAGCGCGCCGAGGATGTCGACCGCGTCGCGCGGCAGCCCGATCTCCTCCTCGGCTTCGCGCAGCGCTGTCGTGATCAGGTCGGGGTCATCGTCGTCGCGCCGCCCGCCGGGAAAGGCGATCTCGCCGGCGTGGCTGCGCAGGTCGCTCTGGCGGCGGGTGAAGACGGCGTGCAGCGATCCCTCGTGTTCGTAGAGCGCCACGAGCACCGCGGCCGTCGTGCGCCCGTGGACCTCCACGGCGCTCGCGTCGGCGGGGTCCAGCAGGACCGCGCGCAGCGCGTCAGGCAGCGAGCTGGATGCGCTCGACACGCTCGTCGAACATGACCTCGCCGTCGAGCGTGCGATGCACGGGGCACTTCGTCGCGATCACCTTCAGGCGCTGGACCTGCTCGTCGGAGAGATCGGACGGCACCCGCAGCGTCAGCGTGAACTTCGTCGGACAGCCGCGCTCGCCGGGCGTGTACTCGCACTCCACCTCGACGGCGCCGAGATCCCAGCCCTTGCGATCGGCGTACATCTCCATCGTCACGGCCGTGCACGAGGCGAGGCTCGCGGCCAGCAGCTCCTGCGGCGAGGGGGCGGCGTCGGTGCCGCCCTGGTCGACCGGCTCGTCGCAGTTCAACCGGTGCTGGCGCACCTTGACGACGTGGCGAAACCCGGTGATGCGATGGGCCGACGCGTTCACGGACAGCATGCTACTCCGGGTCGCTCAGCGGGTTGAAGAGCAGACCGGTTGGTACTTTCGGGAAGAAGTAGGTGGACTTCGGGGGCATGTTGACGCCCGCGGCGGCGATCTCCTGGATCTGCGCGACCGGGATCCCGCGCAGATAGAAGCCGGCGTCGAAGGTGCCGGAGTCGACGAGCTCGCGCGCCTCCTCGAAGGAACGCGCGTAGCCCAGGCCGTTGAGGTGGGAGATGTCGTCCTCGCTGAGGCCCAGCGGCCCGGTCAGCACGAGCGCCTCGAGCACCGCGGTGTCGAGGCGGCGGTAGGGCTCGGGCATGTCCGCCAGCGCCTCGTCGGCGATCGACTGGTCCTTCAGCGTCAGGCGAAACGCGCGTTTGAAGTGGCTGTCCATGTAGCCCATCTGGATCGTGCCGTCGCCCTCACCGGGCGGGACGAGGTCGTCTGGCTCGATCGGCTCGATCTCGAAGGTCTCCTTGAGCGTCGCCGTCAACGCTGCGATCTTCTCGTCGTTGCCCTTGAGGTTCGTGACGAGGCGATGGGTCGGAAAGACCGTGAGGCCCTCGTCCTGCAGCGCGACGAGGCACATGAGCACGTAGCGGTGCGGGCCGTCGCCGCCGATCTCGTCGGCGTAGACGCGGGCGGTCTCGTAGCGATGATGGCCGTCGGCGATGAGCAGCTCGACGTCGGCGAGCGCGTCCTGCGCGGCGGTGATCGCGTCGGGGTCGGTGACCCGCCAGATGCGGTTGTGCGTGCCGCCGGCCTCGGTGACCTCGCCGAACGGCTCGCCCGCCGTCGCCGGCTCCAGGGCGCGCCAGGCGGCCAGCTCGGGATCGGAGTACAGCGAGAAGATCGGCGACAGATTGGCCTGCGTGGCGCGGGTGAGGCGCAGCCGGTCCTCCTTGGGGCCGGGGTGCGTGCGCTCGTGGGGGCGGATCGTGCCGGGGCCGTAGTCCTCGACGCGCACGCGCGCGAAGAAGCCGTTGCGCGTCAGGGTGCGCCCGTCAGGTCCCGTGTAGTCCTGCACGATCACCCAGAGCGCGGGCTCGTCGTCCTCGATCACGGCGCCCTCGGCGCGCCAGGCCTCGAGCAGAGCGGCGGCGTGGGCGTAGCGATCGCCGCCGCCGGGATCCTCGGGCAGGTCGATCGCGACGACGTTGTGCGGCGAGCGCCCCTGCAGCTCGGCTCGCTGGGCGGGATCGATGACGTCGTACGGCGGCGCCGCGAGGTTCTGCAGCGGACCCGCGACGGCGGGGTCGTAATGCAGTGCGCGCAGCGGCTCGACGTGGGCCATCGCGGCTGGAGACTACGCGGTCTCCTCTGAGCGGTATCGCTTGACGCGGTAGCCGAAGTCGGTCGTGTACGTCGCCGCGGGACCGCCGACCTTCGCGGGCGCGCCTGTGGCGACGCCGACGCCGATGTCGCGAAAGCGTGCGTTGAGGATGTTCTCGCGGTGGCCCGAGGACCGCATCCAGGCCCGCACCGTCGCCAGCGGCGTCGAGAGCGACCGCGACCCCCAGGCGAGGTTCTCGCCCAGCGACCAGTCGCGGACGGACGTGTTGAGGTAGCGCGTGCCCTTGCGCACGCGGGACTTCAGGGTGCTGCCGTCTGGGCAGACGTGGGAGAAGAAGCGCCCGCGCACCATCTTCGCGCTGTACTTCTGCGCGGCCTTGCTCAGGTGCTCGTTGCCCCGCAGCGGCGGCAGGCCCTGCCTGGCTCGCTCGACGTTGAGCAGGCACACCGTCGCGGCGCGGATGCGGTCGAGGTTGTCGCTGCTGGGGGTGAGCTTCGTGTCGGCGCACGGGTCGTCGGCCGCGGCGGCCGCGGGCCCGGCGGCGACGGAGCCGAGTACCAGTGCGATGCACGCCAGCGTGGCGCAGATGAGAAAGCGGGTGATGCCGGCCACGACGCGGTCATCGGCCCGCAGGCCGCGAGATGTGCGTCCGCCCCGCGCAAACTGGACGCACGGTCGATGGCCGCGTCCAGACGCTCTGGACGCTCCGTTGGGCCGGCTTGCGGGGCGCGGTCGTGCGCGCGCCGGCCGCAGGCCCTACCGTTCAACGCGCAACGGGATGTAGCTCAGCCTGGTAGAGCACCGCGTTTGGGACGCGGGGGTCGTCGGTTCGAATCCGGCCATCCCGATCGCCGGCAGTGTCCGGTGCAGGCCCCGGTAGCTCAGCTGGATAGAGCAGCGGACTTCTAATCCGCAGGTCCCTGGTTCGAATCCAGGTCGGGGTACTCCTACTGGTAGGGCCGGCCCCGGTGGCTGGCGGGGCGCACGCGTCGGCCCGGGGGAGCCCGCACGCGCCGCTGCCGAGCGCCCCGA
>Ga0136633_1001658_pt1 | contig 16223 bp, 15 predicted proteins | sample AntDrymeUQ832206_2_FD_105494 | JGI IMG/M metagenome (GOLD analysis project Ga0136633, IMG submission 105494) | Polar desert sand microbial communities from Dry Valleys, Antarctica - metaG UQ83 (22.06) | ecosystem: Environmental > Terrestrial > Soil > Desert | place: Antarctica: Dry Valley...
GGGCAATACGGACCGGTGTTCGGGTCGTTGGCGCCTTCACCGCCGTCATGGTGGCCGCAATCACCACCGAGGGAGAGAGCGACGCCCCCGCTCGAAACGGGCACTTCGTGCCGGCTCACCTAGTGCGGGCTACTTGGCCAGGACGTTGATGGCCTGGGCCCAGAGGACGAACTTGTTGGTCGCCAGCTCGCGGATCGTGTCGACCCCGAATGCCTCCTTGAGGTGCTGGGCGTCGCTGTCCGACACACCCTGGAGGGCGGAGACCGGCGATCCGGCCAGTTCGGCAAAGTCCTTGTCCTCGTAGGCCTTGTCGAGGATCTTGGCGATGTCTGCCATGGGGATTCCTTCCTTAGGGGGGGCCGCCGACGTCAGGCGGTGCGCTCGAAGGCCACCCTACGCCGCCCCGCTCGGTCATCATGTAGCCGGCTGATCGACGGGGAGGTTGGGAATGTCGCAACGGGCGGATCGCCGTACGGGAGGCGTGGCCCTGACGGCGAAGCAGGTAATCGACAAGGTGCACGCCATCGCCGCACTGGAACACGCCCACTGCGTTCACTACCTGCGGCTGCACGCCGCCCTCGACGGTCATGCGGCCGAGAACGACGAGGTCCCGGGTCCCGTGCGGGAGGCGGCCAGTGCCGCGTATCTCGTCGCCCAGAGCGACATGATCCACCTGCGGGACGTCAAACCGCGTGCTGGTGCGGGCCGGCCGGCCGCCGGTGCTGCACCGAGCGGTGAAAATTACGCCGGCCACCGGCGCGCCGATCGACCTCACGCCCATGACGGTCGCGCAGTTCACGAAGTTCCCGAAGCGGGAGAAGGCGCTGGCCGCCGCCCTCGACCGCGCCTACACAGGCCTGCGGGCCGCGCTCGAGACACCCCCGAAGCAGCCCCTTCCCGGCGATGTGCTCGAGGAGCTGAAGGGGGTGCTCGACATGGGCTCCGGACCGGGCATGGACCACGGCAGCCAATTGCCGGCGGTCGTCGAGCCGCTCGCCGGGCTCGCTCCCAAGGACTACCTGCGGGTGACCGGCGTGAAGCCGGTCGATGAGCTCGACCGGCGCCTTCTCGCCCTGAGCGACGAGTTCTACGGTTCGCTCCTTGGCATCCTCCGCGAGTACTTCACCGACGTCGACGGCCAGGCGTTCTGGCTGCGCCAGGAAGCGCTCGCCAGGATGGACGACCTGCACAAGGTCAACGGAATCCTTGGGGTACGTGGGCTCCTCCCGCCCTTCACCGCCCAGTAGGCAGCCGGCGCCGGGGCGGTCTCAGGCGTTGACGACGAAAGTGAAGGCGGCGTCCTTCCCGTCGACTCCGTCCTTCATCGTCACCTCGCACTCCTTGCGGTAGATGCCGTCGGACGCGTTCCGGGTCTCGCCCGGGAAGTACAGCTGGGTCGTGAGCACCCGCCCGCCGGACGGCTGCACCTTCACGTGGATGTGGCGGGTGCGGCCCGGGTACAGGCCGGGCACGACGGCCTCGAGCCGGTAGCGGCCCTGGGCGTCGGTGAACTGGTGGCCGCGGAAGTTGAAGGTGGAGTTGTCGTACACGCCGGCGGCGTCGGTTTGCCAGAAGTCGACCAGCGCCCTGGCCACCGGCTTGCATTCGGTGGTGACCACCGTGCCCGTCAGCAGGAGCTTCGTGCCGCTCGCCGTGCCGCGGATGTTGGTGCGCTCGGGTGAGCTGGGCTTGAAGAATGGCCCTTCGGTCTGGGCCGGCGTCACGTCGTCGTCATCGACGCATTCGGGAGTCGGCGCCAGCGTCGCCGGGGTCGCAGCGGGCACTGCGGTGGTCGCCGGAGCCCCTGCCGCTGCCGTCGTGGTCGGCGCGGCCAGGGCGCCCGTGGTGGTCGTCGCAGCCTGGGCGGCAGGGTTGCTGACCCCGCTGCCGTTGCGCCCACACGCAGCCAGGACCGCAGCCCCAGCTGCGCCCAGGCCGGCGAGGACAACCCGGCGGCGGGAAGGGTCGTGGTCGGGAGTGTCGTCGGTCATGGGCATATCGTCGTCCCTGTCGCTGGGAGGAACCTGGGAACTCGCTGGAGAGGCAGCATGAGAACTCTCGCGCTCAGGTGGCGCCAGTGTCGCCGAGCAGGTAGCGGGGACCTGCGCCGAGGCCCGCAGCGCGGTCACCGGGGTTGCGCAGTCGGCACCGCTCCAAGGAGAGGCAGCCGCAGCCGATGCACGAGTCCAGCTCGTTGCGCAGGCCCTCCAGGAGGCGGATGCGGTCATCGAGCATCGGCCTCCACGCAGCGGAGAGCCGCTGCCAGTCGGCGGCGGTGAGCGCGTCGTCGTGGGGGAGCGTGGCCAGCGCCCGGCCGATCTCTTCGAGAGTCAGGCCCACTCGCTGCGCAACCTGGATGAATGCCACCCGCCGTAGGACCGAGCGGTGGTACCGGCGTTGGCCTCCATCGGACCGGCGGGAGCCGATCAGCCCGCGTTCCTCGTAGAAGCGCAGGGCGGACACATTGACGCCGGCGCGCTCGGCAACGAGACCGATGGAGAGCTCGTCGTGCATGCGCGTCCTTACCTCAAGCAACCTTTAGATCCTACCCGCCGTCGAGGTGTAGCGGGGGCCGGAACCGGGTAGGCCACGGAGCTGACGAGGCGCGCGCGTCGCTGTTGAACGCGGGCGGGATCGGACCGGCGACACTTTCCCTCCCGGTCGGGCGCGCCACACCGATGTGACCAGGAGGCCACGCCAATGGGTACGACGATCACTCGCGTGCACGCTCGCCATCCGGTCCCGCACTGAACGTGCCCGATCCCTTCACCAGCACTCCGACCCGCTCCACGCCCGGCTCGCTGCTCGACGGCCTGCCTGGTGGCCGCGGGTTCGTGTTCCACGACGCCCACAATCAACCCGTGCATCAAGCGGCGCCGGGGATCCTCGGCCTGCTCGAGGCCCGATTGGTCATCGGCCGGTGGAAGCCCCGCAGCCTGGCCTGGCTCGACGGCACCGAGCACTTCTTCGACCATCTACGAGCCGAGTTCGACGGCTTCAGCGCGTTCGATCCGATCCGTCGGGAGCTCGGAGCCATAGGAGGCGTGGAGGCCCCATGGCCCGCACGGAACGCCTTCCTCTTCCAGTACCTGAGCGCCCTGAGCCGTGAGCTCGAAAGGGCCGGCCTTGCGCCGGCGCCTCGGGGCGGCGCGCCCGTCGCCGCCGCCGGGGAGACGTCCCTGAACGGAACGTGGACCGTCCGCTACCGATCGGGCGAGGACTGGGTGCGGCGTGAGATTCGGGTGCCGGGGAACTGGGAGCTCACCCCGGGTATCGACGACTACGCCGGCACCATGCGGTTCACCCGAACATTCCCGACACCTGTGGACGCGGCTCGAGGCGAGGTCGCCCTCCGGTTCGGGGGCGTCGACTACTTCGCCGACGTCTGGGTCAATGGCTTCCACCTCGGCGGCCACGAGGGGTACTTCGAGCCCTTCGATTTCGACGTGTCGCCCCACCTGCGCACCGACCGCGCCCCCAATGTGTTGCGAGTCGCCGTGACTGCGCCGAACGAGCCCTCCGGCTCCGGCACCCACGTCACCTCCGGCTGGCACGATTTCTCACCGACCTCCGCCTTCCCGAACCGCAAGACCCTCATCAAGGGCACGCTCGGCCACCACGACGCCAAGCGGGGCGGCGCATGGAGCTCGGTCACCAGCCAGGACGGCAACACCGGCGGGATCTGGGACGACGTCACCCTCTCGGTGCGCGGCCCCGTCCACCTCGCCCCCGCCGGCATCCGGGTCACCACGCTTTCCATCACTCCTGATGGAACAACAGCGGGCAGTCGTGTGGCCACTCGCACCGACCTGAGGGTTCGGAACACCACGGCGACCACTGTCCCGGCTCGGGTCAGGCTGCGGGTCGAGCCGGTGAACTTCGAGGGTGATGCCCATGAGCTGGACAAGCTCGTCGACCTGGCGCCGGGCGAGAACGCCGTCGCCATCGCCGGCACCCTGTCGCCGGTGCGGCTCTGGAACCCGGTCGACCACGGCTTCCCCCACCTGTACAGGGTCACGGCGAGTGTCGCAGTCGACGGCGAAGTGGCGGACACCGCATCTGTCGAGACCGGCTTCCGCACCCTTGCGGTCAGCCCGATCGGGGAGTCGACCGGTACCGACGGCGCATTCGTCGTCAACGGTCGCCCCGTGTTCGTGCGGGGCACCAACCTGCTCCCCACCTACTGGTTGAGCGAGTACTCCCCGGAACGGGTCGACCGCGACTTCGCGATGCTGCGGGCCGGCGGCTTCAACGGAGTCCTGATCCACAACCTCGTTGCCCCCCGGCGCTTCTACGACCAGGCCAACCGGGAGGGGTTCCTGGTCGTCCAGATGTTCCCCCTCCAGTGGACCTACGACGAGTCCCACGAGGTGGTCCAGAGCATGACCGCTCAGATTCGGGCCATGGCCGCTCAGTTCGTGAACGACCCCTCGGTGGTGTCCTACGAGACCCACAACGAGCCGGACATGCGCACCCACGAGGACGTCGACAACCGCTTCGTCGACTTCGACCTCCACGCCGTGCTCTCGGACGCCGATCCCACCCGCTGGGCCACCACGTTCTCCAGTGGCAACCACGCGTATCCCGGCCAGTTCTACCCGCTGCGCGACGACAACGGCTTCGCCACGCTGCCCGCCCGCTTCCTCGAAGAGGAGTTCGCCGGCCGGCGCATCTCTCGCCACCGCAACATGCCGACTGAGTTCGGCATCCAGGCCATGCCGAATCTCGAGCTGTTCCGTGAGCTGGTGGCCGAGGACCGAGCCCGTTCGGTGTTGGAGCGGATCCGCACCGACCCGAAGTGGGTCGCGACGGGCGCGAGCGGCTGGGCGGACGCCACCAAGACGATCGACGAGGCCAAGCACGTGCTCGGGCGCGGGAGCTGGGCCCGGGCGCTCAAGGCGTTCGACTGGACCTTGCTGTGGGACGTCGGCGACCTGGGCGAGCGCATTCGCCAAGCCGAGCTGGCCCCCGTTCCCGCGGCCGCCGCCGAGTCGGAGCTGGTCTCCCTCAAGCTGGCCGTGCTGCTGCTCGACGTCCTCCACTACGGCGGGTTCAAGGGCGAGAACTTCTGGTTCGGCCTGTGGAAGCCGGCCCGCACTCTCGAAGGGTTCGTCGCCTCGGGCCAGAACCGCCAGTACCGGCTGCACAAGGACGCCATCGAGCACTACCTGAACGCCGGCGCCACGGGTCCGATCGTCGGCTACTTCAGCTTCATGTTCCGGGACGCAGACTGGGAGGCGCCCACGTGGGGCGTCGTCGACGCGGCATGGACGCCGAAGAAGGCGTTCCGCGCCTACGTCGAGAGCAATGCTGCGGTGCGGGTGACCCTGCCCGCCACCCTCCGTTCCCCCGTAAAGCTGCCGGGCGACCCGTGGACGGGCGGCGAGATGATCGTGGCCAACGACACCGCGGAGCCGGTGCCTGGCGCCACCGTGTCGGTGTGGCTGGAGGACGCCGGCGGCGCGCCCCTGGACCTCGTAGATCACCGACAGACCGTCGACATCCCTGGCGGCTCCGGCGTGACCTGCACGATCGCCGAGACCCGTGAGGTCGTCCCCGACGACCTCCCTGCGGGGACGTACTTCCTCCGGGCGCAGGTGTCGTCACCCGACGGCGATGTCCTGTCGACCAACGGCTATGAGCTCGTCGTCCTCGACACCACGTTCCCGTGGCTTGCCAGCCTGTCCAAGCCCGGGTTGACCGCGCTCCTCGACGGCGCGGCCGGCGCCGAGGGGTTCCACTACTGGCACGGCGGCGCAGTGGCCCACCGGGCCCAGCCTGGTCTGCGTGGCCTGCTGGCGGGCTGGGGCCAAGTCGAGACCAGGGGGATCGACCTGTACGAGACCGTCCAGGGCGAGCACCTCTTCCGGCATCTTCTCCGGGAGCTCGACGGGTCCGCCGGCGCCGAGCCCCTGTGCGACGACATCTGGACCATCCGGTCGGAAACCGTCTCGCCTGAGGTCAAGTCCCGGACGCTGCTGCGCTACGTCGACCTCGTCGTCCGGCGGGCCGAGGCCCTGCTCGCCACCAGAGGCCGACGGCCGTCGAGCCGCATGCGCTCGGCCGCCGCCGGCGCCGACACTCCGCCGGCCTCCCTCTTTCCCGCAGTCGGCCGAAACGTGAACCGACGCCCATGAAGACCCCGTCCCAGGAGGACGCAATGACAACGATGCCCGTACAGACCGATGTGGAGTTCGACGCCCGGGTCGTGGAGGGCGTCATCCGGAAGGCCCGGGACTGGGTCGAGGAGGAGCGGGCCGCCGGCACGCTCGTCGGCGAGGAGACCCTGTGGCGCGAGGCCTACGGCGCCTACCTGGCGGTGGGCGACGAGGTGAGTGGGGCGCACCGTCCCACGGCATGGGCCTGCATCGCGTCCGCGCTGGTGTTCGACACGGGGAAGGTCCCGCTCAACCAGAAGACCGCCGCCCACCAGGCCTGTGTGGTGCTGCGGTGGCACCCCGACGCCGACGCCGCCGAACGGGCCCGGATCCTCCACGATGTGGCGCTGCGCAACGATGTCGACCCCGGCCGCATCCGGGGCCTGCTCGCTCCCGGCGTCGGTTACCCGTGGCTCTTCCCCCGGGCGGTGTGGAACCGCTCCGTCGTGGCCCAGGGTCTCGAGGCCATGCTGGCGCCGTTCGACTGGCGGCCGAGCGAGACACCCGACGCCGCGTGGCTCGAGCACGGCGCCCTCCGCTCGGCGTCGCCGGACTTCCTCGCCGGCCTCGCGGCTCGGGCCGTCGAGAGCTCCGACCTCAGCCGGGACCTCGAGGCTGTCCGGTCGTTCGTCACCGGGCTCGACGACGAGGGCAAGGACGCCGGCGTTGTCGAGGCGCACGCGTTCATCGCCGCCCTCGCGGGCCACGGTTTGACGCCTGAGGAGACGTCCGACCGGCGTCGTGAGCTGCTCGCTCTCCAGGAGGCTGTCGTCCTCGCCCGGTCGTTCCAGCTCTACCAGCGGGCCGAAGGCCTGGTCGTGCTGGTGGGCGACATCGCCGTAGCCGATCCCTCCGTCGCCGTCGACTTCCTCGAGATGGCGGCAGCCATCTACAAGCGGGTAGCCGTGGCCCAGCAGTACCCGGAGCGCCTCCTCGAGCGCCAACAGCAGATCTGGCGCATGGTCGAGGACCGGCGGGTCGAGCACGGCGTGGCCGACGAGCGGTCGGACCAGGTCCTGCTGGTCGGCACGTTCCACTCGCCGACCGACCTGCAGCGCCTGTTGCTGAGCGTCACCCACGAGCTCATGGGCTTCGGGTACGCCCGACCGGTCCACGTGGTCGTGAGCGACGACAGCACGGGCGAGGCCCGGGACCGCAACGAGGAGATCTACGCCGAGGCGGCTCGCTCGGGCCTGCGCATCTCCGAGTGGGGCCTGGACCGCCGGAACGCGTTCCTCGCCCGCCTCAACGACGAGGTGTTCGCCGACCAGCCCTTCGACGTCAACGATCTGGCCGGGGTCACCAAGCCGGGGGAGAAGGGCATCCCGTACGGGCGGCTGCGGAACTTCCTGCGCCTGGCAGGGTTGGTGGAGCTGAAGGAGCACGGACTCGAGGACCCGGTCTTCACCTGGCTCGACCAGGACAACGAGCTCGGCGCCCTCGTCCTCACCAGGGCGGGCACGCTGTCCAAGCGCCACGTCTTCAACTACTTCGACCAGAAGAGCGGCATCTTCGACGACCCCCGCGTGCTCGTCGGTGGCGGGGGCTACACGAACGACGCCCTCGAGGGAGTGGAGAAGTTCTGGGTGGCGTGGGGCATCATGCATACCACCCTGGGCCTGGCTCGGGAGCATGCGCCGCATGCTCCTGCGCAGTTGTCCTCGAAGGCCGACATCACCCGCTTCCGCCCCTGGGACCAGCCCGACACGCTGGAGCGCCTTCCCCGTGAGGGCGAGGACGTCGAGACCATGGCCGACCAGTTCCTGCTCCTGGTTAGCACCCTCGTCGGGACGTTCCGCGGCAAGTACGACAACCAGGTGCAGATCTACCACCCGTGGACCTACGGCGACGTGGCCGCCGGCGAGGAGCGGCTGGTCGAGGAGATGCGGGCCTTCGCCGGAATGCCCGGCGGCAACACCAGCTTCGGCACCCAGGTCCTGGCCAGCCCCATCCCGTTCCTCACCGTCTGCGGCCGGGGCGAGGACATCTTCCACCTGTGGCAGCTCGAGGCCGCACACGGGCCCGGCTCCAGCTTCCTGACCCACACGCCGGTGCTGCACACCCGGAACGTTAAGGCCGGTCGAGGCAACCTCATGGCGGAGATCCTGAACTCCTTCAACGGCCGCATCTTCCGTGAGCCCCCGTACCTGTGGGCCGCCCTGTCGTCGCTGTTCACGGGCGCGCCCATGGCCGACGTGGAGATCGAGACGGCAGAGCGGATCGAAGGCCTGCGGGCCGAGGCCAAGGCCAGCATGAGCGCGGTGAGCAGCCTGGCCGAGGCACTGGCGCCCTACGTCGACACCGAGGGCGAGTTCTGGTGGCTGGCGCAGGCCCAAAGCGACCCGCGCTGCGCCGAGGTCCTGGGGACTCTGCGCGACGTTGTCGATGAGTTCAAGAACGTCGAGAAGTTCCACCGCATGGCCGACGAGCAGCTGCTATCCCTCGACGAGGTGAAGGAGCTGACGGCCGAGTTCATGGCCGCCTACCCGCACTGGGAGACGGTGGTGGAGCGGGTCGGCGGCCTGCGGTTCGGGCTGGGCGCTGACGAGACGTCGAGCTTGGCGCAGACCCGGCCGCTCGAGGGTTACGGCTCGCCGATGCGGGTGGAGGCCGGCACGACGGGAGCGGCGTCACGACGCGTCCGAGCTGCGGTGCCCTCCGCCCTGGGCGAGCCGGTCGACGACCTCCCGTGGCAGGAGGCGCTCACGTCGTCGCTCCTGCTGTTCCGTCGCTACGAGCAGGGCCTGGGCGAGGCCGGCGCCCCGCTCGAGTGGGACGACCGGGTCCGCCGCCTGCACGACATCCACGACCATTACGCCCGGGCGCTCGACTCCGTGCCCCCGTTCCTCTGGACGCGCCTGTACCGCGATGCCCTGTTCGTGCCCCACTCCGCCCCGTACCGGGCAGTGACCGCGCTGCTCGATGGGGGCGCAGATGCCGGTGTCGACGTGGACCGGCTGGCCGGCGAGCACGGCGTGGACGCTGACGTCCTGCGCGCCGCGATCGACGGGGTGGTCGCCCCGGTGTGAGCGGTTGCGCCCCGATGCGATCGGGGCGCAATGTGGTCTCATGTACCACGACGGCCAACGCGAACTGCAGGATCGATTCGACAGTCGTCGCATAGCCGACCGACTGGAACAGGTGACGGTGCACGGCGAGCTCTCCGACGGTGACGTGGCTTTCATCGAAGGGAGCTCTATGTTCTTCCTGGGCACGGCGGACGTCGACGACTGGCCGGACGTGTCGTACAAGGGCGGCCGACCCGGTTTCGTCCGGTGCCTCGACCGCCGGACGATCGCCTTCCCCTCCTACGACGGCAACGGCATGTTCCGCTCGCTCGGCAACATCGTGGTGAACGAACGCATCGCCCTGTTATTCGTGAACTTCGAGCAGCCGGACCGTCTGCGGGTGCACGGGACGGCGTCTGTCGCCGACCCCGACCCGCTGCTGCCGACGTGGGAGGGCGCCGAGGCCGTGGTGCGGATCTCCGTCGTGCGCGCGTTCCCCAACTGCCCGAGGTACATCCACCGAATGGCGCCCGACCAGCTGTCTGTGTTCGCCCCCGCTCCCGGACATCAGCCACCGGAGCCGGAGTGGAAGGCCGTGGAGGCCTTCCGGGATTACCTGCCGGCCGCCCGCCCTGCGGAGGACTAGCTCTGGACCGTCCGATTTGGATCCGGGGCCAGGGGGCCGCCGACGGGTAGCGGCCGAGCGGACCGCCTTTTCGGGCGGGGCGGCGGTACGCTCGATGCCGCAGTCATCTTGCGCACAGACGAAGGACCCGCATTCCCGAAGACGGAGGGGGAAGCCAAGTCTCGGCGACTGCGGCAGCGTGCTGCGAGTAGTGGTGTCGCTGGCCCTGGCCGGGGCGATCTTCGCCTACGTGCTCGGGTCGGCGGCCGACTTCTCCGAGGTCCGGCGGGCCATCTCGTCGATGACGGGCATCGAGCTGTCCACGCTCGGTCTCGCTGCGCTGTGGAACCTGGCCACCTATTGAATGGTGATCGTTGCGGCTACGCCCGGCCTCGTCGGGGCTGTGGAACAACTTCGCCAAACTGGGGTTGCCCGCAGTTTCCGTCGTGATTCCGGCCGAAATCGACGATTTCACGACGGGAAATGCACAATCAGGGCTGGTGGGTCACGAAGCGAGGGTGAAGATGCGACCGACCTCGGGAAGGTCCCGGTAGCGGCGCTCGTCGAACGGGGGAGCGGCGAGCGACGGCCCCCGGACCGGCGCCGGCGGCACCCGGTTGGCGGCGGCGATGTCGGCCATGGCGGTGGGGGCCAGGCCCAGCTGCCTGGCTGCGAACTGTCGGGCCTCGGCCGCGCAGATGACGCTCTCGCCCTGGTTGTGGATGTTGGCGCCGTACCGGTACGGTGCCGCCTCCTCGGTGGTGATCGCCGACGACCGGGCACACGCTCCGTTCATGAACACCGAGTCGAGCTGGGTGGCGCGTGCCATGGAGTCGAACGGCGGGGCGAGGACGAAGGGCTTGTCGGCCACCCGGATGAGCGTCACGGCATGGTCGACGTTCACCGGTCGAGTCGATGCGAACGACCGGCCCTCCTCCGGCCGTCCGGCCCAGCGGGGGAGGAGCGCTCCATCGGGCACGATGACCACGTAGCGCTGCGGGTAGTTGCGGGGCCGGACGTTGTAGGTGAGGGTGCTGGGCTCCTCGCCCTGGACCTCCAGCGCCACCTCACGGCGGAACTGCTCGAAGTGCCGGAGGGTGGCGGAGGCCGCCTTTTCGTCGACGGCCAGCCCGTCGACGAACGACAGCACGTGCGTCAGGTGCTCGCCGGAGTCGAGCAGGTACGCCCGCTTGAGCCCGTCGACCGGCAGCTCGGGGTACTGGGAGTTCGTCAGGACGGCGGCGGGGTCCTCGGCCTTGGCGACGGGGTCGGGGCCGTCGGTGCCTGACGAGCCGCTGCACGCCCCGGCCAGCAGGGCCACCGCCAGAAGCACCGCCACATTCGAGAGCACAGTGCCGCCCGGCCGCCGCATCAGTTCCCCGCGGCGGAGAAATGCTGATAGTCGGGGTTGGCCCAGACACCGCCCCAGGACCAGCCAATGGCGGCGAAGGCGGCCACCAGCTCGCCCCCCCGTATGGCCATGCCGGGTCGGACATTCGACCGGTCCACGTACGGGGCGCCGGCAGGTGGCAGGACCGTGCCTTCGAGGATGTAGGGGTTCTCGACCGGGTTGACGTCGATGGCCCGGCCAAAGGCGTGCTGCGACCACTGCGGCGGCCCGGAGGCGACGGCGTTGCGGCAGTTGAAACCGGAGGTGTTGTCGGCGGCGATCGACGCGTCGTCACTGCCGCCGTAGACGTCGATCGGCTCCATGCGCCGGATGGGGAAGCGCCGGTCGTACAGGCGCTTGAAGACGCCGATGATGGCCTCCGCCTGGTCGGCATGGACCACCAACGCGCCCGTGTGGGCCTGGCTGTCGAAACCCCAGTACGTCAGCGCGAGCTTGCGCAGGTCGGCCGGGGCGACCGGGCAGCCAGTGCGCCACGACGACGGGAGGTCGGCGGCCGTTACCCGCAGCGCGGTGCCGGAGAAGGGTGGGACGTTCGAGGCCACGGTGGACGTTACCGTCGTCGCCGGCGCAGGTTTCGTGGTCGTGCTCGTGGAGATGCTCGTCGCCGGGGCGGTGGTTGCCATGGTCGTGGGCCCGGCGGCCGGAGCTGTGGGGGAGCTCCCACAGGCGGCGAGCACGGCCAGCAGGGGGATCGCACACCGCGCCATCAAACGGTTCCTCACCGGTTCCTAAGGTAGTGACCCGTGGAACGTACGTGGGCCCGTGCGGCTGCCGTCCTCATCATGCTGTGCATCCTCGCCGCCTGCGGCGCCGGCGGGACTCCGACCGCAGATGCGCCCGCATCATCGGCCCCGCCACCCTCGACCACCAGCACCGTCCGGCTCTCGACACCGCCCACCACGACTCTTCCGGATCCCGTGCTGGCCTCCGCCGGCGACGCTGGCCAGGTCGTGGTGGTCACCGCCGAACGGTACGGATCCACGAGTGCCACACTCACCGCCTACGAACGCACGGGCGACGGCTGGCGCCGGGCCTTCGGGCCGTGGGCGGCCCGGGTGGGGACCCGCGGCGTGGCGCCGCCCGGCGAGAAGGAGGAGGGCGACGGCCGGACGCCGTCGGGTGTGTATGGCTTCGACTTCTTCTTCGGTGTCGCCGCCGATCCAGGTGTGCGGTTCCCCTATCGCCGGGTGACGAGCCGGTCGATCGCCTGGGACGACGACCCGGCCAGCCTTTCGTACAACACGTGGGTCGACCTCGACCGGCAGACTGCCGGCAAGGAGCCGGAGCTGATGTACGTGAGCCCGGCCTACGACCACGGCGCGGTGATCGCCTACAACACCGCCCGCACACCGGGGCTGGGAAGCGCGATCTTCCTGCACGTGTCGACCGGTGCGGCCACTGCGGGCTGCGTCTCCCTGCCCGCCGGCCAGCTCGTGGAGATACTCCGCTGGCTCGATCCCGTGCGCAGCCCCCGTATCGCCATCGGCGTGGCCGTGGGTGTGGGTGTGGGTGTGGGTGGATGACGTGACGTCAGAACCCCAACAGGCGTCGGCATGACCAAGGAAGAGCGGGCCCGGACCGGCGGCTGCTGCACCAGATCGCGGGGACGACGACGGTGATCGCGGTCGAACACGACATGGAGTGCCTCTGCCGTTCCGCCGACGGTGGCCGGGAACCTGGCTGTGGTCGTGGCTGCCGGCGCCGCTGGCGACTGCTTGCGGTCTGAATCTTCATTGCGTCGCCCGGTAGGCCTCGAACGCGGGATAGAAGCTCTCCGGTGTCTGGCCGAACGCCTCGGCGAACGCCGGTCGCCAGTCGCGCAGCTTGGCGACGGACCGCCAGAACCCATTGGTCACGGCGTCGTGCCCGCTCGCCGTCGCCAGGCGCTCGCAGGCCAACCACCCGACGGTGTACGCCTCGCCGGCACCGCCCTTGAATCGGGCCTGCCCGGCGGTCTCGAAGGCCTCCAGTGGCTCGGCCACATCCTTGGCCCGGGCCACGACGCGGTCGCGCTGCTTGGCCTGGTCGACCCACCCGCGTGCTGCGCCGGCGCGCACCGCGAGGTACTCGGCGCAACCCTCGACCATCCACCTGGGAATGAAGGACCGTTCCTGGGGCTCCGTGCTCTGGAACCGGATCTCGGCCTGCCAGGTCTGCAGGGTGTGGACGTACTCGTGGAAGATCGTGAGTCGCCGTGCGGCTTCGGGACCGCGCTCGAAGTTGGTGAGGTAGATCCACATGTGGCCGCCAGTGGTGGCGAACGCCGTCTGGCCATCGGCCAGTTGCCTACGGGCCTCGGAGACGCTGATGCCGAAGTCGTTCGTGTACGCGGTGACGAAGTGGTCCTCGTCGCTGTAGACGTGCACGGTGAGCGGTCCGCTATCCCCGAGGTCGGCATGGGCCCATTGCAGCGTCTCGACGAGGAACTGTTGGGTCTTCTCCGATACGACCGTATCGAGGCGGAAGCGGACCGGCCGGTCGCCCGGTTTCAGGCGGGCGACGTCCTCGGCCTCGTCCACGGGCGGCCCACCACCGCCGCCACAGCCGACCAGCAGCGCCAGCGCGACAGCGACCACGGCCAGGCGCCTTCCGTTTCCTCGCATGTCTCGTCCATTCTCGCCGTCTCGGGCGGGCGGCGTATCGAAACCATTCCGTCGTCGGTCGGAAACCTCCCGGAAACCTTCCGACCGTAGGGTGACCACGAGCAATCGAAAGCTTGGCTCGACGGACCCGCAGCGCTTCCCCCAGGGCGCTGCGACTCCCGAGGCACAGCGGCGAATGAGCCCGGGAGATCGATCTCGATCGTCCGGGCTCTTCCCGTTCACGACAGAGTGGACGGTGTTCACTCTGCGCTGGTCATCGGCCCGTCCAGGGAGGTGATCTCCGGCAACGGCGGCGGCACCGTCCGGCCGAGGGTCGAAGGCCACCACGGTGACCCCTGGGTCGTGCACCTGGCCCGCATGGCGGACCTGCGCCGGCTGTCGACGGGGGTTTGCCGCCGCCGAAGCAGGGGCACGAACCGAGACATGCTGACCATCCTGCTCATCATCCTCGTGCTCTTCCTGCTGTTCGGTGGCGGCGGGTATGCCTACCGCGGCCGCCGGCGCCGCCTGTAGCGTCGCCACCCGGGCCCGCGGGTCCATAAGCTGGCCCGGTGCACAGCCGGGAGATCATCGGTGGCCTCCTTCGGCGTGCCTCGCTGACCGCCCCGGACCTGCTGGCGGCCGACATCGCCGCTGCGCTCCAGGACGCCGGTGGCCACCACCTCGTCCTGTACGTGGTCGACTACGAACAGGTCACCCTCCAGCCCGTGAGCATCGCCGTCGACCTCCTCGTCGAGGAGCCCAAGGGCGTCGCCGTCGAGGGCACGCTGGCCGGGCGGGCGTTCCAGTTGCAGCAGGTGGTCACTGCCCAGGTCGACGGGGGGTGGCGGGTCTGGGCGCCCGTCCGGGAACGAGCCGAGCGGATCGGCGTCCTGGAGTTCGGCTTCACCGAGGTCGACGACGAGCTCCTGGCTCTGTGCGACGACCTCGGCCTGATGGCCGGGCACCTCGTGCACACCGCCGGCCGGTACACCGATCTCATCGAGCTGCGCCGCCGCCGGAGGCCGATGAATCTGGCCGCCGAGATGCAGTGGGACATGCTCATGCCGCCGCTGGCCTTCTCATCCCCCGAGCTGGCCATCGCCGGCATCCTCGAGCCGGCGTATTTCGTGGCCGGCGACGCCTTCGACTACGCCCTCAACGGCGAGATATTCGACTTCGCCATCCTCGACGCCATGGGCCACGGAGTGCACTCGACGCTAGCCAGCACATTGGCCCTGGGCGCTTTCCGGCACGGACGGCGGCGGTGCCTTGAGCTGGCGGTCATCGCCGAGCAGATCGACGACGCCCTCGTGGAGCACCTGGACGGAGACGGCTTCGTCACGGGCCACATCTGCCAGCTCGACGTGGCCACCGGCGACTTCAGGTGGGTGAACGCCGGCCACCCACCGCCCCTGCTCATACGGGGTGCAAAGGTGGTGGGCGAGATGAAGTGCGAGCCCTGCATGCCGCTGGGGCTGGGAATCCGGATCACCCAGATCGGGGAGGCGCAGCTGCAGCCGGGCGACCGAGTGCTTTTCTACTCCGACGGCGTGGTCGAGGCCCGTCCGTCCGGCGGGCCCGAGTTCGGCGTCGAGCGCCTGATCGACGACGCCGAGGAGTACATGGGAAGCAATCTCGCTGTGGCGGAGGTGCTGCGCCGCCTCGTCCGCCGGCTGCGCGATCATCGCGGAGGCGAGCTCGAGGACGACGCCACGCTGGTGTTCCTGGAGTGGCGGCCGGGGCGCCACTGAGCCCTATTGGGCGACGAGGCGGGTGAGCGGGCCGTCGGGCTTGAGGTCGAGATCCTTGACCAGATGGACGACCGTGCCGGCCTCCGGGCGGGACTCGAAGTGCACGGAGTCGACCAACGCGGCCATGAGAGCCATGCCGCGGCCCTGCTCCTCGGAGGGAGCGGCCATCGACATGCCAAGGGAGTTGGAGTCGAACCCGCGACCGGTGTCGACCACTCGAATCTCACAGGTTTTGTTCTCGAGCACGAGGTGGACCTCGTACTGGTCGTCGGCGCCCGAGTGCTTCACCACGTTGGCGGCGGCCTCGGTGAGGGCCAGGGACACGTCGTCGATGACTTCGCTCTCCACTCCCAGTTCCCTGAGCGCAGCGGCGGCGATGTGGCGGACGACAGGCAGGGTCGAGGAGTCCCGCGGCAGGCAGAGCGTGACCGAAATCCTCACCGCGGGTCCTCTCATCCGGGGGAGAACCGGCTTCCTCGGGCCGGCATCCCCGACTGCGTGATGGCGGAGGTTCGGGTCAGTCGCATCATGACCACGGTTGCTCCTTCAGGATCGACGAGTACTAACCCCGATCATTCACGAGGCTGCTTGAGCTGAGGGCTGCCCATCCGCGGAAGTGCCCACCAGGCAAGGGATTCTGACGTTCTCGACGCGTCACAGTCCCAGCACCGGAGGGCACCTACCA
>Ga0136633_1001660_pt1 | contig 16205 bp, 19 predicted proteins | sample AntDrymeUQ832206_2_FD_105494 | JGI IMG/M metagenome (GOLD analysis project Ga0136633, IMG submission 105494) | Polar desert sand microbial communities from Dry Valleys, Antarctica - metaG UQ83 (22.06) | ecosystem: Environmental > Terrestrial > Soil > Desert | place: Antarctica: Dry Valley...
AAGAAACGGGGGTCAGGAGGGGGTCGGGGAGGTTCGTCGCTCGGCCACCACCACCCTGACGGATGGGCGTACGCACGAAGCCGTGAGGCCTCAGGGACGGGGACGGTTTGCCCTCGCCATCGGCGTACTGGTCGTTGTGGCCCAAGTGATGCTCCCGAGGTTTCTGGGGGTACCTCAAGCTTCCGCTTAACAATTTTCGGACAACTGTCGATACATGATTTACCGGGCCACGCAGAGTGTCCGAACCACCCGAAGGACGGACACCATGAAGACCACCCTCATCACCAAGCTCGCCACCGCCGCCGCTGCCACCGGAATCGCATTCGCCGCCCTCGCCGGACCGGCCGGCGCCGCTCCGGGCGACAGCACCACCACCTTCGCCATCACCGGTGGTTCGCTCAGTATCAGCGTGCCCACCCCCTCGGGACCGATCGCCACCGTCGCCACGGGCGCGCTCCTCGCCTCCGGCCAGTTGGGCTCCGTTGCGGTGGGCGACACCCGCGGCGCCCTGGTGAACGCGTGGACCACCTCGGTCAGCTCGACGTCCTTCGTCACGGGGACGGGAACACCGGCGGCGGCACAGACGGTGGCTACTACCAACATCGCCTACTCCTCCGGTGCATCCACCTCCACCACGGGCCTGGGGGCGTTCGTGCCGGGCACGTTGGCCACAATGGCCGCCCCCGGCACGGGTGCCGCCTGGACCGGCGCCGCCGGCAACAGCACCGCCGCCTGGAACCCGACCCTGAACTTCACCCTGCTGAGCTCCCAGGTGGCCGGTACCTACACGGGCACCGTCACCCACTCCGTCGCTTAGCTCCTGGTCCGGCATTCGAGCAGGAAGATCGCCAGGCCCGATTGGGCCTGGCGATCTTCGCGTGGGAGCCAAGATGTACCTCGTGACTCGATCGTGATTTATCGTGGGCGGTTGGCGATCGTCGCCGCGTTGAGCGCATCGATCATCCTCGCAACGCCCTCCGTGGCCGGTGCAGACGTGGCCATCACAGTCCCGGCAGTCGTGAACCTCGGCGCCGCGCCGACAGGGGCGGGCAAGCTTTCCGCTCAATTGGGCACGGTCAAGGTCACGGCAACGGGTGTGGTGGGGCTCCTAGCTTCCTTCACCGCCACCGTCTCCAGCACCAACTTCAGCACTGGCACGGGCACGACCGCCGAGACGGTACCCAAGACCTCGGTCTCCTACTGGTCAGGCCCGATGACCGCCTCCAGCGGGGACCAGGCGGCCGTGCCCGGGCAGCTCACGGCGCTCCAGGCGTTGTCCCTCTCGGGTCCTCGGACTGCATTCGCCTCATCCGGGACGGTGCTCACCATCACGGCGTCGTGGAACCCGACCATAGTGGTGAGCATTCCGGCCGCTGCGGTCGCGGGTTCCTACACCGGCACGATCACCCATTCGGTGGCATAGAAGGAGCACAGACAATGCGAAGGCTCGTTGGAGCCCTGGCCGGGGCACTTGTCCTGGCCGCAGGAGCGCCTGCGTCGGCCCAGGCCCCCCAGACCGTCGGTATCCGCATCGTCGACGTCCCCACCACCCGCACAGACGACCCGCGTGCCCGCCAGTACATCGTTGACCACCTGGCCCCCGGCTCCACCATCACCCGGCGCGTCGAGGTGAGCAACGATACGGCGAAGAGCCAGGTAGTGCAGCTCTACGCGGGGGCAGCGAGCCTCGTCGACGGGAACATCGTGTTCGGCGAAGGCCGCGCGGCCAGCGAACTGACCAGCTGGACCACCGTCAACCCTCCGAGCGTAAGCCTTGCCGCCGGGGCCAAGACCACGGCTGCCGTGAAGATCGTCGTGGCCGCAAACGCCAGCGCAGGAGAGCGGTACGGCGTCGTGTGGGCCGAGCTACCTCCTGCCGTTCCGGCAGGAGGCGGGGTGACGGCCGTCAACCGGGTGGGAGTGCGCATCTATCTCTCCGTCGGGCCAGGAGGTGAGCCGGCGAGCGACTTCACCATCACCGCCGTCGAGGCGAGTCGGGCGCCGGATGGCAACCCCGTGCTGACCGCCACCGTCCGCAACACGGGTGGCCGGGCACTCGATCTCAGCGGCGACCTGCGGCTCACCAACGGCCCCGGTGGCCTCTCTGCCGGTCCCTTCACGGCCAAGCTCGGGACGACCTTAGGGCCGAACCAGGCGGGGCCAGTGTCGGTCGGGCTGGACCCGGCGATCCCTGGCGGCCCATGGGATGCGCGGATCGTTCTCCGCTCGGGAACCACGGAGAGGGACGCAACGGCGAAGGTCACCTTCCCGGCGGCGCCGGCTACCGCCGCAGGGCCGGTTGATGCGAAATCAGGCTCGGGTGGATCCTCGATCCTGCCCTTCGCTCTGGGCGGCGTCTTGCTGATCGTGGTCGTCGTGGTGGCCACTGTGCTCCTTCGAGGGCGGCGCCCTCCACGGCCGTCGGACGCCGAGGTCACCTAGCTTCCTCATCAAACGCCGCCAGTCGGCGCCCGTCTCGACCGACTGGGCCCCGGTGCGCCCCGCAAGCGGTAGCTCGACGAAGAGACTCAGGAGCGTCCTGACGGAGCCGTTGTACTCGGGACCGAGCTGGAGACAGCCCTTCCGCTGGCTTGAAGGTTGTCGAATCTCACGTCGAAAGGCACACGATCACCAACCGATCCGACACCGAGCCCGATCCGGCCGGCCGCCAGACCGTTAGGGTCGGTGGCCTCCGCGATCAGCACTCCATTGACGCTCAAGCGCAGGGTCACGGGGTTCCCGGCCTCATCGGTTCCCTCGCACTCGAGGTCGTCGTCCGACAGGGCAAGCGCAGGGTCCCTGGTGGGCGGGCCCTCACCGAAGGCCACGAGCGCCGCCACGCGCCACGCAGGGTCAGCCTGAGGGGCCCCCTTGGTACCACCGAGGCCGAGATCGACGCTCCTCGTGGCTCCTGTGGTCGTACGGGTGTTCGTTTTGAGCCGAACCCTATCCCAAGCGCCTGAAATGCTGAGGCCGTGAGCCTCGACCTCCACCCCACTCCCCCACCGCCGGTGCCGGCGACGCTCGACGAGCTGGTGGCCGAGGCCCGGGGCTTCCTGGCTGCAGCCGAGGCCGAAGGCACCCGTCGCAACTACGCCACCGACTGGCGGGCCTTCGTGGCCTGGTGCGGGAGTCATGGGTTCGAGTCCCTCCCCGCCGATGCCGAGGTGGTCGCCCTCTACCTCACCGACTTCGCCCGGGACCACAAGGCATCCACCGTGGTGCGTCGGGCCGTGGGCATCGCCAAGGGACATCGCCGAGCCGGCTACCTCTCCCCCACCGAGATCGTGAGCGTGCGCCTGGTGCTCGCCGGCATCCGCCGCACCAAGGGCATGGCCCCGACCCAGAAGTCGCCCCTGCTTACTGACGACGTCCTCGCCCTGGTGGCCACCTGCAGCCCCGACACCCTGGCCGGCGTGCGGGACCGGGCCGTGCTACTGGTCGGCTTCATGGGCGCCTTCCGTCGCTCGGAGCTGTCCGCCCTCGACGTCGGCGACCTCGAGGACCGCCCCGAGGGCATGGCCATCAACCTGCGGCGCTCCAAGGTCGACCAGGAGGCCCGGGGGCGGCGCAAGGTCCTCGTCTACGGCTCGGTCCCCGCCACCTGCCCGGTGACCGCCGCCCGGGCGTGGATGGCCCGGACGGCTCCCGCTACCGGGCCGGTGTTCCGCCCCGTCGATCGCCACGGCCGCCTCGGGCCCGGCCGGCTGTCGGGCCAAGGGGTGGCTGCAGTGGTGAAACGGGCCGCCCTGGCCGCCGGTCTCGATCCCTCCTTCTTCGCCGGCCACAGCCTGCGGGCCGGTCACGTCACCCAGGCCAAGCGCAACGACGCCACCGACCTGGAGGTGATGAGCCAGACGCATCACCGCTCGGCGGAGTCGATCTCGGGCTACGTGCGGGAGGCCGACCTGTTCCGCCACACCTCGGCCCGCCGCCTCGGGCTGTAGGGGCCACTTCCCACCCAAAGAGAATCTGCCGGAGATCAGCATCACCGTAATTCAGTAACGGCGTAGATACGCTGTAGGGATGCGGCTCGCCATCGCGAATCTAAAAGGGGGAACGGGCAAGACCACCAGTGCCGTCTACCTTGCGTGCGCGCTGGCTCGCTCCGGTTCGGTCATCCTGATCGACACGGACCCACAGGGCTCCGCCACTATGTGGGCAGAGAACGCCCCCGATCTACCGTTCTCGACGGTTTCTGTCCCGTCATCGGCGGTGGCACGCCAGGGCCGAGACCTCGCCGAGCGATACGACCACGTCGTCATCGACACTCCTCCAGGACATCCAGGGATCACATCAGCCGCCTTGTCTATCGTGGACGTTGCGCTCGTTCCGCTTACGACCGGCTCGGTGGACCTAGTGCGGTACGGAACCACGGTGGAACTGATTGAGGCCTGTCGGGTTCTGAAGACCGACCTTCGCGGCTTTGCACTCTTGACCAAAACACGGGCTAACACGACTTCTCGTCGCGACGTGCGGGCCGCTTTGGAGGAGGCCGGCATGCTGCCGGTCCTCGCAACCGAAATTCCTCTCCGAGAAGCGATCGCCGGCGCAGAGGGGACCACTCCCTCAGAGCTAGACGCCTATGGCAGTGTCTGTGACGAAGTAGCCCGGCTCATGCAGAAAGCCCCCCGATGAGCTCGTCGAAGCCGACCGCCGCGGATCGCATCCGACGAGGAAGTCCCGTCGAGCAGCCAGCGAAGGGCCGCAGCATCAGCGGGGGAGTCAGGGTGAAACCCGTTCGGGTCACTGTCGACCTTGAACCGCGTGACTACGACGCCTTGCGGGATTTCGCCCACAACGCCCGCATGAGCCACGCCGATGTGCTTCGAGCACTCGTCAAAAGGCTCGAAGATCAGGACATCGCTCAGCAAGTCCGTAACTACGTATCTCAGTAAGCACTGAGCCCAGAGATCTAGCTGCGCCGGTAGTTCTCTTCGATCTTCGACCGCACCGCCGCGATGCGGGCCCAGTACCGCTCGACGTGACGAGCTCAGCGGTCCTATGGCTCCTGCTCGTGCCCGATGGGGAGACGTCGCACCCGGACCCGGCCGTCGCCCAGCACCACGGCGGCCCCCTTGTTCAGATCGGCCGTGATCTGGTCGAGGTTGGCGAGCAGGAGCATCGCTTGGCCCTCCGGCCGACGGGTTACTTCGCCCCGGAACAAGATTACGCTCGGCTGCCCGGCCCTTGACAGGGCCAGGAGGGCACCGAAGTCGGTGTCGAGGGTGACCAGGTGACCCGGCGCTGCTCCAAGGCGGCCGCCAGTACGGTGGGATCGGGTCTGCTCTGAAGGCCGATGTCTCGCACATGGACGACGTCGTAACCGGCGGCACCCAGAAGATCGAGGACCCGAGGCGAGAGACCTTCGTCGAGAAGGAACCTCAAGCGCCGCGTCGGAGGGGCAGCTCACGCTCTCGAACTGCCTCGGCGGCGTACTCCAACGCTTCTCGGATGTCGCCGGCCTCGAGGTCGGGATAGTCGGCGAGGATCTCCTCGGCGGTCATACCCTCCGCCAGCATGCCCACAACGGTGGCGACAGGGATGCGCAGCCCGCGGATGCAGGGAACGCCACCCATCTTGTCCGGCTCGACCGTGATCCGTTCGAAGCGCATCGCTCCTCCTCGGCCGCCAAGGGTAGATCCAGTGACCGGAGTCGACGGCACCACATGTTGTAGTCGGAGTACTTCAGTAAGTACGGATTTGCTGAACTACGATCGCCGCTGGCCTCTTACAAGAGGTCAGGGGCTCCTAAGGGTGCGCGCGGACTATCCACCACTTTCGCAGCATGGCGCGCGACGCTTCCCGTGCCATGGCTGCCACAAGCTACGACCGCATCGCCGACCTGGTCGGCCTTACCGAGGCCGCCCGTCACCTTGGGGTGTCTTCGAAGACCGTTCGAGAACTGGTGCATCACGGTCGCTTGCCGGCACGCCGCCTAGGTCCTCTCTGGTACGTCGAACGCCGTGTCCTGGAGGAATTCGCAGAGACTTACCAGCCGCGACGCCTCAAGCGCAGCCCGCGCTCGACCAGCAACACTGACTCCCGCGAGAAGGTTGCGAGGCTTCTGGCCGAGTGGCAGGCGGCCACCGCTGACGAGCTCGCCGTTGGCATCGGCCTGCAGCCGGGCAACGTCCGCAAGCACCTGGTGATCCTTGCCTCCGCCGGAGTGGCGGAACGTGACGACGAAGGGCTGTGGCACCTCACGGCTGCGGGCCGGCGCCTGCAGGAGGAGATCGCCAAGGCCTCGTAACCGACCCCGAAAATGCAGAGGACCCGGCGGCAACCGGGTCTCTCTGCCACTCCAGAAAGGAGCTACTTCGCTGTGGCTTCGACTTTACACCCGCCGTATGACGGTGGGCTAGACACCGACGCCCTCTTTCGACCACCAGCGCCCGAATGGCAGCGGTCCGCCGCCTGCCGGGGGAGTGACCCAACTCTCTTCCACGGCACCCCGGCTGCCCACCGCCGGGCCCAGCCCCTCTGTCGGCGCTGCCCCGTGGCGGAGATGATCTGCCTGTGGTCGGCCATGGTCGCCGAGGTCCCCACCCCCTGCCGCTACGGCGAGCGGGGCGGCCTCACCCCGGCCCAGCGCCACCGCCTGGCCGTCGAGCTCGGCCACCCGGCGATGGGGGAGTACCTCCACCGCCTCCACGACGCCGTAGAAGCCTGGCAGCACGCCCGGGCCGCTCAAGGGGCCACCGATGCCGCCTGAGGCCGCCCTCGCTCCCTCAGAGGCTCCCAGCGCGCCCCAGAAGCCCGCTGCGGCGGCGTCGACGACCCTGCCGGCGCAGCGCAACGCCAAGCAGCGCAAGCGGGACTTCCGCCGGGACCGCCGCCGCCGCCGGCGAATCACCGAGCGCCTGGCGTCTGATCCCACCCTGACCGACTGCACCAAGGTGGTGGCCCTGGCCGCCCTGGCCTACAGCGACGACAGCGCCAAGCCCGTCTACCCGGCCATGGAAGCCATCGCCGAAGCGGCCAGCTGCCATCGCCGCTCAGCCCGGCGTTGCATGGTCGACCTGGTGGAAGCCGGCTACATCCGCCGCATCCAGCGCCCCATCGCCGCCCGCCGCAACGCCACCAACCTCTACTACTTCTGTGAGCCCCTGGGCCGCCCCGCACCCCACAGAGAAGGCCAACGCCGCGTCCCCCGCAACCGCATCGGCCGCATCCCCACCGGAGCCGATTCCCCCGACATCACCACTGCATCCGGAGCCCAAAACCCCAGTTCACACAGGAGGACCCCCGAGTCCCCCGAACCGGCAAAGCAGGTACCTAACCGCCCCGAGACGGAGCCGAGCGACTCAACGCACTCGGCATCCACGTCCGAAAACGCGAACACGCGACCCGCGACCCCCGAATCCTCGAGCCCGACACCCCTCCAAGCACCGGAACCAACCCCCCAACCCAACCGCGAACTCGCCCACACCCACCTCCAAGCAGCACGAGAAGCCCTCCGGCACCCCAACGACCCCCGGAACCGTCCCCACAGGACCCTCACCACCTGAGCCACCGCCAGACCAAGAGCAACGTCAAAAGCGAAACGAGAGTTGCCTAACGGCAACTCGCAGTGAATGAGGAGCCAGAAGCCGACCAGCCACGCGACATATTTGAATCCTCAACAAACAAGACCGAAAGCCAAAGTCATTAAACACGATTGCAACCGTCCGGTTGCCGGCGGTATCCTCACGCGGTGGCGTGGATGCGGATGATGGGGCTGGACTCGGTCGACTACCACCGCTCCACCGTGCTGGAGCGCTCCGACGACCACCCCGGCCAGGCCCTCGACTACTACGCCTCCCGGGGCGAGACGCCGCTGCGCTGGGGCGGCCGGGGAGCGGCGGCCCTGGGCCTAGAGGGCAACGTCACCCCCGACACCTACGAGGCCATCTACGGCCCCGACGGGGCTCTCGATCCCAGCACCGGCGAGCGGCTGGTCAACTCGAAGCGCCCGGGCATGGAGCTGGTCATCGGCGCCCACAAATCCGTGGCCGAGCTGGGGGTGATCGGCCGGGCCGAGGACATGCACCGGATCATGGACGCCGAGCGAGACGCCACGCTCAGCTACCTCGACGACATCACCCAGCGCATGGGCGGCCGGCGGGGGAGAGCGGCCACCCCCACCGCCACCGACGGCCTGACCTACGCCGTCACCCGCCACGCCACCTCCCGAGCCGGCGATCCCAGCCCCCACGACCACGTGCTGCTGGCCAACGTGGTGCGCATGAACGACGTCTTCGGCGGGACCAAGGGCGCGGACACCGCCCTGTGGCGCGAGCACCTGCATGCCGCCACCGCCATCGGCCGCATGGCTTCTGCCCACAAGGCCATCGAGCTGGGCTACGACATCGTTCCCGACCACGGGCCGAGTGGACGCCTGGGCCACTGGGCCATCGCCGGCATACCCAGAGAAGCCATGGAAGTCCACTCCAAGCGGGCGGCGGAGATCACCGCAGTGATGAACGAACGCGGTATCGACACCTACCGCTCCCGGGGCATTGCCGCCCGCGACACCCGGGATCCCAAGCGCCACCAGCCCATCGAGGACTTGATGGTTCGCTGGCGGGCCGAGCTGGAAGCCATCGGCCATCCCGTGCCCGAGATCCTGGCCTCGGTGCAGGAGGCCTCCCGCACCCGCAACCTCCGCCCCGACGCCCCCAGCCGGGCCGAGCTGCGGGCCCTGGTCGAGTCCACCCTGGCTCCCGACAGCGACCTGGGCCGGCGCAAGGTGTTCAACCGCCGCGACGTGGTGGTGGCCGTGGCCCCGGCGCTGTTCGGCTGCGATCCCTCCGTGCTGGGGAAGGTCGTGGACCGGGTCCTGGGCGACCCCGAGGCCGTTCCTCTGCTGGGGGTGGCCGAGAAGCGCGAGCAGGCCTACGCCACGGCGAGAGGCATCGCCACCGAGCAGGCCATCGCCGAGGTGGTCGAGCGCATGGTCCAGCGCACCGATGCGCCTCGGGTCACGCCGGTCCGGGCCGCCGACGCCATCGGCCGCCGGGAGGACCTCCTCGGCGGTCACCCCCTCACCGCCGGCCAGGACGCCGCCATCCAGGCCATGGCCACCTCGGGGCGGGGGATCGACATCGTGGTGGGGGTGGCCGGCTCGGGCAAGACCACCGCCCTGGCCGCAGTGCGAGACGCCTTCTCCACTCCTGCCGCTGCCGTCTCCGCCTCTGCAGCTCCCACCCCCACCATCCCTGCCGCGAATGCGCCCTTCATCCCCGTCGGGCTCCGACGCGCCCTCCTCGAGGCCGCCAGCCCGCCACAGCCCGATCCCCCCTACGAGCTCATCGGCACCGCGGTGTCGGGCCAGGCGGCGAGGACGCTGGGATCCGAGGCCGGGATCGACCCGAGCCGCACGGCGGCATCCATCCTGTGGCGCCTCGACCACGACCAGCTGGCCCTGAGCGAACGAAGCGTGCTGGTCCTCGACGAGGCGGGCATGGCCGACGACGTCACCACCCTTCGCCTCCTCATCGCCGCCGAGCGGGCCGGGGCAAAGGTGGTCATCGTGGGCGACGACCGCCAGCTGCCCTCCATCGGCGCCGGCGGGGCCATGGGCGCAGTGCTTGAGCGCCATCCCGAGGCCGTCTACGTGCTCGCTGAGAACGTGCGCCAACGAGACGTGTCCGAGCGCGACGCCCTGGCCCAGCTCCGGGCCGGCAAGGTGGCCGAGGCCGTCGACTGGTACGTGGCCAACGACCGCATCGTGGTGAAGCCCACCATCGAGGAGGCCCGCTCAGCCCTGGTCGCGGGCTGGGCCCGGGACATCACTGCCTCCGCCACCCTTGCGGGGCAGACCGGCGGACCAGATGAGGACATCGCCATGTTCGCTTGGCGGCGGGTGAACGTCGCTGAGCTCAACCGCCTGGGCCGGGCGGCGTGGGCCGAGATGGGCCACCTCTCCGGCCCCGAGCTCACCGCTCCCGGCGGCGCCGCCTACGCCGCCGGCGACCGCATCGTCACCCTGGCTCCGGGAGCCCGGGGCCAACTGGTGACCAGTGAGCGGGGGAGCGTGCTCTCCGTCGACGTCGAGGCCCGGACCCTCATGGCGGCCATGGACGACGGCCGCACCCAGCACTTCGGGCCCGAGGACATCGCCGGTGACCGCCTGGCCCATAGCTACGCCGTCACCGTGCACCGCAGCCAGGGCCTGACCGTCGACGCCACCCACGCCCTGGAGGATGGCGGTGGTCGGGAGCTGGCCTATGTGCGCAACAGCCGGGCCCGGGGCACCACCACCCTCTACGCGGTGGCCGACGACGTCGAGATGGCGGCCGAGGATCTGCGCAGGTCCTGGAGTAACGAGACCCGCCAGCGCTGGGCCATCGACCGCCAGCCATCCGATCCCCGCACCCCCGGCTTCGGCCTGGGCCAGCCCGAGGCCACCCCGGCGGCGGTGCGCCTGGCGCGGCTCAGGTCCGAGCAGGAGGCCCTGGCCGCCCTCATCCCTCCCAAGCCCGAGGCGGACTGGCGGGCCGAGAGCCACCTCAACGGCATGCGCAACGCCATGGCTGACCTCGACACCGAGAACGCCTACGGCGTCTATGCCGGCACCCCCCTGGCCGAGGCCCTCACAGCATGGAAGGCCGTCCACTACGAGCGCACCGGCGCCGAGCTGCACAGCCACGAAGGGTCCCTGCTCCGCCGTCCCGGCTTCGCCCGGGCCGCCCGGAACGCGGCCGAGCGGGAGGCACCGCTGGAGGCCGCCTACCGGGCCATGGCCGGCCTCGAGCGGGCCCGCATCGCCCCCCAGCTGGCCGACGCCGAGGCCGCGGCCGCAGCACGTGACGCCCAGGACCTGGCCCACCAGCGGTTCGTCCGCATCGAGCACCCCGAGATCCCCCGCCGGCTCAACTGGCTGGAGCGGGCGATGGACAGCCTCTCCGATGAGCTCTACGACACCCGCATGGGCCTGGAGAACGCCATGGGCCAGGACTGGGCCCGAGACGATCCCTCCTGGGCTCCTGAGCTCTCCCTGGTCGGTCGCTCGTTCCCCAACCCCCTCGACCTCAGCCGGGACACGCCCTACCGGACGAGCCCTCGTCCCCACATCGAGCCGGACTTTGGCCCCGATCTGGGCCTCGGGCTGTAAGGGAGTACCGGCTTAGCGCCCGCCGCCACCGACGCCTTCAGGTCGGTGTTGCCTCCTGCCGCTCCGGCACTAGCGATCGGTGGGCCTCGCTCAGCGCCTGACGCACATGGCCTGGCTCTTGCGCTCCGCCTCGTCACGAGTGTCCTCGGTGGCGACCTCGGTGGCCTTGGGGTCCTTGGGGTTGATCTCCTTGTCGGCCATGGTGGCCTCCTTTTCGCCTTCGTGGGGCCGCACTCTGTGGCCGTGGGTGTCATCCTTGTCCCGATCCGGCTCGGCGTCTGTCGGCTGGGCGACACAACGTCGGTGACCTGATCGAACGACGTTCTCAGGTCAGTTCTGGCAGCTCCACGGGGTCGGCACGGGGCCGGCAGGCGCCGCAGTGCAGGGCGTCCTCCACCACCAGAGCCTTCTGGTTGTCGTCCTTTCCCCGGTAGAGGCCGAGGATGTAGGGCCGGGTCTTGACATGGTCCTCGCACACCCCGCGCCCGCAGAATCGACACGTCCCGACCGCCGACCGCTTGCAGTGCCAGCAGTCCATGATCAATGGTTCCACGTGCGCTGAACAGGGAGGTTCAGAGCCAGGTCTCCACGCCGAAACGCGCCGGCCACGAGGGCGTCGAAGCCGTCGCGATCCAGGCGAAATACGCGCGCAGGGGTCATGGCCCGGACGGTGGCGTTGCGAGGGGCATCGGTCAGCAGGGCGATCTCGCCCACGTAGTCGCCCACGCCGACCTCGCGCACCCTGTAGTCGTCCTGGAGCACCTCGAGTTGTCCGGAACCGACGGCGTAAAAAGCGTCGCCGGGCTCGCCCTGGGTGAGCAGCGCCTGGCCGGGGGCGACCTGCACCCACGCACCCTTGTTGGCCAGGGCCACCAGCTCGTCGGGGCCTAGGTGGGCGAACGGGCGCAGAGCATGGAGGTCGGCCATGACCTGGAGGGTCGGGGACAGCTCGGGCAGCTTGAGCCGATCGGCCAGCAGCCGGTCGAACGTGCCCTTGTCGAAGACGAAGCACTCGACGGTGGACTCGGCGGCCCGCACCGTCGCATTGCGCACCGCACCGAGAGCAAGGCCGAGCTCGCCGAAGCCCTCACCCCGGCCCAGTCGCCGGAGAACCCGTTCGGTACCGGCTGGGAGATCCCCTTCAACAACCTCGACGAGGCCGGAGCGGACCAGGTAATAGGCGTCAGCGCGCTCACCCTGGACGACGATGGCCTGGCCGAACCGGTAGCTGCGAAGTTCGACTCTTCCGGCCACCTCCCCAAGCACCTCGGCGGGGACGTCGCCGAAGTCGCCCGAGGCGTCGAGCAGTCCGGCCGCTTCAACCCTCCACGCTCGCTGCATGCGAAAGCGGGCTGAGCGCCAACGTGAACGAAGCCGTCGCCAGACGGCGCGGAGAGCGTCGGCCAGCCCCCGCAGCAGCGGCCCTCCGAGGAAGAGGACCAAGAGGGCCAGCAGCACGACACCGAGGGCCCCGGCGTCCCACAGCTGGGCGATGGTGTCGCCGAAGATCCGCTGCCAGAAGAACGCGGCCGACACGACGCATGCCACGGTGAAGAGCACCCCGACGATGCCGTAGACCGCTAGGCCGGCCTCGCCCTTAGTCAGGCGTTGGCGTCGGGCGAGCTTGGTCCACAGGCCGCGGCGGACGAAGGCGAGCGATCGCGGGCGCAGGTCGGGCATCTCCAGCCCGTCGGAGAGCAGCCAGTAGCCGTCGAGCTCGAGCAACGGGACGAGGTTGAGGAACAGGACGTAGTAGTTGATGATCAGGAACTGGAAGGCCAGCGGGGCGAAGAACGCGCCGGGCATAGTCCACAGGGCGATGGAGATGGCGCCGGCCACTACCAGCTCGGCGTAGGGGCCGGCGAAGGACTGCACCATCCGCCGCCGGCGGTCGAGCATCAGCACGTCGGAGGACTCGATGAAGAACGCCGGAGAGCCGAAGTAGATGCGGAAACCGGCGGATTTCACCCGCCGGCCGTAGTGCACGAGAACGGCGGCGTGGCCGAGCTCGTGGATGAAGACGATGGCGAAGTCGACAACCAGCAGGACGACGAACGTGGCACCGAAGTGCCGGCTCGCCAGCCCGTACCGGCCGGAGGCGGCCACGGCGACGAACGCGACCATTCCGGCCAGTACGACCAGTGCGGAGATGAGCCGTCCCGCTCTGGTGAAGAACAGCCGGCCACCCATCCGATAGGTGGTCTGCACGAGCCGCTCGGCGTTGGGCCACTCGATCGACAACGTGCGCAGGAACCCCGCCAGCTCCTTTCGCCAGCGAGGGCGATCGTCGAGGGCCCGGGCCAGCGCAGCGTCGCTGTCGATGAAGTGCTGGGTGAGGAAGTTGCCGCGGTGCAGCGTTTTGACCAGCTCGGTAACCGACACCAAGTCCAGGTCGCCTTCGGTGCGCAGGTGCTCGACGACGAGATCGCCGACGGTGTGCGCGCCGTCCATGGCCGCCAGCAGGTCGGCCTCGCCCGGGGTCAGGCGGTAGTAGACCAGGTCGCGCGGGTTGGCCACGAAGGCGTGGGCCTCGCCGTGGCGCGGCGCAAAACGCTTGAGCTCGATGTCGGGAGCGAGCACGGGCCGGAACGCCACCCAGTCAGTGCGCTCGGCCAAGACCGCCCAGACGTCACTTCTTGGTGCCGAGGTCAGCGGAGGCAACGCGAGCGGAGGTCGACGGAACTCAGCCGGTCCACGGCTTCCACGACTCGTCCCAACGTCGTCCCTACCTGGCCCGTTGGGTCAGTGCGGCGGCATCGAGAACCTCGATTCGCCCCCGGCCGATACGCACTATGCCGGCATCCTCAGCTGCGCGTAGCACCTTGTTGACCGTCGGCCGAGTCGTCCCGGCGAGCTGGGCCAAGTCCTCCTGGGTGAGGGGAATGATGGTTGGCGGCCCCGCCTCGCTTCGATAGAGCGCAACGAGGTCAAGCAGACGGCGGAGCACCCGCTTGTCGACAGGTACGTAGAGCGCCTCGACCAACTGGTGGGAAAGGCGGCGCACCTCAGCGATAGCAGCTTGAAGCAGGAACTTGTCGATACCCGGTTTCCCTGCGCGCAGCTCGTCGAATTGCTCACGGTGAATGCTCAAGGTTTCAGCGGCCTCGAAAGCGACAGCCGTGGCATTACGGGGAGCAGGTGAGATGAGCGCCATCTCACCGAAGTAGTCCCCCGGGCCTAGGACCATGAGCGTGGCGCAGTCGCCGAGAGGCGTGGTCACCCGGATGCCGACCCGGCCCTTGGCTAGGAGGTGCATGCTGTCACCGGGATCGCCTTCGTGGAAGACAAAGTCACCGCGACTGAAGCGGCGCCGGCGAGAAACTGCGATGACGCTCCGGCGCTCCTCATCCGATAGTTCGCCCAATAGGGCCCACTCCATAAGCACAGTGTGCCTGCTGGCAAGCCACCATCGGGGCATGGCATCAGCGGGCGCACCAACGCCTGAGAGCAAACTAGACCAGATGGATGTTGGCCCTGACTGAACATCGGAACGAAAACTGGCGCTGTGCTGATGGCGGGTGGTGTCGGGCTCGGAACCCGTGCCCGTCTTGCTCGGGTGCGTGACTCGGGACAGGCCATGGTGAAGGCGCAGGAGCGGATCTTCCATCCCGGCCCAGTGCTCGGGTCGCTGTCACCAGGGGCAAGGTAGAAGCCCTGAGAGTGCCGGTTTCGACCGGAGTCGGCACTCCAGCGTCGTGTTTACGCTCGTCAACGGCGGTTTGGGGTCTGGCTCGACGTCCAATCGTGCAAAGTGCCGCTGCCATCCTTCGATGGGGCACATTCGGTCCTCAGGCGGGGTTGGGACCCAGCGCTACGGCCCGCCAGTTTGCCCGTAGTGACATCGACCCGAGCACTGGGCCATCCCCGCTTGAACAACGCATCTGCTTCCACGGTCTTCTTCAGTTGGAGCATGGGGTCGGGCTCCTTCGTGCTTCGGCTTGAGACCGACAACGTCGAGGGAGCCCCCTCCCCGGTGGTGGACCTTCATTCTTGGAGGCCCCTCCACCCCGCTTCAGAACTGCGAGATTTCAGTGATCGATTCTGCGGGGTACTCGGTGATCCCTACCATCGTCCTGCCTACAGCTCGTTCGGCCATGGGAGGTCGACCGATGTTCCCTCGACGGCTGCGATCACGGGCACCTGGTTGCCAGCGAAGCCGTCGACCAGATCGTCCAACTGGTCGTCGGTGCGATCTGGATCGTGATGAAACAGCGCCACCCGGTGGGCGCCGGCCCGGGTACCGAGGCCGACGGCGTACTCGGCGGCGGAGTGACCCAAGAATGCCTTGGTTGGAAGCTCAACGGCCGTGTGCTGGGCGTCGTGTACGAGGAGGTCAACACCGTCGGCCAGACGCAGGGCGTTCTCGTGGTACTCGCCGAGTCCGTCGGGTCCCGGTCCGAACTCGGTCGGGCTGTGGTCGGACAGGTAGGCGATCGTCGCAGTGCCGTCTGACACGCGGTAGCCGAACGCGCGCCCGCCGGTGTGAGGGATATCCACGGCCAGCACGGTCCAGCCTCCGATCTCGTGTTGACCGGCGTCCAGGGAACTGAACGTCCAACATCCCCTGAACTCCTCCGGCCGGAGGGGAAAGTGCGGGGGACCAATCGCCCGACCGAGCACCTCGAGGGGGTCGCCCTGGGCCGGCAGGAAGAGATCGACCTTTCCCTGATCCGCGGCTCCGAAGAACGGCAGGCCCTGTGTGTGATCCCAATGCAGATGACTAAGCAGGATCACTCCGACGAAGCTCGCCGGACTGAGCATTCGTGAGAGACGGCGGGCTCCGGTGCCACCGTCGAGCACGAACGAGGGCGCCTCTCCGTCGTTTGCCAGAGCCACACAGGAGGTGTTTCCGCCGTACCGGACGAACTCGGGGCCAGGGGCCGGCGTGGACCCACGGACACCGCAGAAAGTAAGACGCATGGGGTTGTCGGATGATAGGTCAGCCGCCCACGTCGGCCTGAGAACGACGTCGCTATGTTGGCAGGACCCTGACCGTCACGCTCGCCCCCGCAGTCGAGCCCCCGTCGGTGACGCTGTAGGTGAAGCTGGCATCGCCGGCGAACCCGGCGCTGGGCGAGAAGTACACGGCGTTGCCGTTGTTCACCGA
>Ga0136633_1001661_pt1 | contig 16204 bp, 17 predicted proteins | sample AntDrymeUQ832206_2_FD_105494 | JGI IMG/M metagenome (GOLD analysis project Ga0136633, IMG submission 105494) | Polar desert sand microbial communities from Dry Valleys, Antarctica - metaG UQ83 (22.06) | ecosystem: Environmental > Terrestrial > Soil > Desert | place: Antarctica: Dry Valley...
ATCGTCAGCGCCGACGACCACCGCCGGCAGGCCGTGCTGGAGGCCGCGGGCTATCGCGTGATCCGCATCGACACGACAGACATCCGCGTTCACCCCCATCAAACCCGCGCTCGGCTGGGTCGAGTGTGACGGAGATGGCGCATACCGCCATTCCCGTTACTTTCGGCGCCCGGCGCCCGGCGCCCGGGGCGGGGCGGGGCTGGGCGCGGTGCTCAGGGCAGCGCGGCGACCGCCTCGACGAGGCGGTCGGCGTCGGTCTCGTCGTTGTAGTGGACGAAGCCGGCGCGGATGGCGCCGTGGGGCGCCAGCTCGAGGTGCTGCTCGAGCTCCCACGCGTAGTAGTTGCCGTGCCAGACCGCGATCTCGCGCTCGGCGAGCGCGGCTGCGACGTCGGTCGAGTGCATCCCGTCGACGGTGAACATGATGGTCGGGGTGCGGTCGCCGGCGTCGCCCCACAGGGTCACGCGCTCGTCCGCGCGCAGGCCGTCGAGCGCCCGTGCGAGCAGCGCGTCCTCGTGTGCGCGCACCCGCTCCCAGCCGACGGAGGCGGTGTAGTCGGCGGCCGCCGCCACGCCCGCGAGCGACTCGAAGGGCAGCGTGCCGAGCTCCCAGCGGTCCGGGTCCGTGTCGGCGGAGGGGCGCAGCTTCGCCGGGGAGTACTCGGCCAGGACGGCCGGGTCGGCGGCGAGGATGCCGACGTGCGGCCCGAACCACTTGTACGCCGAGCAGGCGATCACGTCGGCGCCGAGATCGTGCAGGGGGCGGTGGGGCGCGGCGTGCACCGCGTCCAGGTAGACCCGTGCGCCCGCGTCGTGTGCGGCGTCGATGATCGCGTGCAGATCGGGTACGGTCCCGCAGGCGTTCGAAGCGGCCGTCACCGCCACCCAGTCGGTGTCCTCGGTGATCAGAGAAATCACCGCCGAGGCCGGAAGCTCCAGCGATCCGGCCACGGGATCGGCGAAGACGACCTCCTCGGCGTGCAGTAGCCAGGGGCGGACGTTGGCGTCGTGGTCCAGGCGCGTGCAGACGACCCGCCGCGGCCGCGCGGCAGCGGTGAAGCGCATGGTCAGGCCGGTCATGCTCGGCCCGAAGACGACCCCTGCGGGATCCCGCCCGAGCAGTGCCCCGACGCTGGCCCGCGCGGTCGCTATGACTTCGTCGGTGGCGCGCGCCGCCGCGAACTGCCCGCCGTGGTTGGCGTTGGCGCCCGAACGCATGAAGTCCGTCATGGCGTCGATCGCGACGTCGACCATCTGTGTGCCGGCGGGGCCGTCGAGGCGGGCCCAGCCGCCGTCGAGGCCAGGAAAGCGATCTCGGTTCATGGGGCCGATGCTGACACGCGCGCCTGCGCGAGGACGTCGCGGTCGCGTGGGTAGGTCAGGAGCCGGTCGGCATCCGGGCTCGGCAGCCAGCGCACCTCGTCGACCTCGTCGTTGGGCTCGAACGCCTGCGGATCGGCCGCCTCCATCAGCCAGTAGCGCACGACCTTTGGCCGTCCGCGGTGGTCTGAGTAGCCGATGGGCGAGAGCTCCCGGCCGAGCGCGCACCGCAGCCCCGTCTCTTCCTCGACCTCGCGGACGGCGGCGTCCTCCCAGCGCTCTCCCGGCTCGAGGCGACCCTTCGGGAGGGTCCAGTCCTCGTAGCGCGGGCGGTGGACCAAGAGAAACTCGAGCCCGCCCGCGCCGGATCGCCACACGACGCCTCCCGCCGCGCGCACCTCAGCCGCCTCGAAGTTGACGCCCCTGTCATCTTTGTCTAGGCTCATCGCATGCCCAAGCTTCCCACCGCCTGCGTGATCGGGGCCGGCTCGTCCGGTATCGCCGCCGTGAAGACCCTCACCCAGCGCGGCTTCGACGTCGAGTGCTTCGAGAAGTCCGACCGCGTCGGCGGCAACTGGGTCTTCAAAAACGCCAACGGAATGAGCGCGTCGTACTCGACGTTGCACATCAACACCTCGCGCGAGCGCATGGAGTACACGGACTTCCCCATGCCGAAGTCCTATCCGGACTTCCCGCACCACACGCACATCGCGAAGTACTTCGACGACTACGTCGACCACTTCGGCTTCCGCGACCGGATCCGCTTCCAGACCGGCGTCGAGCGGGCGGAGAAGCAGGCCGACGGGACGTTCGCGGTCACGGACGACACGGGCGCCACGCACCGCTACGACGCTCTGTTCGTGGCCAACGGCCACCACTGGGACGCGCGCTGGCCCGAGCCGGCGTTTGAAGGCCACGACACGTGCGACATCGAGCAGATCCACGCCCATCAGTACGTCGACCCGAAGCAGCTCGAGGGCAAAGACGTCGTCGTCCTCGGCATGGGCAACTCGGCGATGGACATCGCGGTCGACGCCTCGAACGTGGCGAAGTCGACCCACCTCGCCGCCCGCCGCGGCGCCCACATCATCCCCAAGTACATCTACGGCAGGCCGATGGACCAGATCGGCGCGGACCCCCGGGTCCCCTTCGCCGTGCGGCGCAAGATCTTCCAGGGCCTGCTGAGGGTCTACCAGGGCGACATGGAGCGCTACGGCCTGCCGAAGCCCGACCACCGCTTCGGCGACGCCCATCCCACGATCTCCGGGCGAATCCTCGACCGGCTCGCCCACGGCGCAGTCACCGCGAAGCCGAACATCGCCCGCCTGGAGGGCGACCGGGTTCACTTCACCGACGGCTCGAGCGTGCGCGCCGATCTCGTCGTCTACTGCACGGGCTACAAGGTGACCTTCCCGTTCTTCGACCCGACTTTCGTCTCCGCGCCGGAGAACGACCTGCCGCTCTTCCGTCGCGTCTTCCACCCCGAGCACCGGAACCTCTTCTTCGTCGGGCTGCTGCAGCCGCTCGGGGCGATCATGCCGCTCGCCCAGGCGCAGTCGGAGTGGGTGGCCGACTACCTGGCCGGCCGCTACCACCTCCCCTCCGCCACGGCTCAGCGCGCGGACATGGCGGCGGAGCGCCGGCGCATGTTCAAGCGCTACGTGAAGTCCAAGCGGCACACGATGCAGGTCGACTTCGAGGACTACCTCGTCGCGCTCGAGAAGGAGCGGGCCAAGGGCGCCGAGCGCGCCCGCGCCGCCGGTCACGCCCTGCCCGTCGCGCCGCAGGCGGAGGCGGCGGGAGCCCTCGCCGCATGACGCCCGCGGCCACCGCCGCCGCCACCGCCGGCAGGCGGGAGCGGACCAAGGCCGCGAACCGCACCGCGATCCTCGAGGCCGCCCGGGAGGTCTTCGGCGAGATCGGCTACGGCGCGGCGAGCGTGCGCGACATCGTCCGGCGCACGGACCTTGCGTCGGGGACGTTCTACAACTACTTCTCCGACAAGGAGGAGATCTTCCGCGCGCTTGTGGAGGACACAGGCGCGGAGGCCCGGCGCCGGGTGCGGGCGGCCCGGCAGCGAGCGGGCACGGGGCGGGCCTTCGTGGAGGACGCCTACCGGGCCTACTTCGCGTTCATAGTCGAGGATCCCGGCACCTTCGCCTTCATGGCGCGCAACGCGGGGACGATCCGCGCCTTCTTCGAGGAGGGGGCGATGCCGATGGCGGGCGGCGAGCTGATCGAGGACCTGCGCACCGCGATCGGGCGCGGCCACCTCCCGCCCGTCGACGTGGAGTACACCGCCCACGCGATGGTGGCCATCGGCGTGGAGCTCGGGGCCCGGATGATCGAGCGCGACCCGCCCGACGTCGAGGGTGCGACCCGGTTCGCCACCGACCTGTTCCTCGGCGGACTCGACCGGCTTTCCCTACATTCGTAGGCGCAACTCCGCCCGCCGCCGCGGGTTTCTCTGCCCTGATCCGTACCCCGTCAGATTCGGAGCACGATGCGCCTCAAACTTCTCCCCGTCCTCGCTGTTCTCGCCGTCCTCGTGGCGCTGCCCGCCACCGCCTCGGCGAGGGTCACGGTCGGCATGTCCGAGAACAACCCGCAGATGTTCGCGGACCCGAACTACCAGGCGCTGAACATGCAGACCACCCGGATCGTCGTCGCCTGGGACGCGATCTCCCGGGGCTTGACGGGCGACGATGAGATCACGAGCCGCGTGCGGCCGTACATCGAGGCGGCCACCGCCCGCGGCATCGACGTGTTCGTGACCTTCGAGCACTCCCGCGGCGACGCGTCGAAGTGCAAGAAGAACCGCTCGCTGTCGCAGTGCAAGCTGCCCAGCCGGGCCAAGTACGAGGCCAACGTGCGCGCGTTCCTGGAGGCCTTCCCGCAGGTCACCACGTTCGCGACGTGGAACGAGGCCAACCACAACACGCAGCCGACCTTCAGGAACGCTCGCACGGCGGCCCGGTTCGCGAAGATCGGCGAGAAGGTCTGCCGGGAGCTCGTTCGCACGTGCAAGATCGTCGCGCTCGACCTGCTCGACCAGGCCGACAATGTCAAGGCGTCCAAGCCGACCTACAGGTCGCTGACGAAGTACGTCAAGACGTTCCGCGCGGCCTACGGCAAGAAGCCGGCGATCTGCGGCCTGCACACCTACTCCGACGTCAACCGCTTCCGCGACGCCGGCACCAAGGCGATGATCAAGGCGCTCGGCTGCAAGAAGTATTGGATGACCGAGAGCGGCGGCCTGTTCGACTTCGCCTCGTTCTGGAACAAGGCGCAGCGCAAGCGCTACAAGTGCTCCAGCGCCGGCGCGTGCCAGCTCAAGGCCACGAAGTACCTGTTCAAGCTCTTGCGCAAGTACTCGAAGATCGAGCGCGCCTACATCCACTCGTACTACGGCAGCCACTCGCCGCGCTTCGACGCGGGCCTCGTGAAGGGCGCCCCCGGCGCGACTACCAAACCTCGCCCGGCCTACAGGGAAGTCAAGAAGCACACGTAGTAACGGTTCTGCTCCCTTACAACCCGCGAGGAGTCGGGGACCGGGCGGCGAGCCGCCGCCCGGCGAGGATGAGGAGCACCATCGCGGCGATGACGGCCCACAGCAACGGGTCGTCGAGCCGCGGTTCCTGCAGGCGGGCGCCGAGCAGCACGGTCAGCGCGGTGAGCGGCACCATCCCGAGGGCCGTCGTCCACACGTAGCGGCGCAGTGGCACGCGGACCACGCCGCAAACGAAGCAGATCAGGTTGAAGGGAACGAGCGGGATCAGGCGGATGGCCAGCAGGCCGGAGGCGCCGCCCCGGGTCACGAAGGCCTCCGCCCGCCGCGTGCGCCGCTCCCCGGCGATCCGCAGCACGAGCGGCCGGCCGGCCTGGCGGGCGATCGCGTACGCGACGAGGGCCGAGAGCAGCCAGGCGCCGAGCATGAGCGGGAAGCCAGCCGCGAAGCCGAGCGCGAAGCCCGCCACCGCTGTCGGGATCTCCGCGGGGTAGGGGATCGCCACGTGCACGAGCGTGAGCGCGGCGAGCACGAGCGCCGTCGCCGCGCCGCCGTCGCGGAGGGTGTCGCGGAGGCCGTCGAGGTCCCCCCGCGCGGCGAGCTGCACCGCCTCGCGCACGGGCGGCAGCGCGAGCAGGAGGCCGAGCCCGGCGAGCGCGGCGAGGACGGTCAGGACGACGGGGCGGCGGCGCAGAGACTCAGGCTAAAGCGCGCTGCGGCGGCGGATGCCGAGCAGCGCGGCGGCGGCGAGCAGCGCGAGGCCGGCTCCCGCGAAGCCCGCGGTGATCTCCCGGCGTGCCCGGCGCGTGCCGAGCTGCGAGCCGAGGCGCTCGTAGATCCCGCCGAGCCGGTCGGCGTCGGCCACCTGGTAGGCCTGGCCGCCGGACGCGCGGGAGATCGCCCGCATCGTCTCCGGGTCGGGGGGGACGGGGATCGTCTCTCCGAACGGGCCGCGCGGCACGGTTCCCTCGGCCGTCCCGAGCGAGACCGTGTAGACGGGAATGCGCAGCTTGCCGAACTCGTCGGCGACCCGCACGGGGTCCTGCCCCGCGGTCGTCTTCCCGTCGGAGAGCAGGAGCACGGCGGCCGGGGGGCGCTTACCGTTCTGGCCGCTCTTGATGTCGCGCAACTGCTCGAGCGCCGTGGCAAGCGCATCGCCCGTCGCGGTGCCGCCGTCGGCGAACAACCCGCGCACGCTCGTGCGCACCACGTCGTGGTCGAGCGTCGGCGGCACCACGGAAAGGGGGGCGCTGGAGTAGGCGACGAGGCCGACCCGTAGGCGTTCGGGGACGCGGTCGAGGAAGCTCAGCCCCGCCCGCTGGGCGGCCACGAGCCGCGACGGGTCGACGTCGCGGGCGTCCATGGAGCCGGAGGCGTCGAAGACGAGCATCACGCTCGCCCGCTCCACCGGCACCGCGACCGACCGCTCCGGGCGGGCGAGCGCGAACGACAGCGCCACGACTGCGAGCGCCAGCAGACCGGGCGGCAGACGGCGGCGCCAGCGCCCCTCGGAGGAAATCAGCGGAGCGAGCACGCCCATGGCGGGAAACCTGATCGCGTAGCGGCGGCGGCGGCCGGCGGCCGCTCGCTGCGCGAGCACCCCGAGCGGGATCAGCGAGAGCGCAAGTAAAAACCACGGTGCTTGAAGGCTCACTTCGGGCCTCTTCCGGGACGGCGCGCGAGGACGGCGCCGAGGCCGCGCAGCCAGTCGCCGTTGGTGGAGAGGATGGCGTGCCGGGCGCCTGCGCGGCGGATGTCCCCGGCCACCCGGAAGGCGCGCTCGCCCTCCGCGCGCTCGAAGGCCTCGCGCAGGCGCCGGGAAGAGAGGTCGACCTCGATCTGACGCCCCGACTCCGGGTCGGTCATCACCATCAGCCCGGCGTCCGGGAGCGACACCTCGCGCGGGTCGGCCACCTCCACGCACAGAACCTCGTGGCGGCCGGCCAGCGCCCGCAGCGGGTGAGCCCAGGCGTCTGCGTCGCGGAAGTCCGACACCACGACGACGAACCCCGGCCGCCGGGCCAGGCGCCCGGCGCGCCGTAGGGCCGCTCCGAGCGCGTCGGGGACGGCGGTGCCGTCGGCCGCGACCCCGGCCTCCACGGCGGACCGGATCGCGGCGAGCGCCGTGCGGCCGCCGCGCGGCGCGAGCAGCTTGGGCTCCGGCGCCCCGAACGTGAGCATGCCGACGCGGCCCGAGCGGCGCAGGGCAACGCGGGCCACCACGCGCGCAACGCCTTCGGTCACGTCGGACTTCAGGCGATCGGCGGTTCCGAAGGCCATCGAAGCTGAGACGTCGACCAGCAGCCAGGTGGTGAGCGTGCGCTCGGGGACGTGCTGGCGGACCCACGGCTCGCCGGTCCGGGCGCTGGCCGCCGGGTCGAGCTGGCGGACGTCGTCGCCCACCGCGTAGGGGCGCAGCTGCGCGAGCTCGGTCCCGCTCCCGACGCCGAGCGAGCGGTGCTCGCCGGGCATGAAGCCGGCCACCCGCCGCGCGACCGCGATGTCGAGCGCGCGGATCGCCGAGTCCGGCATCGGGCCCGGGCCCCGGCGGGCCGCGGGTGCGGCGAGCCCCGTCACCGGGTCAGGCGGCGGCGGGGATCGACATCGGGGGGCGCCCGTCAGCGCTGTGCGGGTCGACGGAGGCGAACACGCGCGAGAGGATGTCGTCCGGCTTGATCCCGTCGGCGAGAGCCTCGTAGGACAGAATCAGGCGGTGCCGGAGCACATCCGGCGCGACGTCGCGGACGTCGGCGGCCGTCGCGTAGTCGCGGCCGCGCAACAGCGCGAGTGCGCGAGCGGCCTGCACCATCCCGATCGGGCCGCGCGGGCTCGCGCCGTACTCGACGAGCGGAGTGAGATCCGGGAGGCCGTGGCGCTCGGGATTGCGCGTCGCGTCGGCCAGGCGCACCGCGTAGGCGATCGCGCGGCGGTCGACGGTGACCAGTGCGGCGATGCGCCGGAAGCGCAGCAACTCGTCGATGTGCAGCACCTCACGCACCTCGGGCGGGTCCGCGAGCGACAGCTCGACCACGGCGGCCTCGTCCGACGGGGTCGGGTAGTCGACGAGCAGCTTGAACAGGAAGCGGTCGACCTGCGCCTCGGGCAGCGCGTAGGTCCCTTCGGACTCGATCGGATTCTGCGTGGCGAGGACGAGAAACGGCTTGGGCACCTCGAAGGTCTCCCCGCCGAGGGTCACCTGCTGCTCCTGCATGACCTCGAGCAGCGCGGACTGGACCTTCGCGGGGGCGCGGTTGATCTCGTCGGCGAGCAGGAGGTTGCCGAACACGGGGCCGAGCTCGATCTGGAACTCGCCTAGATCCGGGCGCCAGATGCGCGTGCCCACCAGGTCGGCGGGCACCAGGTCAGGGGTGAACTGCACCCGCCGGAAGGTGCCGCCGAGCACTCCGGCAAGGGTGCGGACGGTGAGGGTCTTGGCCAGCCCCGGCACGCCCTCGAGCAGCACGTGGCCGCCCGTCAGCAGGGCCACGAGCAGGCGCTCGAGCATCGAGTCCTGCCCGATCACCACCTTCTTGGTCTCGAACAGCGCCGCCTCGAGGACGCGCCGCGGCTCGGTCGGGTCGAGATCGTCGTCTTTGCCTTTGGCCATCCGCTGAAGGTACGGAGCGGCTCGTCATCTCGGGATAAGCGCATCGGCCTCGCCTCCCAGTACGCCCGCCACGCGCGTCCTTTAGATTCGACCGGATGCGCGTGCTGATCGCCGAGGACGAACCGCGGGTGGCGGACGCCCTCGCGCGCGGGCTGCGGCGGGAGGGGCTCGCCGTGGACATCGCGCCGGACGGGGAGGACGCCCTGTTCAAGGCGCGCGTGCACCCGTACGACGTCGTCGTGCTCGACCGCGATCTCCCGCGCATGCACGGCGACGAGGTCTGCCGGCTGCTCAACGCCGAGAAGCCCGAGCTCAAGGTGCTCATGCTGACGGCCGCGCGGTCCGTCGACGATCGCGTGGAGGGGCTCGGCATCGGTGCCGACGACTACCTCACGAAGCCGTTCGTCTTCGCCGAGCTCGTCGCCCGCATCCGCGCGCTCGGGCGGCGGGCAGGCGTGGCGCGCCCGGCTGTGCTCGAGCTGGGCGACGTCCGCCTCGACCCGGCGCGCCGGGAGGCCACGCGGGGCGGGCGTGAACTCGGGCTGACGCCCAAGGAGCTCGGCGTCCTCGAGGCGCTGATCGAGTCCGGCGGTGCCGCGGTGAGCCCGGAGGCGCTGCTCGCCCGGGTGTGGGACGAGAACGTCGATCCCTTTTCCAACACCGTGCGCATGACGGTGATGACGCTGCGGCGCAAGCTCGGCGACCCGCCGGTCATCCACACGGTGCTCGGCGCCGGCTACCGGGTGTGAGGTCGGCGTGCGCCTGCCCCGCCCCTCGGTCCGCGCGCGCCTGACGGCTCTCTACGCAAGCGTCTTCATTCTGGCCACGGCGGTGCTGCTGCTCGTCAGCCATCGCCTCCTCGCAGGGCACCTGCGCCGGACGCTCGACCCCGTCGCGGCCGAGGACGTGCTCGACCGGCTGGCCGGGCAGTACGGGCTCGCGCTCGCCGGGATCACGCTGCTCGCCGTCGCGCTGGGCTGGGCGGCGGCCGGCCGCGCGCTGGCGCCGCTCAACGAGACGCTCGAGCGCCTGCGCGTGGTGACCGACACGCAGCGGCGGTTCATCGCCAACGCCAGCCACGAGCTGCGCGGCCCCCTGACCGTCATCCGGACGGAGGCCGACGTGACGCTGTCGGACCCGCGCGCGACGACTCAGGAGCTGCGCGACATGGGCCGGGTGGTCATCGAGGCCACCGACCGGACGGACGCGCTCCTCGACGGTCTGATGGTGCTCGCCCGCTCGGAGCGCGAGCTGCTGCGGCGCGACCCGGTCGACCTTGCCGCCGCCGCCCAGCGCGCGGCTGCCGCCGTCGCCGCGGAGGCCGCCGCACGCCGGATCCGCGTGCACCTGCGCGGGAGCCGCTGCGTGGTGCTCGGCGACGAGGCGCTGCTCGACCGGCTCGTCGCCAACCTCGCCGAGAACGCGGTCCGGCACAACGTTCCCGGCGGGACGGTGGAGATCTCGACCGGGGACGACGGGCTCCGCGTCGTCAACGACGGGCCACGGGTCCGCGAGGAGGACCTGGCCCGACTGACGGAGCCCTTCGAGCGGCTCGACCGCACCACGGACCGGCCTGGTACGGGACTGGGCCTCTCGATCGTCCGCACAGTCACGGAGGCCCACGGCGGAAGCCTCTCCATCGACGCGCGCGAACAGGGCGGGCTCGACGTTCGCGTCGAGCTGGGCGCTACATCGCCGGCGGCGGGAAGTCCCGAGGAGACGCGACCCGCTCGGCGCTGACCGGCGCGTCCACCGTGGGCGAGCGCGGGGGCGTCGGCGTCGCGGCCTCGAGCGGTCCGGCCAGGGCTGAGATCCCAGACACGGCCATCACGAGGAGGACGAGGCCGAGGGCAGCTCCGACGCTGATCATCAATCGCACGGACGACGTCATACCCAGATCCTGCTGACCCAGTGTTAGCGAGTGCTAATGAATGCGAATCGGTCCCCACCCACCCGCGTCAGATGATGCGCCCGAAGACCCGCAGAGAGAAGGCGCCGCCGATGAGGATGAGGGCGAGCGCGCCGCCGGCAAACCCGGCCGTCACCTCGCGCTTGACGTTCTTGCGGGCGATCTGCGATCCCAGGCGCTCGTAGACCGCGTCGAGCCCCTTCGCATCCGTGGCGTTGAAGGTGCGCCCCCCCGAGGCCTCGGCGATCTGCTGCATCGCGACGCGGTCGGGCGGGACGGGCTCCCGCCGGATGGACCCGTTGGCTCGGCGCGACTCGATCGTGCCGCCGTCCGTCCCGAGGGCGATCGTGTAGATCGGGACCTTCAGCCGCCCGGCCTCTCGGGCGACGGGCACCGGGTCGCGCCCGCGGACGCTCTTGCCGTCGGAGAGCAGGATGATCGCGGCCGGCGGCGGCTTTGCCCCGGGGGTGACGGGTCGCCGCGCCAGATCGAGCGCCACCGTGAGGGCGTCGCCCGTGGCCGTGGCGCCGGCGGCCTTGATGCGCAGGAGCGCCTCGCGCAGGGCGGCCCGGTCGGTCGTCGGGCTCTGCAGCACCCGGACACCCTGATTGAAGGCGATCGCGCCGACGCGCACCTTGTCCGGAACGCGCTCGAGGAACTCGTCGCCTGCGCGCCGGGCCGCCACGAGCCGGGTCGGCGCAACGTCGGTGGCGAGCATGGAGCCCGACTGGTCCGTCACGAGCAGGATGTTCGCCTGCTCGGATTCCACGGCGACGGTCGCCTGCGGGCGCGCGAGGGCGACGATCAGCGCGGCGAGGGCGAGCGCGAAGAGGGCGGCGGGGACGTGCCGCCGCCATCCGGGGCGCTCCGGTGCGACCGAGGCGAACAGCGCGGGCGACGCGAAGGCCTCGCGTCCCGTGCGGGCACCCCGTTCGCGCATCACGTACCACCACGCGACGAGCGGGATCGCGAGGAGCCCGACCAGGAACAGCGGCTCGCGCAGGCTCACGGGGTCGTCTGGCTGGGCCGGACCCCGAGTGTCACGTCGATGGCCTGGCGATTCCCGTCGCGAACGATCTCCACGCTCACGCGATCGCCCGGACGTCGCTCTCCGACCAGGCGGGCCACGTCCTCCGGACCTGCCACGGACTCGCCGTCGATTTTCACGATCACGTCGCCGCCCTGCCCGGTCAGCTGCCCGCCGGGCCGCAGGCCGGCGTTTTCGGCGGGGCCGCCCGGGTTGACGGTCGCGACGGCGGCGCCGCGGGTTCCCATGGAGGGGGCGGTCGAGACGCCGAGGTAGGGGCGCTGAATCGTCTCGCCGCGCTTGAGGCGTGGGATGACCTCGCGGACGGTGTTCGAGGGGACCGCGAAGCCGATGCCGACGTTGCCGTTGGAGCCGGCGGTGGCGATCTGCGAGTTGACGCCGATGACGCGGCCGCGGTCGTCGAGGAGGGGCCCGCCGGAGTTGCCCGGGTTGATCGGGGCGTCCGTCTGGATGACCTTGTCGATGGTGAAGCCGTTTGGCGCGCGGATCTCGCGTCCCAGCCCTGAGATGATGCCGGCGGTCGCCGTCCGGTCGAGGCCCAGCGGGTAGCCGATCGCGATCGCGGCGTCGCCGACCGTCACCTGGTCGGAATCGGCGAACGGAAGCGACACCAGGGCCGGGGCGCGCGCCGGGTCGACCTTCAGGACGGCCAGGTCCGACGAGGTGTCGCGGCCGACGACCTGCGCGGGGACGCCGCTGTCGTTGTCGTCGAAGATCACCCGCACCTGGCTCGCCTCGCCCACGACGTGCGCGTTGGTGACGAGCGTCCCGTCCTGGTCGATGACGAAGCCCGTGCCCGACCCTTTCTGGCCGCCCTCTTCGATCTGGACGGAGACGACGGCGGCGCTGACGCGCTCGTAGATCTCGTTGATGCGCGTGGAGGACGCGCGGCCGCCCGAGGCCGGCAGGGGCTTCACGGAACCCGCCTTCGTCGTCGAGACCCCCTCGCTCGTGCGATCGAGGACGAGGACGGTCGCGGCCGCCGAGACGGCCGCCACGGCGGCGATGAGGAGAAGTCCCGCCGCACGGCGGAGCAGGCCGCGCTTCGGCGGCTCAGGGGCAGGCGGTGGCGGGGGAGGGGGCGGCGGGGGCGCGGCCGCGGTCGTCTCCAGCCACGGGTGATCGGAGTGGGAGTCGGGGCGGTCGTGCCAGAGGGAGGTCGGACGGGGAGGGGCCATCTGACCCACAAGATTGCAGGAGGCCCGTCAACCCCGGATAAGGAGCCTCATGTTCTGATCAGCCAGCGGTAGCGCTGCGCGCCCTCGTAGGACGCTTCGGCCGCCAGCTGGGCCACCGAGGTAGCGATCGTCGGATAGACGTGGATGAGCGAGGCGAGATCGGCGAAGCGCATGCGCCGCTCGATCGCCAGCGAGAGCTCCTGGATGACCTCGCCGGCTCCCGGCGCGAGGACGTGCGCGCCGATCAGGCGCCGCTTGTGGGTGACGGCCAGGATCATCCCGGCCTCCGCGCCCTCGGCCCGGGCCCGGTCGGAGTGGGCGAGATCCATCCGGTGGATCTCGACGTCGCCCTCGCCGTGCTCGGAGATCGCCTCGGCGCTGGTGCAGCCGGCGTGCGCGAGCTCGGGGTCGGTGAACGTGCACCAGGGGACGAGGTTGTCGAAGCGCCCCCGGCCCGGGAAGAACATGTCGCGAACGGCCTTGGCCGCCTCGGAGGCCGCGGAGTGCGTGAACAGATGCCGTCCCGCGAGGTCGCCCACCGCGTAGACGCTGCGCGCGGTGGTGCGGGAGCGCTCGTCGACGATCACGCCCTTCGGACCCGTCTCGATGCCCGCCGCCTCCAGGCCGAGGCCCTCGACGTTCGGGCGCCTGCCGACGCCGAGCAGGATCTCGTCGGCGCTCCAGGTCCGCGCCTGTCCGTCGAGGACGCCGTGCACCACTTTCTTTGAGTCCTCCACCGTGACGCGCTGGACGTCGGCCCCGAGGTGCAGTCGCACCCCCTCGGCCCGCAGCTGCTGCACGAGCCGGTCGACGAGCTCGGGCTCGTCGCGCGGGAGGATGCGGTCGCCGCGCTGGAGGACGTCGACCGCCACGCCGAGCCGGGTGAAGGCCTGCGCGAGCTCGACGGCGATCGGGCCGCCCCCGACGGCGATCATCGACTCGGGGGCGCGTACCTGTTCCCACAGCGTCTCGCTGGTCAGGTAGCCCGCCTCCTCCAGGCCGTCGATGTCCGGCTCGGCCGGGCGCGACCCCGTGCACAGCAGGACGTGCTTGGCGTCGATCAGCTCGTCGCCGACGCGGACGCGGCTCGGGCTCTCGAGTGAGGCCGGCTCCCCGAGGCGCAGGTCCACGCCCATCTCCGCGTAGCGGCCGGGATCGTCGTCCGTGGCGGCGATCTGCTGGCGCACGCGGCGCACGCGGGCGAGCACCGCCGCCGTGTCGATGTCCGGCTCCACGGACCGGATGCCGTACTCGGAGGCGGTGCGCATGTGGTGGGCGACCTTCGCCGAGGCGAGCAGCGCCTTCGACGGGACGCAGCCCGTCCAGAGGCAGTCCCCGCCCACGCGGTCGCGCTCTATGGCGCACGTGCGGATGCCGAGCGAGGCCGCGAACTCGGCGGCCACCATGCCGGCCGAGCCCATCCCGACGATCACGAGGTCATAGTCGGCCACTCGGGGACGGACCCTACGCCCACGGGCGCGCCGCCGCGCGCCGGCCGTCAGCGCGAAGGGGAGAAGAGCGCGACGCCCACGTTGTCGCCGGCCCCTGCCATGCAGGCGGTCTCGACGATCTGCGCGGCGGCCTCCTCGGGATCGGCTCCCGCACGCGCGAGCACGCGGGGGATGACGTCGGCGGGCCGCATTGGGGAGACGAACTCGCTCAGCCCGTCCGTGGCGAGGACGACCCACTCGCCGGCCGCGACGGCCGCCGTTCCCCGGTGCACGGAGGCCTCCAGGCCGCGGCGGCTCATCTGGTAGCCGACGTAGCGGGCCATCTCCCTGTTGAGCTGGCGCCCGCGCTCGCCGCCGGGCCGGGCGACGACGAGCGCCGCGTCGCCCATGGAGCCCCAGCTCACGCTGTCGCCGGCGACGAGCGCGACGAGCAGGACGGTGCGTGAGGACGGCTGCGGGCTGCCGGTCGAGGTGACGGACAGGACGGCGTCGTTGGCGTCGCGAAAGAGCGCTCCCCATTCCTTCTTGTCGAGCCCGGGCGGCGGGTCGTCCCCGAGTACGTCGAGCACGAAGCGCACGGCGTGCATCGCGGCGGTGGCGCCGTTGTGGCCGTCCGCGGCGACGAGCAGGGTCGCCCGCGGACCCTCGACGGCGGCGACGGCGTCCTCATTGACGTCGACGTAGGGGTAGGTCTTCGCATGGCCGCCGCGCGAGAGCGCGACGGCGGCACGCCCCACCGGGGATGAGACGATCTCGCCGAGCTCGGGATGGTCCGTCCCGAACAGTGCGGCGCGGGGTGGACTCGGAAGGGCCGGCACGCCCCCGAACCTACCCGCGTGCGGGACGTTCCGTGCGGTCGCGGATGCCGTCCGGCGCGCCACGTACCTTCCGCCCATGCTCCTGTGCTTCATCGAGCCGCATGACGCCATCCGCGTGATCGCCGATTCGGTCGGCCGAGAGGCCCGCCGCCAGATGTTGGGCGAGCTCGTCCGGGCCTGGGTCGACGAGATCCCGGAGGCCGAGCTCGCGTCGCACTACGCCAAGGCCGTCGCCGATCTCGACGAGCACGACCTGTCGATGCTCGCCGCCTGGCACGCGTCGATGGAGGTGGGCCACCCGCTCCCGAACCGGGACTTCCTCGTCGGCGCCTACACCTCGCTCGAGTCCGAGGCGCGGCGCGAGGCGCTGAAGATCGCCGCCGGCTTCCGCGGCGAGGATGCCTTCGACGCCGGCGTGGGGGAGGAGCAGGCGCTCGACACGGTCCTCCCGTGGCTGTCGAAGGAGCGCTGCGCCGAGCTCGCGCAGGAGTGCGTCGAGCTATACATGTGGGACCGGCTGGGCTCGCACAACTGAAGCAGTGAGCTGGGAGAGACCGCGTCACTCGTTGCGGCGGCGCCAGATCTCGTAGCGGCCGATGCCCTCGTGGCCTTCGGCGTGCCAGCGCATGAACGCGAGGTCGAGGGACAGGGCGCCGAGGTCGAGGGTGGTCCCGCACAGCACCTCGCCGGCGGCCCGGTACGGGAAGCCGTCCTCGGTAATCCACAGCTCGAGGCCGGCACGGCGGACGTGGCCGTCGCCGTCGTAGGTCGTCGACAGGCGCGGGTCGGCGACGGCGACGGACTCGCCGCGCTCGAAGAGAAGCGCGCGCACGTCCTCGGCCGCGTGGCCGGCGACGCCTGAGCGGCGCGCAGAGGCGAAGGCGAGGCCGCCGACGTCGTCCCCCTCCAGCCAGGCCGACACCCCTCGCGTCAGCTCGATCTCCGACCAGTCCGTCTCTCCCCAGGCGTGGCCGCGCTGGCCGACGCCGTCGATCTCCATCGTGCGGTCGCCGTGGCCGAGCGTGCCGCGGACGCGGCACAGCTGGTCGTATCCCTCGCCCCCGGGGACGGCCGCGGAGGCGCCCGGTGCCGAGATCGCCTCGAACTCGAGGTCGGCCGCGTGGTCGCGGCCGCCGAGGGCGACCCGCCAGCGCTCCAGCGGCGCCTCCACCGTGGCGCGCAGGCCGCCTGCCTCCAGGTCCGCCCAGCCGGCGTCGGCGGGAACCTCGATGCCGCCCTTGGCGACGACCTCGACCGGCTCGCGCCCGTGCATGAGCACGAAGAGCGCACTCGCACCCCCGCCCGCGAGGCCGAGCCGGGCCATGCCGTACCAGCCGCGCTGCGCGTCGGCCCACGTGAAGGTCAC
>Ga0136633_1001662_pt1 | contig 16190 bp, 15 predicted proteins | sample AntDrymeUQ832206_2_FD_105494 | JGI IMG/M metagenome (GOLD analysis project Ga0136633, IMG submission 105494) | Polar desert sand microbial communities from Dry Valleys, Antarctica - metaG UQ83 (22.06) | ecosystem: Environmental > Terrestrial > Soil > Desert | place: Antarctica: Dry Valley...
GCCGAGCGCCGCGCCCGCGAACGCGCGACCAAACGCCTGCTCGCGCAGCTCGAAGGCCTTGGGCACACCGTCACGCTGCAAGGGGCAGCCGCTGCGTGAGGCCAACGTATTTTCCTAAGAGACGCCCTTCCACCCCACGGCAAGCAGCGGCGAGACCTCCAGGCAGCACATCCGGTGAAAACGGCTATTGCGCGCGACTGCGACGCCGAGCTCCGCGAACGACTTGCGGTTGTCGACGTGCGCCTTGACGGTCAAGGGGATGATGGGGATGCCGCTCGCACGAGGGTTGTGGCGCTGGCGCTTGACGCTCGCAGGCGCGCCGACATCATCGCATCCAGCAGTATGGCATCCGGCCTGTTCGGCCAGCGCGGGGACTGCCTCGGCACCACTGCTGGCGTTGCACACCTGCAGCCATTGACAGCCTGCATGCTGATCGCCGCGATCTCGCGGATGTCACCCTCGTCATCGACCAGCAGATGCGCTTCTGGAACATCGCCGCCCCCGCCGTCAGGGCTTGCGCGTCACCGGTCATCGGCTGGGGACATGGCCTCCGGGCATGTTGGTGCTCGGCTGCCGGCCAGACGGCGTCAGCTGGCCCAGCAGCGCCATCACGCGTTGCTCGAAGTAGATCGGGCCGACCTGGCCTTTGGTCGAGAACTGCGTCGTCGGTCCGAGCCTCAGCGGCGCTCTTGACGCAGCTAGATCCGCTGAACGCCCCGATGGACCGGATTCCGACTCAAGCCCGTCTTTCGCGCGGGCACCGACGGCCGCCGGTGGTCGAACATGGAGAGATCCTGCGGCCGGGGTAAGCTCCCGCGAATGCGCATCGCGCTGGTGTCTCCGTACTCGTGGTCGTACCCCGGGGGAGTGACGCGGCACATCGAGGCACTCGCGGAGCAGTACCTGGCCGTGGGCCACGACGTCCGCGTGCTGTCCCCGTTCGATCCGCCCGACCGTCTGGCCGCCCGCATGCACCGCGGGGCGCGGCCTGCCGCCCACGAGCTGCCCGAGTGGCTGATCCCGCTCGGGCGCACGGTCGGCTTCGCGTTCAACGGCGCGGTCTCGAACCTCGCGCACACGCCCTACGGCGTCAGCACCCTGCGCCGCGAGTTGCGCGGCGGCGGCTACGACGTCGTACACCTGCACGAGCCGGTCGCGCCGGCGCCGTGCTGGGACGCGCTGTGCTCGATCGACAAGCCGCTCGTCGGGACCTTCCACTGCTACTCGGAGAACGCGCTCTCAAACGGCGTCGCGAACCTCGTCGGCGCGCGCCGGCGGCTGAACCGGCTGCACGTGCGCATCGCCGTGTCCGAGGCTGCGGCGTGGACGGGCCGGCGCTTCTTCGGCGGCAGTTATCGGGTCATCCCCAACGGCGTCCACGTTCCGGCCGTGTCGGCTGCGCGCCGCGACCGCGGCCCGGACGAGCCGCTGCGGATCGCGTTCATCGGTCAGGCCGTCGAACGCAAGGGCCTGCCGGTCCTACTGCGCGCGTTCGAGGCGCTGCGCGAGCACATGCCCGTCGAGCTGCATGTGGTCGGCGTCGGACCCGAGGAGATCGCGCCGTTGATGCTCGACGACCGCGACGTCCACGCGCTGGGCAAATGCTCCGACGAGGACAAGCGGCGCGTGCTCGAGCGCGCCGACATGCTGTGCGCGCCGTCGCTCGGCGGCGAGAGCTTCGGCATGGTGCTGACCGAGGCCTTTGCGGCCGGCACGCCGGTCGTCGCGTCGGACATCGCCGGCTATCGCGACGTCGTCTGCGACGGCGTCGACGGGGTGCTCGTGCCGCGCGGTGACGCCTCCAGGCTCGCCGAGGTGCTGCGCGACCTCGCGGTCGATCACCGCCGCCGCGATGCGCTCGCCGGCGCCGCGGCGGTGTCCGCGCAGCGCTACGCGTGGCCGCGGGTGGCTGCCGAGGTGCTCGGCGCCTACGAGGACGCGATCGCGATGCCGGGGCCGGAGGGCGCTCGCGCCCGCGCCGCCGCGAAGATCGGTCTCGCGCCGGCCGACAGCGTGCGGATCCCGGCCGTGCGGCTGCCGACGCTCGAGCCGCTGCCGCAGGACACCGGCGGGGCGCCGCGCTGGGGCGCGCGGCTCGTACGCCGCGGGGCGATCGGCGTCGCGACGCTGCTGGCGGTGGCGCTGTCCGTGTTCGGCCTGCAGCGGATCGGCATCGAGCGGATCGGCGAGTCGCTGCTGGCGGCGACGCCGACGTGGGTCCTGCTCGGACTGGGGCTGATGTGCTTCTCGATGGTGCTGCGCGGCGTCGCCTGGCACGCGATCCTGCGCGCTGCGCTGCCGCGCGCGCGGGTGCGGTTCGTCGACGCGCTGCAGGGCACGTTCATCGGCGTGCTGATGTCCGCGACGCTGCCGGCGCGCCTCGGTGAGCCCGCGCGCGCGTTCATCGTGGCGCGCCGTACCGGCAACCCCCGCGAGCACATGCCGGTGGTGCTCGGCACGATCATCTCCCAGACGCTGCTCAACGTGCTCGCGCTCGTCGTCCTCGGCGTGGTGATGTTCTCGACCGTCGACGTCTTCAAGCATCACAGCGCGCTGCTGTTCGTCGCCATCGCGCCGCTGCTGATCGTCGTCTCACTCGTCGCCGCGCCGGCGCTGCTGCGGTCGGGCACGACGTCGCGCTTCTCGCGCGTCGCGGCGCTCGTCGGCCAGGCGCGCCGCGCGCTCGTGCAGGTGCGCGCGGGCCTGCACGTGTTCAGCCGGCTGCGCCTCGGCGGCGTCGCCGCGTTCGCGCAGCTGACGGCGTGGGCCGTGCAGTGGCTGTCGTGCTACGTCCTGCTCGTCGCCCTCGGGCTCGACGACCGCGCCGGCCTCGCCGCGGCGGCGGCGGTGCTGTTCGCCGTCAACGTCACGGCCGTGCTGCCCGCGACGCCGTCGAACCTCGGCGTCTTTCAGGCCGCATGCGTCGCGGTGCTGACGGCCTACGGCGTCGGCGCGGCCGACGCGCTGGCCTACGGGATCATCCTGCAGGCTGTCGAGATCGCGACGGCGATCGCGATGGGCACGCCGGCGCTCGTCAAGGAGGGCCTGTCGTGGCGCGAGGTGCGCCTGCGCGCGATGCACGCCTCGCCCGTCGAGCTCGCGCCGGCGCAGGGCTTCGGCCGCACGAGCGGGGCCAGCGAGACCGCCTGACCGGGCAGCGAACGCCGCCGCCGCCGGGGTGGGGGGAGTTGTGCGTGCTCAGGACACCGAAGTCCACCCACCCCCGCCCCGGGCGGCGATCAGCGCGAGCTTCTGCGAGCGCGTCAGGCGCTTGATGCGCGCCTCCTCGCGCCGCGCCGCGCTCGCGTCGGCCATCGGCATCGCGATCGCGAGCTCGACCGGCAGTCGCGAGCGCGTGTAGCGGCTCGCGGTCCCCGCGCGGTGGGCGCCCATCCGGCGCTCGAGGTCGTTCGTCCAACCCGTGTACAGCGAGTCGTCGGCCCGGCACCAGAGCAGGTAGACCCAGGCGCGCACCTCGTGGTCTTCGGCCATCGCGCCCATGATCCTCGTCGTGGCGACGAAGGGGGTGCTGCCCGTGCCGGCGCAGGCTCCCGGCGGCGAGGCGCCGCGGAATCCGGTGGATTCAGGGTATGGTCGCGCCGACAGCAGCGGGTTGAGGGGCCTCGCCGGGAGTGCAAGGGGGTGGCGAAGCGGATGAAGGGACTCATGTCGACGGCTGCGTCGCGTGCCTGGGTGGCGTTCGCGGCCCTCGGCCTCGTCGTCGTGGCGCTCGTGTTCGGGCTGGCCTTGCTGCCGCGCCTCGGCGGTGGCCAGGAGCTCATCGACGCGGCCGAGCCGGCGATGACCGACCCCGCCGTCGAGGGCGAGGTCGCGGCGGCGAACGCGCTGTCGGCATACGTCGACCTCGCCCACCCGCTGATGACCCGCAGGGGGAAGGCGGCCGACGAGGTCTCCGAGCTCGTCGCGATCATCAGCCGCCGGACCCGCGTCTCGCCGCGGCGCGCGCGGGCCTTCGTGCGCAGCGAGGCGCCCCATACGGAGGCGCTGCTGCGCGCGCTGCCGCTGTCGGCCGTCGCGGACGAGCGCGTCGCGTTCGCGCGCTTTCTGTCGCAGACGTTGAACGTCACGCCCGACGAGCTTCAGGACGAGCTCGCGCGCAGCTTTCCGCGGCTGTTTCAGACGCTGGCGCAGCTGTCTGGCGTCACGAGCGGCTGGTACGACGTCCCCGGCATCGAGGCCATGACGAGCTTCGGCGGCGAGGACGTCCGGACGATGCGCGCTGTGCGCAACTACGTTCGCGACGATCTCGTCGGCACGCTCGCGCAGGAACGCGACCGCTTCCAGTATGCCGCGGGCTGGGGCGGGATCGGCTCCATCCCGCAGCTGCTGCTGATCATCGGCATCGTCACCATCGCGTTCGGCCTGCTGCAGGCCCGGCGCGCCGCCGCCGATCCGCCCGGGCGCCTGGCCTGGCGCTTCGCGGCGGCGATCGGCGTGCTGATCGTGCTGCTCGTCGTCGCGCTGCAGTACTTCCCCCGCCTCGACGGCGCGGACAAGCTGGTCTCAGAGCTCGGTCCGGCATTCGAGGAGCAGCGCGTGTCGGGTCTGCGCGCGGGAACCGACCTCATCGTGCAGACCGTGCGCTTCGGCGATCCGATCGCCACGCCCGAGGGCGGCGCCGCGGACGAGTACCCGAGGCTCCTCGCGTTCGTCTCCGAGCGCAGCGGCCTGTCGCGGCGCCAGGTGCGCGGCCGGCTGCAGGATGCGGCGCCGCGTACGGCGGCGCTGCTCGAGGCGATCCCGCTGAGCGCGGTCGCCGACGAGGTGCCAGGCCTGTTCGCCGCGCTGGCCGGAAAGCTGGGCATCGGCGAGGAAGAGCTCGTCCCGACGCTCGAACGGCGCACGCCGGCGCTTGCGCAGGCGCTGCTCGCGGCGGGTCCGGCGACCTCGAACTGGAACCGGATCCCCGGCACCGAGGGGCTCGAGCGATTCGACGGGACGGCGCCCGTGCGCTCGTTGCCGGCCTTCGCCGCCTACCTCGACGGCGACCTCGTGCCGGTGATCGAGGGCCAGCGCGGGAACTTCGAGCGGCTCGCCGACACGTGGCCCGGGGTGAACGTTCTTGCCCCGCTGCTGCTCGGGCTCGGCCTGATCGTCGCGATCTACTCGACGGCGATGATGATCCGGGCCACGGAGCCGCCGGGCCGCGGGCCTAGCCCGATGTCTCGAGAGCCTCGACGAGCGAGCCTGCGTCGAAGGCGCCCTGAAGCAGAACGCCGTTGACGAAGAACGCGGGGGTGCCCGTGACGCCGGCCGCCGTGCCGCCCTCCGCGTCGCGCCTGACGCGCGCGGCGTGCTGCTTTGTGCGGATCTCGATGCGGATGCGATTGCCGTCGAGCCCGAGCATCTCGGCGTGGCGGACGACGTCCTCGAGCGCGAGGCGCCCGCGCGCGGCGTACAGCCGGTCGTGCATCGGCCAGAACGCCTCCCGCCTGGCTGCCGCCTCCGACCCCTCCGCCGCGGTCTGCGCCAGCGGGTGTATCTCTGTCAGCGGCAGGTGCCGGAAGGCGAAGCGCAACCGCCCGTCGAGGCGCTCTCGCACGCGCCGCACGATCGACTGCGCGGCGGCGCAGTAGGGGCACTGGAAGTCGCCGTACATCACGAGCTCCAGCGGCGCGTCGTCTGGGCCGAGGATGTGGTCGTGGATGTTCAGCGGCGGGATCGCGGTCACGTCGCCGACGGTAGCGCAGCGCGATCGTAGACTCACGGGCCGTGGCGGACATCGAGTTCCTCATCGCGGTGCTGTTCGCCGCGGCGGTGCTCGTTCGTCTTGCCGACCTGATCAGGATTCCGTACCCGATCGTGCTCGTCGTCGGGGGCGTCGCGATCGGTTTCGTGCCGGGCCTGCCGCGGATCGAACTCGCGCCGGAGGTGATCTTTCTCGTCTTTCTGCCGCCGCTGCTGCAGTCCGCGGGCTTTAACGCCTCCCCGCAGGAGCTGCGCGCCGCCACCGCCCAGCTGATCTCGCTGACGTTCGTCCTCGTGCTCGTGACGATGGGCGCCGTCGCTGTCGTCGCCCACGCGGTCGCCGATGGGCTGAGCTGGGAAGCGGCGTTCGTGCTGGGCGCGATCCTCGCGCCGACGGACCCGGTCGCGGCGGCGGCGACGTTCAGCCGCATGGGGGTGCCCGAGCGCGTCGTGCTCGCGGTCGAAAGCGAGGCGATGCTCAACGACGCCGTGGCGCTCGTTGCCTACAAGGTCGCGCTCGCGGCCACCGTCGCCGGGACGTTTGCGCTCGGCTCGGCGGCGATCGACTTCGTCAGCTCGGCCGTCGCCGGCGTCGCCGTCGGCCTCGCGGTTGCCTGGGTCGGGGTGAAGGTGCAGCGTCGCCTCGCCGACGTCCCGCTGGCGATCTTCCTGACGGTCCTGTTCGCCTACGGCGCGTACATCGGCGCCGAGCACGTGCGCGACCTCGGCCTGGGCATCGAGGCCTCGGGCGTGCTCGCCACGGTGACGGCGGGCATCTGGTACGGCTGGCACTCGCACGAGATGTTCGACGCCGACACGCGCCTGAGCGCGATCGCCTTCTGGCAGGCGCTCGTCTTCGGCCTGAACGTCACGCTGTTCGTCCTGCTCGGCCTGCAGTTCGAGGGCATCTACGAGAGCGTGCGCTCGACCGGCGAGCTCGGGGCGCTGCTCGTCGACATCGCGCTCGTCAGCCTCGTCGTGATCGGCGTGCGGCTGGTCTGGCAGGCGGTGCCGCCACTGCTCGGCCGCGCGCTGCCGGCGCTTGGGCGCGCCGACACCGGCGCGGACTGGCGCGAGCGCGTGGCGGTCGGCTGGACCGGCATGCGCGGAGCGATCTCGCTCGCTGCCGCGCTCGCGCTGCCGCAGGCGCTGGAGTCCGGCGCGACGTTCGCGCAGCGTGACGTCCTGATCTTCATCACGGTCGGCGTCATCGCCGTCACGCTCATCGGGCAGGGGCTGACGCTGCCGTTGCTGCTGCGGATGCTGGGCATCCGCGGCGAGCGCGAATGGAGCCCCGACGAGGCGATCGCCCGGCTGGAGGCCGCGCAGGCGGCGCTCGACCGCCTCGACGAGCTTGAGCGCGAGGAGCGCATCGGCGAGGAGCGCCTGCGCCGCATGCGCGAGCTGTACCGCGCGCGCTTTCGGCGCTGCATGGCGGTCATCGGCGGCGACGGCGAGGAGGCGCGCGCCGACCCGCGCGCGCCGGTCGAGCGCTACAGCGAGCTGCGCCGCGAGCTCATCGGCGTCGAGCGCGACGCGATCCTGGGGCTGCGCAACGAGGGCCGACTGAAGCCGGATGTCATGCGCGAGATCCAGCGCGATCTCGATCTCGAGGAGGCGCGGCTGCCCGCGTGAACGCGCCGGGTGCGCCATGGCCCCTGCGGGGCTCGAGTACACGACCGCGACCCGAGCGACAGGAGGCCGGATGACCGAGTTCAAGCAGGGCGACCGCGTGCGGTGGAGCTCGCACGGCGGCGAGGCCGTCGGCAAGGTCAAGCGCAAGATCACCAGCGACACCGAGCTGGCCGGCCGCACCGTGCGGGCCTCGCAGGATGAGCCGCAGTACCTCATCGAGAGCCGCCGCGGCCGCGTACATTGAGGCGATGCCGACCGCGCCGGAGGCCTTCGACGCCCACGCCGCCGACTACGACGCGCTGCGGCGCCGGCTCGTGCCCGTCTTCGACGCCTTCTACGCGACGGCGCTCGAGGCGCTGTCGCTGGCACCCGCACCGCTACGGCGGATCCTCGACGTCGGCGCCGGCACGGGGCTGCTGTCCGAGATGGTTCGTCGCGCGCTGCCCGACGCCGAGCTGACGCTGCTCGACGGCTCCCAGGCGATGCTCGAAACGGCGCAGGCCCGCCTGGGCGCGGGCGCGACGTACGTCCGCCGGGATTTTGCCGAGGAGCTGCCCGCCGGCCCGTGGGACGCGATCGTCTCCGCGCTGGCGATCCACCACCTCCCCGACGCCGGCAAGCGCGAGCTCTATGCGCGGATCCATGCCATGCTCGCCCCCGGCGCCGTGTTCGTCAACGCCGAGCACGTCGCGGGACCCACGCCACGCCTGGACCGGGTCTACGCCGACTGGCACCGCACGCGCTCGGCCGAGCTCGGCACGACGGCCGAGGAGTGGGCGGCCGGCGAGCAGCGGATGAGCTTCGACCACCTCGCGAGCCTCGAGGCGCAGCTCGCCTGGCTGCGCGAGGCCGGGTTCACGGAGGTCGACTGCCTGTACAAGCGGTACGGCTTCACGGTCGTCGTCGCGCAGCGCGCGGACTGACGCCGCGGCGCGCCGCGCGGGGCCGGTGGGATCCCGGCCAGTCTCCCGCGGGGATGCCAGACAGCGAGGCAATCGTCACACCAGGCGGCTGAGCTGGGCGTCGTACGTCAGGAGGTCTCCATGCAGGGCGCGCGCGGAGGCGAGAACCAGCGCATCCGGAAGCCGCAGCCGGGCGTGCTGGGCGCGTAGTTCGGCGGCCTGCTCGGCGATCGACGCTGTCAACGGCGCGACGGCGATCCCCATCGCCGCCAGCGCGTCCCGCGCATCGGGCACGCGACCGGCCCGCGCAAAAGCGACGAGCACCTCGCTGTACGCGCTCGCGGGAGCCAGCATCGCGCGGTCGTCGAGATCGGCTCTTTCGACATCGGCGACCGCCTGGGCGTGGTGCGCGTCGGCTCGGTCGAGCAGCCCGATCAGGACGCTCGCGTCGAGGATCAGCGCTCCCATTCGGCGCGCAGCCTGTCGAGCTCCTCGGGGTCGTAGATCCCGCTGGCGATGCCGGCGTGACGCCGGACGCGGGAACCTCGGACAGCGACGACGAGCTCTCCGTCGCCCGCCGCGCGTATCGTGACCTCGTCGCCGGCACGTAGGCCGGCGGCGCGCATCTCGGCCACCGGCAGCGTCACCTGATTCTTCGCGGATACTCGTGGCATGCCTTTACTATACCGGGTAAATCAGTAAAGGCTGAACCGGCCTGACTGACTAGGTCGGAGCAGGCAGGGCACGGGGTCTCGCAGGCGCATCAGGTGGCTCACTGCGGCAATGGTGTCGATGCGAGCGTCCGCCCCCGCCCGCACGTCGGCCTACAGCGCCTCGTCCTCCGGCGGCCCGTCGCGCGGATCGTGGTCGCGCTTGCGGGTCGCGTCGCGGTCCGACCCGGCGATGATGTCGTCGGGCGCCTTGTCCTTGGGCAGAAAGCCGGACTTCATGCCGAAGTACACCGCCTGCGGGTGGTGCGCGATGATCGCGAGCGTCGACTGCTCCGGCTCGACGGCGTAGCCGCCGGTCAGGGTCAGGCCGATCGACGGCGCGTCGAGCAGGCGGTAGATCTTCTCGTGCTCGGACTGCTCGGGGCAGGCGGGATAGCCCCACGAGTAGCGCCGCCCGGCGGTCAGGCCGATGCCGAGCTCGTAGCGCACGCGCGAGTGCAGCCACTCCGCCGTGCCCTCCGCCGACTGGACGCCGAGGCCGTGAGTGAAGAGCTGCTCGGCGAACTCGCCTTCCTGCTCGAGCGCCGTGATGACCTCGGTCACTCGCGGGCCGACGGTCACGGCTTGCAGCGCGACGACGTCGAGCTCGTCGCTGTCCTTCGGCCGGTAGAAGTCCGCCAGGCAGATGCGGTGATGGCCGGGCTGGCGCGGGAACACGAGGCGCTCGAGCACCGTTTCGCGATCGTCGGGGTCGAGCACGACGACGTCGTTGCCCTCGCTGTAGCAGGGAAAGTAGCCCAGCAGCGCGCGCGGCTGCAGGTAGTCCTGCTCGCGCCACATGCGCTCCAGGCGCGGCTGGAAGTCCTCGTCGATGAGCTTGCGCCAGGCCTCCCCCTTCACGCCCCGCCCGCCCCAGTGCAGCTTGAAGAGGACGTGGGTGTCGAGGTGCGGGAAGATGTCGTTCAGCGGCACGTCGATCTCGCGCGCCCCCCAGAACGGAGGCTCTGGCACTGGGACGTCGGTGCGGGCGGCCGAGCGCACGCTGTCGTCGTCGGTGATCAGCGGCGGCGGGTCCTTGCCGTGCAGGCGGAAGTGCAGCGCGGCCTCGCGCGTCTTGGTCACCAGCGCCGTCCGGCCCTCCTCCTCGATCAGCTGGTCCATCTTGTTGAGGCCCTCGAAGGCGTCCTTGCAGTAGAAGACGCCCGGCTCATAGATCTCATCCGACGCGCGCCCCTTCGGATACAGCGCGCGCAGCCCGAAGTCGCGATTGATCGCCGCGCCGCCGATCAGCACCGGGAAGCCGAGGTTCTTCTCGTGCAGTTCCTCGATGCACAGCGGCATCTGCTTGGAGGTCGAGACGAGCAGCGCGCTGAGGCCGATCGCCGTCGCGTTGCGCTCCTGCGCGGCCTCGAGGATGACCGAGATCGGCACCTGCTTGCCGAGGTCGACGACCGTGTAGCCGTTGTTCGTCAGGATCGTGTTGACGAGCGACTTGCCGATGTCGTGCACGTCGCCGAAGACCGTCGCGAGCACGACGGTGCCCTTCGTATAGCCCTCGACCTTGTCGAGGTACTCCTCGAGCTTGGCCACCGCGCGCTTCATGACCGTCGCCGACTGCAGCACGAACGGCAGGATCAGCTCGCCCGCGCCGAACTTGTCGCCGACCTCCTTCATCGCCGGCAGCAGGACCTCGTTGAGCGTCGGCACGGCGCCGATCTTCTCGACGCAGCGGTCGATCCAGTCCTCGACGCCCTCCTTCTTGCGGCGCAGGATGTGGAAGTGCAATGCCTCCTCGGGCTCCATCCCGGCGGTCGGATCGGCCTTCTCGTCCTCCGCGACCTCCGACTGCGACTCAAAGTGGCCGATGAACAACTCGAGCGCGTCCTCGCGGCGGTTGAAGACGAGGTCGTCGGCGAGCGCTCGCTCGGCGTCGGGAATCTCGAAGTACGGCGTGATGTGGTTCGGGTTGACCATCGCGAGGTCCAGCCCGGCCTCGACGCAATGGTGCAGAAAGACGGAGTTCAGCACCGCCCGCGCCCGCGGCCCGACGCCGAAGGAGACGTTCGAGACGCCGAGCGACGTCTTGACGTCCGGGATGTGCTCCTTGATCAGGCGGATGCCCTCGATCGTCTCGACGGCCGACGGGCGCCATTCCTCGTCGCCGGTCGTCAGCGTGAACGTCAGCGCGTCGAAGATCAGCGCGTCGGGGTCGAGGCCGTGCTCGTCGCAGCACAGCTCCTTCAGGCGCTGCGCGATCTCGAGCTTGCGCTGGGCCGTCTTCGCCATGCCGACCTCGTCGATCGTCAGCGCGATCAGGCAGGCGCCGTGGGCGAGCGCGATCGGCACGACGCGGTCGAGCTTGGCTCGGCCGGCCTCGAGGTTGATCGAGTTGACGATCGCGCGGCCCGGGATCTGCTCGAGCGCCGCCTCGATGACCTCGGGCTCGGTCGAGTCGACCTGGATCGGCGCGGGCTGGCCGAGCGACACGCGCTCGGCGACGCGGCGCATCTGCTCGGCCTCGTCCTCGCGCTCGACGAGCGCGACGCACAGGTCGAGCACGTGCGCGCCGCCCTCGACCTGGTCCTCGGCGATCTGGCTGAGGCCGTCGTAGTCGTCGGCCAGCAGCATCTCCTTGGCCTTGCGCGAGCCCTGCGAGTTCACGCGCTCGCCGACCATCGTCGGGCGCGGCTCCTGCACGAGCGTCGTCGCGGCGATCATCGAGCTGACGTGCGTCGGACGCGGCACCGGCCGCGACTTCACGCGCCGGCCCTTGACGGACTCGGCGAGCATGCGGATGTGGTCGGGCGTCGAGCCGCAGCAGCCGCCGACGATGCTGACGTCGTAGCGCGTGACGAAGTCGGTCAGCGTCGTTGAGAACTGCTCGGGCCCTTCGGGAAAGATCGTCTCTCCGTCCGGCCCCTGGATCGGGATGCCGGCGTTCGGGATGCAGGCGACGGGCAGCGGCGAGAACTCGCCAAGGAAGCGGATCGCGTCGCGCATGTCCTCGGGGCCGGTCGAGCAGTTCAGCCCGATCGCGTCGACGCCGAGCGCCTCGAGCGTCGTCAGCACCGCCGAGATGTCCGTGCCGAGCAGCATCTTGCCGCCGTTTGGCAGCAACGAGACCTGCGTCTGGATGGGGACGTCGCGCCCGGCGAGCTGCATCGCCGCGCGCGCGCCGAAGATCGCGGCCTTGACCTCGAGGATGTCCTGCGCGGTCTCGATCAGCAGCAGGTCGACGCCGCCCTCGATCAGGCCCTGGCACTGCTCGGTGAACGTCTCGGCGAGCGTGCGAAAGGAGATGTCGCCGAGCGTCGGGTCGTCGGACGACGGCAGGTATCCGGTCGGGCCGACGGATCCGGCGACGAAGCGCCGCTCGCCGACGGCCTTGCGCGCGATCTCCGCGCCGCGGCGGTTGATCTCGAGCGTCGCGTCTCCCAGGCCCCACTCGTCGAGCTTCAGGCGGCTGGCCTGGAAGGTGTCGGTCTGGACGGCGTCGGCGCCCGCCTGCACGAACGACTCGTGCACGCCCTCGATCACGTCGGGGCGGTTGAGCACGAGCGCCTCGTGCGCGCGCCCGGGCAGCTTGTAGTCGTCCTCCAGCGAGAGGTCGAACTGCTCGAGGGTCGCGCCCATGCCGCCGTCGAAGAGCACGACGTGCGTCCGGATCGCTGATCTGTAGTCACGCATCCCCCGCGATGCTATTGGGCTGCGGATCGCATGTAGCGGCTCGATGCCAGCTTCGGCGTCGCCGTCGCGCGCTACGCGGCCCTCGCGCGGGCCCTGGCCAAGTACAGCTCGAGCGCCTCGACGTGGCGATGCTCGAGCCAGCGGATGCGCTCCAGCCAATCTCCCGCGCGCTGGTGCGCGCGGGCGGCGTCCTCGTCGTCGGTGGCGGCCGCGAACGCCCGCCAGGCATCGGCCAGGTCGTCGCAGACGAGCGCCGCGCGGCCCAGCTGCGCGGACCCGAGCAGCGCCGCGGCGTCGTGCTCGAAGCGCGCCTGCAGCGAGCGGTACAGCGCACCCCCGGTTCCGGCGTCGCGGACGCGGAAGCGCAGGCAGTCGAGCGTCGGGCCCAGCAGCGGTCCGGCGCGCTCGGGCACCCGCGGCCAGGCGGCCGCCAGCGCGTCGATGCCGGCGAGGCCGCGGCGCACGTGGGGGTGGCAGTTGCCGCCGGGGTGGCGCATCGCGCGCACGACGCGCGCCAGCGCGGCGCCGATCGCCGCGGGCGCCTCGGCCAGGCGCGTGACCTCACGCACGCGCAGCAGCGCGTGACGAGCGGGCTCCGGAAACGCGCGCGAGGCGCGCGCGGCGGCCAGCGAGGACAGCGCGCAGCGCTGCGGCTCGGGAAAGCAGCGGTCGAGCACCCAGACGATGCCGGCCTGCACGTCGCAGCCCGTGACGAGGATCGCGTGCCGGGTGTCGTGCCGGCGCTCCGGGTGGTAGTCGAGCTCGGCGACGTCGGCGCGCAGCAGCGCCGGCCGCGCGGCGTCGAGCTCGCGGCGCAGCGCCTCCCAGCCGGCGCTCGGCTCGTCTGTCGCGTGCCACCGCGCCTGCACGCCGAGATGGCGGCAGAGGTCGAGCTCCAGCGACGGCGCACGACCGTCCAGATCGATCGGCGGGATGCCCGCGGGCGCGATGCGCACCGTGAGGTCCAGCGCGCCCGACAGGCCGAAGACGGCGCCCTCCGACAGCGGCTCGGCATCGTAGGACAGCCCGTGGTGCTCGAGCAGGTCGCGCAGCGCGCCGCTGGCCGCGTGATCGGCGACGCGATGGTGCAGCGCCGTCGCGCCCGGCTGCGTCGCGACCCCGCAGATCATGGCGCGAGCCGGTCCGGGGAGCGAGGCCCTGCGAGCAGCCTTGCGGCGACGTCGTCCATGACCGCAGGGCGTGACTTCCGGCTGAACAGTGTTCAGCGAACGACCGCGATCACGCCACGAGCGATGCAAACAGGCGGTCGAGCGTCGCGTGCGGGTCGCCGGTCATGCCGGCGTGCACCTCGGAGGGCTGGATGATCGTCGAGGATGGCGCGACGAGCCAGCCGAAGCGCTCGGACGGCTCGAGGGAGGCGAGCGCGCCGCCGGCGCTGTCGCCGTCGGCGACGAGACACAGCGCGTCGAGGTGCGAGCGCACGGGCTCGGGGTCGAGGTCGGGCGCGAACGCGGCGAGGCGCGCGGCGTCCAGGTGCGCGCGCACGGCGAGGAAGTCGCGCCGGCGGCAATACAGCGCGACGCCGACGTTCAGGCGCTCGCCGCGCTCCACGCGCGGCACGAGCCGCAGGACGGCGTAGGCGAACGGCTGCGGCGCGCGCTCAGCCACGGGCCTGCTCGATCTCCGCGACGAAGCCGCGCGGCGCCGCGAGTCGCGAGGTCAGAAACGCGGCGAGGTCGCCGCGGCGCGAGGCGGGGTTGGCGCCCAGCCAGACGTCGGGCACGAGCGCGACGGCGCTGCCGGCCGCGGCGAGTGCGCGCGAGGCGAGGCGCTCGTCCGCGTCGCGGATCGAGCCCGCGAGCCCCAGCAGGACGTGCTCGGCGAGCATCGGCACGCCCTCGTGCGCCGTGCTCGCAAGCGGGCGCGGGCCGTGCTGGCGAAAGAACGCGGCGCCGTGGTCGATCAGCCACGTGCGCCCGCCCCACAGGAGGAGGTTGGGATTGCGATGGGTGCGGTCGACGTTCGTGACGAACGTGTCGAACCACACGACGTCGGCGGCCAGGGCCGAGTCGATCGGCGGCGTGAACGCCAGCGCGCCGGGCAGAAAGTCCATGCCGAGGTTCGGCCCCGGGCTGGCGGCGATCAGCTCCTGGATCTCGGGATCGGGCTCGGCGTGCCCGAGCGCGGCCGGCACGTCGATGACGACGAGGTCCGGAACCGGCAGCCCGATCGCGCGGGCGAGCTCGCCGGCAAGCACCTCGGCCACGAGCGCCCCCTCGCCCTGTCCGGCGCCGCTGAACTTCGTGACGTACATGCCGTCGTCGTCGGCCTCCAGCAGCCCCGGCAGCGAGCCGCCCTCGCGCAGCGGGGCGACGTAGCGCGTGGCGGTCACGCGGCGCAGGGGCTCGAGCACGCGCGCAAGCTTCGCACGGGGTGGGGCGGGGCGCAGGCAGGCGCCCACCGGTCCGGGCCGCGGCTAGTCGAGCAGGCCGTACAGTGCCTGCGCCTGCCCGCCGGACGCCATGTAGGGCCCGTACATCGTCGTCTTCTCGGTGCTGTAGCCGTACGAGTTGACCGACACGAGCGGCTCGCCCGCATCGCCGGCGCTGTTGTCGTTGCGGTCGAGGAACCAGCCGCCGCCGCTCGAGCCGCCCGTCATGTCGCAGCTGATCTGCATCGGGTCGAGCAGGGTGGCCGTGTCCCAGCGGCGAAACGGCGATGCGCACGCGTACTGCTGCGAGCCGTTGAACTTGCCGGCCGCGGGATAGCCATAGCTGACGAGCCTCTCGCCCGTCGGGTTCTGGCCGAAGACGATCGGGCGCGTGCCGATCGTGCCCGTGAACGTCGTGCCCGTACTACCGACCTTGACCACCCGCGCGGCGCCGACGTCGTTGCGGAAACGGTCGGCGCCCTGAGCTTCCCAGCCCGGCGTCGAGTCGAGCTGCGTGAACGTCCAGCGCCCGTTCGGCTCGAGCCCCTTGTAGTAGCCCGGGACGAACATGAGGTTCGTCGCCTCGTGACCGGTGCCGTTGGTCACGCAGTGCCCGGCGGTCCAGACGAGGTTGATGGCGGCGCCGGCGTCAACCGCTGTGCCGGAGCAGACGTAGTTGCCGCCGTCGATCGTCATAAAGACCTTGCCGTTCTTGCGGTCTTCGCCCGCGTAGGCCCCGCCGGCGAGCGGCACCGCGAACCGCGACCAGTCGGCCGAGGCGCCGCCACCACCGCCACCGCCGCTGGGCCGTGCGCGATCGCGCGGCTTGGCGGCCTTCATGCGCTCCGACGACCAGTATGAGGACGTCTCCTGCGGGGACTTCGGGTTCTTGATCGGCGCCGCGGCGGCCGGCGTGACGGCGGCGGCGGTCAGGACAACGGCGAGCAGTGCGGAAAAGGTGGCGCGCATGAGCTCAGCGTAGCCAAGATTCTGGCGTTCCTGCCTCGGGCAGCGGCTCACCGTCCATGGACCAACGGCGATCAACGCGGCCGGCGCGCCGGCGAAGCCACAACGCGTCAAGTTCGTCATCAAGCGCCGGGCCGGCCGCTGACCCTGCGCCACCGCCGGTGCCACACGAGCACCGCCGACGCTGTTGCCGTCTCCTCGACCCGTGTTCGAGGTCCTACTTGATGA
>Ga0136633_1001663_pt1 | contig 16189 bp, 15 predicted proteins | sample AntDrymeUQ832206_2_FD_105494 | JGI IMG/M metagenome (GOLD analysis project Ga0136633, IMG submission 105494) | Polar desert sand microbial communities from Dry Valleys, Antarctica - metaG UQ83 (22.06) | ecosystem: Environmental > Terrestrial > Soil > Desert | place: Antarctica: Dry Valley...
CGTCATCCCGCGGATCGACGAGGAGGTAGTACCAGCGCTGCACCGGCGCACCGTACGAGCGGGAGTCGAGGAACGGGCCGCGGACGATCGACGAGGTGCCGACCCAGCCGGTGGCGCGGACGTCCACCACATCGGCGAGGCTGACCGGCTCCGGCCGGGGCTGCGTGGCCGTGACGGCGCGCGCGCCCTCCACCGATCGCCAGACGCCCAACGCCAGCAGCAAGGCGATGGCGAGCACCCACGGAGCGCCGCGCGGCGCGAACCAGATGATGCCGCCCACCAGCCGACCGATCGCATGGGCGAGCCATCCGATGATGGCGGCGGCGCGGCTGACGAGAAGGGTCATCGGTGAGGCGCTCGCGGCCCCGGGGCGCGAAACCCGCCGACGATCGCGCACCGGCGGGCCTCGACATCGAAGGCGGACCTACGCCGGAACAGCCTCTTCCTCGGAGGTCTCGGCGTGGCCGTACAGCGGCGTCTCGCGGGCCGCCTCGGTGAGCATCGGATCGAGCATCTTCTGGACCGCCAGCGTATGGGTGCAGCCACCTGCGGACTCGAAGAGGTGACAGTCACAGTGCCACGCATCGGCGTCGAGAGTCACGCTGTGGGTGCCGTTATCGCCGGCAAAGCTGGCCCGAACGGCCTCAAGCTTCACGCGGTCTGGCTCGTGTGCGTAGCGCATTGCCTTCTCGACCTTGCCGATCATGCTCGAATGCACGTCGCGGTTACCTCCATTGGCGCCGGCTCCCCCGGCGCCTTACTACGTGGCGCCCGTCGGGTCGGATCCGGTGGCCCTGGCGAGCCGCTCCTTGAGCATCGCGAGCAGTGTAACCGGCGTGGGGTCGGTCTGGTAGAGGATCGCGAGATACGCGCTCACCAGATCGCCATACGCCACGCTGGTCAGGACCCGCGCCAACGGAGATGGTCCATCCGCCCAGACCTCGGAACGGTTCGTCGCCCGCTCGCCGAGGAGTTCCTCGACGACGCGATACCGCTCGGCGATCTCGGGCGGCTCGTTCCGATCGCGCAACTGGATGACGTAGAGCGCGTCGCCGAGCTCGCGTGGGTTGAGGCTGCCCTCGATGGCGTTGTGGTTCGCCTCCGGCATCGGCTCCCAAGAAGCCCAGGCCTTGGCGTTCTCGTTCAACTGGGTCTTCCACCGATGCGCCACCGCCGCCATCGATCCGTGGCCGTAGATCACCGGGATGCGGCCGAAGATCGACCACGCCAGCTGCTTCGCCGGGTTGGCCTCGGTCTCCACCGATGGAGCCGTCCGGTCGAGCAGCTCCTCGAGCGCCGTGACGACCGCGCCCAGCGGGTCGGGATCGGCGATGAGGCCGGCGCGCGACAGCAGCTCGTGGACGAGTCCGACCCCGAAGCCGATGGCAGCGCGCGGCTGTCCGCCAAGCTTGTACTGGAGGAGCGGCAGACCATCGCTGGCGGCAAGGGAGGCCAGGCGTCCTCCGGTCGTGATCACCGCGAGCGGCAGCTCGCGCTGCCTGGCCGCCGCGAAGCCCGACAGGGTCTCGGCCGTCTCGCCTGAGTGACTGGCGGCGATCACGAGCGTCCGCGCCCGGATCCCCGGCGGCAGCCCATAGTCACGATGAACGCTGAGCGGCACCTTCAGACGGTCGCCCGCCGCGGCGGCGACGAGCTCCGCGCCGATGGCGGAGCCGCCCATGGCGAGGACCACAACAGCGTCGACATCAGTGTGGCGCTCGCTCAGCGCGATCGGCGCCGCAACGCGACGTGCCTGGGAGAGCTGTCGCGGCAGCTCGGCCACGCGGCCGAGCATGTCGTGGGGGTCGATCCGCTTGAGCGTCGGCACGTCGTCGAGGGTGACCGCCTCCTCGAAGAGCGGCGGACGCGTGCCGTCCGCGTCGTCGGCGGGATCCGGCCGGCCTGGCTCCTCGTCTGGGTTCTTGTAGCCGAAGAAATCGCGAGCGTCCATCAGCGTCCGGCGGCCGCGATGCGCCGGCCCTCCGCGAGCAGGACCTCGACGTCCTCGAGAGAGCGCGCCTCGACGTAGACACGCAGGAGCGCCTCCGTGCCGCTGAAGCGAATGAGGAGCCACGAGCCGTCGTCGCGGTAGAACTTGAAGCCGTCGTTCGTCTCGAGTGCCGCGCGCTCGACGACCTCCTGGCCGGCCAGCGTGGCCGGCGCCTCGTTGGCCAGGCGCGCGAGCGTGTCGGCCTTCACGGCGTCATAGCCCTCTCGGGCGAAGCGGATGTCGATCCGGTTGTAGTAGGAGGGGCCCGCCAGCGCCTGGAGCTCGGCGAGCACCTCGGAAGCCTGGTTGTCCTTCGTCAGCAACAGGTCGAGCAGGAAGAGGCCGGCGGCAAGGCCGTCACGCTCGGGGATGTGCATCCCGAACCCAAAGCCGCCTGACTCCTCGCCGCCGATGACGGCGTTCGTCTCGGTCATCTTCGGACCGACGAACTTGAAGCCCACCCCGGTCTCATGGGCCTCGGTGCCATAGATCTCGGCGAGGCGCTTTGCCATGCTCGTGGTGGTCACGGTGTAGACCGCTGGACCGATCTGCTTACGCACCTCGAGCAGATACCAGTAGAGGAGGCCGTACACCTGCAGCTGGTTGACGAAGACGCCCTCCTCGGTCGCCATGCCGACCCGATCCGCGTCGCCGTCGAAGGCGATCCCGATGTCCCCGCCCCAGCGCGGGATCTCGGTGAGCCACTCGTCGACATTGGGGCGGATCGGCTCGGGGTTGATGCCGCCGAAGTATGGATTGCGCTCGGTGTGCATCTCGCGGACGGTGAGCCGCCCGTCGCCGAGGAGCCGCGTGAACCAGCCGGACCCGGAGCCGTACAGCGTCTCCACGAGGACGCGCTTGTCGGCCGCACTGATCTTCTCGATGTCGACGATGCTGGCCAGCTGCTCGCGGAACCGCGGATACGGGTCGAAGGTCTCCACCAGGCCGGAGCTCACCGCGTCGTCGTAGTCGCGCCGCGGCGGCAGCTCGTCCTCGGGGTGCGTGTCCATGGTGGCTTCGATGGCGGCGAGCATCTCGGGGGCGGCCGCGCCGCCGGTATCGGCCTTGACCTTGAAGCCGTTGTCGGTCCACGGGTTGTGGCTGGCCGTGATCACGATTCCGGCCCCGGCGTTGAGCTCGCGCGTGAAGAAGCTGCCGACCTGCGTCGGCACAGCCTCGGGCGGCGCGTGGCTGCGGATGTCGTGCGCCGCGAGGACTTCGACGCAGGCGCGCGCGAAGTGCTCGGAGGCGAAGCGTCGATCGTGGCAGACCACGACCCCACGATCCGCCGCCCCGATCTGCTGGAGGTACTCAGCCACGCCGCGTGCGCAGCGGCGCACGTTATGGAAGGTGTATTCCTCGGCGATGGCGGCGCGCCAGCCGTCAGTTCCGAACTTGATCTTCGTCACGTGGCGATGGGCACTCGTCTACGGGGACCCTTCGAATGCGGACTCCATCGTAGCGGCTCCCGTCGCCGGCCGAAACGGTCGCTCGCAGAGATTCGTCGCTCACGATCCTGAGACCTGTCTCACGTGCGGTCGGCTCGTGCCGCCGCATCGTCCAACCCGCGCTGGAGGCGGTCCAGCAGCGGGCGCAGCGGCTCGCGCGGTTCGACCCGGATCGGCTCCGCCTGCTCGACTCGGAGTCGACAGAAGGGCAGCGGCACGATGTGCCGGTCCCAGCGGCCGCCGAGCCGCAGGACAGGACGCGCAGCGACCGCCCATGGCTGGAGCGGGACGCCGGCCTCGCGGGCGACGATCAGGGCTCCCGGCTTCGCTCGCCGGTAGGGTCCCACCGGTCCGTCCGGGCTGATGACCAGCGATGCCCCCTCCCGGCCGACCCGCGCCAGCTCCCGCGAGAGCCGCGCCGCCTCTGCTCGCTCGCCCTCGGGCGGCAGCGACACGGAACCGGCGTCGAGCGCGGCGAGCATCGCCGTCATGACCTCGCCCCGAAATGTCTGGGTGCTGAAGCTGACGTGGTGCCGATGCCTCCGCAGCCGGTGCGCAGCCGCCGCCGCCACGAGGTTGTACTCGTGCCAGAAGGCGAGCACGACCTGGTCCTGGGTCACCGGCGGCCCGTGCACGCGGCAGGTGGCCGCGACGAGCCGGATGTATCCGGCCAGGACAAACCCGATGAGGCGCGCCAATGGCCGCATCGGTCCGGCGTTAGAGATATCGCTCGCCGGCGGTGCGCGCGATCTCGTCGAGGACCGGCTTGATCTCCTCGGCCCGATCGCGGTGGCAGACGAGGAGCGCGTCGGGCGTGTCGACGATGATCAGGTCCTCGAGCCCGACGGTCACGACCAGCCGATCGCCGCCGTGGACGAGCACGCGATGAGAGCCGCGGTCGAGGTGATGGCCGCTCGCGACGAGGTCTGCGCCGCTGGCGCTCGAGAGGGCCTCGAGCAGCGCCGACCACGAGCCGATATCGGACCAGCCAGCGCTCAACGGAACGACCGCCATGCGTCCCTCGGCCGCCGCCGGCTCGGCGATGCCGATGTCGATCGTGATCGCCGCCACGCCCTCCAGGATCCTGCGCACCTCGCTCATCCATCCCGGAGTCCGATGGAGCGCCTCGATGCGCTCCAGTGCCGAGGCCAGCTCCGGCTGGAAGCGCTCGACCGCCTGGCGGAACGCGTACACGCGCCAGACGAAGATGCCCGCGTTCCAGTAGTGGTCGCCCTCTTCGAGGAAGGCGGCCGCGCGCTTGGCGTCGGGCTTCTCGACGAAGCGCTCGACGAGCGCCGTCGGCGCGGCCGGGTGGAGGCGCTTGCCGGCCTTGATGTACCCATACCCGGTGGCCGCGTTAGTCGGCACCACGCCCAGCGTGACGAGGTAGCCACGCTCCGCGGTGCGTGCCGCCTCGCGCAGGCCTTCGGCGAAGGCGGCCTCGTCGGCGACGAAGTGGTCAGCCGGCAGGACGAACGCCACCTCGTCGCTCTCGCGGCGGGCGAGGACGGTCGCCAGTCCGGCCGCGACCGCAGTCGAGCGCGCGAGCGGCTCCCCGAGCACGTTGTCCTCGGGAAGCTGGGGCAACTGGCGCTGCGTCGGACGCACGTGGGCCTGGCTGGTGATGACGTAGATGTCGTGCGGCTTGAGCAGTACGCCAAGCCTTGCGACGGTCTGTTGGAGCAGGCTCGTCTCGCCGGTCAAGGCCAGGAGCTGCTTGGGTGTCTCGCGGCGGGAGAGCGGCCAGAGCCGGGTTCCGCTGCCGCCGGCCATCACAATCGCGAACATCGGCCTGAGGCTACCAGAGGAAGCGGGCGCGGCGGCGCCGGCGGCTGATCAGGCACGCGGCGTCGAGGACTCCTCGCGCTCGCGGTCGACCTCGGCCTCCAGCCGCTCGCCCAGCTCCAGCGTGCGCCGATAGGCGGCCCACACCGCATCGGAGAAGACGGTCCGGATGCGTCCCTTCTCGAGCTCGTAGATGGCGGCCGCGCTCGTGCCACCCGGCGAGGTGACCGCGTTGCGCAGCTGGGCGGGATGGAGCTCCGACTGCTGCGCATACTCCGCCGAGCCGACCAGGGTAGCCACGACCAAGTCGTGAGCCAGCTCGCGGGGAAAGCCCATGTGGACGCCGGCGTCGATGAGCGCCTCCATGACCGCGAACAGGTAGGTCGGCCCGGTGCCGGAGAGAGCGGTCGCCATGGCGACGAACGACTCGTCCGCGACCTCGCGCTCGTCCCCGAGCGAACGGAGCGCCGCACGTGCCAGGTCACGCTGCCGCGCGGTGCAGGCTTCGGACGCGGTCCACACGGTCATCCCGCGCCGAATCTGGGATGGCGTGTTGGGCATGGCGCGCACAACAGTCGCATGCTGGAGGCCGTCGGCGAGCGTCCGAAGCGTTGCGCCGGCCACGATCGAGAGGACGACCTGCTCCGAGCCGAGCCGGCCGCGCAGCTCGCGCATGACGCGGGTCAGCATCTGTGGCTTGACGGCCAGCACGACGATCTCGGCGTCGGCGAGGGCGTCGCGGTTCGCGGCCACCGGATGGATGCCGTGGCGTTCGGCGAGCGCGTCGCGACGCTCGCGGCGTGGATGCGATGCGGCCAGCAGCTCGGGCGTCACGGCCCGGTTGGCGAGCAGGCCAGCGATCATGGCCTCGGCCATGACGCCAGCGCCGATGATCCCGACCCGCATCGGGCGACGTGCGGTCATTCGATCTCCTCCGTCTCGTTCCCCACCACCACCTCCGACCCGCGCAGCCGCCGTGCGTCCTCGACCTCGCCATTCGGCGCGCCCGCCCGAGCGAGCAGCTTCACCGCGGCCCCGGCCAGTCGACGGGCGCTCGTCACGTCACCCAGCTGGAGCAGAGCGTGCCCGAGGCCGAGCGCGGCAAGCCCCTGCTCGTGCTCCGCGCCGATGTCGCGGGCTTCGTCGATCGCCTCCGCATAGTACCGGCGCGCGCTGCCCGGGTCGCCGGCCGCGGAACGCAGGTCACCGATCCGGCGCGCCTGCCGGGTCGCCTGCAGCGTCATCCCCGCCTGTTCAAAGTGCCACAGCGCTCGGTGTCCCCACGCGTCGGCCGGCCACCAATCGGCCTCTGCGGCCGCTCGCTGCATGGCCGATGCCGCCGCAGCACCGGCGCGCTGGTGGTCGGTTACGCGGTCGGCCGCGAGGTAGCTGGCGGCCAGCTCACCGCGACGGAGGGCCAGCGGCAGCTCCCTGAGGCCCTGGCGCGACGTCGACGAGCCGGTCCCCAGCGCCGCGGTCGCGCGGGCAAGGAGGCGGCGCAGCAGCCCCGGACGAGGCTCGCCCCACGACCGTCGCGGATGCGTGCGCATATGGCCGCTGCCCATCCGACCGCCTAGCCGCGGACGGCGGACGTGAGCTCGTCGACCCGGTCGACCCGCTCCCAGGGCAGGTCGAGATCGTCGCGGCCGAAATGACCGTAAGCCGCCGTCTGGCGGTAGATCGGCCGGCGCAGATCGAGGTCCCGAATGATCGCGCCCGGCCGGAGGTCGAAGGTGCGCTCGATCACCTCGGCCAGTCGCACATCGGGGGTCGACCCGGTGCCGTAAGTCTCGACATTGATGGCCAGCGGGCGGGCCACGCCGATCGCGTAGGCGAGCTGGATCTCGCAGCGGCGCGCGATGCCGGCGGCGACGATGTTCTTGGCAACGTAGCGCGCCATGTACGCGCCGGAGCGGTCGACCTTCGTCGGATCCTTGCCGCTGAAGCTGCCGCCGCCGTGGCGTGCCATGCCGCCGTAGGTGTCGACGATGATCTTGCGCCCGGACAGGCCCGAGTCGCCCATCGGTCCACCGATGACGAAGCGCCCGGTCGGGTTGACGAGGTGGCGCGTCTCGCCATCGAGCAGCTCGGCCGGGATTGCGGACTGGACCACGTGCTCGCGCACAGCCGCGGAAAGGTCGGCCAGGTCGACGTCGGGGTCGTGCTGGGTGCTGACAAGCACCGTGTGCACACGGCGCGGCCGGCCCTGCGCGTCGTACTCGACGGTGATCTGGGTCTTGCCGTCCGGACGCAGGAACGGGAGCGTGCCGTCCCTGCGCACCTCGGCCAGGCGGCGCGCCACCCGATGCGCCAGCATGATCGGCATGGGCATCAGCTCGTCCGATTCGTCCGAGGCGTAGCCGAACATCATCCCCTGGTCGCCGGCGCCGAGCTCGTCGGAACCGATCTCATCGCGGGTCTCGTACGCGTGGTCGACACCCTGCGCGATGTCGGGCGACTGCTCCTTGATGGCCGTCATCGTCCCGCACGTCTCCCAGTCGAATCCGAGCCGGCTGTCGTTGTAGCCGATCTCGCGGACGGTTCGACGGACGACCTCCTGAACATCGACGTAGTGGGTCGTGGTCAGCTCGCCCAGGACCAGGACCAGGCCGGTCGTGGTCGCCACCTCGACCGCGGCTCGCGCACTCGGATCGTGGCGCAGCACATCGTCCAGGATGGCATCGGCGACGGCGTCACAGAGCTTGTCGGGGTGTCCCTCCGTCACCGATTCGGAGGTGAACAGGACGGCGGGCGTCGGGTCAGGCATCGGATCTCCGGCTTGGCTCAAAGGGGCGAGGCGAGTGTACCGCCGCTCCTCAGGCCGCGTCGGTGGACGCCCGAGCCGGGACGATCTCGCCCATGTCGTTCGAGGATAGCGGCCCGGGCTATCCTTGCCGTGCGATGTCACCGCCGGACGCTCGCCACCCTGAGCTGCTCTCCTACCGCTCCGAGTTCCCGCTGCTCGACGCATCGGTCTACCTGAACACCTGCTCGCTCGGCGCGCGTTCCGAGCGCTCACGCCGGCGACTCGAGACATTCCTGGCCGATTGGGACGAGCTCGGCGCGCAAGCCTGGTATCGCCGATGGCTCGGTGAGCTGGACGCCCTCCGCGATGACTTCGGCGCGATCGTCGGGGTCGCTGCCGACGAGATCTCGCTCGCGCCGAATGTCAGCTCGGCTCTCGCAGTTGTCGCCTCCGCCCTCGACCCGATCCACCACGGCGATCGCGCGACCATCGGTCGACTCGAGGCCGCCGGAGTGGCCGCCGGCAACGGGCCGCGCACGCGGGTGGTGACCACGGCGCTCGACTTTCCGACGATCGGTCACCAATGGCTGGCGCGTGCGCCGCTCGGCGTGGAGCTGGTGGTCGTCCCCTCCGCCGACGGCTTGACCGTCGATCTCGAGGCGCTGACCGAGGCGGTCGACGAGCGGACGGCGCTGGTGGCCATCGGCCACGTCTTCTTCACCACCGGCGCCGTGAACGACACGGCAGCGCTCGCCGCAGTCTGCCACGATCGCGGCGCGTTGCTCCTCGTCGACGCCTACCAGGCCACCGGCATCATCCCCACCGACCTTGCCGCCGACGAGGTCGACATCTATGTCTCCGGAACGCTGAAATGGCTCTTCGGTGGCCCGGGCACCGCGTTCCTCCGGGTGCGCCCGGCGCTGCGCGAAGCACTGGTCCCGACGACGACCGGCTGGTTCAGCAGCGCCCGTCAGTTCGCATTTGCGGTCGACGAGCTGGAGCTGGCGCCCGATGGGCGTCGCTACGAGCTTGGCACCCCGTCGGTCCCGTCGGCGGCGATCGCGCGCGGCGGCACCGAGCTCGTGCGCGAGATCGGCGTCGAACGGCTCGGCCAGCGAACTCGTGACCTCGGGGACCTGCTGATCGGCCTGGCGGATGAGGCCGGCCTGGCCGTGCGGGCCGTGCGCCACCCGGATCGGCGCGGAGGGATCGTGCCGATCGCCGTGGACGATCCGAAGCCCGTCGTCGACGCGCTCGCCGAGGACGGCGTCATCGTCGACTTCCGTCCGGGCATCGTGCGCTGCTCGCCTGCCTTCTACAACACCGAGGCCGAGGTCCGCCTGCTCGTGGAGCGCCTCGCGGCTCACGTCCCGAAGCTCGGTCGCGCCGTCAGCTGAGCTGGAAGAGGCCGAGACGGTGGCCGACGGCGACCTTCACTCGTCGCGTCACGCCGAGCTTGCCCAGCATGTTGCTGACGTGCACGCCGGCGGTGCGGATAATCGGAGGGCTGCTACGTTCCCGATTCCCAGGACTCGCTGTACGCCTTCTGCTCGGGCGTCAAGGGGTCGATCCGAATGCCCATGCTCTCGAGCTTGAGGCGCGCGACCTCCCTATCGATATCGTCGGGGATTCCGTACACCCTCGGCTCGAGCTCGTTCACGTGGGTACGCAGCCACTCGAGGCCGAGCGCCTGGTTCGCGAAGCTCATATCCATGACGAGCGCCGGGTGCCCTTCGGCGGCGCCGAGGTTCACAAGGCGCCCATCGGCGAGGAGATAGACGCGTCGGCCATCCGGCATCAGGTACTCGGTCGTGAACGGCCGCACCTCGCGCTTGCCGGTCGCCTGTGCTTCGAGCGCGGGAATCTCGAACTCGTCGTTGAAATGCCCGGCATTGGCGAGGATCGCTCCGTCGAGCATGAGCGGGAAATGGTCACGGCCCCAGACGTTAAGGTTGCCGGTGGCGCTGATGAAGACGTCCCCGACCGACGCGGATGCGTGCGCGTTCATGACGCGGTAGCCGTCCATCACCGCTTCCAGTCCACGCACCGGGTCGACCTCGCAGACGACGACGTTGGCGCCCATGCCGTGAGCGCGGGATGCGATGCCACGCCCGACCCAGCCGTAGCCGCCCACCACCACGGTCTTGCCGGCGAACAGGATGTTCGTGGCGCGCAGGATGCCGTCGATCGCGCTCTGGCCGGTGCCGTACCGGTTATCGAAGAGATGCTTGGTGAGCGCCTCGTTCACCGCCACCACCGGGTATCGCAGCTTGCCCGCGTTGGCCATGGCCCGCAGCCGAATCACGCCGGTGGTCGTCTCCTCGGTCCCGCCGATGACCCCGTCGAGGAGCTCGGTGCGCTTGGTGTGCAGCTCGTTCACCAGGTCCGCCCCGTCGTCCATCGTGATCTGGGGCCGATGGTCGAGCGCGGCACCGATGTGCGCGTAGTACGAGTCCCGATCCTCGCCCTTGATGGCATACACCGGGATGCCATGATGGGTTACCAGCGCCGCTGCCACGTCGTCCTGCGTCGAGAGCGGGTTCGAGCTGCAGAGCACGACGTCGGCGCCGCCGTCGGCCAGGGTCCGGACGAGGTTCGCTGTCTCGGCCGTCACGTGCAGGCAGGCGCTGATCCGCCACCCGGCCAGCGGCTGGGCATCCGCGAAACGGTCGCGGATGGCGGCCAGGACCGGCATCTGTCGGTCAGCCCACTCGATCTTCAGCCGTCCGGCATCGGCCAGACCGATGTCGGCGACGTCATGGTTCACCTCGGTTCGCGTGGCCACGGAAATCGCATTGCCTCTCGTATCGGTCGCATCAATCCCCAGCCGCCGGCACGCCGTCGGGCGAGGCGCTCGATGAGCTGGCAGTGCGTACGGTAGCCGAGGCGCCTGTAGGCCGCGACAGCGTGGTCGTTGTCGGCGTGGACGTTGAGGGCCACCCCCGCGACCCGATCGAGCAGCTCTGCGGTCACCGCACTCGTGACCATCTTGGCAAAGTCGTGGCCGCGGAAGTCGAGGTGGGTCATCACGTTGCCGACGATCGCGATCTCCTCGCGCGCATTTATGGCGTGCGTTCCGGCGGCGCTCACGAGCCGCCCGCGCACGCGGACGCCGTAGTAGACGCCGTCCTCGACCACGAACGCCGGGAAGCCGGCTCGGTAGCCGAGCTGGTAGAGCCGATTGAGGTCATCGGTGTCGAGCGCCGTCAGGCGCTCCGCCGGGCCGGCGAACGGCGTGAACGTCTCGCGGTCGATGGCCATGCGCAACATGACGAGCGGGGTGTCGAGCTCGTAGAGATCGCGCAGTGCGGCCTCATGCAGCTCGGTCGCCTGGACGTAGGCGTCCCGCGGCTTGAGCACTGCCTCCAGGATGGCCCGGCAGCCGTCCGGCGCGCCCATCAGGAAGAGCGGCTGCGGAACAAGACCTTCGTGGTGCATCGCCAGCGCGGTCGGGCTCCCGGCGTCGTCGTGGGCCATCGCCCATGCCACACGTGAGCGGTTCGGGCCATCGAGGTCGCCGAGCGCATAGGCCGCGTAGAGGCGATCGCGGCGCAGGAAGGCAGCGATCTCGCTGCGGTCGCTGACGGCGCGCGCGCGGAGTCGGGACGACGCAGCGACCGCCATCGGTCTAACCGAGGCTCAGTAGGTGAGGAGCGCGTGAATCTCGAACTCGTCGAGCTTCTCGCGTCCGCTGAGAGCGCCGAGCTCGACCATGAACGAGAGCCCCGCGATCTCGCCGCCCAGCCGACGCACGAGCTCGATCGTGCCCATCACCGTCCCACCGGTCGCCAGCAGGTCGTCGACGATGAGCACGCGCTGCCCCTTGCTGATGGCGTCGGAATGGATCTCGAGCGTGGCCGTGCCGTACTCGAGCTCGTACTCGACCTCGATCGTCTCCGCAGGCAGCTTGCCCAGCTTGCGGACCGGGACAAACCCGGCCCCGAGCTTGTAGGCGAGTGGCGCCGAGAATATGAATCCCCGCGACTCCATGCCGACCACGACGTCGACCTGGGTTTCCCCCACCTGGTCCGCCATGCGGTCGATCACCTTGCGGAACGCATCGGCCTCCTTGAGGAGGGTGGTGATGTCGTAGAAGCGGATTCCAGGCTTGGGAAAGTCGGGAACCTCCCGAATGAGGGCGCGAAGGTCATCGACGGAGGAGACGGTCACGGTCCTGTGGGCACTCCTGATGGGCGGCGTGGTGGTCAGTGCCAGGTGAGTCTAGACCGATGCGCCCGCCGGCGGCAATGGATGCAATCCCCGCAACCTCGGCCGCGCCAACCAGGTTGGCGCTACGACCGATCCGCCACCGCGAGCCCCTGTCCGTGCCAACCAGGTTGGCGCTACGACGGACGAGAGCGCATTTGGCGGTCGCGGTGCCATGCCAATTGGCGCCTCGACCGAGGAGCGGCCCGATGGCGGCGGACGTCGGTCACAACGCCAACTGGATTGGCATCCGACGTCGGCGCCGGGCGCCGAGCAGCGTCGTTCACTCGTAGTCCCAGCTCAGCCCGTCCGGCAGCTCCGGCACCGGCCACGACGGATCGGGGCGCCACTCCTCCGCCCGTCGGACCGGCTGCTGCCGTCGCGGAAGAGGCTGAAGCGCAGGTATATCGGTGACGAGAAGGTTCGAGAGGTTGCGGCGATATCGGTCGATCTGCTCGCCGGCCAATACCTTCTCATGGTCGGCGGCTGAACCGGGTGCCTTGGTCTCGCCGTAGCCGATGGGCGCGCCACTCGCATTCGCCACCTGGAACTCCGGCTTTCCGGCCAGTGGCATCGAGCTCGGCGTTGATCGTCACGGCGCCAAAACCCAGCTCGGTGGCGCCGCTCACCAGTTCTGGCGCGCAGCGCCTCGAGATAGCGCCGGACGGTTCTGGTTTTCAAGACGGGAGGTCCGCTCACGCCGGAGTGGCTACCGGAAGGCCGAGGAGGCGCGCGCCCTCGATCATGCGACGGTCATAGGTCACGAGCGCCTCGAGCTGATCCGCCAGGCGCAAGGCTGTCGCGAGGTGGATCGCATCAAGGGCACGGACGACCGGCGGGCCAAGCTCGGCGGCGGCCACCAAGAGCGTGTCGTCAATCTCCAACAGGACGGTCGCGTTGACCACTTCGCGAGCTTGTTTCAGCCGCTCGTCATCGACTCGGCGGGCTGCCCGAATGACCTCGGCGCGAAAGAGCGCCGATGAGGTCCAGGCATCCCGTTCCTCCAGCCAACCGCACAGGGCGTCAGACTCAGGTTCATCCATGACAAGCTTGACGCCAGCCGACGCGTCGAGGTAGACGAACGGCATTTACACGCGATCCTCGCGGATCTCGTCGAGGACATCCGATAGCAACGGCTCCCCCGCCCTTCGCGGCAACGGTGGTGGCAGCGTCCGAAAGTCTCTCGTCGCGGGCCGAGCCTTTCCTTCGGCGATCAGCCGGTCAAGGATGCTCTCAGCCTTGGGAAGCGGCGCCAGGCGTGCCACGGGCCGCCCACGGTCAGTTACCTCGATCGTCTCGCCGGCTTCGGCACGGCGCACGTATTCAGATGCGTTCTGTCGCAGCTCGCGAATGCCGATGCGATCCATGTGCGACATTGTAGCACATGGCCCGCCCTCGTCAGGCAGATTCACCGCCGGCCAGCCGGCGCAGGACGGTCTGGAGCACGCCGCCGTTGCGCATGTATGTCACGTCGATCTCGCCGTCGAGCCGTGAGATCACCCGGAAGCGGGACTCGCGGTCATCCTCCCCGCGCGCGACGACCATCAGCTCCTGCCGCGGCCGAAGTCCCTCCGCCAGGCCAAGCACGTTGAACGTTTCGCGGCCCGTGAGGCCGAGCGACGCGGCCTTCTCCCCGGGCAGGAACTGGAGCGGCAGGATCCCCATGCCGACCAGGTTGGACCGATGGATGCGCTCGTACGACTCCGCGATGACTGCCCGGACCCCCAGGAGCATCGGCCCCTTGGCGGCCCAGTCGCGCGACGAGCCGGAGCCGTACTCCCGGCCGGCCAGGAGGACGAGCGGAGTGCCCTCGTCTGCGTAGCGCATGGCCGCATCGAAAAGGCTCATTCGCTCGCCGGTCGGCAGATGCTCGGTGACGTTGCCCTCGGCGTCAGGCGTGAGCAGGTTGTGAAGGCGGATGTTTGCGAACGTGCCGCGCATCATCACCTCGTGATGGCCGCGACGTGATCCGTACGAGTTGAACTCGCGCGGCTCGACGCCGTTCCCGGTGAGCCATTCCCCGGCCGGGGAGGTCCTGGCAATCGAGCCGGCCGGCGAGATGTGGTCGGTTGTCACGCTGTCGCCGAGCACGGCCAGCGCTCGCGCGCCGATGATATCCGACGGATCGGCTGGCGCGTCGGCGATGCCGTCGAAGAACGGCGGGCGAGCGACGTACGTCGACGCGGGGTCCCATGCGTACCGGTCTCCGGCGGGGACCGGCAGGTCGCGCCACCGGTCGTCCCCGTCGAAGACCGTGGCGTAGGTGCGCTTGAAGATGTCACCGCTGACCGCCTTGAGCACCACGCTCGCGACCTCCTCCGAGGAGGGCCAGATCTCGGCGAGCATGACCGGTTTGCCGGCGGTATCGGTCCCGATCGGCTCCGTGGTCAGGTCGATGTCGACCCGGCCGGCAAGCGCGAAGGCGACAACCAGCGGCGGCGAGGCGAGATAGCTCGCCCGCGCCAGCGGGTGGATCCGGCCCTCGAAGTTGCGGTTTCCCGAAAGCACTGCCACGCCCGCGATGTCGTTGGCCTCGATGGCCTCGGCGACGGGCTCCGCCAATGGACCTGAGTTGCCGATGCAGGTCGTGCAGCCGTAGCCGACGAGATGGAAGCGCAGCGCCTCGAGCGGGTCCATCAGCCCGGCCGCCTCGAGGTATTCGGTCACGGCGCGTGACCCCGGGGCCAGCGAGGTCTTGACCCACGGCTTGGTGGTCATGCCGCGATCGACGGCGTTGCGCGCCAGCAGGCCGGCCGCGACCATGACCGATGGGTTGCTCGTGTTCGTGCACGACGTGATGGCCGCGATGACCACCGAGCCGGTCCGGATCTTGTGTCGCTGCCCGTCGAGGCGGACCTCGGCGGCCTTGTAATGGGCGTCGGCTGGCCGCATCGCGGGCTCGTGCCGGGGCGGGGCCGGCTCGGCCTTCGCCTGGGCGTCCGGGTTGCGGGTGTACGACGGCGGATCGGAGGCCGGGAAGGACTCGTCGCTGGCCTCGTCGACCGTACCGCGCGGCTCGACCGCGTCGCCGACGGCGTGCTCGTGCGAGGTGCCGTCCGCGTGCGTGTGAAGTCCGTTGGGGAACGCGGCCTGGAAGCCGGTGCGCATGTCGGAAAGCGCGACGCGGTCCTGCGGGCGCTTGGGGCCGGCGAGCGACGGCACGACCGTCGAGAGGTCAAGACTGAGCGACTCGCTGAAGGTCGGCTCCGGCGAGTCATCGGTTCGGAACAGCCCCTGCGCCTTGGTGTAGGCCTCAACGCGCGCGACCACCGCGTCTGGTCGCCCGGTCATGCGGAGGTAGCGGAGGGTCTCGTCGTCGACCGGGAAGAGCGTGGCCGTCGCGCCGAACTCCGGGCTCATGTTGCTGATCGTTGCCCGATCGGCCAGGCCAAGGCGGGAGATGCCGGGACCGTAGAACTCGACGAACTTGCCGACCACGCCGTGGGCTCGCAGTTGCTCCGTGACGTAGAGGACGAGATCGGTGGCGGTGGCGCCCGACGGGAGCTCGCCGTCGAGCCGGAAGCCGACGACGATCGGCATCGGCTGATAGCAGGGCTGGCCAAGGAGCGCGGCCTCGGCCTCGATGCCGCCCACGCCCCAGCCGACGACGCCGAGCCCGTTGATCATCGTGGTGTGCGAGTCGGTGCCGACCAGCGTGTCGGGCAGCAGGACGCCGTCGCGCTCTGCGACCACGTCGGCAAGGAACTCGAGATTCACCTGGTGCACGATCCCGGTCCCCGGCGGCACGACCCGAAAGTCGGCGAACGCCTGTTGCGCCCATCGCAGGAGCGCATAACGCTCGCCGTTGCGCTCGTACTCGCGGTCGACGTTGATGACGAAGGCGGCGTCGCTGCCGAACTGGTCCACCTGGACGCTGTGGTCGATCACCAGGTCGGCGGGCACGAGCGGGTTGATCTTCGACGGGTCGCCGCCCATCTCGGCCAGCGCATCGCGCATGGCGGCCAGGTCGACCACGCACGGGACGCCGGTGAAGTCCTGGAGGATGACGCGGGC
>Ga0136633_1001664_pt1 | contig 16184 bp, 10 predicted proteins | sample AntDrymeUQ832206_2_FD_105494 | JGI IMG/M metagenome (GOLD analysis project Ga0136633, IMG submission 105494) | Polar desert sand microbial communities from Dry Valleys, Antarctica - metaG UQ83 (22.06) | ecosystem: Environmental > Terrestrial > Soil > Desert | place: Antarctica: Dry Valley...
CAGATCGCTGCCACGGCGACGACGCTAGGCGGTGCCCCGGCCAGCAAGTGGGTGCTACTCCTCGCCGTCGCCCAGGTGCTCGTCGCCGGTCGCGACACGGGGCTTGTCGACCCGCCGCTCGTACGCCTCGGCGACCAGGCGTACGGCCTCGCCGACGTCGTCGGTCAGGGTGAACAGGTCCAGGTCGCTGTGGTTGATGTAGCCCTGGTCGGCGAGCGTGCCGTGCAGCCAGTCCACCAACGGGGTCCAGTACGCCGAGCCCATGAGGATCACCGGGAACTGGTTGACCTTGCGCGTCTGCACCAGCGTCAGGGACTCGAACAGCTCGTCCATCGTCCCGAAGCCGCCGGGCAGGATGACGAACGCCTGGGCGTACTTCACGAACATCGTCTTGCGGGCGAAGAAGTAGCGGAAGTCGATGCCGAGGTCGACCCACTGGTTGAGGCCCTGCTCGAACGGCAGCTCGATGCCGAGGCCGACCGACAGCCCACCGGCCTCGCTGGCGCCCTTGTTGGCGGCCTCCATGATCCCCGGGCCGCCGCCGGTGATGACGGCCCAGCCGGCGCGGGCGAGCGCACCGCCGAGCTCCTCGGCCATGGCGTACCCCGGCTGGTCCCGGGCGGTGCGTGCGCTGCCGAAGACGCTGACCGCGCGCGGCATCTCGGCGAGCTGGCCGAAGCCCTCCACGAACTCGGACTGGATCCGCATGACCCGCCACGGGTCGGTGTGCACCCAGTCGGACGGGCCGCGGCTGTCGAGCAGCCGCTGGTCGGTGGTGGTGGCCTGCACCTGACCGCGGCGGAGGGTCACCGGTCCGCGCGTCTTCTCGGGAGGGTGCTCGGCGTCGCGGAGGCGCTCAGGGTCGACGGAGGCGGGCATGCCGGGAACGGTACCCACGCAGGGTCGTCACAGCCGGACGTACCAGCGCGCCGCGTGCATCGCGCTCGCCACGGCGAGCCACCCGCCTGCGGTGAGCAGGAAGAAGCCGGCCGCGCCGCGCTCGGCCAGCAGGTGGGTCGCCACCGGTACGCCGTCCGGCCCGGCCGGCGTGCTCTGCAGCACCTTGCCGAGCACGAAGACGCCGATCCACAGCACCAGGGCATTGCGCCCCAGCCCGACGACCGGCCAGCTGACGGCGTCGAGGGCGCGGGTCAGCCACGCCGGCCGTTCGCTGTCGAAGACGAGCACCGCAAGCGCGAGCACGGCGATGCCGGCGGCCGCGTGCACGGCGAGGAACGACGGCGTCCACAGCCGCTTGGCGACCGGCTGCAGCAGGAGGAACAGCGGGAACGCCACGGCCCAGACCCCGGCGACCCCCAGCAGCGCGGCGGACCGCCGCCCGGCGCTGCGGTCACGCAGGTCGAGCAGGAGGGCGGCGGCGGCGTACCCGGCCAGGAAGGTCGCCAGCGCCCCGAGGGTGGAGACCAGCCCCTCCGGGTCGTGCGTCTGCGTACCGACGCCGTAGGTGTGCGCGGCGCCGAACAGGGCGACCTCGACGTCGTAGAAGGTGCCGCAGCCCGCGGCCGTCGGCAGCCCGCCGGGGCAGTCCGCCGACGCCGCCCGCAGGACCAGCCCCCAGCCCAGGGCGACGACCAGCGCGGCGATCCCGACCGCCCACCAGCGGCGGCGCAGCGCCACGACGACGACCGCGCCGGCGAGCCCGGCCAGCGCGATGCGCTGCAGGACACCCGTGTAGCGCAGCTGCGACAGGTCCGGACCGGCGCCGAGCCAGGCGTTCACGAGCAGCCCGAGCGCGATCAGCGTGGCGAACCGGCGCAGCAGCCGGCCCCACGGCACGCCGCGTCGGGTCTGCGCGGCCAGCCCCATGCCGGCCACCAGGACGAACATCGGGAAGAAGACGTCGGAGTGGCCCCACCCGAACCACCCGGCGTGGCCGCGCAGCCCGGACGTCGGGGTGTAGACGACGATGAGCAGCCAGCCGACGACCAGCCCGCGCAGGACGTCCAGCCCGCGCAGCCGCCGGGGCGGAGCGGCCGGGCCGAGCGTCGGCTCCGGCGGCGCCTGGACCAGCTCGCGCACGTCGGTGGTCACGCGCGGCAGCCTGCCACCCCCGGCCGGGTGATCAACGCCGGTGCGTACGAAGAACGGCGTTGATCACCCGGCGGCGGGTGGGGTCAGCTGGCGGCGAAGGCCTTGACCAGCGCCTCGTCGAAGGCCTTGAGGTCGTCGGGCTTGCGGCTGGTGATGAGCGTCGCGCCGCCGCTGGTGTCGACGACGACCTCCTCGTCGACCCACTCGGCGCCGGCGTTGCGCAGGTCGGTCTGCAGGCTCGGCCAGCTCGTGAGCCGCCGGCCGCGCACGACGTCGGCCTCGACCAGCGTCCACGGCGCGTGGCAGATCGCCGCGACCGGCTTGCCCGCGTCGAAGAACGCCTTGACGAAGGCGACGGCGCCGGCGTCGGTGCGCAGCGCGTCGGGGTTGGCGACGCCGCCGGGCAGCACCAGCCCGGCGTACGACGAGGGGTCGGCGTCGGCGACGGTCACGTCGACCGGGAAGGTGTCGGCCTTGTCCAGGTGCTTGAGGGCCTGCACCTGGCCGGCCTCGGGGCTGATCAGCTGCGGCGTGCCGCCGGCCTCCTGGACGGCCCGCCAGGGCTCGGTGAGCTCCACCTGCTCGATGCCCTCGCTCGCGACGAGGAAGGCGATGGTCTTGCCGGTCAGGTCCGTGGTCATGGGTCCTCCTGGGCGTGGGTGGTGCGTACCCCGACTCCCCTACCCACTGCGGCGCGACCGGTCGCGTCGCCCCGCCCCCCGTACACTCGGCGGGCCGACGAAGGGGCCTGCCCGCATGACCACCCTCGCCGAGTACCGCGCCTCGCGCGAGCTGCTCGGCAACCTGACCCAGCGCGAGCTGAGGGGCAAGTACAAGCGCTCGGCCCTCGGCTGGGCCTGGTCGCTGATCAACCCCCTCGCCCTCGCGTTGATGTTCACGTTCGTCTTCGGCGTGGTCTTCCAGGCCCGGCTGGCCCCGGTCGGCAACACCGACCTCGAGGGCATCACGGCCTACCCGCTGTTCCTGCTGTGCGGGCTGCTGCCGTGGGCGTTCCTCGCCAACGGCGTCAACGGCGGCATCGGGGCGCTGGTCGCGAACAGCAACCTGGTGAAGAAGGTCTACTTCCCGCGCGAGATCCTGCTCGGGGCCAACACCCTGGCGCTGCTGGTGTCGCTGCTCATCGAGATGTCGGTGCTCGGCGTCGCGCTGCTGCTGTTCGGCAACATCTGGCTGCAGTTCCTGCCGCTCATCCTGGTCGTCATCGCGCTTCAGTCGGTCTTCGTGACCGGCATCGGGCTGCTGCTGTCAGCCCTCAACGTCTACTTCAGAGACGTCCAGCACTTCGTCGGCATCGGCCTGCAGCTGTGGTTCTACGCGACGCCGGTGATCTACCCGATCACCCTGCTGGACAACATCGCCGACCGCGAGTTCCTCGGCATCAGCCTGCTGACCTTCTACAAGCTGAACCCGATGACGGCCTTCGTGGAGATGTACCACCAGATGCTCTTCTTCCTGCAGTGGCCGGACTGGGAGCTGTTCCTCTACGCGACCTTCTGCTCGTTCGCGATGCTGGCGTTCGGCCTGTACGTCTTCAAGAAGCTCGAGCCCCGCTTCGCCGAGGAGCTGTAGATGACGGCGCTCGTCAGCACCGCCCGCACTGCGGGCAAGGACCGCGGCACCGCCGTGCGCGTGGAGGGGGTCAGCAAGCGCTTCCGCCTCTACCAGGAGCGCAACCAGACGCTCAAGGCCGCCATGATGCGCGGCGGTCGGGCGACCTACGAGGACTTCTGGGCGCTGCGCGACGTCTCCTTCGAGATCCCGACCGGCGGCGTCTTCGGGCTGATCGGCCAGAACGGCTCGGGCAAGTCGACCCTGCTCAAGTGCATGGCGCGGATCCTCACGCCCGACGAGGGCCGGATCACCGTCGACGGCAAGATCAGCGCGCTGCTCGAGCTCGGGGCCGGCTTCCACCAGGAGCTGTCCGGCCGCGAGAACGTCTACCTCAACGGCTCGATCCTGGGGCTGACCCGCAAGGAGATCGACCGCAAGTTCGACGAGATCGTCGACTTCGCCGGCCTGGACCACTTCATCGACACCCCGGTGAAGAACTACTCCTCCGGCATGTACGTCCGGCTCGGCTTCTCGGTCGCCATCAACGTCGACCCCGACGTGCTGCTCGTCGACGAGGTGCTGGCCGTCGGCGACGAGGCCTTCCAGCGCAAGTGCGACGAGAAGTTCGCCGACCTGCGCGACGCCGGCAAGACGATCGTCGTGGTCAGCCACTCGCTGTCGACCGTCCGCACGATGTGCGACGAAGCCGCCTGGCTCGAGCACGGCGTGGTGAAGGAGATCGGCGTCCCTGGCCTGCTCATCGAGAAGTACGTCGAGAACACCCACGTCGAGCGCGTCGCGGCCGAGCACGGCGGCTCGCAGTGGGGCAGTGGGGAGGCCCGGGTGGAGAAGGTCGAGCTGCTCGACGAGCACGGCGCACCGGTGCTGCGTGTGCGCGCCGGTGCTCCTGCCACGCTGCGCTTCCACTACCAGACGCAGGGCCCGATCGTGAAGCCGGTCTTCGGCTTCGGCATCCACCGCATCGACGGCACGCACGCCACCGGCGTGAACAGCCGCGAGACGATCGTCCCGGACCGCATCGAGGGCACCGGCCACGTCGACTTCGCGATGGCCTCGTTGCCGCTGGTGCAGGGCTCCTACGACGTCACCGTCGCCGTCGTGGACGACAGCAACCTGCACACCTTCGACTACCGCACCAAGGCGCTGCGCTTCGACGTCGGCTCCGGCCGGCCGCGCGAGGCCGAGGGCGTCTTCGCCATCGACGGCCGCTGGAGCTTCGAGGACTGAGCCCTACGCGCGGACCTTCTTGAGGTAGCCGCGGGGGTTGAAGGTCATGAAGAACTTCTCCAGCCCGGCGTCGACCTCGAAGCGGCTGTCCTCGGCGAGGAAGGCGTCCACGGCCTCCATCGGGCCGGGGCCGAACTCCGGGTACGCCGGGTGGCCGTTGACGTTGGTGTCCTCGACGACGACGCACGAGCCGACGCTCACGAGGTCGGCGTAGGCGCGCAGCTCGGCGAGCACGTGGTCGCGGCTGTGGTCGCTGTCGAGGATGACCAGCGTCGGCGCGCCGTCGGGGACCGAGGCGTAGACGTCCGCGACGACGCCCGGGTCGGTCGAGGAGGCGGTCACGTAGGTGACGCGCGGGTGGACGGGCCGGCCCGGCTGAGCCTCGATGTCGATCGTGGTGATCTGCGCGTCGAGCCCGAGGGTGTCGCACAGGTCGCCCAGGAAGTAGGCGCTGCCGCCGAACGCGGTGCCGGTCTCGACGATCAGCCGGGGGCGCAGCGTGTCGAGCAGCTCCTGGTAGAGCCACAGGTCCAGCGGGCACTTCCAGATGGTCACGCCGCGGTAGCGGGTGTCCTTCCAGGTGCGCTCGTAGGAGTGGTAGTAGAGGCGGTGGAACTGCTTGACGATCATGTCCTGCACGGCCGGGGAGGGCGGGACGGCTTCGAAGTCGCGGTCCCACAGCCGCTCGAAGGCCGACAGCACCGCCGCCTCGGCGCCGGGCGGGAGGGCCTGGTCGTCGCGGCCCACGACCGCGCCGAACGCCTCGACGACACCCGGCGCGAGCGCGGGCGGCACCGGCTGGCCGGTCGCCTCCCGCTCGGACAGCGTGCGCAGCCGGCGCACGGCCAGGTCGTCCAGCTGCGACCCCAGGACGCGGCGGAGACGTGCGGGCAGGGAGGCGGGCACAGGGCGGTTCGGCACGGCGGCAGTCTGCCACCCGCACCTGCCCGCCCCGTCGCACGCGGGCTCTAGGGTGAACCGGTCCGCCTCCCCACCCCTCCAGGAGCTCACGTGACCACCGGCGCCACGGCCCCGCAGCACGCCCCCGCGGTCGTGCGCTCGCGCATCGCCGTCGCCACCGCCGACACGCTCAAGCCGCAGATGGCCGGTCCGGCGATCCGCGCCTGGGAGATCGCGTCCGCGCTGGCCGTCGACCACGAGGTGCGCCTGGTGACGACGTCGGAGTGCCTGATCACCAGCACCGACTTCGAGGTCCGCAAGGTCACCGACGAGGCGGGTGCGCGCGAGCTCGACGCGTGGTGCGACGTGCTGTTCTTCCAGGGCAACGTGCTCGACGAGTACCCGTTCCTGCAGCGCAGCGAGAAGGTCGTCATCGTCGACCTCTACGACCCGTTCCACCTCGAGCAGCTCGAGCAGACCAAGGAGCACCCGCCCGAGACCCGCCGGCTGGTCGTCGGCAATGCCGTCGCCGAGGCCAACAAGCAGTGCCTGCGCGGTGACTTCTTCGTCTGCGCCAGCGAGAAGCAGCGCGACTTCTGGCTCGGCCACCTCGCCGCGCTCGGTCGGCTCAACACGGTGTCGTACGACGACGACGTCACGCTGCGCTCGCTCATCGACGTGGCGCCGTTCGGCATCAGCCCGCTGCCGCCGCAGCGCACCCGCTCGGCGCTCAAGGGCGTGGTCCCGGGCATCGGCCCGGACGACAAGGTCATCCTCTGGGGCGGCGGGATCTACAACTGGTTCGACCCGCTGACGCTGATCAAGGCGGTCGACCTGCTCAAGGACCGCCGCGACGACGTCCGGCTGTTCTTCCTGGGCATGCAGCACCCGCACCCGCACGTGCCGGAGATGCGGATGTCCTTCGCCGCCCGCACGCTCGCCGAGGAGCGCGGACTCACCGGCAAGCACGTCTTCTTCAACGAGGAGTGGGTCCGCTACGACGACCGGGCCAACTACCTGCTCGACGCCGACGTGGGCGTCAGCAACCACCTCGACCACGTCGAGACGGCCTTCTCCTTCCGCACCCGGATGCTCGACTACCTCTGGGCGAGCCTGCCGATGGTCTGCACCCAGGGCGACGTCTTCGCCGCGCTGGTCGACGCCCGCGGGCTCGGCCTGACCGTCGCGCCGGGTGACGTCGAGGGGCTGGCCGACGCGCTGGAGCGGGTGCTGAGCGACGAGGTCTTCGCCCAGCGCTGCCGCGACAACGTCCGCGAGGTCGCGCCGGAGTACCACTGGGACCGCGTGCTGGCGCCGCTCGTCGCGTTCTGCCGCGCGCCGCGCCGCGCGCCGGACCTGCTCGACGACTACGCCCGCCGCCGGATGGCCAAGGGCGCGGCCCGGCTCTACCGGCCCAAGAGCGGGATGCGCCGCGAGGCCGAGATCGTGGCGGACCACCTCCGCGACGGCGGGCTCCAGCTCGTGGCGCGCAAGGCCGCCAGCCGGCTGGCCTACATCACCGGCCGCAAGACGCCGCCGCCGCCGCAGGGCTGACCCGCGCTCAAGATCAGGACTGGCAGACTCCGGCCCATGGGGACGACGGTCGCGCTCGAGCCCGCTCCCCTCGCCGAGGCCGCCCCGCCCGCGCCGGCGCTGGTCGCCCCGTGGGTCGACGCGCTCCCCCGGCTCGCGGCCTTCGGCCTGGTCGCGCTCGGGCTGGTCGGCACCCCGCTGGTGCTGCTCGGCGCGTTCACCCCGCTGCTCGTGGTGGCCCTCGGCCTGCCGGCGCTCGTCGCCCTCGAGGTCGCCTGGCGCCGCACCGCCCCCCGGGCCGGCGCCGTCGCCCGGCGGGCGCTGGTGGTCAGCGTGCTGGCGGTCGTCGTGGCCGCGCTCAGCACCGGGCTCAACGCCCGCTTCGAGAGCCAGCACCTGCTCGTCGACGGCGACCCGGCGGTCTACGCGGTCGCCGGCCAGCTGCTCGCCGAGACCGGCACGCTGACCCTGCCCACCCAGCAGGACACCGTCTTCGGCGGGGTCGAGAGCCTCAACTTCGCCGGCGCCGGCTTCGACGCCTACGACGGCGACGACCTCGTACGACCCAGCTTCCTGCACCTGCTGCCCCAGGTGCTGGCGGTCGCGTCGTGGATCGGCGGGGCGCAGGCCCTGCTGTGGGCCAACGCGGTCGTGTCCGGCTTCGCGCTGCTGGCCGTCTTCGCCTTCGGCAGCCGGCTGACCGGCCGGCCGGAGTGGGCGCTGGTGGCCATGACCGCGCTGGCGGTCTCGCTGCCGCAGCAGCACTTCAGCCGCGACACCTTCAGCGAGCTGCCCGCCCAGCTGCTCGTCTTCGCCGGGCTGGCACTGCTCTTCGACGCGGTGCGCGCGCGCCGGGCCGTCCCGGGGCTGCTCGCCGGGTTGGTGCTGGGGGTGTCCTGCCTGGCCCGGATCGACGCGTTCGCCTACCTCATCCCGCTGACCATGGTCGCCACCGTCCTCGCGCTGGCCGGGGCGGCGCGGCTCGGCGCGGCGCTCGCGGGAGGCGTCGCCGCCGGCGCGGTGCTGGGCTACGTCGACCTGCGGGTCGGCAGCCCGGGCTACCTGAGCCTGCAGTCGGAGAACCTCGACCTGATCCTCGTCGCGCTGGCCGCGACCGCCATCGTCTGCGTCGTCGCGCTGGTCCTGCGGGAGCGGGCGCGGGCGCTGTGGGACCGGCTGCACGGGCGGGCGCTGGCCGCGGGCGTGACCGGGCTGGTCGTGCTGCTCAGCCTCTACGCCGGGGTCGTCCGGCCGCAGGTCGAGACCGGCCGCAACCTCTCGCCCGACCAGCCGACCTCGGTCGGGGTGCTGCAGGAGCTGGCCGGCCAGCAGGCCGACCCGCTCCGGTCCTACGACGAGCTCAGCCTGCAGTGGCTGACCTGGTACCTCGGGCCGGCGGCGGTGGCGCTCGGGCTGCTGGCGCTCGCGGTCCTGATCTGGCGGACGCTGCGCCGGCAGGACGACCCGGAGCAGCGCGAGCGGGCGCTGCTCGCGCTGGCGTTCGTGCTGCTGTTCAGCGCGAGCACGGCGCTCTACCTGTGGCGGCCGAGCATCATCCCGGTGCACTACTGGGCTACCCGCCGCTTCCTGCCCGTGACGATCCCGGGGCTGCTGCTGCTCGCGGCCTGGCTGGTCCCGAAGGTCCGCGGCCGCTGGCGCCTGCCGGCCGGCGCGGCCGTCGGGGCCGCGCTGCTGGCACCTCCGCTGGTCTACGCGCAGGGGCACTGGACCGAGCGGGAGTACGTCCCGATGCTCGACGTGGTCGAGCGGACGTGCGCGGCGCTGCAGCCCGACGACGCGCTGCTGCTGCTGGGCGGCAATGCGCTGTCGACCGGGCTGCCGCAGACGCTGCAGGGCTTCTGCGGGCTGCCGGTCGCGGTGCTCGGCGAGGAGTCGACGACCGGCGACGTGGCGACGGCCACCGCGGCGGCCGCGGCGCAGGGCAAGCGGCTGGTGGTGCTCAGCCCGGTGCCCGACCCCGAGCTGGTGGATGGGCCGATCCCAGGCGACTTCGAGCTGCTGCTCGCCCAGCCGGTCACCGTCGTGGCGCTCACGCTGACCGAGCGGCCCCAGGAGGACTACGTCTTCGAGGTGCGGATCTACCTGCGGTTCCCGCCGGGCTGATCAGCGCTGCAGCAGCGCCTGCAGCTCGGCGGCGGCGGCGTCGGTCATCACGTCCACGTCGCCGGCCAGAACCCCGTCGATGCCGAAGCCGCGGACGTACTCCCGCGTGGCCGGCGGCAGGCTGTCACCCGCGGCTCCCGCGAAGGGCACGACGACGCAGCCGTACGCCCCGGCCAGCGGGCTGGCCGACAGCACGTGGGCCCAGCCGTCGGCGCGCACGACGTTCGCTCCGACGACGCAGCGGGGCGAGACGCCACTGGCGGCGAGCGCGTCCTCGAAGAACTGCGCGATCTTGATCGCGGTGCCGTAGCGGTCGGCGCCGGCCAGCCGGACGGCGTCGCCCGGCGCGGACCGGGCCCAGCCCGCCGCGTCCGCGAAGACGGCGTCGCTGATCGCGTTCGGACCGCCCAGCACGAGCAGGCCGGTCGGCGAGAGCTCGCGCAGCCCGTCGGCGGTGGCCGGGTGCAGCGTCGTGGTGGGCGTAACGAGGATCGGCAGGCCGTAGTAGGCGCCCAGCGAACCGGCGGCCACCGCGTCGGGCCAGTTGCCGCTGGTGGCCAGCAGCACGACGCCGTTGTCGGCGAAGCCGGCCGCCCGGCGGCGCTCGGCCAGCTCGCGAGCGATGACGACGGCGGTGGCCTCGCGGGTCACGCCGGCCAGCCGCTTCGGCTGGAACCCAAGCGCCGTGAGCTCGGCCTCGAGCGTGGCCGGCAGGGCGGTGTCGCCGCCGAGCAGGTAGACGGTGCTGCCGTACGGCAGGGTGCGCAGCAGCTCCTCGCGGGTGGCCCGGGGCAGCGCCCCGGTCGGGCCGCTGAACAGCAGCGGCCCCAGGCCCAGGGTGAGCGAGCTGCCCGCGAGCGCGTCGGCGAAGACGTCGGCGCGGGCCAGCACGGCGTGCCGGGCCGTGCCCGGCTCGAAGGCCGACTGCGACATCGCGACGGCCTGCGGGACGGGGTCGGTGGTCCCGGTGCCGGCGTCGACGCGGAAGACCTGAGAGGCGCCGGGGGTGGGCGTCTGCAGCGGACCGCCGTCGCCGCCGATCGGGAAGGCCGGGTCGGTCGCCGGGCGCGGCCGGTCGCCGCGCACCAGCGCCTGCGCGCTGCGGGCGGCCGAGACCAGCCCCCAGCCGTACGCCGCGTTGCGACCGTCGCCGGTCTCGGCGCCGGCCTCGATCAGCCCCTCGACCTGGTCGGGGGTGAGCGAGGGCTCGGCCGAGCGCAGCAGGGCGGCGAGCCCGGAGACGTACGGCGCGGCCATCGAGGTGCCCTCGAGCCAGTCGTGGCCGTTGTCGCCGACGGTGCTGAGGATCCCGTCGGTGAAGCTCGGACGGTCGTTGCCGCCCGGCGCTGCGACGTCGACGTACCGGTTGGCGCTGCTGTAGTCGGCGACCCGGCTGTCGGAGGTGACGGCGCCGACCGAGATCACGCCGTTGCACGACGCCGGGACGCTGGTCGCGCCCGGGCTCTCGAGCTGGGAGTTGCCGGCGGCCGCGACGACCACGACACCGGCTGCGCGGGCGGCGTCGATCGCGGTCTGGAAGGCGGTGCTGCAGCTGCCGCCCGGGCTGCCGAGGCTGAGGTTGACGACGTCGACGCCGGCGCTCGCGGCGGCCTGGAGCGCGGCGACCACATCGGCCTCGCTGGCACCGCAGCCGGCGCCGTCCTCGGTGAAGACGGCGTAGTCGAGCAGCGAGACGTCCCACAGGACACCGCTCACGCCGGCGCCGTCGCTGCCCTGCGCGCCGACGATGCCGGCGACGTGCGTGCCGTGGCTGCTGTCGCAGCGGCGGTTGTCGGTGCCGGTACGGCGCAGGCTGTTGACACCGCCGGCGAAGGTGCGCTGCTCCTTGACCCGCAGCCGCAGGTCGGGGTGGCGGGCGTCGACGCCGTCGTCGAGCACGGCGACGACCGTGCCCGGGCCGCCGATGCCGATCGTGCTCCAGGCGGTCTCGACGCCGGTCAGCTGGTGGGCCCACTGGGCGTCGTAGAGCGGGTCGTTCGGCCGGGCCAGCGAGGTCATCCGGCGGGACCGCTCGACGGCGACGACGCCGGGGTCGGCGGCCAGCGCCGCGGCGGCGGCCCCCTCCCGGCCCGGGGCGACCTCGACCCGGGCGACCCGGCCGCCGAGCGCGCGGCCGGCGCCGCCGCGCCAGAGGCGTCCGGACGCGACCCGATCGGTGGTGGCCCGGCCGGTCGTGGTGACCAGCAGGACGCCGGGCTCGAGGCCCGACAGCAACGGGGCGGACAGCACGCTGCTGGGCCGCGGCGCGAACTGGTCGGCCAGCGCTCGCTCGGGCGCGGCCAGCGCCGGGCTCGACGTCGCCACCAGCCCCACGGCAGCCGCCAGCACGACCGCCCGCACCCCGATCCCCACCCCGATCCGCACCCTGCTCCTGCCCTGTCCGTCGCCGGCCCGTCACGCACCGTGCGCTCCTGCTTCCTAGGACGTCGAGATCATCCTCCGGTCAGCCCCCCGGTCGAACCGGGATCGGAGAGCAGCCGCGACTGCGCGGAGCCCTCCTCCTCCGCCGACAGCGGTACGGGAGGTGTCGACGTCCGCGACTGCGTGCTGAAGGACCCGGGGCCGCTGCCCGGGACGAGCACCAGCGCCGTGGACACCGCGCGCTCGGGACCGTCGGACGGGCGGTTCTGCACCTCGCCGCCGATGACCATCGTCGTCGAGCCGCCGCCGTCGAGGTTGAGCGCGTCGGTGGCGCCGAGCTCGACGAACAACCGGGCCAACTCCCGCAGCGTCATGCCCACGCTGCCGTCGGCGCCGCGGCCGTCGACCGTGACGATGAGGACGGTGCCGTCGGCCTTGTAGCCGACCGCCGTGCGCGGGTTGCGGGCCGAGAACGGATCGGTGCCGTCGACGTTGCCGGCGACGACCGCGCCCTCCTCGAGCAGGGTCGGGTTGCCACCGAGCGTGTCGAGCACGTCGCGCCAGCCCACCGACCAGGACAGCGAGATGCGCTGCCCGGGCTGGAGGTCGCGCAGCAGGTCGACGTGCTCGCCCGCGACGGGCGAGGTGAGCAGCTCGTCGGACCCGGCCAGCTCCTGCCCGTCGCAGCGGGTGGCGACGACGTCGTACGCCTGGAGGGTGCGCCCGTCGCCGTCCAGAGCGGGGACGCCGGCGGTGCGGATGCGGGCGGCGCAGGTGTCCTGCGGGTACGGCGCGTAGGCACCGCCCTGCGGCGTCGACAGCGCCAGCCCGTCGAAGCCCGAGCCGCCGGCGTTCACCCGGGTCACCGGCGCCGTCGCGCCGGTGTCGGGCACGGCGACCTCGACCTTCACGCGGGGGAAGCCGAGCTTCGGGGTGAGGGTGCGCGACTCGACGGCGACGTTGCGGCCCAGCAGCTGCGGGGTCTGCACGAGCCGGCCGTCCTTGCCGAAGGCGTGCACCGGCCGGCCGCCGGCCAGCGCGAAGTCGCCGTTGACAGCCACCACGGCGCCGGTCCGCCGGGCCATCGCCGAGGTGGTCTCGAGGCCGGGCAGGGCGTCCTGCGCGAGCACGGTGTCCAGCCGCCAGGCCGCCTCGGGGGCGACGCTGACGATCTTGCCGGACCACGGACCCCGCCGGTCGGCCAGCGTCCGCAGCGTGACGCCGGGGGCGAGCTGGCCGTCCGGCGCGCGGAAGCAGGGGCGCAGCCAGGCGACGTCGCTGCCGAGCGCGGCCGGCCCGCCGAGCAGGGTGACCGGCGGGAAGCCGTGCCGCTCCATCTCGTTGTGGACCGACCCGGGGATGCAGGTCGGCGGGACGAGCAGCACCGGGGCGTTCGCGGCCGCGGCGGCCGGGCCGCCGGCGAGCGCGTCGGCGAAGCCCTGGCCCGTGGCGAGGTACAGCGCGTCCGGCCGGCCGGGGACCGACTGGGCGATGGCCGTGGCGGTGGCGTACCGGTCGGCGCCGGCGATGCGGCTGACCGAGAGGCTGTAGCCGCGCAGCTGCTGCTCGACCTGCGCGGAGACGGCCCCGGTGCCGCCGAGCACCACGATCCGCTGCGGCAGCAGGCGGAGCAGCTCGGAGCGGGTGGCGGGCGGCAGCGTGTCGCGGCCGGTGAGCAGGACCGGTGCGCCGGCCCGTCCGGCCGCGGCGGCGCCGGCCAACGCGTCGGGGTAGTCGGTGCCCGTGGCGACGTAGGCGACGGGGACGCCCGGGGTGAAGACGGTCCGCGAGACGAGCGCGGCGGTGTCGTAACGCCCGGCGCCGGCCAGGCGCTGGACGTCGAGCCCCGCCTCGGTCAGCTGGGCCTCAGCCTGCTCGGACACCGCGCCGGTGCCGCCGAGCAGCAGCACCCGCTGCGGGGCGAGCCGGTCGAGCTCGGCGAGCACGACGTCCGGGACGGCGTCCTTGGCGACCAGCAGCACCGGACCGCCGAGCTCGGCGGCCGCCGGCCCGCCGGCAAGCGCGTCGGGGAAGTCCAGGCCGGTGGTCAGCACGACGGTGCCGGCCCCGCGCGGGTGGCTGGCCCGTGAGACGGCGACGGCGGTGCTGAAGCGGTCGGTGCCGGACAGCCGGCTGACCTCCGGGTCGGCGGCGGCGGGTGCAGCGGCGGTCGTGAGCAGGAGCGGGACGAGGGCGACGAGACCGGTGAGTCCGGCGAGCAGGCGAGGGGGGTGCACGACCCAAGGGTGCGGCCTCACCGCCGCTTCCGCGGGCATATGAGCGGAGTGTCACCTCGGTGACACGCGGAGTGTCACCTTCAGGACAGCGCGTCGACCGCCTCGGCGAGGGTGCCGGCGCTGACCGCCCCGTCGCCACCGAAGACGGTCACCGTGCTGGTCAGCCTTGCGTGGTCGCGCAGGTAGGCACGGGTGGCGTCGCCCAGCGCCGCAGGTCCGGCGCTCAGCAGCAGCGGGACCGCGCGGTCGCCGGCGTACGCCGCCCCGGCCAGGGCGTCGGCGAAGGCGTCGCCGCGGGCCAGCGTCACCCCCTCGAGCGTGAAGCCGAGCTGGTCGACGGCGAAGCGCGCGACGGTCGCTGCGGTCTCGCTGCGGTTGCTGCCGGCCAGGCGGACCACCGAGATGCCCAGCGCCTGCAGCCGGTCGACGACGGCCGGGCTGACGACCGCGGTGCCGCCCGGGACGACGACCTGGGTGATGCCCAGGCCGGTGAGCGCTGCCGCGGCCTCCGGCGAGAGGGCGTTCGGCGCGGTGAGCAGCGTCGGGAAGCCCTTGCCGTTGCCCAGCGCCGTGTCGGCCACCCCGGCGTACGACAGCGGGCCGGCCGCCAGGGCGTCGGCGAAGCCGAGCCCGCTGGCCACGACGGCGGTGCGCCGCGCGCCCTGGCCGAGGTCGGCCGTCCCGACCGCAGCGTCGCCGGCGCTCTCGGCGGTGAGCCGAGCGGTGTCGAAGCGGTTCGCGCCGGCCACTCGCACGACCTGCAGCGGAGCGCCCGCGCCGCCCGCGCAGTCGTACGACGGGGTGGCCTGGAGCTGGGCGGTCACGGCGTCGCTGATGGCGGAGGTCCCGCCGAGCAGGTGCACGGTGCGGACGCCGCTGCGCCGGAGGGCGTCGAGGGTCGCGGCGGGGACCGAGCCGGTGCCGGACAGCAGCACGCCGGTGTCGTGCACGCCGGCGAGATAGCTGCCGGCCAGCGCGTCGGCAAAGGCGTCGCCGCGGGCCAGCACGGCGGTGGACACGCCGCCCGCCTCGCAGCTGAAGGCCGCGTTGAAGATCCGGGCGGCAGTGTCGTAGCGGTCAGAGCCCGACAGCCGCACGGACGTGGGCTCGAGGTCCGGCTCAGGGTCAGGCAGTGGCTCCACGATCGGCTCGATCACGGGCCCGGCGACCGGCTCCAGCACCTTCTGCACCGGGGTGAGCGCCGTGAGCGCCTCGAGCGCGGTGACCGCGGCGTCCACGCGCAGGCGCGGGGTGGTCCGGCCGTTGCGGCCGTCAATGACGGCCTTGCCGGAGCTGGCCAGCGCCGTGACGAGCTGGGTGACGGTGGCGTCCGGGCGGGCCGAGCGCAGGACGGCGAGCGCACCGGCGACGTGCGGCGTGGCCTGGGAGGTACCGCTCATGTAAGCGCCCTGGTCCCCGCCGACGTAGCTGGACAGGATCCTCTCCCCGGGCGCGAGCAGGTCGAGCTCGACCGAGGAGTTGCTGAACGCCGAGACGACGTCCGTGAGCGAGGTCGAGCCGACGGCCACCGCGGTCGACAGGCAGGCGGGTGAGCTGATCGCGCCGGTCGCGGACTCGTTGCCCGAGGCGACGACGGTGGCGACACCCAGGCTGCGCAGGACGTCCACGGCGGACTTGAGAGCGGTCTGCTTCGCGTCGCAGGTGCCGGTGTAGCTGCCGCCACCCAGGCTGAGGTTCACCGCGGCGACCGGCCGGGTCTGCGCGAGCGTCGCGACGTGGTCGAGGCCGGCGAGCAGGTCGCTCGTGGTGCCGACCGCGCAGGTCGCCTGACCGGCAAGGCAGCCGTCGGTGCTGCGACTGAAGACCTGGACGGCCGCGATGCTGGCGCCCTTGGCGACACCGGAGAACTGAGGGCCGGTGCCGGCGGCGATGCCGGCGACGTGCGTGCCGTGCGGGCAGGCCCGCTCGTCCCAGGTGCAGGGGGCGGCCGAGCCGGCGCCCTTCTGGGTGCTGCCCCCGTTCGGGCAGCCGCCGCCGGTGGAGAAGCACGCCTCGTCGACGACCTTGCCGGCCAGGAACAGGTGGCTGCTCTCGACGCCGCTGTCGAGCACGGCCACGACCTGGCCGGAACCGGTGTGCCCGGCCGACCAGGCAGCCGGGGCGCCGATCAGCGGG
>Ga0136633_1001665_pt1 | contig 16151 bp, 12 predicted proteins | sample AntDrymeUQ832206_2_FD_105494 | JGI IMG/M metagenome (GOLD analysis project Ga0136633, IMG submission 105494) | Polar desert sand microbial communities from Dry Valleys, Antarctica - metaG UQ83 (22.06) | ecosystem: Environmental > Terrestrial > Soil > Desert | place: Antarctica: Dry Valley...
GAGCGGGCGTCGCGTCGCCCCCCTCGTAGTGATTGGCATCGGCTACAACTCGCTGTGGGAGCGCGATCGGGTCAACCACCGACGGTGGGCGGAGCGCTTCGACGGCGACGCCTTTCGGCTGCTGAGCACGCTGCGACGCGCGGGCGCCGAGCAGTTCGTCTGGGTCACCCTGCGTCGGGCGAATCGCGCCACCACCGAGCCGCGCAGCTGGGGCGATCTGCGCCTGTATTCGTGGTACTTCCCGTACGTCAACGACCGCCTGCGTCGCCTCGACGCAATGCGCAGCCGCCTGGTGCTGGCCGAGTGGGCGCGCGCGGGGGCCCGGCGTGACGTCACCTACGACTCAATCCATCTCAACGCGCGCGGCGGACGCCTTATGCAGCGCCTGATCGAGACGACGATCTACGAGGAGGCCTATCTCCAGGCGACCGCTAGTCCGACGCCAGCGTCAGCGCGTGCTCCAGGTACTGATCGGCCCGCGCGGTGAGCCGGACCAGGCGGTAGGTGTCCAGCACGCCACGCTTGAGGTCGGTGGCTCCGGCCTCTCGCAGGCGGCCCATCAGCTCGGCCACCTCGTCGAGCGGCACCTCCTCGAGCGTCCGCGGGCCAAGCTCGCGGACCCGCACGGTTGGCGAGCCGGCGGGGCGCAGCACGTCGTCGCCCTCGATCGTGGTCGCACCCTCGCGGCCGATCGCCAGCCGCTCCTGGATCTTCAGCCGCCACGCCGAGCCGGTGAGCGGCGCCTTCGCGGTCGTCGTCAGCTTCTTGCCACCCGACGCACGGGTGTAGAGCCCGAACGCGCGACCGGCGAGTACCGGTCCCTCGGCATCGACGATCTCCATCAGCGCCGGCATCAGGAGGTCGCGCCCGGCGGTGCGAGGATCCGGCACGTCGCGCTGCGGCCACTCCTGGTAGGGCTCGAGCTCGACGGCGAACGCGCGCGGCGCCGCAGCTGCCACGCCCGCAGCCGCCGGGATCACGCCAACGGTCTCCCGCCAGATCAGCCCGTCGCGCAGCACCAGCGTCCCGTAGCCGTGCACCTGGCCGTCGCTGGCCTCGAAGAGGATCGTGTCCTCGGCCTCGGAGTAGGCGACCTCCCGCACCGCCGGCGCTCCGGCCAGCCAGGCCCCGATCCCCAGACGCAGCTCCTCCCGGCCGCGAACAACCGCGTCGTAGCCGACCTGCACGGCGTCGGGCGCATAGAGCGCCAGCAGCGCTTCAGCGTCGCCCGCGTTGATCGCGGCCATGGCCCGGTCGAACAGCTGGCGACACGGCGAGGTCACGCCGTGTCTTCTACAGCATCAGCGGCGAGGGATACCCATCACCAGATGCGGGGCGAGGGCCACCGCGTCGGCGGGCTCAAGCTGCTCAAGCGCAGTCGCCTGGCCCTCGTCGGCGGCGAACTGCAGGCTGCCGCCACAACGGGGGCACGCGCCCATGAGCCGCAGGCCCTCGGCCATTGATGCGCTGTTCCAGGCGCGCTCGCAACCCGTGCAGGTCACGGCGGGGACGTTGGGCTCCATGAGACGAATCATCGTCAGATCACGGACGGAAGCCAATGGGCCATTTGTCCGTCCAGGCCTTTTATCCGGCCTGGTCACGCGGCACGAAGCCGGCGCACTCCACGACCGGAAGGCGTGGGTACTTCGGGAAGCGTGGGTCCGTCCTGGCCAGCAGGCACAGGGAGAACGCGGAGCCGCGCGTGTTGCCGACCACGCGTTGATGGGCGCACAGGTTGCACAACCCGGCTGATGGTTGATCAGACAACTAGAGTGGATCTGTGGCGACGTTCCGGCGACTGCTCGGCTTCCTGCGACCTTATCGGCGCGAGGTCGTGGCGTCGCTGGTGCTCGCGACGCTCGCCATGGCGGGCACGGTCGCCATCCCGTGGCTGACCGGCCGGGTGATCGACCGCGTCCGCGCCGGGGACTCGGCCGACGTCACGATGCTCGCGGTGGCGATCGCCGTCGCCGGGATACTGCGACTGGCGCTGACCGTCGCCCGCCGGCTGATCGCGGGCAGCGTGTCGCTCGGCGTCGAGCTCGACCTGCGCGAACGGGTCTACGGGCACCTGCTCGGACTCGAGATGGGGTTCTTCGACCGCCAGCAGACCGGACAGCTGATGTCCCGGGCCACGGTGGACCTGCAAGCCGTGCGGTTCTTCCTCGGCTATGGGCTGATCTTCATGGTTCAGTCGGCGCTGACCATCCTGCTCGCCGCCGCCGCGATGATCGCCCTGGACCCCGGCCTGGCCGGGCTGTCACTGATCCCCGTGCCGTTCGTCGTCTTCGTCGCCGCGCGCTACGGGAGGCGCGGGCGCCCGGCGATCCAGGAGGTCCAGCAGCGCATCGCCGAGGTCACCGCGGAGGTCGAGGAGAACATCTCCGGTGTTCGCGTGGTCAAGTCCTTCGCGCGCGAGGAGCGCCAGTTCGAGCGGTTCGGAGACGCGGTTGGCCGGCTGTTCGACCAGGCCATGATCTCGACGCGGCTGCAGGCGTTCTACAACCCGTTCATCGGCTTCCTGCCGCAGCTCGGGCTTGCCGCGATCCTGTTCTTCGGCGGACGCCGGGTGATCGACGGGACGATGAGCCTGGGCGACTTCGCGGCGTTCTACACCTACCTGCTGATGTTGCTGGGGCCCATGCGCATGCTCGGCATCTCGCTGGGCATGGCGCAGCGAGCGACGGCGTCGGGCGCACGGCTCTTCGAGCTCCTCGACCGCACGCCGCGGATCGTCACCAAGCCGCTCGCTCCCGCGCTGCCGGCCGGCTCGGGGAGCGTGGAGCTGCGCGACGTGACGCTGCGCTACGAGGGCGCGTCGCGCGACGCGCTGACCGGCGTCTCGCTGGTGGTTCCAGCGGGCCGCACGGTCGCGCTGGTCGGCGCGACCGGTTCGGGCAAGACGTCGCTGGTCGCTTTGCTGCCGCGCCTGTATGACCCCACCGCGGGCGAGGTGCTCGTCGACGGCGTCGACGTCCGCGACGTCGAGCCATCGTCGCTGCGCAGTGCGATCGCCGCCGTCGACGACGCGCCGTTCCTGTTCAGCGCCTCCGTGCACGAGAACATCGCCTACGCGCGAGGAGGCGGGGACGACGTTCCCCGCGAGGAGGTCGAGCAGGCCGCCCGCCGGGCGCAGGCCCACGACTTCATCGGGCGCCTGCCGGAGGGCTACGACACGCGCGTCGGCGAGCGCGGCCTGACGCTGAGCGGCGGCCAGCGCCAGCGCGTGGCGATTGCTCGCGCGTTCCTGGCCGATCCGCGGATCCTGATCCTCGACGACGCGACGTCGAGCGTCGACGCCTCCACCGAGCAGCGGATCAAGGCGGCGCTGCGCGAAGTCATGGCGGGGCGCACCACGTTCGTCATCGCCCATCGCCTCTCGACCATCGCGCTGGCCGACGAGATCGTGGTGCTCGAGGACGGCCGCTTGGCAGCGCACGGCACGCACGCGGAGCTGCTCGAGGTGTCTGACCTCTACCGCGAGATCGTCGCCAAGGGGCTGCCCGACCAGGTGTTCCTCACCCGCAAGCCGGTTGAGCGCGAAGTGGCCGGGCTATGAGCACGGGTGAGGCGAAGCGCACCGAAACCCGCCTGGAGGACGTCCGCCGGCGCTTGCGCGGCACGAGCGGGCGCGGGCGCAAGCTCAAGGGGCTCATCGCCCTGCTGCGGCCCTACCGCTCGCGGGTCGCGGCGATGTTCGTGGCGCTGGTCCTCGGCACGGCCGCGTCCCTCGCTCCGGCGCCGCTGGCCAAGCACGCGATCGACGCGGGCATCGTCCCGGGCGACGTCTCCACGGTCAACTGGGTTGTCGTGGCGTTCGTCATCTCCGCGCTGATCGTCTGGGGCGCGACGTTCGCGCAGACCTACCTCACGGGCTGGGTCGGGCAGCGCGCGCTGCAGGACCTGCGCCTACAGATCTTCCGCCACCTGCAGTCGATGCCCGTGGGGTTCTACGAGCGCCGGCCGGCCGGCGTCCTGATCTCGCGCATGACCAACGACGTCGAGGCGCTCAACTCGCTGGTCACCGACAGCGTCGTGACGCTGTTCCAGGCCTCGCTGACGCTGCTGGGCACGATCGCGATCCTGCTCGTCTTCGACGTCGAGCTCGCACTGATCACGTTCTGCATCCTCCCGGTGATGGCGCTGGGCTCGCTGGCCTTCCGCATCGCCTCGGCCGATGCCTACAAGCGCACGCGGGAGACCATCGGAGCGATCACCGGCTACCTGCAGGAGTCGCTGTCGGGCATCCGTGTCGTGCGCTCGTTCGCCCAGGAGCCGCGCCACCGCCGCCGCTTCCACGCGCTCAACGACGACAACCGCGACGCGAACATGAAGACCGTCTACCTCAACGCGGGCTACTTTCCCGCGGTCGAGTTCGTCAGCGCGCTGGCGACGGTGGCGATCCTGCTCATCGGCGGCAAGCAGGCCATTGACGGCCAGCTGGAGATAGGCGTGCTCGTCGGCTTCATCGCGGCGCTCAACGGCTTCTTCGACCCCATCGGCCAGCTCTCCCAGCTCTACACGACCTATCAGGCGGGCATGGCCGCGCTCGACAAGATCTTCGAGCTGCTTGACGAGGAGTCCGACCTCGTCGAGGCCGAAGACGCGATCGAGCTCGATCGCCTGCGCGGCGAGATCCGCTTTGAGGACGTGACGTTCGCCTACTCCACCGCCGACGGAACCAAGCTCGCGCTGGCCGACGTGGATCTCGTCGTCCCGCCGGGCCAGACCGTCGCCCTGGTCGGCGCCACGGGCGCGGGCAAGTCGACGTTCGCCAAGCTCCTGGCGCGCTTCTACGACCCGACCGAGGGGCGCATCCTCGTCGACGGCGTCGACCTGCGCGACGTCCGGGCCTCGTCGCTGCGCTCACAGATGGGGATCGTGCCCCAGGAGGCGTTCCTGTTCAGTGGAACGGTGGAGGAGAACATCGGCTTCGGGCGGCCCGAGGCGACACACGAGGAGGTCGTCGCCGCCGCGGAGGCCGTGGGGGCTGACGGTTTCATCGCCGCGCTTCCCGACGGCTTCGACACCGAGGTCGGAGAGCGCGGCGTGCAGCTCTCGGCGGGCCAGCGCCAGCTGCTGGCCTTCGCCCGCGCCCTGATCGCCGACCCACGGATCCTGATCCTCGACGAGGCCACGTCGAACGTCGACCTGCACTCTGAGGGCAAGATCGAGGAGGGCATGCGCCGCCTGCTGGCCGGCCGCACGGCCGTCATCATTGCCCATCGCCTGTCGACCATCCGCCAAGCGGGCCGGATCATCGTCCTCGACGGCGGACGCATCTCCGAGCAGGGGGCCCACGACGAGCTCATGGAGGCCCGTGGCGCGTACTGGGCGCTCTACCGCGACTGGGCCGAGCAGGCCGCTGCGTGAGCGTCCTGCCCCGAAAAACCCGGCGCTATCCTTCCCGGCCGTCCTTTCCGGGATGGTGTAATTGGCAACACGCGTGCCTCTGGAGCACGAATTTGGGGTTCGAGTCCCTGTCCCGGAGCTGCCATAGCGCCCGCGAATCGGGCGCTTTCGCGTTCTGCGCTACGTTTCCGCCCACCCTCAGCCGTTTCGTAGCGCGCTTTGTTCCGCACGCGCTCCCGGGACCGAGCCGGACCCGAACGCCCTTGAGTCATGTGCGCCGCACACCGCCTCGACGGGGCGGTGCGCGTGCTCAGCGAGTCAGCCCCGGGGTAGGCGCTGGGTCAGCTCGACGGTGGGCGGAGGCAGTGAGGGCGGTCCTCAGGACGACCGCCATGGCAGTGCGGATCACCCCTGGGAACCCACGGGTGAGGCTTCGCGTATGAGCCGCCTCGCCTCCTCGAGATCCTCGGGGCGTCCAACCGACAGCGCGCCGACCAGGCGGCCGCTCGCCGAGAGGAACATCGAGAACGCGCCGTCCTCGGTCGATCCCCGGAGTTCCTCGGCGTCCCAGCTCTCCGCCACGCTGACGTACTCGATGCTCGCCCAGTCGGCGAGATCGGAGAAGAAGTAGGGGACGACGGCGTATGGCTCGTCGCTGCCCAGCATCCCCCGCGCGGCGTGCTTGCCCTGTTCGATCGCCACATCCCAATGCTCGATGCGCACGCGCCGGCCGTGGAGCACGCTTTCGTACTCGCAGACGTCCCCGGCCGCCCACAGGCCCGCGGCGGAGGTGCGCAGCGCGGCGTCGCAGCGGACCCCACCGCTCTCCCCCAGCTCCAGACCGGCCGAACGAGCAAGCATCACGTCGGGGACCGCTCCGACTCCGAGGACGACCGCGTCGGCCTCCAGCACGAGGCCGCTAGCGCAGATCACTCGCTCGACGCGCTCGCCGGCGCCCTCGAAGCGAGCGACCTCCTGCCCCCCGTACGCCTTGACCCCGTGCGACTCCAGCAGGTCCTGGAAGTGGCGGCCCGCCGTCGCGCCGAACCCCCGGCTGAGCACGACGTCCTCCTGCATCACTATCGAGCAGCGCGTGCCCATGGTCGTCAGCGTCGCAGCGACCTCGGCGCCGATGTAGGAGCCACCGACCATGACGACGTGCTCGGCGTCAGCGACGTCGTCGCGGAGCAGGTCGGCGTTGCGCAGCGCGCGCAGATAGTGAAGACCGTCGAGATCTGCGCCGGAAACCGACAGACGCCGGACGTTGGCGCCGGTGGCCAGCAGCGCGCGGTCGTAGGACACCTCGTCCTTGGTGGACAACGTGGCGACCTTCGCCGCCGGATCGAGCTTCATGACGCTGGTTCGCGTGCGCAGGTCGACGGCAGCTTCCTCCCACCACCCAGCTGGGTGGACGAGCGCGGCGTCGCGATCCTCGGCGCCTTGGAGGTAGCCCTTGGAGACGGGCGGGCGGTTGTAAGGCGGATCGGGCTCCCGGCCCACGAGCATGATCGAGCCGTCGAACCCATCGGCGCGCAGCTGCGTCGCGCACGCCGCGGACGCGACGCCGCCGCCGATCAGCAGGACGTCGACGTCGGCCATCGCCCGGCTAGTTGGCCGATTCCCCGAGCCCGTCGGGCGCGAACTGCTTGGTGATGGCCTCCTCGAGGCCGGGATCGAGGACCAGCAGGACCTCGTCGCCCATCTCGACGACCGTGTCGGCCTTGGGCACGAAGCCCTTGCCGCCGCGTAGCACCGAGATGATCAGGCTGCCCTCGGGCAGGTCGATCTGCTCGACGGACTTGCCCGCCGCCGGCGCCCCGGTTGTGACCTCGACCTCGATGATCTCGAGCTGCTCGGCGGGCAGGTCGAGCAGGTGGACGAGACCGTAGGAGGGAACCTCGTGCTCGATCAGGCGCAGGATCAGGTCCGTCGCCGAGACCGCCGGCTTGATGCCCAGGAGATCGAACCACTGGACGTTGCGCGGGTTGTTGACGCGGGCGATGATCCGCTCGCAGAGGTACTTCTCGCGCGCGATCTGACAGATCAGCAGGTTGTCCTCGTCGTCGCCGGTGACCGCGATGACCAGGTCCGCGCGCTGGATGCCCGCGCGCTCGAGCACCCATAGCTCGGAGGCATCGCCGTACTGGACGGAGTGCTCGAGCTCCTCCTCGATGGTCAGGTAGCGGCGCCGGTTGTTCTCCAGCAGCGTGACCTCGTGGCCTTTGCCGATCAGCTCACGGGCGAGGTTCCAGCCAACTTTGCCCGCGCCGGCGACGACGACGTACATGGCTAGCGCTCCCTCCGGTGAGTAAGCACTAGGCGATCTCCAGGGCGGCCTTGAACTCGCCGATCGCCGCGCTCGTCGGGCAGATGGTGTGCAGACCCTGCTGGGAGTACCAGGTGGCCCTTGCGGGGTCCATGACGCGAACGATGACGCGCTCGACCTCAAACTTGCGCTGGGCGATCTGGGCGATCACCAGATTGGTGTTGTCGCCGTCCGTCGAGGCGATGAACACGTCGGCGTCGTCGATCCCGGCCTCCTCGAGCGCCTCGATCTCGATGGCGTGTCCCACGGTGAAGCGCCCGCCCGCGTCCTCCCACGACGTGGACTGCCCCTCGTCGAGGCGCTCATGGCTGAGCGGGTCCTCGTCGAGGACTGACACCTGGTGGCCAGCGGACAATGCCAGGCGCGCGATGGTGGAGCCGACGCGACCGGCGCCGACGATGAGGACGAACACGGCGCGGAGCTTAGCTGGGCTCGTCCGTCGCGGCCGGCGCGGTCAGGATCACCCGGCAGTGGGCCTTGTTGACCACGTACTTGGTGGCCTCCCCAACGAAGTTCTCCATGCTCGCCCGGCCGCCGAGCACCGCCCCGCCGCGGATCCGGGAGGGCTCCTCGGCGGCGAGCACGATCAGCTCGACGCCACGGCGCTTGGCCTCCTCCACGATCGCGTGGCCAGCCCGCCGCGCGCGAACCGTGGCGGTCGCGACCTCCACGCCCGCGTACTCCTCCCCCACCGCCTTGGCCCGCCGCAGTGCCGCGCGGGCGCCCTCGAGCTGGGCATCGGGCAGCCGCGCGTCGATCGGCAGCGCCATCGGAACCTCGAAGACCCACAGGGCCTCGATCGTCGCGTGGTCCTCGTCGCGATCGGGGTCGTCGGCCTCCTCGGAAGCCAGACGACCCGCGGTCTGGACGATGTCGTCGTCGAGCGGCGTTCCGAAGATCGGCACGAGGATCGATCCGTACTGCGCCTCGACCACCTCTCGACGCAGCGCGTCGGCCGGCACGGTGACGCGCTGGGTCAGCGACTTGCCCTGTGTGGTGCGGTAGATGACGTAGAGCAGCAATCCCCCGGCCATCCACCCCAGACCGACGTAGCGCGCGCCGCTGTGGGTGACCAGCACACCGATCCAGGTCGCGGCCGAGACCACGACGCCGAGGACCGCCGGGATCGGGAGGTCGCCGCCTCCGACCCGCACCGACAGCGGGATCCGGTACGGACGGTCGCGCGCCGGCTCGCGGTAGCGCAGGACGATGATCGACAGGTGCGCGATGGTCAGGCCCAGCAACGCGCCGAACGCGAAGATGCCGACGAGGAAGTCCGCGTCCTGGCTGGCCTGCAGGGCGCCGGCGATGACCGCGGCGAGCACGATCACGACCACGGGGGTCGAGCGCGTCGGGTGCAGCCGCCCAAGCGCGCTGGGAATCTGCCGGTTCGTCGCCAGCGAGTAGGCCAGCCTGGAAAGGCCAAGCATGGCTGAGTTGGCGCCCGCCAGCAGCGTGGCCGCCGCCGCCGCCGCGATGACGTACTCGACGATCGAGCCGCTGCTCCATCGCGCGTCGAATGCCGCGCCGACGTTCAGCATCGGCGCGTCAAGCCAATGTCCCCCGATGGCCTCCGGCCCGCCGCTCACCGGAAGCGCCGTCACGGCGACCGCCGCTATGCCGACGTAGACGACCATCACGGCGGCGCCGGCGCTGACGATCAGACGCCGCAGCCCGCGCCGGCCGACAGCCACCTCGCCGGACAACCCCGACGCCGACTCGAGGCCGGTGAACACCACGGTGGCCAGGCCCATGGCAAAGACGATCCCCGACCACGAGGGCATGACGCCGATGTCGATCGGGCCGGTGATCTTGTCCCAGCTGAAGAACAGGATCAGGCCCGCCACGATCAGGACGATCTGCAGCGCGAAGTCGGCGATGACCAGCGCTGCCACGCGCTTGGCGCGGCCTCGTGAGAAGCCCAGCACGTTGCGCACCGCCACGTAGGCGATCAGCGCAAGACCGATGACCAGCGAGAGCGCCCCGTCGCCGAGCTCGTCCCAAAAGCCCGCGAGGTAGTTCGTCGCCGAGAACGTGGTGACGGCGACGAGGATCACGTAGTCGAGCAGCAGCGCCCATCCGGCGATGAAGCTCCACAGCTCGTTGAAGGCGTAACGGGCGAAGACGGTCGCTCCGGCCCGCTCCTGGTGCAGCGAGGCGCCTTCGACGTAGGTCATCGCCGCCAGCAGGAAGAAGATCCCCCCCAGCAGGTAGACCAAGGGCGTCAGGGTGTAGGCGTGGTCGGCGGCGACCCCCAACGAGAAGTAGATCGCGCTGGCCAGCAGCGTGTAGATGACGACGAACAGCTGTGGCGAGCCGACGGTCCGGCGCCCGATCATCGCCGGTCTCCCCTCAGGGCGACCCAGAGCCGGCCGGCGCCCGCCGCCAGGAACAGGATCCCGACGACGATCCCGATCGAGAAGATCCCGCCGCCGGCGTCGATCGTGCGGGCGATGATCGCCACGCCGAGGAGCATCAGCGCGGCCGACATGACCATCGTCCCGCGGCTGTGAAAGTCAGACGGCACCCGACACCTCCCGTACCCCGGGCTCGGACTCGATGATCACCCGGCACGGGCGATTGGCCAGCACGGTCTCGAGCGTCTTGCCGAAGACGGAGCCGCCGGTGCGTCGCGGCAGCGGCATGACGATGGCGCGGGCGCGCATCGTTATGGCCTCGTCGACGATCATCCGGCCCGCCTGGCCGGCGCGCACGCGCTCGACGTGGCCGGTGACCCGGCGACCGCCCTGGATCCGCGCCTGCTCGATGAGCCCCTCGGCCGCCATCTGCAACTCGGGCAGCTGTGCGTCGATCGGCGATGACGCCGGCACGGTGACGGTGACGAGAACGTGGATGCCCCGCCGACGGCGGGCCGCGAGCTTGCCCGCCGTGGCGATCGCCGCCGCGTGATAGCGCTGGCCCTCGAAGGCGACGAGGATGGAGTCGTACTCTGCCTCGGCCTCGGTGACCGGCGCCGGGATCGCCACCTTGGCCGTCGTCGTCAGGTCCAGCCCCTGGCTGCGGCGGTAGACGACGTAGACGCCGACGCCGATGGCCAACCAGGCGACGCCGGCGACGGCGATGCCAAGGTTCAGCAGGGTCACCACAAGGAAGGCCAGGCTGGTGCCGGCGCCGCCGACCACCGCGAACAGCGGCAGGCGCCGGCCGCGGAAGCCGATCTCGCCCGGCCCGCGGTACGGGCGCCGGCGGTCGGGCTGGGTGCGGCGCAGGCGGATGACCGCGAGGTGAGCGATCGTGAACGACAGCATCGCGCCGAAGGCGTACATGTTGGCCAGGAACGAGGCCTGTCCGGGGATCAGGGTCAGGCAGGCGATGCCCCCGAACAGCAGGATCCCGATCCACGGCGTCCCGTAGCGCGGGTGCAGGCTGCGCAGGCGGTCGGGCAGCTGGCGGTAGACGCCCATCGAATAGACGAGCCGCGAGACGCCGATGATGCCCGCGTTGGTGGCCACGAAGAGGATCGTTGCGGCCAGCAGTCCCAGATAGACCTCGGTCACGCCCTGCAGCGGGCCGAGGTCCATCGACTTGACGATGCCGATGACCGGGTTGCCGGCGAAACCGCCGTCCTCGGCCTCGACGCCGAGCAGCGTCGAGTAGGTCCCGTCAGGTTGCTGGGTGACCGGCAGCGCCGAGAGCGCCACGGCCGGCAGCGTGAAGTAGATCGCGAACACTGCGAGGCGCACCCGCCCGATCGCCTGCGGGATCGTCTTCTCCTCATCGCGCGCCTCCTCGGCCATGTTCGAGATCGTCTCGATGCCGGTGTAGGCGATCATCCCGATCGGGATCGCGATCAGGAACTGCTTCCAGGTCGGCGCCACGCCGAGGCTGATGTTGCTGGCTAGCGTGTCGGGCGAGAAGACCAGGACAAAGCCGAGCAGCACGAGCAGCAGCTGGGTGGCGAAGTCCAGCGCCGCCAGCAGAATGTTCAGGCCGGCCGACTCCTGGACGCCCCGGACGTTGACTAGCGCCAGGAAGGCGATCACGACCATGCCGAAGATGACGTCGCCCGGCGCGTCAAGCAGCACGTCGAAGCCCAGCACCTCGCCGATGTAGTGCGGCATGAAGAACGCCGAAATGGCGACCGTGATGATGTAGTTGAGCATCTGGCCCCACCCGGCGAAGAAGGACCAGAACTCGTTGAACGCGTGGCGGGCGAAGCTCGACGACCCGCCGGCCTCCGGGTACATCGCGGTGGCCTCCGCGTAGGTGGCCGCCGTCATGTAGAAGAAGATCCCGGCGATGATGAAGACGACCGGGGTGAGGCCCAGCGCCAGTCCAGCCACAAGGCCCAGGACGTAGTAGATCGAGGACCCGACGTTGCCGTAGGCCGTCGCGACCAGCGCGTTGGTGCCGAGGACGCGCTGGAGTCCGTGAAGGCGGCGTTCGGCCATGTGCGGCGCCGAGTCTAGACCGCGCCTACCGGACGCGGACGCGGCGAACGCTGCGGACGCCGGGGCGGCCGTGGCGGTCCAGCGCACGGCTGCGCACCACGTAGCGCCCGGGCGGTAGCGGGGCGGTCACCCGCAGGCGCCAGCGGCGCCGGCCCGTCGCGCGCAGGTAGCGCGGCGGCAGGCACCGCCGGGGAGCGGCGAGCCGCCCTGAGCGGCGCAGGAACGCGCAGCGCCGACCCACGTTGCGGGCCACTGCGACGTCGACGCGCTGGATCCCGCAGCGGCTGCGCGCCCGCCCGGTGATCCGGGCGCCCGAGCGCGTGATCCCCGCCGCGGGCCGCGTGATCGCGCCGCAACCGGAGGGCCGGCGGGTGGCGCGCACGCGGCGCGTCACGAACGGCCCGACGTTGCCGGCCTCGTCGACCGCCCCCACCCGGACCGTTCGCGCTCCCGGGCGAAGCGTGGTGCTCACGCGCTCCCCCGCCGCAACGGGCTTGACAGCGCGGGCGCCGCGCAGGACGAACCGCTGGGCGGCGCCGCAGCGTCCGTCGTCGCCCGGGGCCCGGAAGGTCACCTTCCCGCGGGAGACCCTCAGCCCCCGGGGAGGCCCGGGCGGCGTGCCGTCGGCGTCGTAGTCACCGGTCTGCCGGGGGTCGTGGCGGAAGGAGGGCCACTCGGTCTGACACGCCGGGGCCTTCACGTCCCATTCGAAGACGAACCCCTCGCGGGTGATGCCGGCGATCCGGCCGTCGTCGGACAGAGCCGCAGGCGCGAACAGCCAGCCGCCGGTCTGCTTGGGGAAGCCGGGGGCGTCCTTGCCGGTGACGCCGTCATAGGCGTGCAGCAGCCCGAGTCCCGTACCGGCGACCACCTGCTGGGCGTCTGATTTCGGATCGACCTTGGCGATCGTCGACGAGGACAGGAACTGATAGTCGTCGGTAACGCGCGGCCAAGCGTTCAGCGGTGCCCCGCTGGCCGCGTCGAACGCGCCGATCGTGTGGTTATAGGGGAAGTTCTGGCCCGTCAATGCGAGGTTGGCCAGCTGCCCGAAGGTGAGGCCGTACTTGACGAGATCCGGTCCTCCGCTGGCGTCTATGTCGCCGACCGACGCGTACTCGAACAGGTTCAGCACGGCGCCCGAGCGGTCGGTGACGTCCGACAGCGGGCCGAACGCGTTCTGCTGCGCGGCGCGGATGAGCTTGCCGTCGGTGCCGTAGAGCGCGAGCGATCCACCCGTAGTCGACACCACGACGGCCTGGGTCTTCCCCAGCTTCACCAGCGCCGCATCGTGGCCCGGCCCGATGAGCGGCAGCGTGGCCTGAATGGCCCCGTTGAGATGGATCGGCCATCCCGGCAGAAACTCGGCGGTCTTTCCGTCGACCGCATACACCCGCGAGGAGCCGCCGAGGGCATTGCCGAGGACGTCGGCGAAGCCCTGCGCCAAGCCGCCGCTGAGGTCGCCGGGGTCCTCGGCGTCATAGACCTCGTTGGTGGAGACCACTATGTCGTCGATCCCATCGCCGGTCAGGTCGCCGACAGCGGCGCCGCTGATCGACTCGGCGAACATCCGGTCGGCCTCGGGAACCTCGGGGTCGACGAGGTCGAGCGGGAAACCCTCGACGGCCCGCCCGCGGTGGTCGATCGCGTAGAGGTGACCGTCGAGGGCCGCCACCACGATGCTCAGCGGTTTGCCCGGTCCGTGCAACCGTGCGAGGGCGGGGCTGGCCAGGAAGCCGCACTTGCGATGGTGCAGCGGCTGGCTCTGGTCCTCGCCGCGGCAGAACCCCGGGTTGATGCGCTTGGGGAATCCCTTGCGCAGCCTGCCGTTCGGATCCCAGACGTACACGCGCTCGCCGGCGGTATCGACGATCTCCTGGGTTCCGTCCCCATCGAGGTCGGCGACAGCGGCGCCGCGCAGCGGCTCGCGCGGCGGAGCGATCGCCCTGAGCCCCGGCGCCTTGTGGTGGCGGCGCGAGGTGGCCTGCTCCTGGGTGCGCACGGGCCAGCCCTTCAGCTGGCGCCCGTTCGGGAGATAGGCGTTGACGCGTCCGTCCTCATCGGGAACCACCAGCTCCTGGACGCCGTTGCCGTCGAGGTCGGCGTAGCGCAGCGGCGCCTCGCCGCCCGTGCCGAGGTTGCGCGGGAAGCCCTTGCGCAGGGTCGGGTCGTCGATGGCCGTGAGAACCTTGCGGTCCTGGCCCGGTACCGCCGCGCCCTCGGCCGTAGCGGTCACCCGCAGCGTGAAGCTCTGCTGGTAGGGATGAGGAGATCCCGGGGCGAAGGTCGGTCCCGCCGGGTCATTGGGCACCTCGTGGGCGGCCACCGCCCTGCGCACCTGGACCATGTCCAGCGTGCCGAGATCGGTGACCGTGCCGGTCGCATCGGCCTCCTTGACGGTGCGCCAGTCGACCGGTGACGACAGTCCCGGCGCCCACTCCACCTTGTAGTGGAAGGCTCCGCCCGGCGCGCGGCGCGCACGCAACCGCCCCCTCAGCCTGAGCCTGTCGCCGGTGATCGGGGCATACCAGTCGCGTGTGCCGATGTAGGCCTCCGGCGGGAGCGCGGCCGGTTCCCGCTGCGCGACGCTCACCGCCTTGCCGAGGTCGACCCGGCCGTAGCCGAAGTGCTCGTCCCAGCCCGGCTGAGCCGGGTCGGCTACCCCCGTGCCGCCGGTGTTGCCGGGTAGGACGTCCTCGGCGGTCTGCTCCAGGATCGTCCGAAGCTCGTCCGCGGTCAGCTCGACGCCCTTCTCGCGCGCGGCGCTGATCACCAGCGCCGCCACGCCCGATGACTTGCCCGTGGCCTGTGAGCCGGTGCTTCCCACCGTGGAGATCGAGCTCTTGCCGCCGAACTGGGTGGTGTTCGCCCCACGGAAGTAGGTCCGGACGGGGACGCCGCTGGCCAACGGGAGCGCCGTAAAGCCGAGCTCGCTGGCGTCGGATCCCAGGCCGATGGTGTCAGGGACCACCCCGTGCACGAGCATCGCATGGTCGTATTGCGCGGGGTAGGTGTGGTTGCCGGTGTTGAGGTCGTCGCCGGAGTACAGCTGCGGCACACCCTTGCGCCACGCGTAGTTCGAGGCCGCCTCGGCGAAGCGCGAGTGATAGAGGCTGGCGTTGGAAGCCTCGAGAACCTCGATCCCGTTGTCGGCGGCGTAGAGCATGGCCAGCCCGACCGTGTTGGCGTCCGAGACGAACACGTCGTAGATCCGCAGCGGGACATACGAGCAGTTGGGGCAGACGCCGATCGACCCCTCCTTGTCGTTGCCCTGCTCGACCGCCTCGGTCGTCCGCCCCGTGCCGTGGTTCTTGGACGCGAAGTAGCTCGAGTCGTCGCTGGGGTCGTTGTCGTCGTTGAAGAAGTCCCAGCCCGCGATGTCGTCGACGTAGCCGTTGGCGTCGGCATCGGAGCGGTCGGAGAACGCGTGGATCACGTCGCGGCCGGTGGGCGCCTTCTGGTCCTCGGCGTACTGGGCGATCACCCGCGGGTCGCTCGCGTAGTCGTCGACGTCGAGATGGCCGTTGCCGTTGACGTCGTAAGTCGTGGCCCCCTGGGGCATCGGCAGCTCGGCCTGGTTGAGGAACACCTTGGTCCGCAACCCTTCGTTGTTCCAGCGGATGCCGGTGTCCATGATCGCCACCGAGACGTCCCAGCGTCCCCGCGTCGCCTTCCACGCCCCGGCCGCGTTGAACCCTGAGACCTGAGGCTTGCCGCTGTGAGGCCCCTCCCTGTACGTGGCGCTGTTGCGCGTCAGCGCGCTCGGGAAGCCGAAGAGGTCGTAGCGCTCGTCGTAGAGGTTGCTGGAGGACCGATCCGCGGAGTCCGGCTCGGCGTTGTCGTACTCGGGGTCGTCGGGCTTGTCGAAACGCTGCGGGTTGACGGGGTCGAACTGCTGAGACGTGTCCTTCGACGCGGGGTTGTCGAAGTCGCTGGCGAACGCCGGGGCCACGGCGAGCAGGGCGACGGCAGCCAGCGACACGAGGCTCTTCACGCCGGACACGGTACCCCTGCTCAGACGTAGAGCGCGCCGATCTGCTCCTGGTACTTCTCGGTGACCGGAC
>Ga0136633_1001666_pt1 | contig 16149 bp, 25 predicted proteins | sample AntDrymeUQ832206_2_FD_105494 | JGI IMG/M metagenome (GOLD analysis project Ga0136633, IMG submission 105494) | Polar desert sand microbial communities from Dry Valleys, Antarctica - metaG UQ83 (22.06) | ecosystem: Environmental > Terrestrial > Soil > Desert | place: Antarctica: Dry Valley...
ACATGCGGCGGCCGCGAACGCGGCTCGCATACTGGACTGGGATCCGGCGCTGCCCCTCATTGATGAACACCACCGCGGCCACGACCACGATTGCCACGATGATGAACGGGATCAGGCGCGCGAGCGCATCGGGACCGCTGATGATCGGGCCGATCTGCTGCGGGATGCTGCCCACGATACCGGCGAAGATGATGAAGCTGATGCCGTTGCCGAGGCCCTTCTCGCTGATCAGCTCGCCGAGCCACATGAGCAGGATCGTGCCGGCGGTGAAGCTCAGCAGAAGGCTCAGCGTCTCGATGCTGAAGAGCGGATTGGCCGGAATGACGCCGTTGGCGGAGAGCAGCACGCTGATGCCGTAGCCCTGGGCCAGGGCGAGCGGCACGGTCAGCAGCCGCGTGTACTGGTTGAGCTTGTTGCGCCCGTACTCCCCCTCCCGGGACAGCTCCTCGAGTGCCGGGATCACGCCGCGCATCAGCTGCATGATGATGCTGGCGTTGATGTACGGGTTGACGCCAAGACCGATGATCGACGCGGCCGCCAGGCCGCCTCCGGAGAAGATGTTCAGGATCCCGAGCAGCGGGTTGTTCGTGAACAGGTCGGTGAGTGCTTCCGTGTTCACGTTCGGGACCGGAACGTTCGTCAGCGCCCGAAAGATCAGCAGGATCCCGAGCGTGAAGAGCAGCTTGCGCCGGATATCCGGCGCCCGGAAGGCGGTGACGACCGTCTCGATCAAGCGTGGGACTCGCTTTCGCTCTGGTCAGTCGCTGCCACGACGTCGGTGTCGTCCGCTGCGGCAGCGTCGTCCGCTGCGGCAGCGTCGTCCGCTGCGGCAGGCTGAGGCGCTGCAGCCCCAGCGCGGGCGGCCGCAGCCCGCCGGCCCTTTGCCTTGCGGCCCTTCGTTCGTGCGGCCGCGGCGACCTCGGCCTTTGCCTCCGCCTCCTCGTCGACCGGCGTATTATCCGGCCAGCTCAGGCGCTGGACCGTGCAACCGGCTGCGGCGAGCTTGTCGAGCGCCGTCTTGCTGAAGGCGTGGGCATGGATCGTGATCCCCTTTGGCGCGTCGCCGTTGCCGAGGATCTTGATCGGCAGCTTCGTGTCGTGGATGAGACGGTCGTGCTCGAGCACGTCGGGCGTGACGAGCGTGCCCTTCTCAACGTCTGCGAGCTTCGCAAGGTTGAGCGCGGCGTAGGCCACGCGGCCACGGTTGCGGAAGCCGTGCAGCTTCGGGGTTCGCACGTGGAGCGGCGTCTGGCCGCCCTCGAACCAGGCCGGGATACCGCCGCCGGCTCGGGACTTCTGGCCCTTCGTGCCGCGCCCCGCGGTCTTCCCGCGTCCGGATCCCTGGCCGCGGCCGACCCGACGCGACGACGTCCGCGATCCCGGGGCCGGGTGCAGATCGTGGAGCTTCACTTCGTCTCCTCTTCCCTCGCGGCGCCGGCCGGCTCCTCGACCTCTATGAGGAAGGCGACGCGTCGCAGCATGCCCCGCATGACCGGGGTGTCGGCGACCTGGACGGTCTGGTTGAGCCGACGCAGGCCGAGCGCCCGGATCGTCCCGTGCGCGGCGGCCTTGTGGCCGATCGTCGAGCGAGTCCAGGTCACGGTCAGCATCGGGCCCGTCTTCGCGGCGGTCGTGCGTTTAGCGGCCACGTCCACCTCCGAAGGTGTTCATCGGCTCGCGGCGTTCCGGGATCTCGTGCGGCGTTCGGGCCCGCTCCGCGCCGCGCTTGCCGAGCAGCTGCTCCGCGGTACGACCGCGCAGGGCGGCGATGTCGTCGGCCGAGCGGAGCGACGCGAGGCACTCGATCGTCGCGCGCACGACGTTGATCGGATTGGTCGAGTTCTGCACCTTGCTGAGCAGGTCGCGGATGCCGGCCGCCTCGACGACCGATCGCACCGAGCCGCCCGCGATGACGCCGGTGCCGGCGCTGGCCGGCTTCAGCATCACCTTGCTGGCGCCGAAATGCCGATGCACCTCGTGCGGAATCGTGGAGCCGACGAGCGGCACCTTGATCAGGTGCTTCTTCGCATCCTCGACGCCCTTGCGAATCGCCTCAGGCACCTCGCCGGCCTTGCCGAGCCCGGCGCCGACGGTGCCGTTACCGTCACCGACGATCACCACCGCGCTGAAGCTGAAGCGGCGGCCGCCCTGCACGACCTTGGCGACGCGGTTGATCTGGACGACCTTCTCTTCCAGGTTGAGCTTGGACGGATCGATCCGTGCCATATGCAGATCTCCTCGCTACAGATTGAGGCCGCCCTCGCGGGCGCCCTCGGCGAGCGAGCGGACCCGCCCGTGGTACTGGTACCCGCCGCGGTCGAGCACGACGGCGCTGACTCCGGCCGCCTTCGCCCGCTTGGCGAGGGCCTTGCCGACCGACCGCGCCGTATCGACGGGCTTCGACGTGCCGAGGTCGGCTTCACGGCTCGATGCCGCCGCCAGAGTGCGCCCGGTGGTGTCGTCGATCACCTGGGCATAGATGTACTTCGCGCTGCGGAAGACCGACAGGCGCGGGCGCTCGGCGCTTCCGGTGATACGGAGCCGGATGCGCTCGTGGCGCTTGTGACGCAGGGCGCTGCGTGAAACGTTCGTCGTCATCGGTATCAGCCTCCGACCTTGCCGGCCTTGCCGGCCTTGCGGAGGATCTGCTCGCCGGCGTACCGGATGTCCTTGCCCTTGTAGGGCTCGGGCTTTCGCTGCGAGCGGATGTAGGCCGCGGTCTGGCCGACGAGCTCCTTGTCGGCGCCGAACACGCCGAGGCGCGTTGGAGTCTCGACCCGGAACTCGATGCCGGCCGGGGGATCGACCTCCACGGGATGTGAGTAGCCGAGCGCGAGGACGAGCTTCGTTCCCTGGAGCTGGGCACGATAGCCCACGCCGCTGATCTCCAGGTTCTTCGTGAAGCCAGTCGTCACGCCGGTGACCATGTTGTTGACGAGGGTGCGGGTGAGGCCGTGCAGCGCGCGGTGGCGCGGCTCGTCCGTCGGTCGCACGATGCGCAGGGTGCCGTTCTCGCGCTCGAGGGCCATCTCCGGGTGCAGCTCACGCTCGAGCTGGCCCAGCGGACCCTTGACGCGAAGCCGTCGCCCATCTTGGGTGACATCCACTCCGTCGGGGAGCGGAATCGGCAGTCGTCCGATACGGGACATGCTTCGTTCGCTCCTTTACCAGACGTAGGCGAGGACCTCGCCACCGAGATTCTGCTTCCGGGCATCGGTCCCGGTCATGATCCCGTGGGAGGTTGAGAGGATGGCGAGGCCGAGCCCGCCGAGAACGCGCGGGATCTCGGTCTTCCGCGCGTAGACACGCAGGCCTGGCTTGCTGATACGCTTGAGGCCGGTGACAACCGGCATGCGGCCCTCGACGTACTTCAGCCGCATGCTGAGCATCTCCTGGATGCCCTCGGTCTGCGTCTCGTACTGCTCGATGAAGCCCTCCTCCACCAGGATCCGCGCAATCTCGCGCTTCACCCGTGACGAAGGCATGCTGAGGTCCTTGTGCCTGGCCGCGCTGGCGTTGCGAATGCGCGTCAGCATGTCGGCGATCGGGTCGGTCACGTTCATGGGTTCGTGTTCGTCTCCTCGGCGGCGGTTCGCTCCCGACCCGGTGGTGGGTGGCGCCTGCCGCTGATGGTGGCCGCCGTCATGGCGGCCATCGGTACAACGAGCTCTACCAGCTCGACTTGGTCACCCCCGGCAGCTGGCCCAGCAGGGCCCGCTCCCGGAAGCAGATGCGGCACATGGCGAAGCGGCGCATGTACCCCCGCGGTCGGCCGCAGACCTGGCAGCGGTTGTGCTCACGCACGGGGAAGCGCGCGGGACGTTTTGACCGGGCGATGCTCGACTTCTTGGCCACGGGTGCTCCTTTAGTTCGCCTGGAACGGCATGCCGAGGAGCTCGAGGAGCTTGCGCCCCTCCTCATCGGTCTTTGCCGTCGTCACGATGCTGATCTCGAACCCGCGCAGCCGGTCGATCTTGTCGTAGTCGATCTCGGGGTAGACGAGCTGCTCACGGAGGCCGAGGCTGAAGTTGCCGCGGCCGTCGAACGAGCGGGTTGGAATGCCACGGAAGTCACGAATGCGCGGCAGCGCAAGCGCCATCGTGCGCTCGAGGAAGTCATACATGCGCTGACCGCGAAGCGTCACCTTGGCGCCGATCGGCATCCCGGTTCGAAGCCGGAACTGCGCGATGGAGCGCTTGGCGCGTGTCACGATCGGCTTCTGGCCGGTGATCGTGGTCAGGTCGCCCACCGCGGCGTCGAGCGCCTTGGCGTTCGCGATGGCCTCGCCGAGGCCGATGTTGACGACAATCTTCGCGACGCGCGGGATCTGCATCGGGTTCTCGTACGTGAACTCCCGCTGCATTGCCGGCACGATCTCAGCGTGATAGCGCTGACGCAGCCCGACGTACTCCGGCTTGCGGAAGGCGCCGTTCGTCGGTGCCTTCTCGCTCGTGGAGGTCCTGGCGCTGGCGGCCTTCGTCGCCGTGGAGGCGGCGCGGCTGCGAGGCGTCTTCCTCGTATCCGGGCTCACTTGGTGGTCACCTCGATCTGCTCGCCGCAGCGCATGCAGACCCGCGTTCGCTGGGCGTGCTCGCCTTCGCTCGTGCCATGGCCGACCCGCGTGGGGCGGTCGCAGCGCGGGCAGATCACCTGCACGTTGCTGACGTGGAGCGGAACCGGCAGGTCGATGATGCCCGCCTGCTGCGTCCGCGATCGCGCCCGCTGGTGACGCTTCGCCATGTTGATCCCGGGGATCACGACGCCTAAGCCACGCTTCGTCCGCTCGACCCGATCGACCGTTCCGCGCTTGCCACGGTCCTTGCCGGCCAGGACGAGGACGGTGTCACCCCTTCGCACGTTCATCTACAGCACCTCCGGGGCGAGCGAGACGATCTTCATGTAGTTGCGCTCGCGCAGCTCGCGGGCCACCGGCCCGAAGATGCGAGTGCCGCGCGGGCTGCCCTGGGCGTTGATCAGAACCGCCGCGTTCTCGTCGAAGCGAATGTGGCTGCCATCGGGCCGGCCGTACTCCTTCGTGGTTCGAACCACCACGGCGCGCACGACCTCGCCCTTCTTGACGGCCGCATTCGGAAGCGCCTGCTTGACGCTGGCCACGATGACGTCGCCGACCTCGGCGGTGTCGCTCGTGGAGCGGCCGATGACCGAGATGCACATCAGCGTTCGCGCACCGGAGTTGTCGGCCACGCGCAGCCTGCTGTACTTCTGGATCATGCCTGCTCCGTCCCGTCGATCAGCTCCTCGTGGGAGCCGCGCGCCACGACCTCGACCACGGTCCAGCGCTTCTCAGCGGAGAGCGGACGGCTCTCCTCGATGCGCACGGTGTCGCCCACCCGTGCGGCGTTCTCGGCATCGTGCGCCTTGAACTTGCTGGAGAGGCGCACGACCCGCTTGTAGATCGGGTGCCTCCTCAGACGCTCAACGCTCACGACGACCGTCTTGTCCATCTTGTCGGACACGACGCGTCCCAACTTGCTTCGTCGTTTGCCCTGCATCAGCTGGCCTTCTCTGCGGCAGCGGCCGCGTCCGCGGCGTGCCGACGCTCGGTCATCACGGTGAGGATGCGAGCGATCCGCCTACGGGTCGCCGGCAGCCTGCTGTAGTTGCTTTCCTGTCGCGTGGCGAGGTCGAAGCGGACCTTCCAGAGCTCCTGCTTCGCGTCACGCAGCTGGCCCTCGAGGTCCATGTCGGAGAGGGCCCGCACCTCACTGATGTCCATGCTCCTGGCCCTCCTTTACAACGAACTTCGTGCTGATCGGCAGCTTGTGGCCGGCGAGGCGCATTGCCTCGCGCGCGATCGGCTCCGGAACGCCCGACATCTCGAACATGACGCGGCCCGGCTTGACCACCGCGACCCAGTGGTCGGGCGCGCCCTTGCCGGATCCCATCCGGACCTCGGCCGGCTTCTTGGTCACCGGCTTGTCCGGGAAGACCCGGATCCAGACACGGCCACCGCGCTTGATGTGATGGGTCATGGCGCGTCGTGCCGCCTCGATCTGACGGCTGGTCAGCCAGCAGACCTCCTCCGCCATGAGGCCGAAGTCGCCAAAGCTGACCGACGTGCCGCCCTTGGCCAGGCCGGCTCGACGGCCACGCTGCACCTTACGGTGCTTGACCCGCTTGGGCATCAACATCGTCAGGACTCCTTCGCCGGAGGCTCGTCGCTCACCGTCGCATCGGTTGCCTCTGCCTGCGAGGCATCGGGAGCCACGGCGGGCTCTGCCGGCGGTGTCGGCACTGCCACGTCCGCGACCTCGGCGGCCACGGGCTCGGGCGTCGTCACGGCGACATCGCCTTCGAGGGCAGCCGGCGGCTTCTCGACGGCCGGAGCCTTCGGGGTGGGCGCGGCACGCTTCGGCTTCTCGACCGCGGCAGTCGGCCGCGGCTGCTCCTCGACGACCGCGCTGGCCGCAGGCGCGGAAGCGCGGCTCGCGCCGCTTGACGCACGAGCGCCGGCCGGACGGGTGCGGGCTCCGGCCGCGCCGCGACGCGGTGCGCGCGGCTCGGTGCGGGCGCTGCCCGGGCGCTCGCCCAGCTGCTCGCCGCGGTAGACCCATGCCTTGACGCCGATGCGCCCGTAGGTCGTGTGCGCGTGGACAACGCCGTAGCTGATGTCGGCGCGCAGCGTACCGAGCGGGATCCTGCCTTCCTTGTCCCACTCGGTGCGGCTCATCTCAGAACCGCCGAGGCGACCCGAAACCTGGATCTTGACGCCCTTGGCGCCGGCCTTGATCGTGCGCTGGATCGACTGCTTGATCGCCTTGCGGAAGGCGATGCGCCGCTCGAGCTGCCCGGCCACGTTCTGGGCCAGGAGCATGCCGTCGAGCTCGGGCTGGAGAATCTCCTTGATCTCGAGCTTGACCTTCTTGCTCGTCAGCTTGCCGACGTTCGTGCGCAGCGCCTCGACGTTCGCGCCGCCCTTGCCGATGACGATCCCCGGCTTGGCGGTGTGAACGGTCACGGTGACGTGGTTGATGCCTCGCTCGATCTCCACCTGGCTGACGCTCGCGTTCGACAGCTGCCTGGCGACCAGCTCCCGGATCCGCATGTCCTCCTGGAGCAGGGTCGCGTAGTCGCGGTCCGCGTACCACTTCGCCAGCCAGGGCTTGATGATGCCGATCCGGAAGCCGTACGGGTGAACCTTGTGACCCACTTACGACTCCTCTCGGTCAGCCACGGCGACGGTGATGTGGCTGGTCCGCTTCAAGATTCCAAATGTCCGTCCCTGCGCCCGAAACCTCCAGCGCTTCAGGGTCGGTCCCTCATCGGCGAGTGCGCTCACCACGCGCAGCTCATCGGCCGACAGGTTGTAGTTGTTCTCCGCATTGGCAGTGGCGCTCTTCAGCACCTTCGCCACGTCCCGCGCGGCCGCGTTCGGCATGAAGCGCAGGATCGCCGCGGCCTCCTCGACCGGCTTGCCGGTGATGAGGTCGGTGACCAACCGCACCTTGCGCGGGCTGATCCGGATGTATTTCGCGGTCGCGGTCACTCGCATCGATCCACCTACTTCAGCGCGGTGGAGCGGTCGGTGGCCTTGCCGTGGCCGCGGTAGGTGCGCGTTGGCGCGAACTCGCCGAGCCGATGCCCAACCATGTTCTCGGAGACGAAGACCGGCACGTGGCGACGGCCGTCGTGGACGGCGATCGTGTGCCCGATCATCTGCGGGAAGATCACGCTTGCCCGCGACCAGGTCTTCAGCACCTTGCGCTCGCTGCGCTTGTTCATGTCGTCGATGCGGCCGAGCAGGCGCGCGTCGACGAATGGTCCCTTCTTGACGGAACGACTCATCTATCGGCTCCTAACCCCGTCCGTACCGACGGCGGACGATCAGCTTGTTGCTCTTGTTCTTCTTGACGCGGGTGCGCAGGCCCATCGCCGGGCGTCCCCACTTTGTCTTCGGTGGCATGCCTGTCGGCTGCTTGCCCTCGCCACCACCATGCGGATGGTCACGGGGGTTCATCGCCGATCCGCGCACCTCGGGCCGTCGACCCATGTGGCGCGAACGGCCCGCCTTGCCGATCTTCTGGTTTTCGTGGTCCAGGTTGCTCACCTGGCCGATCGTCGCCGTGCACTCGATGCGCACGCGGCGCACCTCGTTCGACGGTAGCCGGATGGTGGCGAAGTCGCCCTCCTTGGCGAGCAGCTGGGCTCCGCTTCCGGCGCTGCGCACGATCTGCCCGCCTCGACCGGCGACCAGCTCGATGTTGTGGATCTGGGTCCCGAGCGGGATGCGGCTCATCGGCAACGCATTCCCGATGCGTGCCTCGACATCCGGCCCTGAGGCGACCTGGTCGCCGACCTTCAGGCCGTGCGGCAGGAGCATGTAGCGCTTCTCGCCGTCGGCGTAGTGGAGCAGGCCAATGCGCGCCGAGCGGTTCGGGTCGTACTCGACCGTCGCGATCCGTGCCGGCACGCCGACCTTGTCGCGCTTCCAGTCGATCACCCGGTAGAGCCGCTTGTGGCCGCTTCCCTGGTGGCGAACGGTCAGCTTGCCCTGGCTGTTGCGGCCGGCGCGGCGCACGAGCTTCTCGGTGAGCGGCTTGTGCGGCGAGTCAACCGTGATCTCCTCGAACGTCGAGCGGGTCATCTGGCGGATCCCCGGCGACGTCGGTCGATAGTTGCGAAGTGGCATCGTCAGACGGCCTCGAAGAGTTCGATCTTGTCACCTGGCGCGATCGTCACGATGGCCTTCTTCCAGCCCGGCACCATCCCAAGATTTCGGCGGCCGCGCCGCTTCTGCTTGGGGCGGACGCTGACGACCCGCACGCCGAGAACGGTCACCTTGAACTCGGCCTCGACGGCTGCCTTGATGAGGAATTTGTTCGCATCCCGGGCGACGGCGAACGTGTAGTTGTTGCGCTCGGTCTCGAGCGTGCTCTTCTCGCTGATCACCGGTCGGAGGAGCACGTCGTGCAGGCTCGAAACGGTCATGCGTACACCTCCTGCGCCCGGTCGAGCGCGTCGCGGGTGAAGACGACCGTATCGGCCTCGAGGAGGTCGACCACGTTCAGGCTGTCGGCCAGGATCACCCGCACCTCGCGCAGGTTGTGGACCGACCGCTCGACGCGCTCGTCGCGCGACGACAGGACGAGGAGGACCTTGCCCTCCGCCTTCCAGCCGCTCAGGCGCGTGAGCATCGCCTTGGTCTTGGTCTCGTCGAGATCAAACCCCTCGACCACGCGCACCGCGCCGTCTGCCTGCTTGGCCGAGAGCACGCCGCGGAGGGCGCTGCGTCGCATCTTCGACGGCATCTTCTGTTCGTAGCTGCGCGGGTGCGGCCCGAAGACCACGCCGCCGCCGGTCCAGTGTGGGGCCGTCTTCGTGCCCTGGCGAGCGCGACCGGTGCCCTTCTGGCGCCACGGCTTCTTGCCGCCGCCGGTCACCTCGCCACGCGTCTGCGTGTCGGCCGTGCCGACCCGGCGCCCGGCGAGCTGGCGAATGACCGCCTGGTGAATGAGGGATTCGCGGATTGGCGCGGCAAAGAGCGACTCGACAAGCTCGACCTTGTCGCCGTCGGTGCCATTCGCCTTGAGGATCGTCGTCTGGGGCATCGTCTTACTTCGCCTTCTGCACGAGCAGCACACCGTTGCGAGCCCCGGGTACCGCACCCCGCACCAGGATGAGGTTGCGCTCGGGATCGATCTTCACGACCTTGAGCTTCTTGACGGTCACTCGCTCGTTGCCCATGTGACCGGGCATGCGGGTTCCCTTCCAGACACGACCGGGGTAGGTGCCCGCACCGATCGAGCCGGGAGCCCGATGATGATCGGAGCCGTGCGTCTTCGGCCCACGCTTGAAGTTGTGGCGGGCGATGACGCCGGTGAACCCGTGACCCTTGCTGACGCCGGTCACGTCCACGAGCTCCCCCGCCTCGAACAGGCCGACGCCGAGCTGCTGCCCGACCTCGTACCCGTCCGTCCCGTCGACACGGACCTCGCGCACGTGTTTCGGACGCTGGTAGTCCTTGTCGAGATGCGCGAACTGGCCGGCAACCGGCTTGGTCGAGCGGCGCGCGACACCAGCGCCGAGCTGCACGGCCGCATAGCCGTCCTTCTCGACGTCACGAAGTCGCGTGACCGTGTTCGGGGTCGCCTCGATCACGCTCACCGGGACGACGCTGCCGTCGTCCGCGAAGATTCGCGTCATCCCCAGCTTCCTACCGATCAAACCTGCCGGCACTATGGTGGTTCCCTCTCAACTGATGGCGGAAGTTCCTCGGGTGGACCGATGCCCACCCGGGGCGCTTCACATCTTGATCTCGATATCGACGCCGGCCGCCAACGACAGCCGCATCAGCGCATCGACCGTCTTGGTGGACGGGTCGATGATGTCGATGAGACGCTTGTGCGTCCGGATCTCGAACTGCTCACGGCCGTCCTTGTGCACGAATGGCCCACGGATGACGGTGTACTTCTCGATCCGGGTCGGCAGCGGGACCGGACCCGCGACGTCGGCGCCGGTCCGCTGCGCGGTCTCCACAATCTGCTCGGCCGACTGGTCGAGCAGCTTGTGGTCGTACGCCTTGAGTCGGATGCGGATGCGCTGCTTGGCCATGACGGCTAGCCGATGACCTCGGTGATCACGCCCGCACCGACCGTGTGCCCACCTTCGCGAATCGCGAAACGCTGGCCCTGCTCGATGGCGATCGGCGTGATGAGCTCCACGTCGATGTTGACGTTGTCACCGGGCATGATCATCTCGACCCCGGCCGGCATCGCGATCGCGCCGGTCACGTCGGTCGTGCGCAGGTAGAACTGTGGGCGGTATCCGGCGTAGAACGGCGTGTGGCGACCACCCTCCTCCTTGGAGAGCACGTACACCTCGGCCTTGAACTTCGTTCCCGGCTTCACGCTGCCCGCCTTGGCCAGGACCTGGCCGCGCTCGAGCTCCTCGCGCTCGATGCCGCGCAGGAGGAGGCCGACGTTGTCGCCGGCCATGCCCTGATCCAGCGTCTTCCTGAACATCTCGACGCCCGTCACGACCAGCGAGCGGCTCTTGGCGTGAATACCGACGAGCTCGATGCTCTCGCCGGTGTTCACGATCCCTCGCTCGATGCGGCCGGTGGCCACCGTACCGCGGCCCTTGATCCCGAACACGTCCTCGATCGGCATGAGGAACGGCTTCTCGGTCTCGCGCGCCGGGGTCGGGATGTAGTTATCGACCGCGTCCATCAGCTCCTTGATGGACGTGTACTCCTCTGCCTCGGGATCGGTGCTGCTCGACTCAAGCGCCTTGAGCGCCGAGCCGCGGATGACCGGGACGTCGTCGCCAGGGAACTCGTACTTGCTGAGAAGCTCGCGGACCTCCATCTCGACGAGGTCGATGAGCATCTCGTCGTCCACCATGTCGACCTTGTTGAGGTACACGACCAGGCTCGGCACCTCGACCTGGCGCGCCAGGAGGATGTGCTCGCGGGTCTGCGGCATCGGGCCGTCGGCGGCGGACACGACCAGGATCGCGCCGTCCATCTGGGCGGCGCCGGTGATCATGTTCTTGATGTAGTCCGCGTGACCCGGGCAGTCGACGTGCGCGTAGTGGCGGTTCGGGGTCTGGTACTCGACATGGCTGATGGCGATCGTGATGCCGCGCTGGCGCTCCTCGGGAGCGTTGTCGATCTGGTCGAAGGCGCGGAAGTCAGCGCCGCCGGACAGCGACAGGAACTTCGTGATCGCTGCGGTCAGCGTCGTCTTGCCGTGGTCGACGTGACCGATCGTGCCGACGTTGACGTGCGGCTTGCTGCGGTCGAACTTCTGCTTGGCCATATGGGGTCCTTCGTCGCTCCTTGTCTGTATGCCGGCTCACTCGGGTTCCGACTACGATCGGGGGGTGGGCGGGGGTCTTCCCCCGCCCGTTAGCTCTTCGACTTTGCGATCAGCTCGTTGGCGAGGCTGGTGGGAACTTCCGCGTAGCGGCTGAACTCCATCGAGTAGGTTGCGCGACCCTGGGTCATGCTCCGCAGCTCGGTGGCATAGCCGAACATCTCGGCCAGCGGAACGTGCGATTGAATCATGCGGCTCGTGTTGCGTTCATCGATCCCGTCGATCTGGCCGCGCTTGCTGTTGAGGTTGCCGATGACGTCGCCCATGAACTCCTCGGGCGTCGTGACCTCGACCCTCATCACCGGCTCGAGGATGGCTGGATCGGCCCTGGTCACTCCGCTCTTGGCGGCCATGCTTCCGGCGATCTTCATCGCCATCTCGGACGAGTCGACCTCGTGGTACGACCCGTCGATGAGAGTCGCCTTGACGTCGATCACCGGGAACCCGGCAATGACACCGCCCGCGAGCGCCTCCTTGACACCCTCCCCGATGGCGCGCCAGTACTCGCGCGGGACGGCGCCGCCGACGATCTTCGACTCGAACTCATTGCCGGCGCCGCGCTCGAGCGGCTCGAGCGTCAGCACGGCGTGGCCGTACTGGCCCTTGCCACCGGTCTGGCGCACGAAGCGGCCCTCGGCCTTGGTCGGCTTGCGGATCGCCTCGCGATAGCTCACCTGGGGCCGACCGACGTTGGCCTGCACCTTGAACTCGCGCAGCATCCGGTCGACGAGCACCTCGAGGTGAAGCTCGCCCATGCCCGCGATCCGGGTCTGGCTCGACTCCTCGTCGGTGTGCACGCGGAAGGTTGGATCCTCCTCGGCCAGGCGCTGGAGGGCGATCGACATCTTGTCCTGGTCGGCCTTGGTCTTGGGCTCCACGGCGAGCTCGATGACCGGCTCCGGGAAGGTGATGGACTCGAGCACGATCGGCTTGTCCTCGGCGGACAGCGTGTCGCCGGTGGTCGTGTTCTTGAGCCCGACCGCGGCGGCGATGTCGCCGGCGCTGACCGACTCGATCTCCTCGCGGTGGTTGGCGTGCATCTGGAGGATGCGCCCGACGCGCTCCTTCTGGCCCTTCGTGCTGTTGTACACGTACGAGCCGGTCTTGAGCGTCCCCGAGTAGACCCGGAAGTATGCGAGCTTGCCGACGAACGGGTCGACCGCGATCTTGAACGCCAGCGCCGCGAACGGCTCGCTGGCATCGGTCGCGCGCACGACCGGGTCCTTGGACTTGGGGTCCGTGCCGGTGACCGGAGGGACGTCGAGCGGGCTCGGCAGGAAGTCGATCACCGCGTCGAGCATCGGCTGCACGCCCTTGTTCTTGAGCGCCGAGCCCGTCAGGACAGGGACGATCTGGTACGCCAGGGTGCCGGCGCGCAGGGCGGCGCGCAGCTGATCGGCGCCGATCTCCTCGCCCTCGAGGAACTTGTGCGCGATGTCGTCGTCGAAGTCGGCAAGCGACTCGATCATCTTCTCGCGCCACTCGTCGGCCTGCGCCCGGACCTGGGCTGGGATCTCGCCGACCTCGATCTCGTCACCGAGGTCACTACCGTAGGTGACCGCCTTCATGTTGATGAGGTCGACCACGCCGCGAAAGGTATCCTCGACACCGATCGGGATCTGGAGCGGGACGGCGTTGACGCCCAGGCGGTCCTTGATCATGTCGACCACGCGCCAGAAGTCGGCGCCGGTGCGATCGAGCTTGTTGACGAAGCAGAAGCGCGGGACGTGGTACTTGTCCGCCTGGCGCCAGACCGTCTCCGACTGCGGCTCCACGCCGGCGACGCCGTCGAACACCACGACCGCGCCATCGAGCACGCGGAGGCTGCGCTCGACCTCGACCGTAAAGTCCACGTGGCCGGGCGTGTCGATCAGGTTGATTCGATAATCGTCCCAGAAGCAGGTCGTGGCGGCCGCGGTGATCGTGATCCCCCGCTCCTGCTCCTGCTCCATCCAGTCCATCGTCGCCGCGCCTTCGTGGACCTCGCCGATCTTGTAGATCTTCTTGGTGTAGAAGAGGATGCGCTCGGTCACGGTCGTCTTGCCCGCGTCGATGTGGGCGATGATCCCGATATTGCGGGTGCGATGCAGCGACGCGGCGCCGAGCGTGGTGGACCGCCCTGCGGTCTGCGTCGTCATCGGTCTACCACTTGAAGTGACTGAAGGCCTTGTTGGCTTCGGCCATGCGGTGCGTGTCCTCGCGTCGCTTGACGGCCGAGCCGATGCCGTTGCTGGCATCCATGAGCTCCGCGGCGAGCTTGTCGGACATGCTCTTGCCGTTGCGCTTGCGGGCCGACTCGATCAGCCAGCGCATGCCGAGGCTGATGCGCCGATCGGCACGCACCTCGACCGGGATCTGGTACGTGGAGCCACCGACGCGCTTGGGCTTGACCTCGATGAGCGGCATGGCGTTGCGCAGGGCCTGGTCGAGGACCTCGACGCCGGCGCGGCCGGCCTGGCTCTCGCATCGGGCGAGGGCGTCCTCGAGGATGCGGTGCGCCAGGTGGCGCTTGCCACCGTACATGAGCTTGTTCGTGAACTGATCGAGCGTGAGGGCGGTGCCGGTGAGGTGCTCTTCGTACTTCGTCTTGCGCGCGATCGTGGCACGTCGGGGCATCTGCTAGGCCTTCCCGGGCGACTTCGCGCCGTACTTGCTGCGACTCTGCCTGCGGTCGCGCACGCCGGCCGCGTCGAGGGTGCCGCGAATGATGTGGTACTTCACCGCCGGCAGGTCCTTCACGCGTCCACCGCGCACCAGCACCATCGAGTGCTCCTGGAGGTTGTGCCCGATGCCGGGGATGTAGGCGGTGACCTCCATCCCGTTGGTCAGTCGCACGCGCGCCACCTTCCGAAGCGCCGAGTTCGGCTTCTTCGGGGTGCGCGTCATGACCTGCAGGCAGACGCCACGCCGCTGCGGCGCGCCGCGTCCCTCAGACGTGGTCTGCTTGAGGGTGTTCAGCGTCCGGCGCAGCGCCGGGGCCTTGACCTTCTTGATGGCCGGCTTGCGACCCTTGCGGACCAGCTGGCTGATGGTTGGCAACGAGAACCTCGCGTTGATGAATGACTGCGATCGCATCTTCCAATGACGCCCACGGCGATCCGATTTGACGGCGAATCTCGGGCTCATCGAAGGTGCCCGGATCGGGCACACACGAAGGCGTCCCGCACTCGGGACACCGACGACGAAGTATACGGAAGACCCCTCCAGAGTGTCAACCGAGGGTCCTCGCCAGGGAGCATCCGAGGACCACCCGTCGACGCCTCATGCCGCCCTTGTGTGGCGAGTGCCATCGAGCGCGTCCGGTGCGGGCGCTGGAGCAATGCCAGGGTGGTTGGCCCTATGACCGGCGAAGCACGCTTCATCGGTCCCACGGCTATCCGGGCTGGCACGGCGACCGGCGCAGTCGCTTGACGAGCCGCAGGCCGCACGCTCGTCGGTCACAAGGCCAGCCAGGCTGGCGGTGCGCGCTCGAACGAGCGCATCGGGACAGCACATCACGCCGGAAACGTCGAAGGACGCCCACCCGGGCCGCCCTGAGGCGTATGACCCGTAGCACGGGGCTATCGGCCAAAGAGCTTCGGCACGGTGGCGATTTGCCCGTACCGCGGGTCGGATCGCCACGGAGCCTGGCCTCGCGGACCGTCCGTTTGCTGATAGCCCCGTAGGGCGGGCCAACTATCGACGCATCGTCCCACGAGCGAGTGTCATCGCGGTCGGCGGGCAGCACGAGGAGCGGCCCCGAAAGGCCACTCCTCGCATCGCCTTGAAGGGACGAACGGCTATTTCTCGGCCGCGACCTTCTCCGGCTTCGGCTCCTCCGTCAGCTCGTCGAAGACCTGCTCCTCGACGGCCGCCTCCATCTCCGGGTTGTCGCCGGCGCCCATGAGGTCGGCGACCGTGTCCCCCGCCTCCTCGGCGGCGGCCTCGGCCTCGGCGGGCTGAACCTCCCCGTCACCATCGGCGTCGGGATCACCCGACAGGAAGGCGCGCGCGGCGGCTTCCTCGCGCTGCTGCTCCGCCTCTTGCGGCGAGAGCTGAGCGGCGCGCTCGGCCTGCAGACGTCGCGCCTCGGCGCCAGTCCCGGCCGGGATCAGCTTGCCGATGATCACGTTCTCCTTGAGCCCGATCAGGTGGTCCTTGGCACCGTTGATGGCGGCCTCGGTGAGCACCCGGGTCGTCTCCTGGAAGCTGGCGGCCGCCAGGAACGAGCTCGTGTTGAGCGACGCCTTGGTGACGCCCAGCAGCACCGTCTGCGCCGTGGCCGGCTCCCCGCCCTCGGCGAGGATCCGGTTGTTCGTCTCCTCGAACTCGA
>Ga0136633_1001667_pt1 | contig 16147 bp, 14 predicted proteins | sample AntDrymeUQ832206_2_FD_105494 | JGI IMG/M metagenome (GOLD analysis project Ga0136633, IMG submission 105494) | Polar desert sand microbial communities from Dry Valleys, Antarctica - metaG UQ83 (22.06) | ecosystem: Environmental > Terrestrial > Soil > Desert | place: Antarctica: Dry Valley...
CCGAGGCCGAGCTTCTTGGCGTTGGCCACCTCCTTGGAGGTGTCGGTCCCCGTCGCGGGATCGACGATCGTCGTCTTCTTCGAGTCGCTCTTCCCGACCGACCCGCCGAAGACGTCGACCGACTTCCCCTTCGAGGTCTCGGCCGAGGTCGTCTTCTCGCCCTGGACGACCGACGTCTTGCTGGTGTCCGTCGCGTCGACCGTGCCGAAGCCGATCGTCGTCTTGCTCGCGCTCTCCTTGGTGACGGACTTCGAGCCCGACTCGGTCTTGATCAGCTGCGTGCTCTGCTCGCCGGCCGAGCCGACGGCGATGCCCTTGTCGGTCAGCTGCCAGGAGCCGGCGCCGGTCCCGGGCGTGGCGGCGCCGGTCGGCGCCTCGGTCTTGACCGTCGCCACCTTCGTGTTGCGGCGGGCGAGCATGTCGTTGAGCGACTTCTCGCTCGTCCCCGGGCTGTTGATCGCTGCGAGGTCGGCCTCGCCGGTCTTGATCGTCTTGTCGATCGTCCCGAGCTGCTTCTTGAGGGCGGAGATCCGGATGGCCTCCTCGGCGTCGGAGGGGATCTTCGACTTCTTCGCGCCCTCGGCGCGCTCCTCGAGCTCGTCGGCCTCCTTCTGGGCCAGCAGCCGCTGGGCGCGCGCGGCCGCGAGCTCCTGCTCGATGCTCGAGCCGAGCGTGACCGCGAGCGGGCGCGGCCCGGCCTCCGGGCTGCCGGGCAGCGGCGGCGCGAGCGTCGCGGGCTCGCGAGCGAGGACCCGCGCCGTTGCGCGGTTGCCGACCGCGCGCTGGAGCGCCATGACGTCCGCGGAGCGCAGGCGCCGGGTGTTGGGCGGCGGGACGCCGGCACCGGCGCGCGTGTGCGCGGCGGCGGCGACGGCCGCGGCGCGCTGGAGCGATGCGAGGGCGGCGGCCGGTCCCTCGTGGGCAGCGGGCGCATGCTCGGAGGCCGCCTCGGCCGGCGCGGTCACGGCCTCCTGCGCGGCACCGCTCACGCGCCGACTATCGCGGGTCGCCGGGCCGGGCGCAACCCGCCAACGGACCTGATGGGGTGCCCCTTGGGGCAGATTGGGTAGTCCAGTGGGGACCTATCCGACTCCAGGAGGACTCCCATGCATCGCTCCACCCGTCGTTCCGGTGGCCCCGGCCGCAGCTGGCTGCTCGCCGCGGCGCTCGCCGCTCCCATGCTCGCCGCCCCACCGGCCCTCGCTGCCGGTGAGGGCCTGCCGATCGACCTCGGGCAACGCAACCCCAGCCGCGGGGCCGCCGTCAAGGAGACGCAGGTCATTGCGCGCTCGGGCCTGAACACCTACGGCACCCGCCAGTCCAACCTCGGCGCGGGCGGCGGCGCCATCTACGGCTGCCGAAGCGTGCTCGGTGCCGATCCGGCGAACCCGGCGGTGTCGACGCCGTGCGTGCGCGTCAACAACCTCTCGAGCGGCCTCTCGTTCCAGTTCGTCGGCCTGTCCGGTGCGGTCGTCGGTCTGATCCAGTCCGGACCGTCGTTCGCGACGGCCAACCCGAACGCGAAGCCGTTCATCACCAATGCGACCGGTGTGGCGACGGGCCTCAACGCGGACAAGCTCGACGGGCGCGACGCCGAGCAGATCATCGCCGAGGCGCGCCAGACCAACCCGGCCGGCAGCTCCCCGTCGTTCGCGTTCGCGCGGGTGTCGGCGGCGGGCACGACCGATTCGAGCCGCAGCCAGGGCGTCACGGACGCGAACATCAAGAAGACCAAGCCCGGCGTCTACTGCTTCTACGGCCTGACCTCGAAGCCGAAGAACGCGCAGGCCACGCTCGACGGCGTTCCCGGCGAAATCGCCTCGGACACGACGTCGAACTCGAACGCCGACTGCCCCGACTCGAACGTCGAGGTCATCGTCCGCACGTTCAACTCGGCCGGAGCGCCCGAGGACAAGGGCTTCCAGTTGGCCATCACGGGCGGCGGCGCCTAGGCGCCCAGGACGGAGAGGGCGGTCGGCGCCGCCGCGCCGGCCGCCCCCGTTCCGCGCTGCCCTTCGCGACCGCTCCGGGCGAACCGCCCCGTCCGCTGCTGCTCGACCGAATCGGTCAGAGCATGGGCGATCTCGGAGACGGTCAGGCAGACGTACGCCAGCGGGCCGAGCGTGACCTCGACACGGCCGTGGTCCTCCAGGCGCTGGTGGAGGTTGGTGAGGACCAGCCCGCAGAGGTACCCGGCGGGCGCCGCGGTCCGCACGATGTGACCCTCGGGCGTCACGTGCGCGGATGCCGCGGTGGGCGGGCCCCAGGTCAGCTCGAGCCGATCAGCCGCGGGGTCGTAGGCCGCATCGGAGAAGTCGTAACGGTCGCCGCTCGGCCAGGCCTTGAACGAGAGGACGGCGGTGTCGGGCCACATGCTTCCTGTGTACCCCGAAGGACTGCGGCCAAGGTCGGGTCGAGACCCCATTCCTGCATCGACGGCGCTTGGTCGCTGCGCGTTGGCGCGGCTCGGCCTGGCGGTCGGCCCGGCCGCCCCTTGCGGGCGGCCGGGTCGGACCGGGAGCTACTTGACGGTCAGCTTCGCGGAAGTGGTGCGGTGACGGCCCTGGCCGTCGTTACCCGCGATGTCCACGAAGTAGGAGCCCTTCTTGAGCGCCTTCTTGAGCTTGATCGTGACCTTGCCGTTGCCGTTGATCGCGGCGACCTTGCCGACGCCGAAGGTGCTCTTGGCGTTGCGGATCTGCGCGGCGAGCTGCTTGATCGGCTCCGAGGACTTGAGCTTCAACGTGAGCTTCTTGCCCTTCTTAGCCGCCTTGGCCTTCGCCTTGGTCGTCACGAGCTTGACCGGAAGTGCCGTCGGACCCGTGGTGGGAGTGGGCTGCGTGCCGGTCGTCGGGCTCGTGCCGGGCGCAGGGTCGCCGCCGCCGGTTGCCGGGGCCGGCGTGCTGCCGTCGCACTTCGCGACCGCCCACGAGCCCAGGCCGAGGTCGTCGTTGACGTAGGACAGCCCGCGGGAAGGCGTGGCGGGACCGGCGGCCGGGACCGCGGTCTTACCCGACTGGGCTTCGACGACGAGATTCTTGAGCGCCGCTCCGTCCTTGCCGCCGATCTCGGCGGGCACGACGAGCTGGATGACGCCCGCGGGGCCTTCCCAGATCTTGCCGGGCACCGTGCCGCGGTACTCGTAGCGGGGCAGGTTGCCGGTGGCGTTGACCACGAGCTCGCCGTGTTCGAAGACGGTTGCGCCGGAGTAGTCGTGCACGGCACGCACGAAGCGGTCCTTGTCACTCGTGAACTTCATCACCCACATCATCGAGCTGCTGCCCTGGGGCAGGTCCATGGTCAGGTCTTTGATGACGAAGTTCGTGGTCGTGGCCTCGGCGCCCTTGGCCGGCTCGTGCTTCATGAACCCGCCCGTGAGCTCGAGTGGATCGTGCTTGGCACCCGTCTGCGGGTCGGCCGAATCCGTCGCGGCATCGGTCTTTGACACGCCGCAGGTGGGCGTGGGCTTGGCGTCGTCGACGGCACGCGAGGGCGAGGCCCCGGTCACGGCGAACGCCAGAGAAACTGGAAGCGCGGCGGCGAGGAGCCGGCGAATCGCGGGAGTCTGCATACGTCCTACAACGCGGGGAAAGGCCCGATCATGCGCTCTGCACAGCACGTGCCCGTCGAAGTGCCTCATCGCGCCGGGCGAACCGATGGTCACCGGTGGCCTCAAGCCGGCGGCCGGCCGGCCGACCACCGGAGGGAGATGTCCTTTGAGATGCCCCCGAACGAGGCCGCCCGGATCGCGGCGCTGCAATCGCTGGAGATCCTCGACACCGCGCCCGAAGCGATCTACGACGACGTCGTGCGCCTGGCTGCCGCGATCTGCCGGACGCCGATCGCGATCATCAACTTCGTCGACGCCGACCGCCAGTGGGGCAAGGCGCTGGTCGGGTTGGAGTGTTCCGAGGCGCCACGCGAGGCGTCGTTCTGCGCGCGGACGATCCTCACCGACAGCGGGATGCTGGTGGTGCCCGACACCCATCTCGATGGGCGCTTCGCACAGAATCCACAGGTCACCGGGGATCCGAACCTGCGCTTCTACGCCGGTGCGACGATCACGACGTCCGAAGGTCATGCGCTCGGCTCGATCTGCGTGGCCGATCGCGAACCGCGCGAACTCGACGACGAGGCCCTTTCGGCACTGCGCGTCCTCGCCCGCCAGATCGCCTCGCACCTCGAGCTTCGGCGCCGGACCGCCCAGCTCGAGGACGCCGCCGGCGAGCTGCGCCGGTTGGCGCTCCATGACGGCCTGACCGGCCTGCCGAACCGCACGTTGCTGATGGAACGGCTGGCGCAGCATCTTCGTGAGCAGCCGCGAGGCGCCGGTGGGCTCGCCCTGTTGTTCGGAGATCTGAACGGGTTCAAGGCCTACAACGACACGTTCGGACACGAGGTCGGTGACCGGATCCTCCGCGACGTCGGCCGGCGACTGCGGTCCGCCTCCCGCCAGGAGGACACGGTGGCGCGCCTGGCCGGCGACGAGTTCTTGGTGCTCTGCCCCGGAGTCGCCAACCGCTACGAGGCGCAGTTGCTGGCCGAGCGACTCGAGATCGCCGTCAACTGGCCGATCGAGTGCAACGGGGCCACGGTCGTGCCTGAGATCTCGATCGGCACCGCCGTGGCCGTGGCCGGCGACGCTCCCGACGACCTGCTCCGGCGTGCCGATTTCGCCATGTACGACGTCAAACAGGCAGCGAAGCGGCCGCTGCCGGGCTTCATGGTCGCACTCGCCGCCTGACGCGTGCTGGCGGTGATCGCCTTCCTGCGCCGCGGCTGACCGGTCCGGCAACGCCTCCGGGGCGGCGGCTCAGATCGGTTCGGCAACCGCCAGGCGTCCACGCGCTGCGGCCCGGCGCGTCGCCCCGGCGGCCCGCAACGCATCCCAGGTCAGCACGACGAGGGCCGACCACACCAGCGCGAACCCGACCCAGCGCGGCAGCGGCATGGCCTCGTCCATGATCAACCAGCCGATGACGAACTGCAGGACCGGCGCGAGGTACTGCAGCAGGCCGATCATGGTCAGCGGGATGCGGGTGACGGCGGCACTGAACAGCATCAACGGGATCGCCGTGACCGGACCCGATAGCACCAGCAGCAGGGCGTGGCCGGTTCCCTCCGTGCGGAACGTGTCGTCGCCCGCAGCCCCGAGCACGAACAGGTACGCCAAGGCGGGGACGAGCAGCAGCAGCGTCTCCATCGCCAGGCCCTCGGCGGCGCCGACGTCGGCGAGTTTCTTGAGCAGCCCGTAGGTCCCGAACGACACGGCGAGCACGAGCGCGATCCACGGGAACCCGCCGTAGTAGGCCGTGAGGACCACGACCGCGGCCGTGCCGAGCGCGAGCGCGACTGTCTGCATCCGGCGCAGGCGCTCCTTGAAGACGAGCACGCCGAAGGCCACGCTCACGAGCGGGTTGATGAAGTAGCCGAGCGCGCTCTCGATGATGCGCTCGGTCGTCACGGCGTAGATGTAGAGCGTCCAGTTGATTGCGATGAAGCCGGCCGCGGCGGCCAGCAGTCCGAGAATCCGCGGCGACCGCGCGAGCACTCGCAGCTCGCCGATCCGGCGGCGCAGCCCGAGCACGATCGCCACCACCACGAGCGACCACCCGATCCGGTGCGCCAGTATCTCGAACGGACCGGCGGGCTCGAGCAGCGGGAAGTACAGGGGGAACATGCCCCACAGGCCGTAGGCGCCGACGCCGAACAGGACCCCGCTACGCATCGCGCAGAGGCTAACCACTGACGCCACGTCAGCGAATCGTGTGAGAGAGGGCACCGCAAGATCTGCTGAACGCGTTCGTTCAAGGCCGCATGAAGCGCTCCACCCCGTTGCTCCTCTCCCTCCTCCTCACGCTCGTCTGCTCCACGACCGCGTTCGCCGCCAACAAGGCCGGCGTCGCCGTCAAGGACGCCACCTGGCACGTCGGTGCGTCCGGCGGGCAGTTCGCCGACGACACCGGCCCGGTGACCGAGGAGGACACGTTCGATCCCAGCCTGCACTCGACCAAGAAGCGCATCTCCGACGGCGTGGGACTGCGCACGAGCACGCGGGCGCTCGTCTTCGAGGACCGCGAGGGCGACCGCGTGGCGATCGTCTCGACCGACCTCTACCTGCCGCAGGACTTCCTGGTGCGCCGCGTGGCCAAGCTGCTCGAGGAGCACGACGCCACCACCACCGGCCCGAAGACCGGCATCACCTACGAGAAGCTCGCGGTGACGGCATCGCACAACCACAACACGCCCTATTACTCCACGCCCGGGTGGGGCACGGCGATCTTCCAGGACGTCTACGACCTGCGCTTCTACGACTACATGGCCAGGCAGATCGCCGGAGCGGTCATCGAGGCCTCCAAGGCGATGGTCCCGGTGCGCATGGGCGGCGCGACGCGCACGTTCAACGAGATCCAGTCGCACACCTACGGCCCGAAGGTCGGCGACGACGGCACGCCCGCCGGCCAGCCGTACTCGCACACCACCCAGAAGCTGTCGGTCGTGCGCCTCGACGACATCACCAACCCGCGCAACCCCAAGCCCTTCGCGCACTGGGTCGTCTTCGGCGTCCACCCCGAGTACACGTGGGGCTACGACCTGATCAACGGCGACATCACGCACGCCGCCGCGCGCATGGTCGACCGCGAGCTCAGGACGACGTCGGTCTTCACGCAGCGCGAGACCGGCTCGAGCGGCCCGCACAAGGACGAGCGCGTCCACAACGCCACCAAGCGGCGCGAGTTCCAGGACAACGGCTTCAACAACCTCGACCGCGCGGCGCGCCTGCTGGCCGACGGCATCAAGGCCACGCTGAAGGACATCGAGAACAACACGCCCCAGCACGCGAACGCCTTCCAGCCGTTCGTGACGGACTTCGACGTCGCGTCGGTCTCCAAGCACTTCTCGCCCCCGGCCACGCGGCCCTACCCGGGCGTCTCGAACTGCAACACCGCGAGCCTGTTCCACGGCGATCCCCGGGTCCCCGTCCTCGGCCTGCCCGACTGCGCGCGCACCAGCGACCCGCCGGATCCCGCGCCGAGCCAGATCGGCGACCTCACACGCCCGGTCACCGAGGCCTACAAGCCGATCACCTCGCCGATGTACGACCAGCTCAAGGAGGCCGGCGTCCCGATCCCGGAGTCCTACTCGGGCACCGCGCTGACCGCCGTCGAGGAGACCAACGCCGTCCACCTGATGGCGATCAAGCTCGGCGGCATCGTCGCGACGATCTGCCCCTGCGAGCAGTTCACCGACACCGCGCTGAACCTCGAGACGCGCCTGGACAGAGTCGCGGGCAACATCTGGAAGGGCTTCGACTGGGCCGCCACCAAGACGCCCACGGGGCGCAACTGGTGCGTCCCCGGCACGGGCCTGAACGTCGGCAAGTGGAGCTGCGCGAACCCGCAGAGCCCGGCGAGCGACCTGCCGCCGATCACCGACACGACCTACCGGCGCTTCCGCGCGCAGATCAACAATGACGCCGCCGGCTGGGAGACCGACCTGGCGACGCTCGGCTCCGAGGCCGAGCCGGCCAACCCCGCGCTGATCAAGGGCAACTTCACCCACGAGGAGTTTCCGGCCAACGGGTACAACCTCGTGCTCGCGGTCGGCATGGCCAACGACTACTGGGGCTACACACCGGAGTACCGCGAGATGCGCTCGGCCGACCACTACCGCAAGGCGCTCAACGGCCTCGGCCTGCACGGCGCCGACTTCCTGGCCACGCGCCTGGGCCGGATGGGCGCGTCGCTCAACGGCGGCTCGCCGGTCGCGCTGAGCGCGCTCGATCAGGCGATGCTCGTCGAGCAGGCCCGCGCGAGCACGACCGCCAACGGCCTCGGGGAGATCGCCGAGGCCTACACGCCGGTCTACGACGCCGCGCAGCCGGCCGACGGGGGGACCCCTGGGCCGGTCGCCGAGCCCGTCGACGTCACCCGCTTCGGCGCTGCGCACTTCTCCTGGACCGGTGGCTCGAACTACATCGACCTGCCCGACGTGGTCGTCGAGCGCAGGGTCGGATCGCTGTGGCTGCCGTACGGAGATACGACCGGTGACATCCAGTTGATGGTCGGCTTCCCCAAGGTCGATCAGCTGCAGGAGGTCCGCGAGGGCGCCTTCGAGTGGAAGTGGACGGCCTCCTTCGAAGCGTTTGCGAGCGACGTTGCCCAGGCCGACGCCCAGGGCGTGGCGCGCGATGCGACTCCGGCGGGCCTGTACCGCTTCCGCGTCTCGGGCCACCATCGCGCCGAGCAGGGCGGGAAGCCGGCGCCGTACGGCTTCCGGTCGCGCGAGTTCACGGTCGCGCCGTGGGACGGCCTGAGCGTGCGCGACCTGCGCGTCGACAGCGACGGCGCGGTGTCCTTCGAAGCCCCCGTCGTCGCGTATCCCGATTCCTATGCCTCGCCGTTTCGCTACATCGAGAATCGCCGCACGACCGAGGAGCGCGGGGAGCAGTACTGCCCACGTTGCGCGTTCCGGCCGTGGGCGGATTCGGGGACGCTCGACGCCGCGCGGGTGACCATCACCGCCGCCGACGGCACGCCGCGGACGGTCGCGGCGCTTCCCGGCGCCGACGGGCGCTGGCGGACGGCGGCGACGCTGGCCGCCGGTGAGCGGGCACGCATCGCCGCGGGTGGCCTGACCGATCGCTACGGCAACGTCAACGGCACGGCCAGCGCGCAGGTGTCGCGATGAAGCGCTCGATCCTCTGGCTCGCACTGCTCGGTGCTGCCTTCGGCGCCGGCGCACCTGCGGCTTCCGCGGCGAAGCCGGGCTTCCTCGTCGGCGCGGCGATGGAGTCCGCGAACCCCGAGACGAACATCTGCCTCGGCGGATACGGGGACTGTGGCCCGGGCGGCCGCACCATGACCGGCGTCAAGGACCCCCTGTGGGCGCGGTCGATCGCGATCGGCGACACCGCGGGCGGATCGATGATCCTCGTCCACACCACGAACATCGGGCTCTTCGCCTCATACAAGACGATCGCCGGAGTGGGCGCCTACCACATGCGCCAGGCGATCTCGGAGCGCACCGGCGTGCCCGCCGACCACGTGATCATCCAGGCCGACCACTCGCACGCGGGGCCGGACACGATCGGGATCTGGGGGGGCGTCCCCACGTCCTATCTGCGACTGCTGCAGGACGCCGCGGTGAAGGCCGGCACACGGGCCTGGGAGGAGCGGCGCGCCGCCACGATCAAGGTCGGCACGGCCGACGGCGCGGGCATCACCTCCTCCTACGAGGACGCCCCGAACCTGGAGACCGACGACGAGTTCCGCCTCCTGTTCGCCGACGACAAGAAGGGCCGGCGGATCGCCACGCTCTCGAACTACTCGCCGCACGCGACCGTCCTCGGCGGCTCGAACAAGGGCGCGTCCGGCGACTGGCCCGAGTGGGCGGCGACGATCGCCCAGGGGCGCTACGGCGGCGTCGGCCTCGGCAGCGTCGGCACCCTCGGCCGCGAGGACTTCGGAGCCCAGGACGACGGCGCCCAGGGCGAGGCGCAGGCCCGGACCCGCTTGTACCGGATGATCACCGACGCCACCGCCGTCGCGGAGACCGTGCCGGCGACCGGAGTCGACGTCCGCACGACGTTCATCCGCGAGCCGATCGCCCAGCCGGTCCTGCTCGCCAACCTGATCCCCGAGGGCACGCTGAACGTGCCGGGTGCGGGCTACGAGATCTCGATCGATCGTGACATCAACGCTCCGTGGCTGACCGGGGGATTCCTGGGCACCTACGCCGGTGCCGCCCGCATCGGCGACGTGTTCGTGGGCGTGGCGCCGGGCGAATCGTTTCCCGAGATCCAGGCCTACCTGCGCGACGAGGGTGGCGTGACGGGGACGCGCGCCTTTTTCCACCTCGGCGCGTCCAACGACTTCCTCGGCTACATGCTGCGCCCGGTCGACCACTATCCGCAGGTCCTCCGCGAGGGTGCGCTCTACCTCGGCGGCTGCCCGGAGGAGCAGGTGCTCGAAGGGCTCATGCAGCCCTACGACGAGGCCTGCACGGACCACTGGACGCTGATGGTCTCTCCGACGATCGGGTCCCACGTGGCCTGCACGATCCAGGACGCGGCGGGCTCGCTGGGCTTCACGGTCGGCACGCGTGATCCCAATTGCACGCCGCTGACCGCTCTGGATGGTCAGGCGGCTCCCGCCGAGCGCGCGGGGCGTCCGTCGCGGCCCTCGAAGAAGTCGCGGCGCGCTCGAAAGTAGAGCGTGGAACCTCGACACAAACCGAAATCCGCCCCGCGAACTCGCTCCCCAGCCGAACCCTCCCCCACCCGGCCGCCGTGTTCGAACCCTCAGGGGCCGACTCGACGGTCACTATGTCCGCTCCGTCGGCCCGGTCCCGGGCCTTCCACTCAATGCTGCCCTTCGTGGAGCCCCGTGACCGGCGTCGCGCCCTCGAGCGCACCGCCCCGTGCCAGCGCCACCTTCGCCGACCGAGGCAAGCGCTTGATCGCGTACTCCGCGCGCATCGCCGCGCTGCGGTCGGCAACCTCCCAAGCGGCGGCGTAGGCCGCAGGGAGGCGCCGAGCGGTGTAGCGGCTTCCGGTTCCGGAGTTGTGGGCGGCCAGACGGCGCTCGAGGTCGACCGTCCAGCCGCAGTACAGCGACCCGTCGGCGCAGCGCAGCAGGTAGACGAAAGCCACAGTTCACCCGACGGTAGGCGCGGCCCCGGATAGGGTCCGCCGCGTGAGCGCCTGGGACCTGGAGGGCCGGACCGTGCTGATCACCGGCGGCGCGCGCGGGATCGGGCTGGAGACCGGGCGCGGCCTCGCCGCGCGCGGCGCCCGGGTCGCGCTGCTCGACATCGACGCCGCCGCGCTCGACGATGCGGTGGCCGGGGTGGCCGGTGCGAGGGCCTTCGTGGCCGACGTGACCGACGAGGCCTCGATGGCGGCGGCCGTGGCGGGCGTCGTGGAGGCCTTCGGCGGCATCGACGTGGTGATGGCCAACGCGGGGATCGCGCCGCTCGGTCTGCTGCGTCACATCGATCCGGCGGTGTTCGAACGCACCTGGGACATCAACTTCGTGGGCGCCTGGCGCACAATCCGCCTCACCCTTCCGCACGTGATCGAGCGCCGCGGTTACGTCCTGGCCGTGGCGTCGCTCGCGGCGCCGCTGCCCGCGCCGACGATGGCCTCCTACGGGCCGTCGAAGGCCGCGGTCGAGTCGCTGGCGAACGTGCTGCGGGTCGAGGTCCGCCACCTGGGCGTTGACGTGGGGGTGGCGTACTTCGGCTTCATGGACACCGACATGGTCCGGGGGGTCGAGGATCGTCCCCTCTACCGGATGCTCCGGGAGGCGATCAAGCCGCCGATCGGCAAGACGTATCCCGCACGCCTGGCGATCGATGCCGCCGTGCGCGGGATCGAGCGCCGCAGCCGGTTGGTGTTCGCACCGCGCTGGGTGCGCGGAGCGATCGCCGCGCGCACCGGGCTCCAGCGGATCGCCGAGCGCGACGCCGCGAAGTTCCTCCCCGCCGCTGACGCCGCCTTCGCGGCCGAAGTCCGCGAGCAGGGGGCCGCGGCCGCCTCGCGGCCGTCGGGGCCGGGTGGTGAGGCGGGGATGGACGACGCGCTGCGGGCGACGCCGGAGCGCTCCGGGTCGGGTCGGTAGCGTGGCCGGCGTGGACGACACGACGATCCAGCGCCTCGCCGACCTCGTCGTCCGCTTCGGCGCCAACGTGCAGCCGGGCCAGATCGTCTCCGTCAACTGCGAGCCCGGCAAGGAGTACATGGTCCGGGCGGTCGCCGAGAGCGCCTACCGGGCCGGCGCGAAGTTCGTCGACGTCACCTGGTACGACCCGTGGGTCAAGCGCGCCCGCATCGAGCATGCGGATCCCGAGACGCTCGACTTCGTGCCCCACTGGTACGGCGAGCGGGTCCTCGCCCTGGGCGATCAGCGTGCTGCGCGCATCGTGCTGGCCGGGGCGAGCGCCCCTGGCCTGCTCGACGACCTCGACCCCGTTCTCACCGGGCGCGACCGGCTGCCGACGATCAAGGAGAACATGACCGTCGTCAACGAGCGGACGACGAACTGGTCGATCATCCCCTGCCCGACGCCGGCCTGGGCGCGGATGGTCTTTCCCGACGACTCCGCGCAAGAAGCCGAGCGCCGGCTGTGGGAGTGCATCGTGCGTGTCTGCCGACTCGACGAGGACGACCCCGTGGCCGCGTGGATGGAGCGGCGCGAGGTGCTGATCGCTGCGGCCGAGCGGATGACCGCGCGGTCCTTCGACGCGTTGCGCTTCCGCGGCCCCGGGACGGACCTGACGGTGGGGCTGTTGGCGAGCAGTCGCTGGATGGCGGCCAAGTTCTCAACCGCCGGCGGGATCGAGCACATGCCCAACCTCCCCACGGAGGAGGTCTTCACCACGCCCGACCCCCTGCGCACGTCGGGCACCGTGCGCTCGACCAAGCCGCTGGTGCTCCAGGACGGCACCGTCGTGCGCGACCTCGAGGTCCGCTTCGAGGCCGGCGTCGCCGTCGAGGTCTCGGCGTCCACCGGTGCCACCACGCTCGAGACGGTCATCGGTCGTGACGAGGGTGCGGCGCGTCTGGGCGAAGTCGCGCTCGTCGACCGCGAGGGCCGGATCGGCGCGCTCGACACCGTCTTCTACGACACGCTGCTCGACGAGAACGCCGCGTCGCACATCGCGCTCGGCGCCGGATTCGGGTTCCTCGTCGACGACGGTGACGCCACGTCGGTCAACGAGAGCGAGATCCACATCGACTTCATGATCGGCTCCGACGAGGTCACCGTCACGGGCGTCACGGCTGCCGGTGAGGAGATCCCCGTCCTCGCCGGCGGGACCTGGCAGATCTAGCAACCACTACCCTTCGCACCCGCCAGGAGAGGTGCCGGAGTGGTTGAACGGGCACGACTGGAAATCGTGTGACGGGCGAAAGTTCGTCCGAGGGTTCGAATCCCTCTCTCTCCGCTACGTCGCCGCCACGCGCCCGCGTTCGCACTGCAAGGATGCGCGCCATGCGCAGCGCCGATCACCTGCTGGTCCCCTGGCTGGACGCCCTGGAAGCCGATCTCGGTCCGCTGGCGGTCTTCGACGCCCACACGCACATCGGCGCCAACGATCCGGACGGCTTCAAGCAGACGCGCGCGCAGTTGCTCGAGCGCCTCGACGCGGCGGGTTCACGCGCGGTGACGTTTCCGATGCACGAGCCTGGTGGCTACGCGGACGCCAACGACGAGGTCCTCGACGCGGTGCAGGGCACCGACGGCCGCCTGGTTGCCTTCTGCCGCGTCGACCCGCATCGTGACGCCGCAGCCGAGGCGCGCCGCTGCCTGGATGCGGGGGCGCGCGGGATCAAGCTTCACCCGCGCGCGGAGGCGTTCGCGCTCAGCCACCCGGCGGCCCGGGAGCTCGCGGCACTCGCCCACGAGCGCGGCGTGCCGATCCTCATCCACGCCGGCCGCGGCATCCCGGCGCTCGGGCGCGACACGCTCACGCTCGCGTCCGAGTTCCCGGACGCGCGCTTCATTCTCGCCCACGCCGCGATCTCGGACCTGTCGTGGATGCACACGCTGCTGCCCGACCACCCGAACGTGCTGATCGACACCTCGTGGTGGAACGCCACGGACCTGCTGGCGCTGTTCGCGCTCGTCGCCCCCGGACAGGTGCTCTACGCGAGCGACTCGCCGTACGGGTCACCGGTGCAGTCGGTGGTCGTGACGCTGCGCTGTGCCCTCGAAGCCGGCGTCAGCCCCGAGCAGGTCCGCGCGGTCGCCGCCGGCAACCTCGAGACGATCCTCGAGACGCCCGACCTCCCGGACCTGGGTCCCGCCCCGGGCCCGCCGACCAGGCCGGCCGATCCTCTACTCGCCCGCGCGGCGGACAACCTCGTGTCGGCGCTGGCGCGCCGCGTGGTCGGTCACGACGGAGACGAGCCCGTGGCGCTGGCCCGTCTGTGCTGCGCGGTGCCCGGTGACGCGCCGCAGGCGCAGGCTGCCGCGTCGATCCTGGCGCTGATCGAGCGCAGCGAGGCCCATCGCGCCCTCCCCGAAGACGAGCGGCTGCCGTTCAGCGACCTGCACGTGATCGCGACGGCGCTCTCGGTCGCCCGCACGCCGTCGGTGGCACTCCCGATCCTGAACTGAGCGGGGAAGCGTCGGCTTAGGGCCTGTCCAAGAAGTCGTCACGTCCGGTCGACGACCGTGAACACTTCGCGGGATCGCCACCCGGTCCTTCGGAAATCCCACCAGGATTCCCTTCAGGATCGGGCGACGCCCCGCTCGATTCACGGCCGTTCCGGACGCGACGCCTGTTCTTGGACAGACCCTCAGCCCGGCGGCGGGGCGGAGACGGGACCGCCGAGTGGTCCGGGCCGGGAGTCGTCCATCGTCCCGAGGTCCTCGAGCTCCATCAGCACGGTGACGTGCCGGGCCCCGACGGCGACGAACTCGTGGTGGTCGCTGTCGCCGCTGCCGTCCACCGTGGATACTTGGGCGTCGGTCAGGGCGATGAACCCGGTGTCGTGGGCGTTGAGGAAATCCGTCGTCCGCGAGCGGTAGCCCTCCGTGGGGAGCTGGACGATGCCGATGACCCGGTGACGAGTCGTCTCGATCTGCACGCGCACGCGACGGACCTGCATGCGGCGGAGCCTACCGAGCTTCGGGGTCAGTCGATGCCGTCGACCCGGTCGGGCTTGCCGGGATCGGGCGCAAGGGGCCGTCTGGCCCCGGGGGAACGCCGCGAGCAACCGCGGTAACGACGGGCCGCATTGACCGGCCGTCCCTCGGAGGTGGTGGCGCTGACCCGGACCCGCGCACCCGCCCGGGGAACCCGGATCGTCACGGTCCCAGGACCCGCGAGGTCGGCCATCTGGAGGATCTCGCGGCCGTCGACCTCGAGCGAGAGCGCAGCGAAGGTCGACCCTGAGGGCGGCAGCAGCCCGACGCGGACCTGCCCGGCGGCGATGCAGTTCAGGCTCGACGGGAGCCGGACGAGATGGTTCGCGGAGACGGCCACCGGATCAGGTGCCCGGTCACGGTCCCCGGCCTGCGCGGCGACCGCGAAGCACGCGAGTCCGATGACGGCCAGCCGGACGGGACGATCCATCCCGCGACGGTAGCCGCGTCTCGTCCGCGTGTCCAGCCCACGCCTCAGCGAAGGGCGATCCAGACCGCAGATGCGATCGCGCACGTCCGCCCGGTCGCGTCGAGGATCGCTGACGCTCCCATGCGCTTGCGGCCCTCTCCACCGAGCGGCCACGCCATCACGACGTGCGCGGCCCCGGCGAGGACCGGCCGCTCGATCCGCACGGTGAACGTCCCGAGCACCCAGGGCGCGTCGGTGTGCTGGGGGACGCACGCGGTCGAGCTCGGGCAGTCCAGGCCCGCCCAGACGATTTCGGGCGCGAGCGCGTCCCCGGCCAGCGGCAGCGTGGGGGAGGTGTTGGCCGGACAGGCGACGAGACCCTCACGACCGGGCACGCGGCCGCAGATGTGGCGGACGGCGTCGGTCGGAGAGCGCAGCGGGCCGCAGCCGAAGCACGTGGGAAAGGGGTGAAAGTCCTGGTCGAAGGCCGGCACCCGCGCCGCCGCGACGGCGTCCGCGGTCGTGACGGGAGACGGCACGTCGAGGTCGAGGTCGACCGGACGGGCGCGGGCCACCACGGTCTCGCCGCTGCGCAGCTCCACACTGTCTCCACTCGCGACGACGTCGAGCGGTGTGTCGAGCGGCGGCGGGACCGACAGACGCACCTCGACTGCGGTAGCGCTCAGGTGCAGGGCGAGCACGCCGGCCGCGTACCCGCCGTTGGCCGTATGCGGCGGTCCGTTGAAGCGCGCAGGGATCGTGACGGTTGCGGGCACGCGCCCGGACACTAAACCCCGCGGGGAAGCGGCAGGTCCACCCGTGCCCGGTCGGCGAGCTCGAGCGCGAGCGCGGCCCGGCGCAGTGAGAGCAGCTTGCGCGGGATGCCGTACCCGAACCGGCCCTCCTCGTCGGTCGGCAGCGGCTCGACGCGGTGGATCCGCTGCCCGTCGTCGACCAGCAGGACCGGTGGCGCCTCGGCGCCGACGGTGTCGACGCGCAGCAGTGCGAAGGCCGGGCCGGCGGGGCGCAGGTCGAGATGGCGCAGTTCGAAGGCCGGCCGCACGGCTGCGGGCACGATGGCCGG